>Ga0187782_10002302_pt1 | contig 14072 bp, 15 predicted proteins | sample 0715_SJ02_MP15_2_FD_132454 | JGI IMG/M metagenome (GOLD analysis project Ga0187782, IMG submission 132454) | Tropical peat soil microbial communities from peatlands in Department of Meta, Colombia - 0715_SJ02_MP15_20_MG | ecosystem: Environmental > Terrestrial > Soil > Wetlands > Peat | place...
CGCTATCGGTGCGGGCGGGATGGGCGAGGTCTTTCGCGCCCGAGATTCGAAGCTCGGCCGCGACGTAGATATTAAAGTCCTGCCCGAAGTCTTCGCGCGCGACAGTGACCGGATGGCCCGGTTCCAGCGTGAGGCCAAAGGCCCCGCGTCTCTCCAATGACCCGAACAGTGCAACAATTTGCGAGGCGGAGATCAGCAGATAGCAACACTCTCGACGGGAGGTCTGTAAGTGACAGATTCGATCCTGGGGAAGGACGCGTGCGAGATGGAGTTGAAGTCCCTCGCGTATGAGAACCGGCCCTTGGGGACGATTCCGCCACCGGAGCCGGGCCTCACCGCCGACGAAGTCCTTCGCCGTGCAGAAGCGATGCTCCCGCTGCTTCGCGAGCGCCAGGCTGCTTGCGAAGCCACCGGACAGGTATCGGAAGACACGAACAGACGATTCATCGAAGCCGGTTTCTATCGCATCCTACAGCCTCGCTGCTTCGGCGGATATGAATTCGGTCTTCCGACTTTCTTGAAAGTGATGATCGCCATCTCCCGCGGCTGTTCCGACAGCGGCTGGGTACTCGCGCTGACCGCCGGCCATGCGTTTCTGATGGCCTCCTATCCCGAGGCCGGCCAGCGAGAGGCTTTCGGCGAGCGCGGCGAGTTTCGTGGCCCCAGCGTGGCGATCCCGACAGCAGTCGCCGTCCCCGTTGACGGGGGCTACCGCATCAAAGGAGCGTGGGACTATTCCTCCGGCTGCGAGCTGGCCACACACTTTCTCGGCCTCTCGGTCATTCACGACCCGAACTCTTCGACTCCACTCGGCGTCATGATGGCCCTCTTCGATCGTAACCAGTACCAAATCGTGGACAACTGGAACGTATTCGGCATGCAAGGCACGAGCTCGCGCCGCGTTGTTGTCGAGGAGATATTCCTGCCGGCGCATCGTGCGCTGATGTTTTCTACTGCCGCCGGGGAAACAATCCACCCGCGCCCAGGAAGCCTTCTGCACAAGAACCCGTTTTACCGAGGGCGGTTCACGTCCATGTTGGTCTCGGAACTCGTGGCCGTCTCCGTGGGAATCGGGCGCGGGGCGCTGGATATCTACGAGGAGATTCTCCACAGCAAGGCGGCGAACTTCCCGCCGTTTCAGAAGCGTTGCCAGGAGCCGGAGTTTCAGCGGCATTACGGGGAGGCTCGTTCCCTCGTGGACACCGCCGAGGCTGCGCTCCTTCAGGTGGCATCGGACTACGTCGAGTGTGCCCGCCGCGAGGCCGAAGAGGGGGTTCCCTTCAGCGAGGAACAGGACCGCAGGTTCCTGCAAATCGAGCAGCACTGCGTACGCCTCTGCTGGGAGGCCGTAGATCTGATGTTCCGCACCAGTGGAACCTCCGCCGCTGCCAAGACGGCGCCGCTCGGGCGCTATTTCCGGAATCTAGCGGTTATTCGGACCCACATTACGACGCAGCAGGATCACACCGCAGTGAATTCCGCCCGCTTACACTTCGGCCTGCCGGCACTGAGCCGTCTCTAGACAAGTTCCAACACCCCGTGGACCTCACTCTATGGGAGCCAGGGTCCAACCTCTGCCTTCTCGAAGTCGTTGAGCGGCTCGGTGCCTCCCGCCTTGTCGTCCCAGCGCACGTAGACCAGTGCTGTGCGAACGTGAGTGTCGATCCACACGTCCGTGCCCGCGAGACGATTGATCCAACGAGGCTTCAGCTCTGCAACCGCCAGATCGGTTACTCTGTCGAGAAGCACCTTAAAGAGAAGGAACTCATTGTCGGGACCCACGATCTTTGCGGCCTCGGCCACAACCGCCGGCTGATCGAGATGGTTGTGGATCCGTCTTACTGTCTGGTAGACATCCAGAGTGAATTCCTTCGTCTCTTCGACATCTTTGCGAGTGCCAATGTCTGTGAGGTGACCGCCAACGAAGGTGTTGAAGTCGTAGGCAAGAAGTTCGTCAAAGACCTTCAAATACTGATCGAAGTTTGTTGTGATGTCGAATCCTGAGAAGGGAATGTACCCACTCGTGACACAGTCGATCGCCATCAGGAACTTGGCCTCGGGTACGTAAATGAAGGAGTCGCCTTCATTCGAGTGGTAATGGTGCACGCTCAGCTCAACCGTCTTCCCACCCAATCGGATGGTCTTCTTCGAGTCATACACCTCGTTCGGAGCAAGACGGTTGGGATCGTTCTGCTCTTTCAAAAACTCAGCAACACCGGAGGACGCAACGATGCGCAGGCCCTTCATGTCTTTGAAAGCGGCGGATCCTCCAATATGGTCTCTGTGAATGTGCGAGTAGATCAGCATCTTAATTGGCTTGTTGGTGACGCTGGCGATCGCCGACGGAATCTTCGCTCCGTAGCTCTCCGGTGCGTCGAAAACGATCACGCCGTCATCCGTCACCAAAAACGCGGACTGCCACCCATCGTCAGTAATCACGTACACGCCGCCGCCAACAGGTTTCATGGCATATCCCGTCTTGGGGTCGATTTTCCAGAACTTTTCCCTCACTTCAGGCAAAACGGGAACGTACCGTTGGAGGCCTTCGGGGGTTTGTGTGGATTGAGCCTTTCCACCACCGCACATCGCAGCGAGCCATGCCAAACCACATAGAAGTCTCTTCATTTGTACCCTCCTCCGGCCGAAGCGGCCTACTGGGTCGCAGCATTGGCAACGAGAGAAACCATCAGAGCCGGCGCTGGGTGGACCCCGATACTCAGCGTTCGTGCTTGCGTTAGGTCACGCGAATTATTATCAGGGTACCGGCTAGCCCTTAACCTAACTGAGGATTCCAGGCTCAACTAGTCGCGGTTATGCAAATCAAAATCCAATAACTGGGATAATCGTGGCCCAGTTCATGCAACACAACTGTTCGGAAGGAGAAACGGGAAACCCTGTGGGGGACATGACCTGTAGCCGAGGTTATCGGAACGAAGGCGACGATTTTTCCGGAGATGCCCCGGAAGGCCTGACGTATGATGATCCTTGTCCAGCTGGGGGAGATCATGGCGATTTTCAAATGCACCTACGTATCGAAAGGAAAGAATCCTCGCGTGTTCCATTGTGAGGCTAAGGATTCACAAGACGCCCGAAAGATCGCTGCTGAGAATTTCAACGCTGCGGTCGATGAGTCTCGATTGGAAGTCGTGGAAGTGCCCACTGAAAAACTGAAGAAGCCAAGCGACTCGTCGATGTAGGCCTGGTCGAGGCCTACGAATCGGCGGCGAGCGGACCGGTCGGGTGTTGGGGTTGTGTCTTGGCCCTTGCCGAAATGTCACCAACGGTATTTGTGCCAGTGCCCCGCAGCGGATTCGCTTGCTCCGTGCCATGGTCTGCATGGCTACACCCGTAAATCGGTTGGCGAGGTCGCGGCCGAGGCTTTGCCAAGCGAGCGAAATTGGCTGCCTCGATAAGACCGGCTTCCCGTGGCTGCAGCGGTCAGATCACGGCGCAGACCAGAAAACGTTGCCATTTGTCATGAAAGCTAGGGTGGGACCGATGGTTGCCTCCGCCGCCAGCAGCACTCTGGGTTTCCCGCTTGCGTCTTGCATGACCATCGACACTTGGCCGGACGAGAATAGCTCCAGCCGTAGATGCTCCTTTCCGCTCGGGCTGAATAAGTATGCGAAGGACCCGTTCTCCGATAGGTTGAGGCTGATTCTCGTGTTACCGTTCGCGTCGAACAGCGCGATCCTCGGGCCTTCTCGATATTCCCTGACTTCTGCAACCACGTGACCTTTTTCGCCAAACAGTTGTAGCCACGAACCTTCCTGTCGTGGCGTGGCGGCAGCCGTCACTCCAAGACCCGCGCGCAGGTTTTGATTCGCGTCGAAAAGGCCGAGATACGGCCCTGCCCGCGTTGACTCCAAGGTCGCCCTTCGCTGCTCCTTCTCGTCCACGACAACGAAGCGCCTCGCCACAACCGTCCGACTTGTGTCGGATTGCTCAGTCAAAAGAGCCGCGAGATGAGCGATTTGCTTCTCGACCTCTTCGAGTCGTTCAGAGAGGGCTTGTAGTTCGGGAGTCATGGATGGGCCTCCGAGGCGAGCGTCTGAATGGCGGGAGCCATTCTAATGCGAATTGCCGCTCGGCCGACCGTCAAGTAGTTGCCGAGGAAGGCGCGGATCCTGACCCTCACCGCTACGGGCGATCACATCGTGATTACCACGCGGAACTGTGCGTTACCGCTCATCATGCGGGCATAAGCCTCGGCCGCCTTTTCGAGCGGATAGGTTTCAATCATGGGCCGCACGCCAGTTAGCTCCGCGAAGCGCAGTGTGTCCTCGGAGTCGGCTGGTGTTCCCGCAGCCCAGCCCTGAATCGCTCGAACTCCCATAATGAGTTGCACCGGTGTGACCTCAATGGGATCAAATGACGCACCCACCACCATGAGCTTGCCGTTCGGCCCAAGACCATCAATGAGTGCGGACATCGCTTTGGAGTTCGGGGCCGTCGCCAGAATAACCTGTGCGCCTCCCAGTTTTTGCAGCGCCTCTGCTGCGTTCGTCGATTTGCTATCGATGTAGACGTTGGCTCCGAGTTTCTTTGCAAGCGCCGCGCTCTCCGGCCCCCGGCCAACTGCCGCTACCTTATAACCAAACTTGCTTGCGAACTGAATTCCCAGATGACCCAGACCGCCGATACCCTGAACCGCCACAAGGTCGCCGGGCATGGCGCCGCTGTGCCGCAGGGCGTTGTAGGTCGTAATTCCGGCGCAGAGCAGCGGCGCTGCTTCGGCGGCGTCGAGACTTTCCGGCATCGCCGCGAGCGCCTCAACCGGAGCCACCATGTATTGCTGGTATCCGCCGTCATAGCTGATGCCCGGAATCTTCAGGTTCCGGCAATTGCGGAAGTCTCCGCGACGGCATGAGGGGCAGGTGTTGTCCTGGCCGCCATGCCAGCCGACACCGACGCGTTGGCCTTTCTCCCACTCGGTAACACCGGCACCCACCTCATCGATGATGCCAGCGACTTCATGCCCCGGCACGCGCGGATACTGAATTCCGGGCCACGCGCCTTCTTTCGTGAACATGTCGCTGTGGCAGACACCACACGCTTGCACCTTGATGCGCACCTGTCCCGTATCCGGATGAGGAACTTCGCGCTCGACGATTTGGAAATCTGCTCCCGCCTTGGGAATCTGCGCTACCTTCATCGGTGCTATTGCGACCCTTGTAGTTGCCATATTGCCTCCCGGGCGAATTGTCCAAACCACACCCGGGTTGGATGTCAGAGGGGGAAGGCGGGACGCAGAATAGTAGACTCAGGGGACATTCGAATTTGCCAACTACCTGTTTGCGAATAGACCGGCGGAGAAAACAACTGACCACGCATACTAACTCGCACCCAAACATACACTTTTGGCGGTTCGAGCCCTGTTGATCACGGCGACGCTGATCGCGAGGGATTTAGGAGACCTGGCATACGTTGTGAGTCGTTGCGAAGAAAATCGCCTACAGGAGGAAATTCTTTCTCGCTCGTCTGAGCAAGCCCACTTCGTCAACGGATCGGCATGGCAGCGTCGAGCCATGCCATACCATAACTCGTTTCTCAACATAAGGTTCGCTCTTCACTGAAGGAGCACATCGGAAAGAGAAACAACGCACTGAAAAGGCCCTTCGGCCAGGTGGTTGCCTTTAGGACGGGCGGGTTTTCCCGCCGGCCTCAGCCCCGGCGCACACGGGGGAACAATGGCTACAAATGTATGGGCATTGACGGAAACACCGCGAGGCCTGGAAGTGCGGCTCTGGCAGGCGGTGATCGTGACCACGATTCAGGAATGGATTTCGGGTCCTCTCCGTTCTAAACGTCAAGCAGAGGAGTATCTTTTCCAGGATGAAAAGGATTTCCCGGTTGTTTGTCAGTCCGCTGGGCTCGATCCACACCGTCTGCGCACCAAGCTCAATCGCTTACGTCTTCTAAATCCGCGCGCTACGACTCGCCCAGATGAATCGCGCCCAACCTCTACTCCTGCTCCTGCTGATGCACGGTAACCACGGAACGCCGGAATCGACCGGCACCTTGTGGAACCAAAGATAGCGAGGCCCTACGTCGCAGTAGCTAATCAGGACGGCTCCGCGCGTCGACGGAGGGTGGGGCCTCGGAACGCCAAGTCTGAGAAAAGATCATCCCTGGAACGCCGACCGATGAAGAAACCATGAGGTCAGGTATCCGGGATGGGCAGGCGACCTGCGTGTCAGGATCACATCGGCGCTCGCCAAGGCAACGCCACTGCCCACCCGGGTTCCATCCTGGCGCGAAAACTGGACGAGCCCGCTGGCCACTGAATCGGCCCAGGGACGGCCGTTATACCGCAGCTCCGCAGACACTTCCCGTCGAGCGCCGCCGAGGAGTCGATGAATCACATGGGCCGAGGCCCGGCAATCGTGTGAACCTTCGTAGGCTGCCTCAAGACCCTGCTCTCGGCCGCAAGCCCGAAAAACGGCCCAATCCGAGTCTGGGGTCATCCCTGCCACGCTGCCACGGCGTCGAGCGAGACTGACCCGCAAAGTACCATACCAGAGGCGCGCCGCGTCTCCGGCTGTGGCGAACGACACTGCTCCTTGCCTTTCCAGGGCCTTCGCAAAATTTCTGCAATCACTGTAACGCTCGTCGTACACGACGGCGGTGATCCCGACGCCGAGCACCCGATCGGCGGCAAACCATTCAGATCCCGCTACCACCGCCGGCAGGGCCACCACTCTCGTCAGGAATTCGCGCCGCTTCATGGCGTTCCACCCGTCGATCCCGCATTCCCAGCCGTGCGCGCAGAAGCGGGGCGTGTCAGATAGATCGCGATCAGGTCGAGTTCGCTGTCGGGTACCTCGATCCGGTTGTGCGGCGGCATGCTGTTGATCCCAACACGCGTAATCTTCTGAATATACGGAGCGGTCAAGTCCGTGCGTTCGGCCAGCAGCGAGCGTTCCTTCCCCAGACGCCGGGCCAGCATGATCGTTCCCGTTCCCCCGGCAAGATGGCAAAACCCGCAGCGCTGCTCAAATAGCTTCTTCCCTTGTTGGATTTGCTGTGCCAAATCGTCTTTTGGGCGGGCCGAAACTCGCACCACCCCGAGCCATGTTACCGATGCGGACAGCAGCGCCAGTTTGGCCCATCGGCCGCGGCACCGAGACGTAGAGGTTTGTCTCACGCTCGATCTGTCCGCAGGGCGCGTGGCCAGATGCCCTGCTTGCCTGGCGCCAAAATTCCGTTGGGATCCAACGTGTCTTTCACAGCTTCATTGAGCCGACGCAAGGCGTGATTGTTAAAATCGAAAGTCCGCGCGACGTCGTCCATGTAGGACAGATGGGTCCGATATTCCGAATAGCCTTCCTTCGCCGCATCGGCGATCAATACCTTAAACAACGCCCGCACCTTGGAGGTCATTTCCCGATCGTCGCGGTCATAGACCATCATGTTGACATTTGTGGTATACCGCTCGAATAGTGTGAACGATCCGTAGTAATCGACTCCAATCTCCTCATATCTTCTCTTTGTGCTGTGAAACTGCTTCAGCACGTGCTCGCTTGTGGCCGGAAGCACTGGCGAAAATCCAATGTGCCCGCCGCGGCCACCGCGCCAGTTGATGATCTGCAGGGCTTGCGTGCTGGGAACACCGGCGCCGGAATCCTCGATCGGATCGCCCCGATGCCACTTGACGACTTGAATCTCCTGCTGGGTGTGTCTCCGAAACGCCTGTTGGATGATCCGCGCGTGCACTTCATTCACTTCCTCGTAGCCGTACAGGCGCAGATTGATCGTCCACCAGCCGAGTCCATTCTTCTGCAAGATCTCCATCAAGACATGGTCTGGTAGGGCGCCATCGCCCGTGTACCACTCACTGCGCTGCGTCCGGGTCGCCACAAAGCGCAGGGAGTTGCCGATGCTGGGACTCTGCTCGATGACGCCTCTCATTCGCAATGGCGCCAACTCATCCACCGCCCAGCCCACATCATCCGGATGGGGCAGCTGAATGTTCAAGCCGAGGGTTGCTTCCGGCTCGGGCATCAGCCACATCCCCATCTTCGTCACGATTCCGAAGTTTGATTGCACAAATAGCTGGTCCCAGGACGGACCATAGCCATACTTGAAAAGCTGCCACGACGTGCTGTTCGCCATGGCGCCTGTACCGGTGCGAACCAGATCGCCGTTCGGCAACACCACCTCCAGCCCGCAGATATTGCGTGTGTTTTCTCCATACGGCGTGTAGCCATAGCCCCGCTCGAGCGCGTTACCCACGACACTGCCCCAAGCATTGGCGGGTACCGACATCCACAGCTTGACGTTGTTGGCCCGTAAGTAATCGAACAGATCGAAAAAGCCAACCCCGGGCTCGATCAGGCAATAGCCGAAACGCTCGTTCACCTCTAGGATCCGGTTCATGCGCCCGAGGTCGAGGACCACGGTCCCGGTGAGACACGGAGCCGCCGCGCCATAGCCCAGATTCTTTCCGCGCGAGATGGGCCAGAGCGGAACTTTGTATTCATTGGCGATGCGAACAATCGCTTGTACCTCTTCGACCGATTGCGGCCCCACCGCCGCGCTGGGCACGTGCGCGTCCGCATCGCCCGCCGCGTAGAAATCCATGAATGTTTCGCGGTCCTGATCGGTCGCGAGCACCCACTGCTTGCCGACGACGGAGGTAAACGCGTCCAGCGCTTTCTGAAAGCTCTTTTCCGTGACCCTGGGTGGCAGCAGTAAACGCATGTGCCGCGGTTCTCCCAAAAATAACGTCCGCAAAATCGCGCGACAGCGTGACTAACACGCGCCTTTTTCGCTGTCAATTGCTTTATGGTGTTTTAACAGGGGCGCCGCCAGCCCGCCCGTGCGCTAGAAATGGGCCAGCACGCGCTTTTCGGCTTCATGCATCGCTTCGTAAATCTCATCAAAGCTGTCGATGGCAAACAGAAGGGAGTGGATCTGGTCCACCTTGACCGGCGTCGCGAGCACTTCCTCCAGAGAGAAGTCGCGGACCTGGCAGCCGCCCGCGATAACATTGGTCGACTCACCGTGCGAGCTGATGACGCCGCTGCCGTAAATCTTCACCTCTCCGTCTTCGCGAATCAGCCCAAACTCGACCGTGTACCAGAAGAGCCGGCCCAGCCGTTCCAGCGTCTCGGCGTCTTTGATTTTCGCGCAGACGTTTCCATAATGCTGCAGGAAGTTGGCAAACACCGGATGCGTGTGCATGGGGACATGGCCGAAGACATCATGGAAAATGTCCGGCTCGGGAGTATATTCGAGCGAGTCACGGCTGCGAATCCACGTCGTTGTCGGAAACATTCGCGCATCGAGCATTTCAAAAAACGCGTCGCTCGGCAGGAAGCCGCTCACCGGCGTCGTGCTCCATCCGGTACGAGGCTTCAACCGCGCCGTGACCGCTTGCAGATTCGGTAGCTCGTCGTCCTTCAGCCCAAGAATCTCGTACCCTTCCAGATACGCGCGGCACGCATACCGGTCGATCTGTGGGCGCCGCCGGCGCACTAACTCCGCCCACACGGCATGCTGCTCGCGTGTGTAGGCCTCGTAGTTCTGCTCGATGAGAAACCGGGCCGCGGCTGTGAGGGTCGGCGCCATCAGAGATTTAGCTCTCCATGGCCCTCTTCGATGATGGCGTCCTGTCGGCGGTCGCGTTGGCTCGCTGGCCGAACCGAATTCGTCCAGCGCCCGGGAATCGCCAACCCGCAATTCGGACAGCAACCGTTCTCGAGCTTATTTTCCAGCACGTCATGCCACGACCGTCTGATCAGCATCCTGCCGCAGGACGGGCAAAACGTATGCGCGCCACCACTGTGGATATTTCCTTCGTACACGTAGTGCAGCCCCACTTCGAGCGCCGTGGCCCGCGCGGCGTGCAAGGTCTCTGGCGGCGTCCGCGGTTTGTCTCGCAATTTGAAATCTGGATGAAACGCCGTGAAGTGCAACGGAACGTCCGGTCCGAGATGCTCCAGCACCCATTCGGCAAGAGCGTGAGTTTCAGAAGGGGCGTCGTTCAGCGTGGGAATCATCAGATTCGTTATCTCGAACCACACATCCGTTTCTTTCTTGAGCCACAGAAGCGTTTCGAGCACCGGCTTTAGATGCGTGAGCGTGATTCGCCCGTAGAAATTTTCGGTGAACGCTTTGAGGTCGATATTGGCTGCATCGATATGGTCGTAGATGTCGTGAAACGCTTCATGAGTGATATAGCCGTTCGACACCATAACGGTTCTAAGGCCGCGCTCTTTCGCCGCGTGGCAAATGTCGATGACGTACTCACCCCAGATCGTCGGCTCGTTGTAGGTAAAGGCAATCGACGGGCAGCCGTTGCGCACGGCCAGGGCAACCACCTCTTGCGGCCGAAGATCGACCGCCCGCACTTGATCGGCCCGCGATTTGGAAATATCCCAGTTCTGGCAGAAGAAGCAGCCCATGTTGCAGCCCGCCGTGCCCATCGAAAACACCCGGGTGCCCGGCAGGAAATGGTTGAGGGGTTTTTTCTCGATCGGATCGATTTGCACAGCAGCCGGATGACCGTAGCCGAGGCTGTAAAGTTTCCCTCCCTGATTCGCACGGATGAAGCAGAAGCCGGCTTGGCCCTCGCCGATATGGCAGTGCCGCGGGCACAGATAGCAGTGGACCTTGCTGTTCGACTCAGCTTCCCACCACCGTGCTTCGTGGTAAGAGGCGATATCCGCAATACGTTCTTGGGTGCGCATGGACGCGCCGCTACCCTCATTATACGCCTAGCTCGAAGCGAACCATCTGTCGGCTTGCGCTCTCCGTTTCCTTCCGTCAGGACCCTACGTCGGCGCGCTTCCCGACGCTTGACACCTTCGCCGCGGCTGTTAGCCTGAAATGTGCACGCCACCACGCTCGAGTTCACCCTTCTGGTCGGCCTCGGATCGCTCTTCGCCGGACTGCTTGGTTCGCTGACCGGACTGGGGGGTGGAGTCGTGATCGTTCCCTTCCTAACGCTGCTGTTCCATGTGGACATTCGCTACGCGGTCGGTGCCTCGCTCGTGTCCGTCATTGCTACTTCTTCCGGTGCCGCTGCGGCCTATCTCCGCGAAGGCTATTCGAACATGCGTGTTGGCATGTTCCTGGAAGTAGCGACCACCCTCGGCGCCCTGTCGGGCGCTTATCTCGTGACGCGCATGCCCGCCGGGGCGATTGCCATCCTATTCGGCCTGGTCCTGCTGTATTCGGCATGGACATCGATCCGCCCCGAGGGAGAAGTTTCGGGCGGCCAGCGACCGGACTCTCTGGCTGGTCTTCTGAAGCTCGACGGCAGCTACCCGACTTCCGGGGGCCACTCGGACTATTACGTCCGCAATGTGCCCGCCGGCTTCGGCCTGATGTACGTCGCGGGCGTGCTTTCCGGCTTGCTCGGAATTGGCTCGGGGGCGGTGAAAGTGCTGGCTATGGATCGCGTCATGCACATCCCGTTCAAGGTTTCCACCACCACAAGCAATTTCATGATCGGAGTAACAGCCGCGGCCAGCGCGGGAATCTACCTGCACCACGGATACGTCGATCCGGGATTGGCTATGCCGGTCATGCTTGGCGTAGCTGCGGGGGCACTGCTCGGCGCGCGGATTCTGCCTGGCGCGAAAGTGCGTACGCTGCGCATCGTCTTTGGCGTCGCAATCGCCACAATCGCCGTCGAAATGATCGCGAAAGGCATCGGGGGAAGGATCTAGCATCCTGGCGAGGGCTGGAGGTTCTAGCAATGACCGACGCAACGGAATCGCCCAATACGCACTTCGCCATCCTCCTCAGCCACCTGCTCCGCGCCGGCGTGATTCTGTCGGCTACGGTCGTACTTGTGGGCGGTATCCTCTACTTGGTGCAGCATCGCGGTCCAGCCCCTCCCTACGGAGTTTTTCAGGGTGAGCCAACCGATATTCGGTACGCCCAAGATATCTGGCGGGCTGCCTGTTCCGGCCATGGCCCTGGCCTGATTCAGCTCGGCCTGCTCCTGCTCATCGCGACGCCCATTGCGCGCGTCGCATTTTCGGTGGTCGAGTTCGCGATCGAGCGCGACGGGCTCTACGTCTCCACTACCCTGGTCGTCCTCGCCATTCTGATCTACAGCCTGGCCAGCAGTTGAGCTTTCGTTCGGCTCTTTCGTCTTGACACGCCCCTCGTCGCTGTTAGGCTACTCGCGCAGAGAGCGGGTAAGCGTCTTGCATAAGGACAGGTTGAAAAAATGAACTCGAGAATCGAGGTTAAAAAAATCGGAGAGGAGGAATTTCAGGTCCGCGTGACCGAAGGCCAGGGCTCTACATCTCATCGCGTCACTTTAAAGAGAGCGGACTACGAGCGTCTGGCAGGGGGGACCATTGAGCCTGGAGAAGTAATCCGACGTTCCTTCGAGTTCCTGCTTGAAAATGAACCGAAGGAATCGATCCTCGCGCGATTCGATCTCACCGTCATTGGCCGCTATTTCCCGGATTTCGAGCATGAGATGCAACGCAGAATAGCAACCGAATCCCGCTAGCCATCGCGAGCCTCGACAACACTACGGATTCAGCAGTGGAATGCTGCTAGCCGGCGGCGGCACCGGGAAGGTCTTCAGAAACGCATAGATATCGGCAAGATCCTGATCCGAAACGACCTTGGCCGTGTAGGGTGGCATCTGGCCCGTCGGCGCACGCACGTAGCGAAGCACTCCCGCCAGACTCAGCGCGGGTGGCCCGATGCGAGGCGCGATGGCAGCGCCTGCACCTTGGCGTCCATGGCATTCGTAGCAGCCGTACGCCAGAAAAAGTCTTTTGCCGTTCTCGGCGTTTCCTTTGAGTTCTTCGGCCAACGAACTTGGCGGCGCGACCGACTTCAGAAACGCATAGATGTCGGCAAGATCCTGATCCGACGCCGTCGCCACAGGAACGGCAGGCATCCTGCCCGTCGGCTGGCGGGCGTATGCGATCAGGGCCGGGAGCTCTCGCGGGGGTGGGGCGATGGCCGGTGCGAGCGAGGTCCCCTGGCCCTGGGTTCCGTGACAGGCCCCGCAGCCTGCGTTCGTGAACATGCGCCTGCCGCTCTCGACGTTTTTCGCAACGGAACCTTCCGACTTCGCCGCGGGCGCTTGCGCCTGAGCGCAACAAGACCCCAGTAGCAAGCTAACTCCAATGGCCAGCACCTTCTGATGGCGCACAGGCATCTCCTGGGAACCGCTAACGAGGCTGCGTGAGTACATCGACGAGCGCCGGATCTCCGCGCTTAACGACCTCGATGGCGCGCGCGATCGCAGGCGCTAGATCTTTGGGATCGCCAATTGGCCCCTCGCCGTGCACACCCATGCTCTGCGCCAGCTTCGCGTAATCGATCGGCGGGTCGACCAGCACGCTACCGATGCTTGTGTTCGTGATGCCGCGGTTGTGCTGGCTGGCCATCGCTTGGATTTGCATCAGCTCCTGGTGGTAGGCACGGTTGTTGTGCATGATGATCAGAAGCGGGATACGGTGATGGGCGGCTGTCCACAACACGCCGGGCGCAAACATGAGATCACCGTCATTCTGGATGCTGACGGTCAGGCGTCCATGTTTGCGGTTTGCCAGCGCTGCACCGACGGAAGCGGGAGCGCCGTAGCCCACGCCGTAGCCACCCTCGGCGCCGATGTAGTGATAATGCTTCTGAAAATCCCACAGGCGTAGGGGCCAGCGGCTGACAAATTGACAATTGGAAACCAGCGACCAGTCCTCGTTCTTGATTTGCGCCCAAAGCTCCATGGACAGGCGCGCCGTGCTGATCGGGCTGCCGTCCCAGCCCGACGTCGCGGCGTCGCGCTGCGCCTGCATGGCCTGCTGATGGACCGCAGCGACGTTGGCGCCGCGGTCTCGCAAGGCACGCTTGCGATCGTCGCTGGTTTGGCGCTTCACGGCTTCAATCAACGACGGCAGCGTCGCTTCAGCATCGGCCGCAATCGCCAGATCGACGGGCGCGTACCGCTGGAAATCCTGGTAGTTGCTCTTGAGGAAGAGATCATTGGCGGTGACGCTAATCAGCTTTGTGCCCTGCTTCGTGATGGGATGCGACTCCGGATACACCTGGCCGCGAACGGAATTGATCGAGCTCCAGAAGTCGGTCAGTTC
>Ga0187782_10002303_pt1 | contig 14072 bp, 13 predicted proteins | sample 0715_SJ02_MP15_2_FD_132454 | JGI IMG/M metagenome (GOLD analysis project Ga0187782, IMG submission 132454) | Tropical peat soil microbial communities from peatlands in Department of Meta, Colombia - 0715_SJ02_MP15_20_MG | ecosystem: Environmental > Terrestrial > Soil > Wetlands > Peat | place...
TCGAAGTCTTCCGAGGCCGGCGCCGCGATGATCACTCGGAAGCCGTCCTTGTTAATCGCCTCCAAGCTGACAATCTCCGGACACCCCAGATTCGGACTGACAATGAGGGACGATTTCGGCTTGGTCACGCTTCCCCCGCGTGTTTGCTGGCACACAGCGCAACAGCTCGCGGCTTCCGCCTCCTGTGATCGGCCTTAGAACAGAATCGCCGTAGTGCCGACCCCGTAGTGGGGCGTCAAGCTGAGGGGTTGTCGCTGAGGAGCGCGAGTATATTCCCGAGATGGCGCATGTCAAGACAGCGAGGAGTGGTTGTTCCAGAATCAGAACAACGGTTAAGACTCTTACAGACCGTCCATGGAAATGATTTCGGCAACTAAGATCTGGGTGGGGTCGGATGGCACATCCGTAGCTGGTGCTGAACAAAACGGTTGATTGGTAACGCAGATAATTCCATCATCTTCAGATTCAATGGGATACCGAACCTGCCCATCGGTATGGCAAGAAAGGCAATTTAAACCAGACCGCAGGGACTGCTGCACTTTTGAAATGCGAATACTGCAGATTCAAACGTGAGATCAGACATGCGGAGTATCGACGCACCAAGGCGGAGTCCCCGTTCCCGAGTCTTGTCGAAACGATCTTGAGACACACAGCTCCAACATTATATGTGCTTGATGTAGAAAGACTTAGCTGGGCGACCATCCCTTGTTCGTTTTTCGGAACAGATTTCAGTTTTCGCCCCCTTCCAAAGCCCGAAGCGTAGACTTCCTTGCGATTCCGTGATTTCCGCCGAGTCCACCAGGTTGCGGAGTTCAAGATCGAGAGGTCCCGACATGCCGGATCCTGAGCTGAACAAACACGATTCCGCAGAGCCGTCACCCGCCGCATCTGACGCGACGAAAAACGCTGCCCCGGACACTGCGAGCAATGCAGCCGTGGAGCATCCCGACACGATGACGCACGGCGCGCCAGCTTACTTCGCCGTAGCCCTTAACGATGCCGAGCGGCTGCTTAAGTATGCGGCCGAAATTGGCATCGATGTCGATGACAACACCCGTAACAGCATTTTGGGGGCGCGTGCCACCTTCAGCGGTGGATGGAATGAGAAAACAGCAGCCAACCTGCTCGCGGCGCTCACCAAGCTAGCTGCACAGCTTAAACCCGTGACCGCCGAGAGCCTGTGCTGCTTCGACACCAGACCTACTGTGCGCAATTATTGGATCATCGCAATCTGTTTGGCTGTGTGCATCGTTCCGTTTTCGCTGGCCAGCTTTGTCGCTTCTGCCATCTCGAAAACCATCGGCACGGATATTGTCACTGCCAACGATCTGGCGGTAAAGCTGACTACGCAGCTCGGAGCTTCGGGAAGCCGAACCCCGGCAGGCGCAGCTACAACCGCGTCCGACGCCGCCAGCGGGTTCGCGTCCTCAGTCCCCCCCGGTCTCTCCCCAGCCGATGTGGTTACGGAGTTTCAGACTTTCGCCGCCACGAACCGGGCGATCTACGCCCGGGCCCGTCAATTAGATTTGCTTATATTTAATATCGACGAGACCCCTTTCAGGAATTGCGGAGCAACCCGGCAGAATACAAGAAAAAATTCCAGCTCCCGGTGCCATTGCCAGCACAACTTAGTCCCCTCGCTACCGACCGGATCCAGGTTTACCAGGACGTGCGATCATTTGGCCAAGACGTGGTCGACGACGTGTCGGTTTTCTATGGCGCGATTACCGCGTGCATTCTCCCCGTCCTGTATGCCCTGTTAGGTACCTGTGCCTATCTGTTGCGGTCTTTCGCACAGGAAATGAGCAGCCGGACGTTTGTGCCGTCCCACTCCGATTCCGCTCGTTTCCTAATCGCTGCTATCGGAGGCGCCGTGGTTGGCCTGTTTAATAACTTCACCATCAACCAGGGCGCGTCTATTCCGCCGCTGGCAATTGCTTTCCTGGTTGGATATGCCGTAGACGTCTTTTTCTCGTTCCTAGAGGGATTGATCCAGGCCTTCACCAGGAGCAAAGGCAATTCAACTGTCCCGGCTGCAGCACCAGCACCCGGTGCCAAGGTCTAGTTGGGTTTCCTTCCCCATCCACAAGAGGCTGGCCGAGCTGGTGGCGTGTCGTAGGAGAACCGCGCCACCACGGACTTTGCAATCGACTAATGCCGGTTTTTTTTTTTGCTTGCCGGCGCCGCCGGGACTAGGGCCGACGACGCTGCGAGCGTACGCAATCGAGAACCGTGTAATACTGCTCCACGTTCAGCACGAACGGCTTCTTCCGCCGTTGACTGATACAGCGGAGTTCGGAACAGCCGGCAGCGGACGGACTGCAGTACTCTGAAGCCGGCTGGATGGAAGCTCGGGGTCGTGGTCAACGGGTCCAGGTGAGCATTGGCTGGCGTACGTTCCGGCACACCGGTCGTTCCTGCACGTCACCGGGGCGCCCATCGGCGTGCAGCAGAGGCTGATGTGCCACGCCCAGGTCTCAACCACGATGGACGTGTACGGGAACGCGCTGATGGAACCGAAACGGCAGGCCAACAACAAGGTTCTTCAGATGGTGCTCAGGCGCACAGGTTGAACCGCAATCATGGAAGCAGAGCAAAGGGGCTGCCGGGCGCAGCCCCTTTTTGCTTCAGCTTCGATCAACCCCGGACCCCCGCTGTTAATGTGGGGTTGTGTGGGGTTGAGAATCTGTAAATGGTTGCGGGGGGTGGATTTGAACCACCGACCTTTGGGTTATGAGCCCAACGAGCTACCAGACTGCTCCACCCCGCAAGGGCATCATAACAAACGAGGCCGAAAAATGCAGCCCCGGATGCCCGCGGTCTGGGCAACTCCGTAAAGGCCGGGAACACTGAGCCTCACCCCTTCTATTCTTTAAGCTTCTGCCGCTCGCAGGCCTCCACCACCTTGGTCGGGTCGAGGGCATCGTTGTCCACCTGCTCTTCGACAACTTTTCCCGATTTGTCGATGAGAAACGTGGCCCGCCGCGCCGTGGTCATCTTGGTGCCTTGAATATCCCGTTCGGTGGTCAGACCGTACTCCCTGGTCACGGCGCCGCCCCAGTCGCCCAGCAAGGGGAAGCTGATGCTATTCAGTTGCGCGAAGTTGAAGTTGGAGAAGGGGCTGTCCATGCTCACACCCAGCACCTGGGTGTCGGCCGCTTCCAGCTTGGATATGCTCTGCTGGAAGGCCTTCATCTCCTTGGTTCAACCGCCGGTGAAGGCGAACACGAAGAACGCCAGGGCGACGTTCTTCTTGCCACGGTAATCATGCAGCGAGACCTTCTTCAACTCTTTGCCGTCGAAAGCGAACAGCGTGAAATCGGGCGCCACGTCGCCGACCTTGATCTTCATCGGCGGCGGGGCCGGCTTATCATCGGGCGGACGGGCTACCCCCCCAGTCACGGCCAGCAGCGTGGCGAGCGTTACCAGGGTGGACATCAGTATTCTGCGCATGGACGGACCTCTGATCTGCAAGGATTCCGGCCTCCCCCCGGCCGGGCAGCAGGTGCAATATCTTACCAGCCCACGGTGGGCTGGTGTGGCATCGCTGAGAGCATTGCCACAACCGCCGGGTTCCAATTACATTTGCGATACGTCTTTCGATGCTCGCCCCCTGCTGAAGGGGTCGGCGCACGACAACCGCTAATGAACCAGACCATCAACGACCTTTTCTTTTCTGTGGTCGAGAGCAACCTCGACCGAGTGATGCTCTTCAAGCAGAGTGTCAAGTGGATACCCATCTCCTCGCGCGAATTCTATCGCGACGTTGTCGGCACGGCGCGCTCGCTGGCCAAATGGGGCATCGGCAAGGGCGACCGGGTCGCCATCCTCAGCGAGAATCGCCCGGAGTGGGCCGTTGCCGACTTCGCCTCCATGCTGCTGGGCGCCGTCGACGTTCCCATCTATCCCACTCTGACCGACGAGCAGACCGTCGCCGTGCTCAAGGATTCAGGCGCGCGGGTAATCTTCGTTTCGAGCGTCGAGCACCTGAAACGGGTGCTGGCCATCAAGCCGCAGACGGCGCTCGAAAAAGTCGTGGTGATGGATTACGTCGGAATTCCTGAGGGCATCCCCATGCACCGCATGATGATGAACCAGGATACCGGACGCGACGCGGAGATGGACGCGCGCGCGAAGTCCATCGCGCCCGATGATCTGGCTACGATCATCTACACCTCGGGCACCACCGGCGAGCCCAAGGGGGCGATGCTCACCCACGGCAACCTGCTCTCGAACCTTAACCACTCGCTGGAAGGCTTCAAGCTTGGGCCCGGGCAAGTCGGCATTTCGTTCCTCCCGCTCTCGCATGTCACGGCACGACATCTGGACTATGCGCTTTTCCAGAACGGCGTCACCATCGCGTACTGCCCCGGCTTCCAGGTGCTGCCGGATTACTTGACCGAGGTTCGGCCGACGATCTTCGTGGGCGTGCCGCGCGTCTACGAAAAGATCCGCGATAAGGTGCGGAAGGAGGCCAGCAAGGGTCTCAAGCGCTCGGTTTACGACTGGGCGATGCGCGTCGGCCGCGCCCACCGTGATCAGATTCTTGCCGGCAAACGCCCCGGTTCTTTGAGCTGGAAGCTGGCCGATTCTGTGCTCTACTCAAAAATTCGCGCCGCCCTGGGCGGACGGGTCCAGACCTTCATCTCCGGCGGCGCGCCCCTGGGGCGCGACCTCGCCGAATGGTTCGCCGATGTCAGCATCCGCATCCACGAAGGCTATGGGCTGACGGAAACTTCTCCGGTGATTGCCCTCAACAGTCCTGAGCATCACCGCATCGGCACCGTCGGCAGGGTGCTCAGAAACCTGGAATGCAAGATAGCCTCCGACGGCGAGATCCTGGTGCGAGGCCCATCGGTCTTCAAGGGCTACTGGAACAAGCCGGAGGACACTCGACGGGCGTTCGAGGAGGATTTCTTCAAGACCGGCGACATCGGCTCACTCGACGCCGATGGCTTTCTGACCATCACCGACCGCAAGAAAGATCTTCAGAAGACCGCGGGTGGCAAGTTCATCGCCCCGCAACCGATCGAGCTGGCTCTGAAGACGAGTCCGCTGGTCGCCTATGCCGCCCTGTTCGCCGACCGGCGCAAGTTCGCTGCCGCGCTTATCGCCCCCGAATTTTCCGAGCTGGAACCGTGGGCCCGTACCCAGGGCATCAGCTTCTCCGACCGTAAGCAACTGGTGGCGGACCTCCGGGTGAACGAACTCTATGAAGGCATCGTCGCCAAGGTCAATGAGGACCTGGCGCAGTTCGAAACCATCAAGAAATTTCTGCTGATACCGGACGAGTTCACCGTGGCCGACGGACAGCTCACTGCCTCGATGAAGATGCGCCGCCGCGCCGTGGAAGAGCGCTACCGCGAGCAGATCGAGGCGCTGTTCGCCACGCAGGACAACTCGGAGACGGTGAGCGTGAGCTGAGCGTCTCGATAAGGCAAGAATCACGGTGTAGTGGGTCGTTGGGTATTCGTAAGACGGGACGGGAACTATCTTGTCCTGGCATGCAGCGCTTGGCGTGTGGCCTCGAGAGTGTTGATGAGCGACTCCCTGGGGAGCTTTTGGATGATCGCTTCGATGGCCCATCCCAGCCCAAGTGGCACGTCACGCGTCAGCGATATGGCTCGGCACTCGACGACTACGCCGCCGTCACGCTCCTGCAAACGCCAGTAGGAATACAGGCGCCATAGGAACCCGTGACCAGCATCGGGCGGCGACACGCGCTCCTCGTGTCTGCCGGCGTTTTCCACCTCTCGAATTCGCGTCGTGTACGAGCGGCAGACCCAGCGTGTTCGGTCCAAGGGACGATAGTGCACCTCATGCTCGGTATCGAGGACTACGGTGATGATTTTCTTCTTCAAGAGCCGCAGATGGATTTGGAAATCGTTGTCGTGACGGCTGATGAGCTTTGAGTCAATCACCTCCGGCTTATAGATGTTCTTGTGATTGTCGTAGTCCTGCATCAACGCCAATGTGTCTTCAGCGGTTGTGTCAGGGATGAAGGCGGCAGCGATCCAGTCGTGGATTAAGCCATGCGGCACCTTGACCGGTCCTCGGCCAGACCAGAATTGCGCCACAACCTTTCCGCCGCGGACCTGCTGTGCTCGCTCTGAGCTGGAGTCCGACCAGAGGAATGGCCCACTCCCGTGCAGCGTGTGCTCCATTTCCGTTTCCGCCTCACGAATATAGGCATCAAATGCCTCAATGGTTTGCGGCTTCAACTGCTCGGGCCTTGCAGTTTGTGCCATGGCTCCGGCCTTATTTCAAATCGTGGTCCGGCCATACCTGCTTGTCAAGCCAGTCTGGGCAGGTGGCCGCACCCGAACGGGTCGAGTGAGCCGAGTCCTCGATTCGGGCAAGAACCCCGAGGGTGCCCCTTCCTAACGTCGTGCTGTTCGACGTTAGGGTCCGGCAGTTGACATTGATCTTGTCCCGGCTGTTTCGCGGAATGAATCGCGGTCCCATCCCGGATGCCGCTCCCGGGGCAGGGAAGGATTCTCACTCTAAATCCAGCGAAACCACTTCAACGCCACGGCGAACGACACTCCTCCCCAGACCACCATGATTGCGAGCCGTGCCCACTGTGCTGTCAGTGGGGCGCCCTCGAGGATGGTCGCCCGGAAAGCATCGTTGAGCGCGGTCAGCGGCAGCGCTTTAATGAACGGCATCAGCACCGCGGGAAAGCGCTCGTAGGAAAAAAACACGCCGGAGAACACCCACATGGGCAGCATGACCACGTTGATCAGACCGCTGACGGTCTCGAGTTTCTGCGCGCGGCTGGCGGTCAGCAGGCCGAGCCCGGCGAAGCTGAGCGCCCCCACCGTTCCGATCAGAACAATACTGAGCAGTGAGCCCACTACCCGCATGTGGAACACGAGCGCGCCGAAGCCCAGCAATAACCCGACTTCGACCAGCATGAGCACCAGCCGGCTCGAACTCAGGGCCAGGAGGAAGTCGCCGCGGCGCATGGGCGTTGCCAGGTAGCGCTTGAGCAGTTTGCGCTGGCGCATGTCCACCAGGGCAAAGCCAATTCCCCACATGCCGGAGTTCATGAGGTTCATGCCCAGCAGGCCGGGGATCAGAAAGTCGATGTAACGCGAACCCGGCTCCATGGCGATTTCGCTGCTCGTGGCGAGAACATCCTTGCGGCCGGCGGCGGACTGCAATGCGTCATCGACTTGGGCGCGCGCCAGAGTGCTTTCCGGACGCGCCGGATCGTAGCGATAGCGCACGCTGCCGTCCGCCTGCGGAATCACGACCAACGCATACGTGCCGAGGCGGAAGCGATTGAAAGCTTCCGCCTGGGAAAGCACATCGGCGCGGATACCGGCATTCGACCGCGATGCCTGCAGCCAGCCCATGACACGTTGCGCATCCGGGCCGGAGACCACTGCGATGCTTGTCAAGCCCGCGGGCTTGTCGCGGAAGGCGATACCCAACCCGAGAGCCAGCAGCAGAGGGAAGACGAAAATCCAGAAAACCACTTCCGGCTCGCGCCACAGCTCCTTCATGCGCGCGATGAGCAGTCCGCGATAGCCAGTCCAGCGACCGTTAACGCGGGGCGCCGGCGGCGCAGGTGGCACGGCCCGGAGATGCTCGGTTTGTTCTTCGACCTTCATAGGTCTGGTAGAGACGTTGCTGGCTACGTCTCCTACACCTGGTTCGCGAGACGCAGCAAGCTGCGTCTCTACGCATCATTCCTCCCGGAGATGCCTGCCGGTCAGGTGCACGAAGACATCCTCCAGGCTGGCCTGGCGCGTGGTCAAGTGGACCAGGCGCCAGCCCCGTTCTTCCACCGCATCGAGCAGGGCGGGAATGGTCTGATGCGCTTCAAGCACGCTGAGCGAGGTGAGACCGTTTTCGTCGTGCACCGACTCGACGCCGGGCAGCGACTTCCACAACTCGCGTGCTGTGCCGTCCACCGGCGGATTCACGGCGAATTCCACCACGTTCTGTCCGCAATAGCGCTTGATCAGCTCTGCGGGCGTGCCCTCAGCGATGATCTTTCCGTGGTCGATGATCGCCAGCCGGTCGCACAGCCGCTCGGCCTCGTCCATGTAGTGTGTGGTGAGGAGCACGGTGCCGCCGCGCTGCTGGAACTGCCGCACGATGTCCCAGAGCTGCCGCCGGCTCTGCGGATCAAGACCTGTGGTCGGCTCGTCGAGAAACAGGATCCTGGGATTTCCCACCAGCGCCGCGGCCACCGCCAACCGCTGGCGCTGACCTCCGGAAAGCCTGCCGACCCAGGTGTCAGCCTTTTCCGTGAGCGACATCTCCTCCATCACCGCTTCAGCCGAACTGGGCTCGCGGTAGAAATCGGAGAACAGATTTAAGGTCTCGCGCACGGTAAGCTTTTCCGACAGCCGCGTCTCCTGCAGCGAGATGCCCAGCAACTCGCGCAGTTCGCGTTCGTGCTCGCTCCAGTTTCGGCCCAGAATCTCGACCTCGCCGGAGCTGGGTTGGAGCAATCCTTCCAAGATTTCGATGGTCGTGGTTTTGCCAGCGCCATTCGGTCCCAGCAGACCAAAGCACTCGCCTGCCCGAATCTCGAGGTCGAGGCCGCGCACGGCTTCCACCTTGCCTTCATACGTCTTGAAAAGATTGCGGCAGCGGACCACCCCATCCATAGCAAAATAATAACGTAGCGCCGCAATCTCGGTGTTGCCGCCACACCGCCTCGGTTATTATGTGCACTCCAATTATGAGCACGAACCAGCTTCCGGCCGCTCCGCTGGCGGCCTCACACATGAAAGTGCTGCTCACACGGGAGCAAATCGCGCGCCGGGTGGCCGAGATGGGCCGCGAGATCAGTCGTGACTTTGACGGCCAGTCCGTTGTGCTGGTGGGCGTGCTGAAGGGTGCAACCATCTTTCTGGCGGAACTGGCACGCCGCATTGAACTTGACGCCACCTTTGACTTCTTCGGCGTCTCCAGCTATGCCGACAGCACTCATCGGAGCGGTGAGGTGCGCCTCACAAAGGATGTGGACACCTCGCTCGAGGGCAGGAACGTTATCCTGGTGGAGGACATCCTGGATACTGGCCTCACCATGAACTACCTGAAGAACGTGGTGATGACCCACCAGCCGCGATCATTCAAGATCGCCGCGCTGCTCGACAAGCCGGCTCGCCGCATCCAGCCCATCGAGGCCGACTATCTCGGCTTCACCATTCCCAACGAATTCGTCGTCGGCTACGGGCTGGATTATGCCGAGCACTACCGCAACCTGCCGGACATCTGCATTTTGCCGCCGGAGGGTTATAGCGCAGGGTAGAAGCTGCGGTAGCATGCTTGCGATGAGCGCTTATCCCAGCCTGAGTGCGGCTGTCCCTGAATGGCAGGCGGCAGCCTGGTGCATCGACCATACCCTGTTGCGCCCGGAAGCAACTCGAGCGCAGGTGGTGCAGCTCTGCCACGAGGCCGCGCAGTACGGCTTTGCCTGCGCCATGGTCAACCCGGTGTGGGTTTCGCTCTGTGCCCACCGATTGCGCGGTACGCCAGTGAAGACCGGCACTGTGATCGGGTTTCCTTTGGGCGCTTCCCTGACTACCGCCAAGTGTTTGGAAGCCCAGGAGTGTCTGCGGCTGGGCGCCGATGAACTGGATATGGTGATCGACATCGGAGCGCTCAAGTCCGGCGACCATGCGCTGGTCGAGACCGACATCCGCACCCTCGCCGAGACCTGCCATCAGGCCGGCGCCCTTCTCAAAGCGATTCTGGAATGCGCCCTTCTGACCACTCACGAAAAGGAGGTTGCGTGCCAGCTCGCGGTCGGGGCGGGCGCGGATTTCGTCAAGACGTCAACCGGCTTCAGCGCGGGCGGCGCGACGGTGGAGGACGTGGCGCTGATGCGCCGCGTCGTTGGCAGCCGCTGCGGCGTCAAGGCGGCAGGCGGTGTGCGCACGGCCGCGGATTTCGCCGCTCTACTCAAGGCCGGCGCCGACCGCATCGGCACCAGTTCCAGCGTCAGCATCATGCGCGAACTCGGGGCACCGGAGAACGTTTCGCCGGCTCGAAGCGCGTATTAGGCTCCCGCCGGTATCCAGGCAGCGATACTGCCTCCAAATCCTGTTACAAAAAAATTACCTGATATTTACCTGTTGCGCGTTGACAGCCTTAGTTGCGCAGACATAAAGTCCGGCCTCGGTTTCCCAGGTGCTCGCTCCCCCCAGAGTGAGCACGGCTTGGATATGCCGCGCAAGCGTGGCTCACAATCAGGAACTAGACGTCCAGCCAGCAAAGGAGGGCGCGATGAAGCGCGTCTTAGTTGTTGCCTCTATCGCCTTGTTGACGATCGTCGCTCCGGTCGCGGCTGACGAGGATGACACCATCAGGGTGCATCTCGTCGGGTATAACGAAACGCCGTCGACCATCAATTCCACAGGCAGCGCCGAATTCAAGGCCAGGATCAGCCACGATGGCACCGCCATCGATTACGAAATGACCTATCAGAACCTCTCATCGACAGTGCTCCAGTCTCACATCCACTTCGGGCGGCCCGCGCTCACCGGTGGCATCGTGCTGTTCCTGTGCACGAATCTGGGTAATGCTCCCGCTACTGTGCCGGTTCCACAGGCTTGCCCCGAGACGAGCCCGGCGACGATCAGCGGCACGCTGACCGCAGCCAACGTGATCGCACTTCCGGTTACGTGTCCCACGCCTACAACGTGCAGCGGACAAGCTATCGACTCGGGAGCGGAGGGTTTCGCCGAGATCATTAATGCCATCCGCGCAGGTGCAGCCTACGTAAACATTCACACCACCAACCATCCCGGAGGCGAGATCCGTGCTCGCCTCGGGCCTCTCGGACGCGGTCACCATCACGAAAGACACTAATATTTCCGGGGCGCATCGCGAGGTGCGCCCCTGCTTACCTTCGTGGCGGATTCAGAGGGGGGAAGTGGTTCGCCCGCGCACCTGAACCGACGCGGTCCCCGCGATCCGCCCGGCGCCGAACGACGCGGAGTGCCACGCTATGCAACCGGCTGTGCTCGTCGGCGCCCGCTTACTTCCCGCAGTCACTTCACCGCCAGCGGTGATGGCTGTCACTGCAGTTCGGCTCTCTTCGACGGAGGATGTGAAGAGAACTGGAAGGTCTAGCTGCCGAGGTACGCCATGGGCCTCGACGGACTGTTTCGGCGGGAAACGCGGATTCACGCTGCGGCTATCGTGGCCTTCCTATTGCTTGCAGTCTGGTGCGTCGGCGCTCTGGCCCACCTTGCGCTGACGGTTACACTCATCCGGCTCGGCGTGCAGATGTGGCCTGCCATCTACATCCAGTCGGCAGTGGCGGGCAGCATCGCTGCAGTTCTGGTGGGATTAGTGCTGGCCCTGATGCTGTACCGCCGCGAAGTCCTGCGGCGGCAATTAGGGGTTGTTGCGGAGTTGAATCACCAGGTCCGTAACGCGCTGGAGATCATCGCCGCCTCGACCTGGCGCATCGCAGACAAGCAAACGGTTGTTACAATCCTGGACGCCGTCATGCGGATCGACGTCACGCTGCGCAGCCTGTTTCCCGTCACTCGTCCGCTCAAAAAAAGAGCCGCGGCCGCGAGCGCGCAGATGTCCACGAAATCCGGCCATAACTCCAGGACCGCATCCGGGCTTTGATGTCAGGAATGTGGTTCGCTAGCGGTCTGTGCGGGCCACCTCACAAAGAAAAGTGACGTGCCTCACAGAAAGCGCGGCCGCCGCGTCTTAGTCTGCTGCCCGTCGACAGCCGAAAAGGGTCCGCGCCTACCAGCGGCGGGCTCGACAGTAGGCCGGGTGACCCGCCCGGCGAGGTGACTCGTTTGGGCACCTAGACCCGAAAAAACCGACGGCTCAAACGCGAAGAGAAGTCGGGGTCTGGGACTGCGAAAGCAGTGATCACATCAAGAGCTGTGGCGGTGCGTGGTCCACGCCGCGGACTCCCATGAGGAGCCGGCGACTCGAACGCACCAACGTCACAGCTCTTCTGTTTTCCCGGGCCGCGGAGCCGACTATTTCCCGGTGTAGAAGTCAATCATCCTCTCGATCGCGCGCCGGCAGACCGAGCAGAAATTTTTGGCGCGGGTGAACATGATGCAATCGATCTCCGGACGGTAGTATCCCTTGGCCTGGTAGTCGGCGCCCTCAAACGCTCCCACTTTGCCGGCATATTTCTCGGAAGCGAACATCTCGTGGGCCGCCTTTTCCGCTTCGCTCATGAGCGCTTCCATCTCTTTTTCGGGGCGGTTCTGTTTGCGGATCTGGCGCCGCCGTTTCGTGTATTCCCGGGACATGGCTTCGAATTTGTCCTTGTCCCAGGGCGTGGGGATGGGCGTGCCCGGCTGCACCAGGTCTTTCCACTTCAGATTGTCGGGATCGAGCAGCGCGGTGACGTTGGGCTCATGGGGCTCGACGCGGTTCTCCGGCGCAAGATAGGCGACGTCGGAGGTGTAGTACTCATCGGCCAGGTCGCCGAAGTGATGCCCGAACTCGTGCACGAAGATGTAAGGCGCCCACAGGTTGTCGGCGGCGACCGTGCTGTAGAGGCCGAAGATGCCGCCTCCGCCGTAGACGTTCGAATTCACCACGATTTCCACGAACTCATAGGGCGCGAACTGCGCGATCTCGCGGAAGGCGCGGTTGTCGAAGGTCAGGACGTAGCGCTCGCTGTCGAACGCGTCGTAGGTCGAGCCGAGCGGGTTGCGGCGGTGGATTCCCGTGGACGGCCGTGACACGCCGGACTCCGCCGCCGGAGGGCACAACAGCCAGACGTTGAAGTCCTGGCGGTGCTCTTTGTAGGGCGAGGTCGCGAACATGATGCTGGCCAGGCGGCGCGCGTCGCCTTCGCACTTGGGCTCTTCGGCGGCGGTATAGCCATCGCCGATGATCAGGAAATCCACCTTGTCGGCGGGGTCGCCATTCTTCTCGATGGTGACAAGCGGCGCCGGCGCGGGCGGGTGCGACGTGTCAATAAATTTGTTTTTGGGGTCGATGACCGTGGACCAGATTTCGACGAAGGAATTATCGGACGCGCGCTTCTTGAGCACGATCTGCACCGGAGCGTCGGGAGCGGGGAAGCGCAGCGACTCGGAGAACGTACGATTCATGTGCCTGGCTTCGTCGGTGATTTCCCACTCGCCGTAAATGGAAGAAAACCCGCGCGAATAGAGCATGCGGTTGGTCGAGCGGTCGCGCACCTCAAACAGATACTTGCCGGAGTTGGTGGTGTCAATATTACTGCGCGGGTTCCCCGGCCAGGGCAGCGGTTCGATCACCACGCGGTCCTGGCTGAAGATTTCGTGCGTGGCGTCGCCGGTGTGGTAATAGTCGAGGCGCATGGTGGCGGGTGCGGCCAGCGCCGACGCCGAAAGAAGCAGCGGAGCGAGAAAACGCAGCAGACGGATTTTCATGCCGGGGATTGTACGCGACGGGGCGACTTATCTAATCTAAAGTTCCTGCCCTGCAGCCAGCGGGCCCCCCAAAAGGAATGCTGTTGTGCATGCGTTCGACCAAATGGTCACGAACGGCGGCGGGTAGCCGGGACCACGTTTCGAGATAGGGCATTATTCACCGAACACCATGCGCCCCAACTCGTCGCCGAGCCGCTTCACTTGCTCAGGATCCTTAGCCGCGCGGAAGCGTTCGGCCAGCTCAAAAAAAGCATTTTCTCGTTGCTTGTCAGCTGCGATCCCCTGCTCGATGAGTTCCACTAAAACCCGATTATCGCTGAGACGACGCTGCTTCGCCATGACATCCACTTGCCTTGCAACCTCGCGGGGCAGGGTTATGCTTCGCCGGACCCGCTTTGCCGTTACCCGTCTTGCGGCTCTCATGGCATCAGTTTACACCATTGTGGTGCATGACCGCTTTTTCTGGGGGGCGCTAGCCCGCTCCTCGGATCATGCGGTGTGGGCGGCGGCGGCGTGCAACCGCGTCCGACGCGGCGGCAGGCGATGGCTGCTCGATCGGAAGGCTGTCCGTGGGGGGCGTGATGGCAGAAGCGGCCAGCCCCAGACGTTCGCCCATTCCGGCCAGGCGCTGCAGCAGTTCATTGGCGCCATTGCAGGGACGCAGACGTGCATCGGCCAGGACCGCCTGCAGCA
>Ga0187782_10002304_pt1 | contig 14069 bp, 14 predicted proteins | sample 0715_SJ02_MP15_2_FD_132454 | JGI IMG/M metagenome (GOLD analysis project Ga0187782, IMG submission 132454) | Tropical peat soil microbial communities from peatlands in Department of Meta, Colombia - 0715_SJ02_MP15_20_MG | ecosystem: Environmental > Terrestrial > Soil > Wetlands > Peat | place...
CTCTCTCTCTCTCTCTCTCTCTCTTCTGGCCGCCCGGCGTGACCCGTAGTATTCTCCGCGCATGTCCGCACAGCCGCAGCAGCGCATGAACGTCGAAGAGTTCCTTTCCTGGAGCGAGCGCCAGGAGGGACGCTTCGAACTCGTCGACGGCATGGTCTACGCCCAAGCCGCAGAGCGCGCCGCGCATGCCCGGATTAAGGGCCTCGTCTTTCTCGCCTTCGTCAACGCCATCAAGCGGCGCGGCTTGAATTGCGAAGCGCTGCCCAACGGCATGGCCGTGCGCATCGGCGCGCGGACCTTGTTCGAGCCCGACGCCCTCGTCTATTGCGGCCCGAAGCTGCCGCCCGACGCGCTGCTCGTTGAAAATCCGCTCATCGTCGTCGAAGTGATTTGGCCGACCACCGGGCGCAACGACCATACGCGCAAGGTCGCCGGATATTTTCAGCTGCCGGGCTTGCGGCACTACCTCATCGTCGATCCGGACGAGGTCCTCGTCGTGCACCACGCGCGCGGAGAGGATGGAGTCATCCGCACGGCGCCGCTGACGGAGGGCGTCGTGACGCTCGACCCGCCGGGGATCGAATTTTCCTTGAGCGAGATCTATCCGACGGATTGAGGCTCACGACCGCCGCTGGATGCGCGCGGCGAAGAAGCCGTCGAGCCCCGCGAGCCGCGGATTCTCGTTGGGCAAAAAGTGTGGAAGCGTGCGCAGATCGCCCTCCGCCGTGACGAATTCGCTTGGAATGCCGGCCTCGCCGGGCTCGATCGGCGCGCGACGAAAGTCCGGATTGCGGCGCAGGAAGGACGCGATCTGCAATTCGCCCTCTTCCGGCTCCAGCGAGCAAGCGCAGTAGACGATGCGCCCTTGCTGCGCCGTCAGCGCCGCGGCGCGGTCGAGCATCTTCGCCTGCAGCGCCGCGAGCGCGTCGATGTCGCTCGGCTTCTTGGTCCAGGCCACGTCGGGATTGCGGCGGATTGTGCCCGTCGCCGAACAGGGCGCGTCGATGAGCAGCGCGTCGAAGACGGGCGCGAGATAGCCCGTCGCGTCGGCGACCGCGATTTCGGCATGCAGCCGCAGCCGCTCCAGATTGGCGGCGAGCAGCTTCAGGCGCTCGGCGGAGCGATCGAGCGCCGTGACCTTGGCGCCCGAGAGCGCGAGCTGCGCGGTCTTGCCGCCGGGCGCCGCGCACATGTCGAGCACGCGCTCGTCCGCTTTGGCGCCGACGAGCCGCGCCGGCAGCGCGGCGGCGGCGTCCTGCACCCACCATTCGCCCTCGTCGTAACCCGGCAGCTCGACGATGGCCGCATGCGTGAGCAGCCGCACGGAGCCGGTCGGCAGCAGCGCGCCGTCGAGCCGCCGCGCCCAGCCAGGCGCATCGGTTTTGACCGTGAGGTCGAGCGGCGGCTCCTGCATCTGCATCGCGATGATGGCTTTCGCCGCCGCCTCGCCATAGGCCTTGCGCCAGCGTTGCGCGAGCCAGGGCGGCGCGTCGAACTCGCCCGTCCGCGCCAGCGCCAGAAATTCTTCGCGGCGGCGCGCGAGGTTCCGCAAAACGCCATTGACGAGCCCTGCGAAGGCCGCACTCTTGGGCTCGAGCCGCACGGCGCGCACCGCGAGGTCGACGGCGGCGTGATCCGCCGAGTCGAGAAACAGGATCTGCGCGGCCGCTGCGACGAGAATCCACTCGAGCCGCGTCGCCGATTTCGGCAGGCCGGACTCGAGCAAGGAGGCGAGCGCCTTGCGGATCACGCCGAGGCGCCGCAAGCTCGCGGTGACGATCGATCGCGCGAGGGCGACGTCGCGCGGCGCGAGGCCGCCGAGCCGCGGCGGCGCGGCGCGGGGGGAAAAACATTCGTCGAGACGGTGGCCGCCCTGGACGATATCCGCGATAATATGCGCGGCGGCGAGCCGGGCCATGAGGCCCGGGATCTTCATCGCTTCGGCCTCGCGTTGCGTGTCCGAAGGCATGAAGCCCTGGCGTGAGGAAGGCCTGCGGGAGGACGCCGAGTGGAATTTGGTGTCGCCTGTCACGCCCCTGCCGTCTCCGCCGAAATCGTCCCAAGCAATAGCACAAAGTCCAAGAAACGCGAAAATGACAAGCCCCAAGACAGAGCCCGCCGACAAGCTGGAAAAAGACGCGCCCCGCGAAGATGTTAGCCGCTCCCGACCCCTTTCCCCCGCGGCGCGGCGGGCGCTGGCGGAGGCGCAAGAACGTCGCCGGGCGAGCGTTGCGGGGCGCCGAATCGAAGAGATCGGGGGTCCGGGCGGCCCCGAGCCAACACGCTATGGCGACTGGGAGCGCAAGGGAATCGCCAGCGACTTCTGACGAAGGAGATAAAATGCTTTCGCATGTTCACGTGGGGATTGGCGACTTCGCGCGCGCGTTCGACTTTTACTCGACGATCATGCGGGAGCTTGGATATCCGCTCGGAATCGTCGAGCGGGGGGCGCAGTGGGCCGCTTGGAAGCCCGCCGACGCCGAGCGTCCGCTGTTCATCATTGGCCGCCCCTACGGCGGCGGCGCGGCGACGCCGGGCGTCGGCCAGATGGTCGCTTTCCTCGCGCGCGACCGCGCGACCGTCGATCGCGCCTATTCGGCCGCGCTGGCGCAAGGAGGACGCGACGAGGGCGCCCCGGGACTGCGCCCGCACTACCATCCGGATTATTACGGCGCCTATGTTCGCGATCCCGACGGCAACAAGCTTTGCGTCGTCTGTCACGACGCGCCTCAGGCGTAGTTCGCCAGCCGCGCCGCATAGCGCGCCATGAGATCGACCTCGATGTTGAGGAGGTCGCCCGGACGCTGCGTCCCGAGCGTCGTGACCGCGAGCGTGTGGGGGATGATCAGCACGCCGAAGCGATCGCCGTCGACTTCATTGATGGTCAGCGAGACGCCGTCGAGCGCGACGGAGCCCTTGGGCGCGACGAAGCGCGCGAGCACATGCGGCGCTTCGATGACGAGGCGCGCCACGCCGTCGAAGTCCTCGCGCGAAACGAGCCGCGCCACGCCGTCGACATGGCCCGTGACGATGTGGCCGCCAAGCTCGTCGCCGATCTTGAGGGCGCGCTCCAGATTGATCCTGGCCCCAACCGCCCAGCAGGCGACCGTCGTGCGCGCGAGCGTCTCGGCGGCGGCGTCGACGTCGAACACGGTTCTGTGGCCATGGCGCGCAGTCGCGACGACAGTGAGACAAGTCCCTGAGCATGCGATCGAGGCGCCGATCGCGACGCCATCATGATCGTAGCTGCAGGCGATGCGCAGCCGCCGCAGATCGCCCTGTGGCTGGACGGCGACAATCTCGCCAATGTCGGTGATGATGCCGGTGAACATGGCGGGTCTTGTAAGCGGTTCATCGGCAAATCGAAAGCCGCCATCACGGCGCTTTTATCGCGGTTGAAAAGGATAAGGCTAATCTCTACGTTTGGGGATCGAGGAGAAACCGATGGAAAAGAAACCCTTGACGCGAGTCGTGTCCAACAAGGAGATTCTTGGCGGGATACCCGTCGTCGAAGGGACGCGTGTGCCCGCAGACACGGTGCTGGCGGAGGTGATCGCGGGCAAGGCCAAGCTTGAGATTTTGCGCGCCTATCCATCATTGCCGTTCGACGGCGTCGAAGCCTGTCTCGCCTGGGAGCGGGAACAGAATAAGCTGTGAACGATCCTTTCCTGATAGACGAACGTCTTTCGCCAGACCTCGTAGCCATAGCCAACGCGAGGGGTCACTACGCAACTCACGTGGTATTCCGGGGATTGAGGGGCGCAGCGGATCATGACCTCGTTTCCTTGGCAAGGAGCGAAGGCTTCGTTCTCGTGACCAGAAATGCGAAGGACTTCCTCGCGCTCTATGCAAAGGAAGAAATTCACCCGGGGTTGGTCATCGTCATTCCGGGGAACATTCGCCGCGAAACGCAAATGGATTTCTTCGCGAAAGCGTTCGACGTCATTGAACCCATGGCGGATCTCGTCAACGAGGTCGTGCAGGTGTTTGCGGACGGACGTGTCGAACTGCACGATCTGCCAGCGCGAGCATAGGCCCAGGAGCGGCCCGCCGCCCCGCGCAACCGTTCAGGATGGATGGGGATCGGCCATTGACACGGCGTCGTCCCGCGCTCTAGCTCCCGCGGCGGATTGAGGCTCGGGCGACCGGGCGCCAAAGGGGAGCCTGACATGTCTTCTACTGCGGGCGTGCGGGCGCGCGCCCCGTTGCGATTGGGCTTCGCCGGCGGCGGCACCGATCTCTCGCCTTTCTGCGACGAGCTTGGCGGTCACGTCATGAACGCCACCGTCAGCCTTTACGCATACGCCCATCTGGAGCCCAACGAGGACAACCGCCTGCGCTTCGACTCGGCGGAGCAGGGACTGAAGTTCGAGACGGAGGCGACCGCGCAAGCGCCGCTCGATCCCGGCACGCTGCTGCATTGTGGCGTCTACAACCGCGTCGTGCGGGAGTTCAACCGCGGCAAGCCGCTGCCCGTCAGCATACGCACGACCGTCGACGTGCCGGCGGGGTCCGGCATGGGCGGCTCCTCGGCGCTGGTCGTCGCGCTGATCGAGGCCTTTCGCCACTATCTCGGCCTGCCGCTCGGCGAATATGACGTGGCTCGACTCGCCTTCGAGATCGAGCGCGAGGACCTGGCGATCCGCGGCGGCAAGCAGGACCAGTACGCCGCGGCCTTCGGCGGCTTCAACTTCATGGAGTTCTACGAGGGCAAGCGCGTCATCATCAATCCGCTGCGCATCAAGCCCGCCACCGTGCAGGAGCTCGAAGCCTCGCTCGTGCTCTATTATACGGGCCGTTCGCGCAGCTCCTCCCAGATCATCGAGGCGCAGCAGAACGAGATAGAACGGAAGAATCCGCAATCGCTCGAGGCGATGAGGGCGCTCAAGCGCGAGGCCACCGAGATGAAGGAGGCGCTGCTCACCGGTCGCCTCGATCGCATTGCCGAGACCATGGCGCGCGGATGGCTCGCAAAGAAAAACACCGCGTCCGCCGTCAGCAATGACGAGATCGACCGCATCCTCGAGCTCGCGCGCGCCAACGGCGGGCTGGCCGGCAAGGTCTCGGGGGCCGGCGGCGGCGGCTTCGTGCTCATCCTCGCGCGCGCCTCCGAGCGTCATCGCGTCGTCGCGGCGCTGGCGCAGGAGCCGGGACGGCTGCTGCCCGTGGTGTTCACGCATGAGGGCGCAAGCTCCTGGAGGCAGATGCTGTGACGCAGCGACCGGGCGATGCGGCCTCCATGACGCGACAGGCCGTCGTCCTCGTGGGCGGCAAGGGAACGCGCCTCGGCGAGCAGGCCCGCAACACGCCCAAGCCTCTGCTGCCGATCGACGGCGAGGCGGTGTTTCTCGACGAGGTGATTTTTCAGATCGCGCGCCATGGCTTCGAGGAGATCCTTCTGCTCGCCGGGCACCTGCACGAGCAGGTCACGTCCCGCTATGAAGGGAAGACCGCGCTGGGCGCCAGGCTGTCTGTGCTCATCGAACCCTCGCCCGCCGGCACCGGCGGCGCGCTCGCGATGGCCGCCGAGCGCCTTGACCCGAGCTTCCTCTTTGCGAACGGCGACACGCTCTTCGACATCAACCTGCGCCGCCTCGACGCGGAGCTCGCCAACTCCCCGCAGGCCGCAGCCGTCCTGGCCCTGCGGCGCGTCCCCGACGCCGGCCGCTACGGCAGCGTTCAGGCGGACGCAGGGCGCATCCTGCGCTTCGAGGAAAAGCGCGCCGACGCTTCGGGCTCGACCGGCCTCGTCAATGGCGGGATCGGCGTGTTCCGTCGCGACGTGCTTCGCTACGTCGCCTCTCCGCCATGCTCCATCGAGACGGATGTCTATCCGAAGCTCGCAGCAGACGACCGCCTGCGGGGCGAAGAATTTGACGGCTACTTCCTCGACATCGGCCTGCCCGAGACGCTCGCGCAAGCGCGCGAGGAGCTGCCGCGGCGTCGGCGCCGTCCCGCGCTTTTCCTGGATCGCGACGGCGTGCTGAATCGCGACGAAGGCTACACGCACAAGCCCGAGGACCTCGAATGGGTTCCGGGCGCGATCGAGACGATCCGACGCGCGAACGACATCGGCGCCTTCGTCGTCGTCGTCACCAATCAGGCCGGCGTGGCGCATGGCTTTTATGAAATCGCGCACGTGGAGCGCTTTCATGCCGCCATGCGGGCGGAGCTCGCCGCTCGAGGCGCCCATGTCGACGCATTCTACATGTGCCCCTATCACCCTGAGGCAGGCCTCGCGCAGTGGCGCTGCGATCATCCAGATCGCAAGCCCAAACCCGGCATGCTGCTGCGCGCCTTGGTCGATTGGCCGATCGACCGAGGCGCAAGCGTGCTCATCGGCGACCGGGACAGCGATGTGCAGGCCGCAAAAGCGGCTGGCGTCCGGGGCCTGTTCTTTGCCGGCGGCAATCTTTCGGTCTTCGCGCGCGACGCGCTCGACGCGATGGCCGCTGCGCGCGCGAGCTCGGGAAATTGAGCGGCGAAGGCGACGAGGAGAGCGACATGACCCTGATCGACGCAGCGCAAGCGCCGACCGCCGTTCGCTTCGACGCGGCGCGGGACTTTCTCGTCAAACACGCCCTGCCCCTCTGGAGCACGCTCGGCGCCTATCCGAACGGCTGCTTTGTCGAGCATCTCGATCTGGCGGGGGCTCCCGTCGACCCGGGCTTCACGCGCGTGAGGGTCCAGGCCCGGCAGATCTACGTGTTCAGCCACGCCGAGCTGACCGGCCTGTTCAACGAGCCCGAGCTTTGCGAGAGGTCGGTCGACTTTTTCATCAAGTCCGCCTGGCTCGGCAAGGATCGCGGCTTCGCGAAGCTCATCACGCGCGACGGCGATCTCGTCGACGGCTCGAGCGATCTCTACGACATCGCCTTCGCTTTGTTCGCGCTCGCCTGGCGCTATCGAGCGGCCAGGGACCCGCGTTGCCTCGCGATCGCGCATGAGACGCTCGACTTTCTCGACGCGCGCATGCGGCATCCGGCGGGCGGGTATTTTAACGACTCGGCAAGGTCGCAGCCGCGCCTGCAAAATCCGCATATGCACCTCGTCGAGGCGATGAACGCCTGGATCGAGGCGAGCGGCGACCCGCGCTTCTTCGCGCAAGCCCGCGCGCTCGTCGCGCTGTTCGAGACGCGCTTTTGCGATCAGAGCACCGGCGCGCTCGGCGAATATTTCAACGACGACTGGACTCCGCTCCCTGGAGAGCAGGGCGAGATCGTCGAGCCCGGCCATCAGTTCGAATGGGCCTGGATCATCGGCCACTTCGGACGGCTTTCAGGCGAGCCCCGCCCCGAACTGCTCTCGAAGCTCATCGGATTTGGCAGGCGCCACGGCCTCGACGAGGCGACCGGCCTGACGATCGACCAGGTGGGACGTGACGGCCGCGTGATCGCGAGCAGCCGGCGGCTGTGGCCGCAGACCGAGGCGATCAAGGCCTCGCTGGCCGCGGCGGAGTTTCTGGGCGAGCGCGCGCCGGGCCGCATCGCGCGCATCCTCGACGCGCTCTTTGCGCGCTTCCTCGACCCTGGCCCGGCGCCTGGAACCTGGATCGACCACTACCGGCCCGATTGGACGTTGCTCGTCGGGAAGGTGCCGACGACGTCGCTCTACCACATCTCTCTCGCCTTCCAGGAGCTGCTGCGGCTCCGTCCGCTGCTAGAGGGCTGCGGCGACTGAGGCCGGCTCATTTCCCTCCACGCGAGCCTCAGTCGCGCCGACGGCGCAAGGCCATGAGCAGATCCAGGCAGTTTCCAGGGTCGGCAAGGCAATGTTTGCGCGCCGCCTCGGCGAGCTTCGCCTGCGCCGGTTCTCGCAGAGCCTCGAGCGGCTCGACTTTCGCCGCAGAGGGCTTCGCCGGCGCAGGCGGACGCGACGCGCGGCTCTCGCTTTTGAGAGCCACAAAGGCGACGAGCGCGAGCGCGAACAGAACACGCAGCAGGAAACTCATCGTCGCGCTCCGCGCCGCAGGGCGTCACGGATCTTGGACGCTACGCAGACAAAGTGCCGGCCCTTCCTTTATCGTGCGTAAACGCGCGAGGGACTGAGCGCCGAAAGGAGTTGCAAACCATGCGCGCGTAACGGCGTCGCTGATCACGTCGGTGATCCCGCGCGCTTAGCGATCACTTAAGTCCGCTCTGAAAAACTCACGCAGATGAGGAGCATGGCCTTGAGTATCCTTCCCGCGCGCATCGCGCACACCCTGACGGAGTGGCTCGACTTCCTCGCCAAGCGCGAGCATGAAGCCGACCCGTCGTTCGCCGCGCAGCGCAGATCCTTCATCGCGGCAAGACTGATCGTCGGGCTCGCCGTTCTCGCCGTCTCGCCGCTCTGGCTGACCATCTACGGCCTCCCCACTCCGCGTCAGGCGGCGCTATACGCGCTCATGCTCACGCCGCTCGTCTCCGTGGCGGCGCTGAAGCGCACCGGGGATCTGCGGCTCGCGCAGCGCATCTCGATCTGCGGTTGGGCGGCGCTCGCCATCGGTGTCGCCACGACGGCGCATGGCTATGAGGCGCTGTCCGTTGCGCTGCTGTGCATCGCCCTCGTCGAAGCCGTTCTGACGCTCGAAATCTCGACCGTCGGCGCGGTCGTCGGCGGCGTCCTTGCCCTGGTCGCCCTTGACGTCCTCATGCAGCCGGAGATCCTGCAGAGCCCGGCTACCCGGGCCGAGGTCGCGCTGCGCCTGTCGCCGCTGCTCGTCTATATCGCCGGACTAGCGGCCGAGCCCGTGCTCGCCGAGCGCGCCCGTGCGCGCCGCGAGGAGCGCTCCGCTCGCGACCTGCGCCTGCTGACCGAAGCGCTGGGCGACCTCCTCGCGCACTTCGACCGCAGCGGCTCGCTGTTGCAGATCGTCGGCGACACCCGCCGCGCCTATGGGCTCAACCGCAGCGACTTCCTTGGACGCGGCTTCTTCCAGCGCGTTCACGTCGCGGATCGTCCCGCGTTCCTCAAGCTCCTGTCCGACGCCGCCATCAACAGCGCGCCGGAGCAGGCGCTGCTGCGGCTGAACATCGGCGTGGCCGAAGACGCGGAGAGCGGTTTCGTCGCGCCGGTCTACAACTATTTTGAGGCGCGCAGCTGCAAGCTCGAGACGGGCTGGCTCGTCCGCCGCGGCGTTTCCGACCAGATCGCCTGCATCCTGCGCGACGTGACCGCGGCGCGCCGCGCCGACGAAGCGGTCGCCGCCGCCCAGCGTGAGCGCGAGCTTGCCGTACTCGCCAAAACCAGATTTCTCGCGACGGTTAGCCACGAGCTGCGCACGCCGCTCAACGCGATCATCGGCTTTTCCGAAATGCTCGCGAGCGAGGAGCTCGAACCGCAAGACGCCGCAAAGCGCCGAGAATATTCGCGCATCGTCGCCGAGTCCGGGCATCACCTGCACGAGGTGGTCAATCTCATCCTCGACATGTCGAAGATCGAGTCCGGAGCGATGCAGATCTTCCCCGAACCCTTTTGCCTCGCCACGCTCGTCGCGCAATGCTGCGACATGATGCAGATCAAGGCCGACCAGGCGAAAATCTCGCTGCATCGAGAGTTTCCGAGCCAACTCGACGAGGTCGTCGCGGATCGGCGCGCCTGCAAGCAGGTCGTGCTCAATTTGCTGTCGAACGCGATCAAGTTCACGCCGCCCCACGGCCGCGTCTCACTGCGCCTCTTCCTCGAGGGCGCGAACGTCGTCCTGACCGTCAGCGACAATGGCGTGGGCATCGCCGCGGGCGATCTCGCGCGGCTCGGCGATCCGTTTTTCCAGGCGCACGGCTCGCATGACCGCGGCTTCGAGGGAACAGGACTCGGGCTGTCCGTGGTGCGCGGCCTGGTTGGACTCCACGGGGGTGCAATCCTCGTCGAAAGCGGCGTCAAGGCCGGCACTTCCGTCACGGTGCGTCTGCCGCGCGACGGTTGTCCGCCGCAGCGCGCGAGCTGCGCGACGAAGATCGAGACAATCGCCCGTCACGGCGTCCCGGCGCCGGGCTCGGACCTCCCCGAAAAGGAAACGGAGAAGAGAATTGCGTAGCTCTGTGATCGCCGCCGACGGCGGTTTCGGCGCGTCGGACGAAGGCGCCGGCAAATCCAGGCGGCGCAGCGCAAAGAAAGAGGAGCGGGCGCCGCTGTGGCGACGCGTGTTGCGCAGCGTCGGCGGCCTTCGCCTGATGCTCGCGCTCGGATTCTGCGGCGTCGTCGCGATCGGCGTGCCGGTCAACGCGCTGTGGATGCAGGACGGCCCGCATCCCGCGCCACTGTTCCATTTCAACAAGGAGCGCGCCGAAACGAAGCCCGTGACCGTCGCCGCCAGGGAGATCCCCCTGCCCCGTCCGCGCCCTGCTTCGCTCGGAGCGGCGTCGCCCGAGCCGGCGTCGCCTGCGGCGGTGAAGGCGGAGACGACGAAGCCGGCGACCAAGGCCTTCGACGCGATCGCGCAACTGTTGAGCGGCGGGACCGCGCCCAGGACCGAAGCAGCCGAAAAGGACAAGACGGTCGTGTTCGCGCAGCGCGCGCTCGCCAAGCTCGGCTACAGCCTGCACCAGGACGGGGTCTTCGGCGGCACGACGCGCCAGGCGATCGAAAAATTCGAGCGCGCCAACGGCATGCCGGTCACGGGCGAGCTCTCACGGAAGATCCTGCACAAGCTCAGCGCCAAATCCGGGCTGGCGCTCCGGTAGTCTGCCGACATTTCGCTGGTTCGTGAAGGGTCTTGCGAAACCGGCCCCAAAAGCCGCGTCACACGGATCTTCTACGCTTCGATTTCACAAACCATTGATAGTGCGTCGAAAACCGCTTCCGGAAAGCGGCTTGGCGCTACATTTCGGGGCTAGGCGGGGTCAGGCGGCTTCGATCTGGCGCAGCGTTGGGGGCAGCGCGACGCCGGCGGCGCGCAGCGCCAGGCTCGCGGCCGCCCGCGGCGTCGGTCTTCCGCAACGGGCGGGAAACTTTCCCGACGTAGACGGGAAAGATTTACATCGGCGGCGGTAATAAATCCTGCTTAGTCAAGCCTCTTCGCAAAAGACGGTTAACAATTTTTATGCCAATAAAGTGCTTGAAAGCTGCGCCTCGGCGTCGGCCCGAGCCGTTTAATGGAAGCCAGATGAAGACCACGATCACTCAACGCGCCGGCGTCAGCCTTCTCGCAGTCCTCGTCGCCGGAGCAGCGCACGCTCAACAGGGGCTGCCGACGATCGACGTCGGGGCCGCGCCCCTGCGCTCGTCTTCACAGCCCGCGCCGCGGACCGAGCCCGCCGTGAACGCCGGACCGGCTGCGAATCAGCGCACGACTGCCGCGCCGCCCTCTCCACCTTCGGCCGAGCCTGCGCCGGCGTTGCCGGTGACGCCCGCAGCGGTCAACGTCACCACGGCGAAGGAGATTGCCGAAACCCGCCAGTTCGACCTTGCCACTGCGCTGGAGCGCGTCGCGCCGGGCGTCGTGATCAACGACGTGAACGGCAATCCTTTCGAGCCCGAGGTCGACTTCCGCGGCTTCGTCGCCTCGCCGGTCAGCGGCACGCCCGAGGGCCTCGCCGTCTACATGAGCGGCGTGCGCATCAACGAAGCGTTTGGCGACACCGTAAACTGGGACCTGATCCCGAGCGTCGCGATCGAGCGCACGGCGATCGTCACGGCCAACCCGCTGTTCGGCCTCAACGCCATCGGCGGCGCCGTCGTGCTCGACATGAAGAACGGCTTCACCTACCACGGCTTCGAGATCGACGGCCGCGGCGGCAGCTTCTCCCGGCATCAAGGGTCCTTGCAATATGGCGTCGAGAAGGACGGCTTCGCCGCCTATCTCGCGCTCGAGGCCGCGGGCGACCAAGGCTATCGCAAGTTCTCCGGCTCGCAGATCGAGCGGCTTTACGGCGACTTGGGCTGGCGCGGCGACAACAACGCCGAGATCCATGCGACGACGAACATCGCCCAGAACCGCTTCGGCGTGTCGGGTCCCGCGCCCATCGATCTCGTCAACGTCGATCCGTCTTCGGTCTGGACCACCCCGCAGACAAACAAGAACTCCCTGTCCCAATTTGGCCTGAACGGCTCCATCACGCCGGCCCAGAATTGGAAGCTCCTCGCCGACGTGCATTATCGCGCCTTCGATCAGGCGCATAACGACGGCAACACCACGGACTTCGTCTCCTGCGGCGCCGCGACGCTCTGCGACGGCAACGGCAATCTGACGTACATGCCCGACGTCTTCGGGCCGAACATTCCGATCGGCGTCATCGACCGCACCTGGACGCGCTCGCGCACCATCGGGGGCACGGTGCAGGTCGAGAACACCGAGAAGGTCTTCGGTCGCCCCAACACCGCGACCTTCGGCGTGAGCTTGGATCACGGTTGGACCCATTTCAGCGCCAGCGAAGAATTGGGCTGGCTGAACCCTTACGATCTGACGACCGTGGGCCTCGGCATCATCGATGTGGATCCGTCAAATGACGTGGCCCCCGTCAAGCTCAATACCGCGAACACTTATCTCGGCGTCTATGCCCGCGATCAGCTCGAAGTGACCGATCAGCTGACCTTCACCGCCGGCGCGCGCTATAACTATGCGCTGATCGCGCTCTACGACCAGTACAGCAACCAGCTCAACGGCAACAGTGTTTATACCCACGTCAATCCGATGGTCGGCGCGACTTACAAGCTCACGCCCGACCTCGCGGCCTATGCGAGCTACTCCGAGTCGAACCGCGCGCCGACGCCGCTCGAGCTTGGCTGCGCCAATCCGAGTCAGCCCTGCCTCATCGACAACTTCCTCGTCAGCGATCCGCCGCTGAAGCAGGTCGTTGGGCACACGATCGAGACCGGACTGCGTGGCGATTTCAAACTCGGCGACCATGTCCCCGAGGCGAAAATCTATTTGCCCGGGCGGCTCGACTGGTCGGCCGGCGTCTTCCGCACGACGAGCTTCGACGACATCCTGAGCGTGCCTTCCGAGATTCCAGGCCTCGGCTATTTCAAGAACGCCGGCACGACGCAGCGCCAGGGCGTCGAGACGCAGCTGCGCTACACGGACGAGCGGCTTTCCGCCTACATTAACTACACGCTGACGGATGCGACCTTCCGATCGACGATCATGCTGGGCTCGCCGTATAATCCGGAAGCGATCGCCTTCGGCAGCGGCAACGAGCTGATCACGCCGGGCGCGCATATGACCTCCGTGCCGAAGAACCGTCTGAAAGCCGGCTTCGACTACGCGCTCACCAAGGAGTGGAAGATCGGCGCCGACGTGATCTATGTGTCCGGAAACTGGATCCGCGGCGACGAGATCAACGCTTATGGCACGCTACCTGCCTACGCCAAGCTGAACCTGCGCTCGTCCTATCAGCTGACGGAGAATCTGCAGATCTATGGTTTGATCGAGAACGTGACCAACACGCGGGCTGAGCAGTTCGCAACCTTCTTCGGCACGACGTCCGCCGCGTCGTCGTCGGCTCAGTTCCTCTCTTTCACGAGTCCGACGCAGGTCTCGATCAGCGCCCCGATCGGGTTCTTCGCAGGCGTCAAGGCGACGTTCTAGCGCCCGCACCATTCGATGGGGAACGGCGGATGCGTATCCCTCTGACCGGCCTAGTGTTGGCGCTGCTCGCGAGCTCAGCCTCCGCGGAGCTGTCGATCAAGATCGCCGTGCTGCGCGAGGCCCACACGCGCGAGACGATCTCCATCCTCGATGTTCCTGCAAACGACGACGTCTTCGCGGGAGCGCAGCTCGGTGTGACGGACAACAACACAACGGGTCGATTTACGAACCAAAGCTTCGAAGTGAACGACCAGGTTCTCGACGAAGGTCGGAATCTGGAAGCCGCCGTTCAAACCATTGGCGAATCGGGCGCTTCGCTGATCGTCGCCGATCTTCCCGCGGACCAGCTTCTTCAGGTCTCCGAGATCGCCAAGCGGCGAGGCATGCTGGTCTTCAACGTCTCTGCGCAGGACGATCGTCTGCGTGAGAACGATTGCCGCAGCAATATTCTGCATGTCGCGCCGACGCGGTCGATGATCGCCGATGCCCTTGCCCAATATCTGGTTTGGAAACAGTGGCGTCGATGGCTGTTGATAAAGGGATCGCACCCGGACGACGA
>Ga0187782_10002306_pt1 | contig 14058 bp, 16 predicted proteins | sample 0715_SJ02_MP15_2_FD_132454 | JGI IMG/M metagenome (GOLD analysis project Ga0187782, IMG submission 132454) | Tropical peat soil microbial communities from peatlands in Department of Meta, Colombia - 0715_SJ02_MP15_20_MG | ecosystem: Environmental > Terrestrial > Soil > Wetlands > Peat | place...
CGGGTGGCTAGTATTTGAACTTTGTCCACCTCTCGTTTCAAAAACAGGTCGCGAGCGAAGGCGGCAATCGCCCTGGCTTCGAGATATCGAGGCGTGTCGGCGTACGGAAACTCCGCAACTAATTGCCGCCGTGTGCGGGCGATGAATTGAGCGGCCTTCCGTCCGGCAGTGATGAAAACCGTGGACGCAGGATCGAACTCCGCCGCCATGCGGAACAAGTTGCTGTTGAGCGGCCCGCACAGGCCTTTGTCCGCGGCGATCAGCACGACGGCACGCTTGCGCACTTCGCGGACCTCGAGCAGAGGGTTCTTGAACGAGCCGCTGTACGCCGTTGCCTCGCGCTGAATCCGATACAGGAGCTGTACAAAGGGCCGCCCGGCGAGGGCCGCCTGCTGGGCTTTGTGCATCTTCGAAGCCGCCACCATTTGCATGGCTCGGGTGATCTGCGACGTACTGCCGATGGAGCGAATCCTCCGCCGTATATCATGAAGACTATTCATAATTCATCGCCCTCCGCGCGGCTCGAGGGCTCCCATTCGACCCTGCTTTCACTGCCAGGTCTGTTTGAACTGGTCGGTCGCATCCTTCAATGCTTTTGTGAGGTCGGCACTGAGCGTTCTTTCCTTGGCAATCTTTCGCAGCAGTTCCGCTTTGCGGGTTGCCAGGAACTCCGTTAACTGGGCCTGAAACTCTTTCATCCGATCGATCGCCACACCGTCGACATATCCGTTCTGCACCGCCCAGAGCACTGCCACCTGTAGCTCGAAGGGAACCGGGCTATACTGCGGCTGCTTGAAGACCTCGACGATGCGTTTGCCGCGATCAATCTGGGCTTGGGTCTTGGCGTCCAGCTCGGAGCCGAACTGCGCGAAGGCGGCCAGCTCCCGAAATTGCGCAAGATCCCCCTTCAGCTGGCCGGCGACCTGCTTCATGGCTTTCAGCTGCGCTGCCGAACCCACGCGGGATACCGACAGACCCACGGAAATGGCCGGGCGCACCCCCTGATAGAACAAATCGGTCTCCAGGTAAATCTGGCCGTCGGTAATCGAAATGACGTTGGTGGGGATGTAAGCGGAAACGTCCCCGGCTTGGGTCTCAATAATGGGAAGCGCGGTGAGCGATCCGTTCCCATATTCTTCCGCGACCCGCGCCGCCCGTTCCAGCAAACGGCTGTGGAGGTAAAACACGTCTCCCGGGTAGGCTTCGCGGCCCGACGGCCGCTTCAACACCAGGGAAACCTGCCGGTAGGCCACGGCGTGCTTCGACAAATCATCGAAGATGATCAGAGCATCCATGCCATTGTCCATGAACCACTCACCCATCGCGGCCCCGGCAAAGGGGGCGAGATACTGGTTGGTGGCCGAATCGGCAGCCGGGGATGCAACGATGATGGTATAGGGCAAGGCGCCCGCATCCTCGAGTACTCTAATAATCCGCGCAATGTTCGATTGCTTCTGGCCAATGGCAACGTAGATCGAATACATGGGCCGATAGTCATGGTCGCCGGCGGCCTCGGCGGCTTGATTGAGCCGAGCTTGGCTGATTATGGTGTCGATACAAATGGTCGTTTTTCCCGTGGACCGGTCGCCGATGATCAACTCGCGTTGGCCACGGCCGATGGGAATCATGGCGTCAATCGCCATGATGCCGGTTTGTACCGGCTGACTGACGGGACGGCGTCGGATAATGCCCGGCGCAAGTTTTTCGACCGGATAGGTGACGTCGGTGTTCAACGGACCTTTCCCATCCACCGGCTCTCCCAAAGTGTTCACGACTCGCCCTAGCAGCTCCATGCCCACCGGAACCTGCAGCAACTTGCCCGTGGTGCGGACTTCATCGCCTTCTTCCAGTTCGGTATAGTCACCCAGAATGATGACCCCTACTTCGGTCTCCTCGAGGTTCAAGGCGAGTCCGGTGAGGCCGTGCCCCAAGTCGAGCATCTCGTTGAGCATGGCATCGCTCAGACCTTCGACGCGAGCCACGCCGTCGCCGATCTCGCGAATCGTGCCCACATTCTGTCTGGCGGTGGTTGCCTTGACACCGGTGATTTGAGCTTCCAGTTCCTTGAGTAGGTCAGCCATATAGGTTTCCCCCTGACTTTCTCGCCCACAGACGTCACCAGAGGATCAGACCCCGGCATCCCGTCCGTTCGTACTGGTGATCCCCCAGGTTCTCGCCAGAGCCGCCAGGCCGGAGCGAATGCTGCCATCGTAGACATCATTGCCTACCTGAACGCGCATGCCTCCGATCAGTGCCGGATTGGTGGCAAACCGCATGGTGATTCCCCGGCCATAGGCTTCCTCCACTCCGGCCCGGACGCGGCCCTCGAGATCGGCCGGCAAAGCTACGGCGCTTTCCACTTCTGCGGTATGCCGTTGATATTCGAGCCTCACCCAGCGCTCGAACAGTTTCAGAAGGGGCAGGTAGCCGCGTGGTTGGGACGCGAGGACGGCTTCGACGACTTGGCGGACGCGCGATTCATCGAGCACGCCGTCGACCAGGCACAGGCGAAACAATTGCTTGGCCTCGCGCTTGATTTGTTGGTTCGTCTTCATCCCATCGTCCCGTTCCGCTAAGCTGCCGGTGCCAATTGCCTCGCCGTCTCCTCGGCCAGGCGCCGCTGATCGTCGGCCGTCAGAATCTTGCCCGTTACCCTGGAGGCGGTCTCCAGCACCAACCGCCCGACTTCCCGTTTCAGGTCCTCGAACATGCGAACCCGTTCCTGGGCTGCGGCTTCGCGCGCCTTGACGATGATCTGTTGGGCCGCCGCAATGGCCTTTTGGCTCTCCCGTTGTTCGACCCGGGCGGCTGCAGCACGAGCTTCCTCAATCAACTTGGCCGCCTGCGCGCCCGCCTCGAGCAATATTTTGTGTCGTTCGGCCTCGGTCCGGGCCAGTTCGGCCTTGATTTTTTCGCTGTCGGCGATTCCTTGCGCGATTTGCTGGCGTCGCTCGTCCAACATTTTGAGAACCGGTTTGTAGGCATAGCGCTGAAGAATAAAACAAAGAATCGAAAAGCTGACGATTTGGGCGATCAGATGAGGCCAGTCCACGCCAAAGGTATCGGCAATCTGTCCGACCGGACCTGCGCTGTCGACCATTGCCAGCAAACTCAGTACATTCATAGTCGCCTCCCAAGTTCAGCGCCAGCCGAGTCCCCGCGGCTGACGCCAGAACTGATTTTCTACTTGACCAGGAACAAGGCGTAGAACACGATGGCTTCGGCGAAGGCAATCGCGAGAATGGACTGGACCATGATCTTTGCGGAGGCCTCGGGGTTGCGTCCGACTGCGATCGAAGCCCCTAAGCCGACCAAACCGACGCCCAGACCTGCGCCGAGCGCCGCTAGACCTACGTGAATGCTTCCGTTCATCGGATTCTTCCTTTCTTTCCCGACGGCTTCGTACCACAGTCAGGCCGCCGCAATTGACAGCTCAACCGCGCGCCGGCGCAGGTTTCTCCGGCTCATGTTGGCACATCAGCACGGTAAAGACCGCGGTCAGCAACATGAAGACCATGGCCTGCACCAGACCCATCAGCAATTCCAAAAAGTAAACTGGTATCGGCAGCAACCAACCCAAGCCGGGGACCAACGTAGCCAAAGTGTCCAACATGTTTTCCCCGGCAAAGACATTTCCGTAGAGACGAAATGACAAAGAGACCGGCCGGAATAAGATCGAGACGATCTCTAAACAACCCGCAGCGAAGAATATGACTGCCATGAGTGGCTTCAAAATGCCACTGACGTCGCCCTTCGGTGCGAACAACTCCTTGACGACCCCCCATGGACCAACTTCCTCGAGTGACCAGACGATCCAACTGGCGAAGAAAACCAGGGCCATAGCGAAGGTCATGTTGACGTCAGCGTTGGCACCGCGAAACAGAGGCTGGGTGACCCTGAAACCGTGCGGGGTCTCGTGCCCCCAGCCGATCGAACCCACTCCTGGAATCAGACCTGCCCAGTTGGCGGCGAGGATGAAGATGAAAATCGTGGCAAAAAACCAAAAGGTCCGCTCTGCCAACTGTGGCCCGATGATTCCCACCATGAACTTCTCCAGCCCTTGGACCAGCCATTCCAGAAGATTTTGTGCGCCTTTGGGAACCTGCTCCATCTTTCTTGTGGCAAAGCGCGCAAAGACGATCAAAGCGCAGGCCACGATCCAACAAACCACCATGGAGTTGGTGATCGGGAAGTTGAAAAGATGGGCAACCTCCTCGGGCTTGGCCGACAGGCCGTGCTCCGCCGGTGGTACGGCCGGCGATTCCTGCTGTTGCGCCGATCGCAACGAGGGGGTCCGGGAAGAGAAGTCCAGCGCGAAGCTCAAGTGCCCGCCCCAAAAGATGCATGAGGCAATGAGAACCAGCAGCCCGGAGCTTGTCAGCAACTTGTACAAACCAGGTCCTTGCTGAAGTTTCATGCGCATCACTGTTTCCTAAGCCGCGGATGCACCGGCAAGTTGACCCTTCCCGGCCTTCTGGTAACCGATAAGAGCGAAGTACAAGGCGCGATCGAAGAACCGTGTCAGTGAGCGCAACAGCATTACCCCACCCCAAAACTCAACTGGCTCGTCGAGCAGGCACTCCTGCTGCATGTACTCCCAAAGATGTTCGTGGGCAATGCATACCGCCCAATACAAATCACTGAACGGAACACCTTGCTGAGCACGTCGCATGCCCAACGCGATATAGCGCTCCTTGATACTCGAGTCTCCTTCGGCGGCCAACCAATCGGTTAGATCCCGATAAATTCCCTCCGCGGATGGCTTTTGCTCCTCGGCGGGAACTTTCAGCACCAGCTCGCGGCACCTGTCGGAATCCCGGATCCGTTGGTTGACGGCCTCAGCCATACGGTTGGCGTTCGTTTTCATGTGCTCGACCAGCTTGAGGGCACGCATCGCTTCTCCTTAACTCACCGACCACAGTGGGTCACGGTTGTTGAGGTGCCAGCCGAAATTCCAGCCCAACATTCGCTCGCCGCCCGGATCTGCCGCCTCGTGTGGGCCGCCCAGACTGTTGTCCCGAGCTTCTCTTACCCGCCGAGGCAAGGCTAATGGGCGGAGTGGGGGCGGAATACTGACAAAACTAACAGTGTCATTCGCCCTTTTTGCAGAAAGTGCACCATGCAATGAATCGCAGGCATGTACGGAAAAGCTTAGAGGACGCGGGGAACGTCCATTGTTGGAAGGGCGTTTACTTGCCGCAATAAGTTGCAGATCGCCCGGGGCGCACAAAGACATAATCCCGATTATTGACTCGAACGGAATAGCGCATGGTCCCAGTCGGGTAGCATCCCGCGACGGAGCAACGGACGGAATAAAGGTCCCGGATCACGGACGAGACGGTCAACGCGCTCCCCGGGAGGACGGAGAAATCTTGCGACAAAGGAGTCGCCGAAAAGAAGTTGTCGCTGGGAAGAAAGCCGCTCGTGAAACAGTTCATTTTGCTGAGTTCTGCGACCTGGTTCTTTCCATGAATCTCCTTCTTATTGAGGTGTTTGTTGGTGGCAACAATCGACAGGGGAGATGCGGGATGCCCGTCCAGACTGATTCCTCCATAGCGCACCGATAGAGTAGAGTCAGTACCGTTGACGATGGTTGTCGTGTAGTTGAGATAGGCACCAGCCTGGCCGAAGCCCACCCACTCGAATCCCATCCGCGAGCTCACCTCGATTCCGCCATGGGTCAATTTGGGTATCTCATTACCCGTCAGAGGATCCTGAACCGTCGAAGATACGGCGCCTTCGGGAGAGTCTTCTCCCCACACAAACGCGCTTCTTGCCTCTGTCTTGAATGTGGTCAGGCTGTCTTGGCCAAATGTGAGAAGACTGAAGCCGAGAACGGTGAGCATAAGCACGCAGTTCCGCCTCATCCTTTTCTCCCTCACCCTTTCGCCGCTCGAGACGTAGTCCAGGTATTCCCAGTCCGGAGCGCCAAGTCGATGGCCACAACTCTTTCTCTCCAAGTTTCCGGCTGGACGGGCTGACCTGTCGCCTGTCAGTTTTCTCAGAGGATTGGTACAAGCCAGAATGGACGGTTAGGCGCGCAACGCTATGCTTACCATCGCCGCACACGGCCCACATCTACGTGGACAAAGTCGGATTGGGCGTAGTAACCAACTCCCCCGCGATGCAGTTCCAGGGCAGCGTCTCGCAGGCGCGACGTCGCGACGCCAGGTATGCGGATATCGATCGCCATCGCTTGCATATGCAGGCTGTGAAGGGCGACACCATGACCGTGCGTGCGCAAAAACTCATTGCTCCACGGCGACCGATAGCCGCAGACGACATCAATTTCAGAATCCGGCTGCCCAAGCTTGGCAGTCAAGTCGTGGAGCAGGTCGAATACTCGAGGATCGTAATGGTGGACGTCGCCGGTGCGGTGATCACGAAGATATTCGTCGAGTCGTGTCAAAGCTTCCGGGAAATAGCGGTCACCCCGCCGATAGACAATGTCAAGGCGTTCGCCGGTGTGCGTGTGGAACAGCCGAAGGCGATAATCCGGCTCGCTCGAGGGCGCGCCCACAACGCTCGAAGCGGGCAAGGTGCAGCAAGTAATCACAACCAGGTGGACGAGCAATCGATGTATTTTCAAATGTTTTTCACTCCTAACCAACCTAGGTCGAAGCCACTAAGAAATCCCCACCATTGGGAATGCGGCTCCGTTCCAGGTTCCACAATCTGTTAGTTCTACCAGTGCGCAAAGCATCTGTTCCATACTAAGATTCCAATTCGTGTTGCAACGGCTCACGTCCGTTCCTTGTCATCGTCGGTTCGCGAGCCGGCTGCCGAGATGACAATCCGAGTTGACTCGACCATCCACTTCCGTATGCTACGTTGGGCGTGGCCCGGAGCAGACCGTGCAATCCAGCAGTTCCGTCAATTCGGTTCCGAGTAATGGACCGGAGGCGATATCCTCGGCGGCCGCTGAACATTGGAATTCAGGCCTGCTGCAAGGGTTGACAAAGAACCAGGTCCAGTCGATCTTGTCGGAAGCAACTCTCGAGCAATACTCGGCACACCTGGTAGTCGCGCAACAGGGAGAGCCCGCCGAGTATCTCTTTCTGCTGAAAACCGGCTGCGCTCGGCTTTTCTACCTCACGCCCGAGGGTCGAAACATTTCACTGCGCTGGCTTCTGCCGGGGGAGATCCTTGGTCTTGCAGCGATTCTACCAAGTCCATCTTCGTATCTGGTAAGCACAGAGACTGTGCAAAAGAGTTCTGCGTTCGTTTGGCCGCGCAATACGATCCGACGCCTGGCAACCCAATATCCAAAGCTGCTCGACAATGCTTTGCCCTTTGCATCCGATCATCTGACTTGGTTCCTCTCAGCCCATCTAGCCCTCGTTTCCCGCAGCGCTCGCGAGCGCCTCGCACACGTGCTCTTAAGCCTTGCCCAAGGCATCGGACGCAAAGTCCCAAGCGGTGTTCGCTTAGACATCACGAATGAACACCTGGCGAACGCCGCCAACATCACGCTATTCACTGCCAGCCGTTTCTTGAGCCGGTGGCAACGGAGCGGGGCTCTGGAAAAGGGGCGGGGTACGGTTACCGTTTGTGATCCGAACCGGCTCTTATGATCTTCAGTCTGATCCCCTTAGCGTTCTTTTTCGTGGCTGGCGCGCAAGCAGGAGTTTCCCTTCGAACAACCACCCGCAGCAGAAATCATCGCTTAGGCATCCGCCGACATGAGAACTGGACGAGCAGGCTGGTCCAGGAAAGGACAATCGGGTTCGAAGCGTGGGCTCTTAGTCAAAGAGTCGCAGCAAAACTAGCAAGAACATGGAAGTTAGGAACAGCAAAATCGTAATCCCGTCCGGTCTTGCCCACAGCCAGTGATTTCTCTTGTCCAATATTACCAGTTCGTCGTCCGAAGGTATTGCCCGCCGTCGACGGTGCGGCAGGCACTCGCGGTAATCGGTCGAAGAGTCCAGATAACTAATGGACGCCCATACGTAACAATCCCCCACATGAACTGCCGATCCGCCGATTCGCTCCTTGCCAGGTCGCGTTTCCATAAAGAGACTCAGCCGTGCTGGTTTTTCTTGCTGGCTCCTTTGTAAGTCAAAAACAGCAAAGCTGCCAACTGGCAACACTGACAGGAAAGTATAGGTGGCTAAGGGAATCACATGTCGAGATCAGAGTTTCACCTTCGGGAACTCCGGTGAACAGCTCGGCAGGCCCGCTGAATGTCAGCGGTTCGATCGGTCGCAACCACACCTGGAACAGGGCTCTGCGGTTGAAGGTTCGAGGGACAGAGCCTCCGCCAGACGGACCACCATCCAGTACTGAAACGACGCAAACGGGTGTCCGCAGCGACCAAGGCGGCGCGCCTGATCCACCCACTCGCTTGCTTTCAGAACCCTGTCCTTACGACGACGATGTCGGGCTATTGAATTATGGGAATTTCCGAGGCCAACTGAACATTGATGATCAAACTGAGGCGATAGTCCACCTGATAAAACTTTGCTGCTCGTTTCGCCCCCAGCACGTTCACGAACTTGGGCCAGTAGCTCTCCCGCAAATTGATGGTTTTCTTCTCGATGTTCATCATGCGCTCGGCCAAGTCTTTGGCCTTGTCATTATTCATGGTGTCGAAGTTCGCCGCATAGTCCTTGATCAACTGGACGCGCTCATCGCCAATCGCCTGCTGGTCGCGGGCGTAATCCCGATAGACCGGCCAGAATGCCGTGGATTCGGTGTCGGTGAATTGCATGGTGTGAGCAATGATGTCATTCTTCGCCGACTGCACATCGGATCGTAGTAATTGAATGTCGGTGTCAGTCAGGGGCTTCGCTGTAACCTCGGTAGTCTGAGCCCAATCCGCCGAAGTTAGCAGAAAGGACACCGCCCATAGAGCCACTAACATTTTCATAGCCTTTCTCCTGGTTGGTTTTCTGTGAAGGACGCAGATTCTACGCTGCCTGATGCTGGGCGCCGCCTTCTGTGCAGATGTTGTCTTTGTGGAGTTCAAGAGGATACTGGCAAAAGTGCCAGTATTGGCGCTGACGAGAGGAAGGCCTTTCGGGTGGACTTGCTTTATGCCAGAACAGAACCCGTGTTTTGGCAGCTATGAGCGAGAGATTATCCTTGGCCAGATGCGAGTGATCAGAAATCCCAGGGAGTTGCCGAGCTTTAAGGCGCAACTCCCCGGGTCTTCTACCATCGAACCTGGCCTAGTTCGTCTCTAGCTGATCCCGCGAACTGCTCTTAGTCCAAGGGAAGCGGCCAGTGATAGGAACCCCAGCATTCCGATCAAAGGCAGCGAACTTCCAGTCTTGGGCAATGCTGCCGGGGGAGCCTCCGCTGGAGCGGCGACCGGCACCGGTACTACCACGGCTACCAAAATCGGCTGGTCGGGCGGAGGAGGCGGAGGAGGCGGAGGCAGCGTGCCGGTGATCTTCGCCTGCTGCGTAACCACGGTCTCCGGAGCTTCGACGATCCTCGTGGCCGAGATCTTCATCCCCTGCCTCAAGCCCCAGGCGTCCGTGATCTGTCCATCGACGTTGAACTTCTGGTCCTTGGGGATCTTGAACTGCTGATTCTTGCCATCGTCGAGGGTAAGAATGACGGAATTCGGCGGCGAGACTTGCCAGACGGTTCCCGTTACGGTCTGGGTTGTGGTGATGATTTTGGGAGTAGTAGTTGTGGTAATTGTCTTCGTAAGGTGCATGCCGACCTTCGCGTCCTTGATTGTGATCGGCTTACCATCAACGATGGCTGTCTGGGTCGGCGACACATTGTTGAAATGCCGAAGCGTGCCATCGTCCATCTTGAGAATCAAATCGTTGCCGCTAACGTAGACGATCGTGCCGCCTACTGTTTTGGTTGTGACCGTCGGAGTCTGACTAGTGGTGGAGGTTTCGGTTTGCACTTGTGCGCTCAGACTCAGGGCGAAGGCCAGGCAAATCGTCCCTGCTGTAACCCTGAGCAACACCTGTGTCCGTCGTGTGGTTGCTTTCATCTTGTGTTCCCCCTTGTCGTCTTCTTTGATTGTTTACTGCATAACAGGGCTCTTTGCAGGGCCCGAATCCGTAATCGATGCCTGAACGATGTAGCGTTGCGGAGCGCTACCCACGAAGTAAAACGGGTAGCAGGTCACTAACGTCAGAGAAGGACGAGAACGCGGTTCGAGCACCGACACATCGTCAGGATTGACGATCGCGATATTGTCGATCACATAGGTTTCGGTCTGCTTCGGCGTGACCAGCTCGATCGAGTCGCCTGGGCCTACGTCCTTCAGTCCGCGGAAGAAGCCATCTCGATGCCCTGCAATTCCGATATTGCCGCTCGCCCCAAGGGTGGCGGTACCTTCAATTCGTCCGACTCCGCGGTTCAGACTCAGGTCATCGGTTCCTTCGAGAACCGGGACCTCGACCCGAATCTTTGGAATGCGAAGGATTCCGATGGCCGGCGCCAGGTGTGCCAGCAAACTGTCTTGATAGTCCTTGATTCGCTTTTCCGACCACAGGCTGAAGTCGGGTTTGCCCGCTACGAGCTCTACCGTCCCTGGTCGCTCGACCGGACTGGGTTGCTCGGTCTTGAAGCTTTCTATAGCGGCACGGGACAGGACCGCTCGGTGAGCTCGGGCTCCGAGATAGAGCCCCAGCATCAGAAGACCAAACACCAGCAGCAGGCGTTCGACTTTAGCTAACCAGCGCATATTGTCGGCATGCCCGGTCGGCACACCCCATTCTCGGGTCGAATGAGGACGGCGACATGCATTATCGTGCCAAAGTGCCGCGCAGGCAATAGATACCCGGGCGCGTAGTTCCTTGCCCGTCCTCAGACCTTAGATGGAACCAGACGGAGGAGTAACTGTCAGTATTGACAGGTGGCGCGATACCTTTCGCCGTGGGCACTTTCGCTTCTTGGTTCTAATGGGAATGGCAGGCGGATATGAAGAGCTTGCCGGAAAGTACGGCATCGAGCGCGGGGATCAGGTCAGTGCTCACTCGCGACTTCATGACGTAAGCCGAGCCGCCAGCGTCCATGGCCGCATTGATAAAGTCGGGATCCTCATGCACTGTGAGAAAAACAATTTTAGCTTTGCATCCTGAGTCGATGAGATCCTGCGCTACATCGATGCCGCTAATGTCGCCCATCGAGATGTCAAGGAGAATGACATCGGGTCTCAGGCGGGAATATGCGCGCTGCACCGAGTCTCCGTCGGTGACGGCACCGACCACTTGGTATTGTTGGTTTCTCGCGAGCAGGCCGCGGACATGCTCCAGGATGACAGGGTTGTCATCAACAAGAAGTAAGGTTGCGATTGGCACGAAAATTCCTTCGCGTCCGGTGGAACTGCGAAATCCCCTTAAACACTCGAAACGACGCGACAACCTCATGGAAAGCGCGCCTTCCAGGAACGCCCCATGCGAAGGTATGGAGTCTTTGAGAATGTGCCTACTGTCAGAACTAACGGAGGCTCAACTTAGGAGCAATCGTGAGCTTGTGCCTACCCATGTCGGCTTCGCTCGCCCCTAAGCCGACTTTGCTCTCGCGGTCGGCCAAAATAATAAAGAGCGCTCATCATGAGTCTGTCTGATTCGGACGGTTCTGCCTGCTGGACACGGTTAAGGAGTAGAAGGGGAGCGGCATCTCGACGACGACCAGGTCTGTCATAGTTGACAGTGCGCGCGGGGTCTTTGCCCGACTAGCATTGCAGTGATCCGGGAAAGTTCACGCAACAACCGAACGGAGCAGATTCCGGTGACGACAAAGACCTTGGCGGTGGTTTCGAGGCCGGTTCTGTTGGCGGGACTTCCGGCGAGCGGACCGGTCCTGGCTCAAAGCAGCGGCCCAACGAACTCTGCCGTAAATGCATATCTTGACTCCATGCCCGCGGATCTGCGGGCCGACAAGGCTCAACGCATTAGCGATGCGATCGCGTTCAACGACAAAGAGGCGGCGGCTTTCTGGCCGGTGTACAAACTGTACGAAGCGGACGAAGCCAAGCTAGACGACGAACGCATGCAGTTAGTCAAAAGCTACGCTGATCCTTGGAGCACATTCACCGATGCGGAAGCGCGGGACCTCGTGCAAAAGTCGCTCGCTTTAGAGAGCCGCAGGGCAGATCTCAAAACCAAATACTTCGATCGCTTCAACCAGGTATTGCCCGGATTGGAGCACCGCCTGGATTTGCTGGTGGACTTGAAAATCGCATCGGAGCCTACGGTCGGCTGCAATACCCAGTGGGGCCCGTCCGCCCGCGCCGAAATAACCTCGTGTCCCGGGATGAGTGGGTTGCCTTCGGTCCTGACATGCGTCTTCTCCTTCAGTTCGTACTGCCGGCTGTGACGGTTCTTTCGATAGCTCAGGTGCTTCGCGCGCAAGATCTCGCTCCCCGGGCCTATCTGATCGTTCCCGTCCATTCAAATGCGGTTACGTTGACCGATGGGTTCTTTAGCGGCAATGTCACTTTCAACGGTTCCCTGCCGATCACGGGCGCAACGGCTCGGGTGAACGTGTCGACTTTTAGCTATAGCCATTCCCTACGCCTCTTTGGGCGCAGCGCCGCCTTCCTGGCTTCGATACCCTATGGCGTCGGAAATTTTCGAGGAACCGTGGCGGAAGTTCCGCACCACCTTTACCGCTCGGGTTTGCTGGACTCCGAATTCCGCTTTTCCGTGAACATCAAAGGCGGGCCGGCCATGGACCTGCGGCAATTCATGCAGTGGCAGCAGAAAACCCTGGTCGGCCTCAGTCTAAGGGTGGTGACTCCGACCGGCCAATATGACCCGACCAAACTGGTCAATTACGGCAACAACCGCTGGGCTTTCAAACCAGAAGTGGGCCTTTCGCAACGCTGGAACCATTGGATCGTCGACACCTACGGCGCGGTTTGGTTTTTCACCACCAACCCGGAATTTTTCTCCCACAACCAATACAATCCCGGTGTGCTCACTAAATCCGAGGAGCCTGTCGCCGCATTCGAGGCGCACCTGAGCTACACTGTGAAGCCACGGTTTTGGGCCTCGCTCGATGGAAATTTCTGGTTTGGTGGCAGCACCAGTATTAACGGCGTCGAAAACGTCGGCACCCAGCAGCGGAACTCTCGCATCGGGGGAACCGTATCTGTCCCGCTCAGCAAACACCAGTCTCTCAAATTCAGTTATAACAATGGCGCTTACATACTCTATGGCGGGAACTACCAGAATGTCTCGGTAGCGTGGCAATATTCCTGGCTGGGCAAACCGAGATGATACTCGCCACGCAAGCCGTGTGATCCCTAGCGATTCCCAAATTTCCAACTCAGCCCGGAGCTCATACCGTAGTCACTCCCGGGAAAGCCGGCGGGAGGACGATTGTCCCAGCTGCCATAAAAAGATACGTTCCAAGACAGGTTGCTGAAGAGCTTGAGGTAATAGTAGGCGTTCGTGTTAAAGCGGACACGGCCGGGATCCGAGAGCGCGGGCAAAAGCGCAGCGCTAACGTCGAGATTGGTTTTGCTGAACTTGAAGACCTTGATTTCGGCAGCCAGGAGAGCGGTGGCGAGATTTTGTGACCCCGGGGAAATCACCGACGGTTTGTAATCGGTGTTTTGCCAGCCGAAGCCGCCGATCACGGCGATGCTGTTGCGGTTGGTATTCTTGAAGAAGTGTCCAATACCGCCGCCAAGGGTGGTTTGTAGTGTGATCTCTTGCACCGAACTTTGCAGGAAATTACCTAAGCCCGCGTAGAAATAGTTATCCCACGGCAACAGGTGGTAACCGAGCAGGCCCAGCTGATTGCGAGTCGAAGCCGATGCGCCACTGCTCGAGGTCAAGTTGGAACTGACATTCGCATCTGCCGCCCAGCGTTCTCGAAGGTACTCGACCTCGTTGCTCAGATTATATTGAGTCGCGCTATTGCCCTTGGAATACGTGACGCCAAAATTGATGGAGCCGTTGAATCGCTGGTAGATCCGTTCCGACGTCTGCGTCATCCTGACGATTTGAGATCGTTCGATTTCGGGTCGATGTTGCGGGCTCGCTACGACCCGAATCCTCATCGGCTCGCCGCCAGGTGTTTCGGCAGTGGCCAGCGTACCTTCGTACGACGATCCGTCCTGCGCAAAGACGA
>Ga0187782_10002307_pt1 | contig 14056 bp, 11 predicted proteins | sample 0715_SJ02_MP15_2_FD_132454 | JGI IMG/M metagenome (GOLD analysis project Ga0187782, IMG submission 132454) | Tropical peat soil microbial communities from peatlands in Department of Meta, Colombia - 0715_SJ02_MP15_20_MG | ecosystem: Environmental > Terrestrial > Soil > Wetlands > Peat | place...
CCGCCTTGTTTTCGAGTTTAGAGCCTGTTTCGCTCCAACTGGCGGGGTGCAAATGGTAGACAAAACTCTTCCTTAAAGACTGAACTTTCTTGCACTGGCCCGGCACCCTATCTCTCCTTCTGGCGCTAATCCATTCATTCTATTGCGTCGCGCAAGTGGCAGCCCCCTTGCTAGACTACTAAATTGATAGAGATTAAAGTATTATGCGAAGGCCGGTTCGTTATGCGTTCATCGGATAAAGGTAGCGCCCACCCAACTTGTACGATTGCGGTTGTGGGAGGCGGTTTCACGGGCGCGATGTTGTGCTCTCGACTGCTCCGCCAATCGCCAGGCAACCTCTCCATCGTCCTGATTGAACGCGAGGTTTTGCCAGGTCGCGGCGTGGCCTACGGGACGAAAATCGACCGACATTTGCTTAATGTTCGCGCGAACAACATGAGTGCGTATCCGGATCAGCCGGATCACTTTGTGAAATGGGCGCAGTGCAACTACAGTGCCGCGGTGCGGCCAGAGGATTTCCTTCCACGTCCTTTATATGGGGAATACATCATTGATCAGCTCTTGGAGGCACGAGGGGCGAATCCTGGCAAGCTGCACCATATTCAGGATGAAGTGGTTTCGTTGAGCCATGCGGGCGGCGCGGCGAAAATCCGGCTCGCAGGTGGGCAAGTGATCACTGCAACCAAGGTGGTTTTGGCTCTTGGACATTTTCCGCCCGGCAATCTGCCGTTTCTCGGCAAGACAAACCAGAGTGCGAGATATCTTTCCAACCCGTGGTCTCCAACCCCAACTGACGTTGCTCAGGATAAGAATGTTCTGCTAATCGGATCAGGGCTGACCAGCGTCGACACGATCATCGAACTGCGTGCCAAGGGTTTCCAGGGCACGATCCACATCCTGTCTCGTCACGGACTGCTGCCGAAGAGCCACAACTCGTCGACTCCGTTTCCTGTCTTCTGGAACCAGGATTCTCCCAAGACGGCACGGGGACTTTTACGCGAGGTCCGCAGGCAAGTCGAACTTTCAGAAGCAAACGGTGCAGACTGGCGATCGGTTATTGACTCTCTGCGGCCGGTTACGCAAGAGGTTTGGCGGTCCCTGCCCCTTGTCGAGCAGCGCCGCTTTCTACGGCACCTGCGAACATACTGGGATGTTCACCGGCATCGCATTGCAGAGCGGATTGCCGAACAGATGGCGGCACAGATTCGGAGCGGACACATTCAGATGCATGTCGGCCGCGTTACGGAGTGTCGCGAGGAGGGCGGCGGCGTGGAAATTTCCTATCGCGATCGCAAGAGCGGAGAAATTCGAGCGCTGGGCGTCGATCGTGTAGTGAACTGCACTGGACCCGATAGCGACTATCGCCGGGTTGCCAGTCCACTGCTTTCAGATCTGATGGACCAAGGGCTGGTGCGACCAGATCCGCTGGCACTGGGACTGGACGTCGCCGATGACGGTGCGCTGCTCGACGCCGAAGGAGTACCGTCGGACTTTCTATACACGCTTGGGCCGCTGCGCAAAGGTGGTTTGTGGGAAAGCATCGCGGTTCCGGAGCTTCGAGTACAGATTTACGACTTGGCGGAGCGCTTGCTCAATTCATGCAAAAGCAGCGGCATTGAAAGCGAGCATGGAGCGGCCGGTGTGGAACTATCAACTTCAGTTGTCTAATAGCAGGAGGCAGAATGCATTTTGAACAATTCTATCTTGGCTGTTTGGCCCATGCTTCTTATCTACTGGTTTCTGGCGGAGAAGCGATGGTCGTCGACCCTCAGCGCGATGTCGACATCTATCTGGACGCCGCGAAAAAGCATAATGCGACCATCCGCTACGTCTTCGAAACACATCTTCATGCCGATTTTGTTTCCGGACACAAGGAACTCGCGGAGCGCACAGGCGCCAGGATTTACATCGGCCCCAACGGCGGGGCCACTGTTTCGCATGTGGAAGTCAGTGATGGTTTCGAAGTGAAGATGGGTACAGTCAAGGTGTCGGTTCTCGAAACGCCGGGTCATACCCCGGAGAGCATCTGTCTGCTCGTTACCGACCTGGAGAAATCTGCCGAGCCTTGGGCAGTTCTGACTGGTGACACATTGTTTGTGGGTGACGTGGGAAGACCTGACTTATCGAAGGCTTTTACGCCGCCCGTGTTGGCAGGCATACTGTACGATTCGTTGCAGTCTAAGATCCTCACCCTCCCTGATTATGTGGCTGTATATCCGGGACACGGAGCCGGTTCGCTCTGCGGGCGGAGCCTCGGAACTTCACGTTCTTCAACTATCGGCACAGAACGCCTGACCAACTACGCCCTCCAGATCAAATCGCGAGAAGAGTTTGTGGAGCAGTTGACGACTAACCTTCCGCCGCGGCCGGAGTACTTTCCGCACGATGCACAGATAAACCGAGCGGGAGCACCGGCGCTCGATGATCTATCCCAGCTTGAGCCCGTGAGTGCCGAAGAGTTGAAATCCCATTTGGAGGCTGGCGGGGTTGCAATTGACGTACGCGCGAGCGACGAGTTCGCTGCTGCCCACGTACCCGGTTCGATCAGCATTCCACTGTCCGGTCAGTTCGCCTCGTGGGCGGGCACACTCGTCGGTCTGACATCGCGGCCCGTCTTGATCGCAGACTCGGCAGAGCAATTGTCAGAAGCGCGCGTGCGACTTGCGAGAGTCGGGCTGGATGAAGAGCGCGGCTTCTTGCAAGACGGCGTCAAAGGATGGGAAAAAGCAGGTTTCCAACTCGCATCCATCGAGAAAATTACGGTCCGCAACCTCAACCAGTACCTGCAGTCAGGCCGGTTCCACGTTCTCGATGTGCGTCGCCAATCAGAATGGCAGGCCGGGCACATTGAGGGCGCGGCGTTCCATCCGCTGGACGAATTCAAGGCGTCGTTACCTCAGATGGATCGCAGTGAGCCAATAGCCGTAATCTGCAAGAGTGGATATCGCAGCCTTATCGCCTCTACTCTGCTGCGACGAGCGGGATTCCAAAATGTGGTAAACGTCATCGGTGGTTTTGACGCATGGCAAAAAGCTAATTTACCTGTGGCCAGCGACACAACAGTCGCAGCTTAGCGGACCAGCGGCGCCGGCTTCCAACAAAAGCCGGCGCACGCCGGCACAAATGCCCTTCTGTCTGAACCTTATCCAAGAAATTCACAATCTCGTTGGGAACCTCGTGGTACTATCGCCGCCATGGAAACCTCGAGCCTCGACATCTTGTACCTCGAAAATGATCCGAGGACTCATCAAGCCTCTGCCTGCATCTACCTGAAAGCAGTCGGCAAACAGGACTATGCGGACGTGAAAGCCGACAGATTGGTTTCTGCCCATTGCCTCAGTTTCCTTGAACTGGATGGCGAGATCAGAAGGTTGCACGCGGAGTTGGATGAGATTCGCGCGCGGGCGAAGAAGAAATTCTATAAAGCAGAAGCAATGCTCGCGGGCGCTTCGTAACCGTCGCCTGGCCTAGAAGTCGATCTGCCTGCCTGCACGCCTTAGTTTTTTGCGTTCCCGGACTGAGTTCGTCGGGTTCGCTATTCGGCGAAAGCCATTCTCGGCCAATCGAACTCTCTGCGATCCTCCATTCCCGGAATCACCATTACCACTTGTGCGTCGGCCGTGCTCCGGGTAAAGCTCAGGACCAAGGAGCATACCGATGCAACTGGGTGAGACCATTGCCACGTACGACGTTGACTTGGCCTTACGGGGTGAGACCGGTAAATTTGAAGTCACCAGTCCGACTGGTGAGATCTACTACGTCACTTGCCGACCGAATCGATTAACACCGAAGACAGAAAAACCGGCCAGCCAGACATATCCTCGCGCTTTCCTCATCAAGAAGGTTGCCGAATCGGTAGGACTGGACGAGGGCCGCGAAACTGGTTCCACGCCGCTGCTGCAAGAGATCCCGACGTCTGCGACCCGCGCTCCATTCCTGTTGGACAGCCGGGCAGATGCCGGCGAGTTATCGTCGGAAGTGGATGGCGCTGCAACACCCGACGCCCCGGCGAACAACGCCCCAGAAGCTTGGCATCTTGACCTTTTCTATGCGGAAAGCGAGGCAAACACGGATCCGCCACGCGCGTTTGTTTATGTGAAAAACGAAGAAACGAACTGCAAGGGCGGCAGTTCTCAGCACTTGATGACCGCCACATGCTCCACCTTTAACGAACTCGATGCCGAGATCCGGAGGCTGCACGCGCAGCTCGATGAAATCTGCCTGCGGGCAAAGAAAAACTTCTACAAAGCGTACGCCGCTACTGCAAGCGCGTAAGCCAACAATCCAGACAACCTACCCCAAACACAAAGCTGATTAAGAGCCTGCCGACTTGTGGAAATCGGCAGGCCCCTCGGTTCCCGACTCACCCCAACAACGAGCCGAGAACAAAGGAACCAACAACCTAGCGTACATATAATAGCATGTCAATAGACATTCAGGAGATATCATCCCCAGACTTTCGAAGAAAGCTCGCACCAACCCACGCTATGTCACTCCGATTTTGTTCGCCCCATCGTTCCGATCTCAAGAATCCCAATTTGGCAATTCAGGACCGCGTCTTTGATCTGGATCACAATCCAGCGTCTCTAGTTGTGGTATATACTGGCGCTACCCCAACAAGTTGGCGTGGACGACGCAGACGCACTTCTTTGAGCGACGAATCACGCGGCCGGTTTGTTGTGCCTGCGTTCACGTTCATGTCTTTGTTCGCTATTCGCCGTTCGGGCAAACAATTTCTTCTCTGATAAGGAGCGCAACTCATGGCGACAGCAGAAGTCCGTCATACGCTGAGCGAACAACAAGCTCGGCAGCTTTCCACCGTCACCAAAACGGTGCCCATGATGGAGGCGATCACGCCACGTTGGCTGATTACTTTCCTATCCTGGGTACCCGTCGAAGCTGGAGTTTACCGGCTCAACAAAGTGAAACCCACTCGTCCCGGGACGAGAACCATCGAATGCAGCCCCGACGAAGAAGTCGACCTGCCCGAGATTTATGTTGACTACGAGGAGAAACCCCGCGAATACACGCTGAACGCGGTGACCAGTGTCCTCGATGTCCAGACCCGAATCTCCGATCTCTACCGTAGCCCCCACGATCAAATCCGCGAGCAGCTGCGTCTGATGATCGAGAAGGTCAAAGAGCGTCAGGAGAGCGCCCTTATCAACAACACCGAGTACGGACTGCTCAACAACATTTCTCCGGAAATGAAGGTGAAGTCAAGAAGCGGCACTCCGACTCCCGACGATCTGGATGAACTCATCGCGCGGGTCTGGAAGGAGCCGAGCTTCTTTCTGGCACATCCTCGCGCCATTGCAGCCTTCGGCCGCGAATGCACACGCCGCGGTGTTCCCCCGCCGACGCTCACGATGTTTGGCTCGCCTTTCGTGACCTGGCGCGGAATTCCGCTCGTTCCCTGCGACAAGTTGCCCTTGAAAGCCGAAACGACAGACATTCTTCTGCTACGCACGGGCGAGAAAAAGCAGGGAGTTATCGGGCTATTCCAGCCGGGAATTCCGGGAGAAGTCTCACCGAGTCTTTCGGTTCGGTTTATGGGGATCAACCACAAGGCGATCGCTTCTTACCTGATTTCTTTGTATTGCTCGGTTGTGGTTTTGACGCACGATGCTCTCGGCGTGCTGGAGAACGTCCATGTCGACAAATACCACGAATACAAATAACGGGACGAGCAACGGAGCGAGCAGACCGAAAGCAACGAAATCGACGAGTCCGGGCGAAGCGACACTACGGTATCCCTTCGCCTCGATTCCGTTGCCCGAGCCGGAGCTGCTTGAAAGACTCGCAAATGAGTTCTTTCTGGTTTTGCCGAAGGATCTCGCCAACGGAAACGGCACCATAGCCCCGTCTGCTCCCGAACAACCGGAGTCGGAAGAAATCCCCACTACGATGTTTTCCGAGGAATTTCTTCCTCTTCAGGAAATTTCGGCGGAGTCGGCTCCGAGCGTTCCCGCTTCTCCTCCATCTACGCAACCGAGCCCGCTGACCGAGTCTGATTTGCGAGCGATTGCGGCCTCTCTCGCGGGAGCAACTGCGCTGGTTCCCGGTGCCCCGAGCGCGACCGCGACGCCACCGGTTGCGAGCTCGCCACCGGATTTTCTTACTGATGGAAGGGTTTCGCCAATCGCGGTTGCGCCTTCAATTCCGAGCGGGAATGAACTGTTTTCCTTCCCGGCGGTTCCGGCGACGCCGACCTCAGCACCGACCTCCCCGCCAGGAGGCACCGATATTGGCGCCGTTCCCACGTCTCCTGGAAATGTCCCGATTGTCCCCGGTTCAACTCCTTATTTCCGGGAGGGCGAAAAGGGTGCGTCTCCGGCGGCAGCGCCCGTGCTGCCTCCGGTGAATGACTTGTTTTCGTTTCCGAGAGTCCCGGCGCTGCCGAATGTTGCTGGCCCGCACACCATCGCAAATCCTCCGGCTCCACCGGCATCCCCATCTGCGGCCGCGCCGGCTGTTGCAGATGGAACCGCAGTTCCCGCTCCGGTGTTTGACGCAAAAGCGGTAACGCCGCAGATGTCCCCTTCTCCGGAGGCGGTAGTTGGTGCCCCAACAGCAAATGTCACCGCTCCGTCCTCCCCTCCAGCAGGTAGCGAGAAGGTCGTGTATCCCGGCGTGGCTGGCTTGCCTTCAGTCAGCGAACTCTTGTCGTTCCCAGGAATCCCGGGCGTGCAATCGCCTCCGGGGGCTCCGATTCTACCTTCGTCAATACCTGCCACGTCGCCCACGCAGGCTGATCTTCCCGCTGTTCCTGGCGCAACTGCGCAGCCAGCTATCGCTGGCCGACTACCCAGCGCTGCGACAGACTCTGCGAAGCAAAACTCTCACCCAGTCGGGTCGACGCCAGCACCTCAATACGAGTTTCGGCCCGACATGGTCCCTGATCTCGGTGTTGCCAAGCGCCCACTCGATCCCCGCCTGATCCGCCGAGACTTTCCGATTCTTGAGGAGCGCGTACATGGGCGGCAACTCGTTTGGCTCGACAACGCGGCGACGACGCAAAAACCCAATGCGGTCATCGATCGCCTTTCGCACTTCTACCGGCACGAGAACTCCAATATTCACCGTGCGGCCCATGATCTTGCGGCGCGAGCAACGGATGCCTACGAGAGTGCCCGCGAAAAAACACGCCGCTTTCTGAACGCCTCCTCGACGCGCGAAATCATCTTTGTCCGCGGCACAACGGAAGGCATCAATTTGATCGCCCAATCCTGGGGTCGCCGCAACGTTCAAAAAGATGATGAGATCGTCATCACTTGGCTCGAGCATCATGCCAATATCGTGCCGTGGCAGCAGCTGTGTTCCGAAAAAGGCGCTCGCCTTCGGGTCGCTCCGGTCAACGATCGCGGCGAAATCATCCTCGAAGAATACGAGAGGCTGCTCAGCCCGCGTACGCGTCTGGTTTCGTTCAGCCAGGTGTCGAACGCGCTCGGGACCATCACGCCCGCTCGAGACATGGTTGAGATGGCACATCGCCACGGAGCGCGCGTAGTGGTCGACGGTGCCCAAGCGGTTTCCCATGTGCGCGTGGACGTGCAGAGCCTCGACTGTGATTTTTATGTTTTCTCCGGACACAAGGTCTTTGGCCCAACCGGCATCGGCGCCGTTTACGGGAAACTTGACGTTCTGGAGAACATGCCGCCTTGGCAGGGTGGCGGCAACATGATCGTGGACGTGACCTTTGAGAAGACCATCTATCAACCGTCGCCGGCCAGGTTCGAAGCTGGGACTGGGAATATTGCTGATGCCGTTGGACTCGGCGCTGCTCTCGATTACGTCGAACAGATCGGTATGGAGAATATCTCCGCCTACGAGCACGAATTGCTGAACTACGGTACCGCGGGCCTTTTGACGGTGCCCGGTCTTCGTCTAATCGGAACGGCTCGCGAAAAAGCAGGTGTAATGTCATTTGTCCTTGACGACATGCGTACCGAAGATGTTGGCGTCGCACTTAATGAGGAAGGAATTGCCGTCCGCTCGGGCCATCACTGTGCACAGCCGATTCTGCGACGCATGGGAGTGGAAAGCACCGTCCGCCCGTCTCTTGCCTTCTACAACACATGCGAGGAACTTGACCAGCTCGTAGCTACACTCGTTCGAATTCAAGCCGGCCGCGGTCAGCGTTTCCGCGCCTGAGGAACAGAGCGTTGAGACGCTAACTGGGTTGACAGCGGATCTTGTCCGGGGCGGGGTTCGAGAGTTGTTTAAGACGTAAAATTTCGACAATGTACAGCGTACTGGCGGAAATGTCCGTAACGTCGGTGCTGGCATAAACAACAATTCCACCCACAATCTCACCCAATGGTTCGCAAAGAATAGATTCCTCTCGCCATTGGTTTCCCGCGCACCAATTGCGCGACATGTTCTGGGATGTACAGCCGGACCTCCTTCTGACACTTCCTCTCCTCGCAAAGGTGAAATTGAAGCTCACCTGCACTGGCCGGCAAGGCGGCGTTAGCCGGAGTGAAATATCTTCTTAGAAAGCGCAAACAGCTGCGCCAAGCGAACTCACGGGTTTTCGCCCCCGGTGCAAGTTATTGATGCCGAGACGGTTACCAGAGGCACCGTCGATTCGAGCTTGGCCAAGAGATTGCCCAAATAATATAATGTCTATTCATTTACTATACTATTGGCAACAGCGGATATCATGAAAATCTCTCAAAAAGGACTCTACGCATTACAAGGCATGATGGCATTGGCGCGCCGCTACAGCCAAGGTGCCGTCCGGATCCGGGACATCGCTTACGAAGAGGGGCTGCCCGAGAAGTTTCTGGAGTTGATTCTCCTTGAGCTAAAGAACGCTCGTATGGTGGAAAGTGTGCGCGGGGCGAAAGGCGGCTACCGGTTGCGGCGCGCGCCTTCCGACATCCGCCTCAGCGAGATTATCCGATTGATTGATGGAGCTATCGCACCGTTTGCAGATGCCGAGCAACTGCGTAGCCTCATCAGTCGCGATGTCGGCCATCGGGCGCTTTACCAGGTCTTCTTGGACGTTCGCGACGCCGCGGTTGGCATCCTGGACAACACGACGCTGGCCGACCTCGTGAAGGACACCGGCCCGAAGCTTGGGGAAGTTCGACACAAGAAGAGGAACGGCGCTTTCAAGGCCTCGTCTCCGTTCGTCGGTCAGAATGTCGGCACAGGGGGGAATTGAGTCGGGTTCGCGTAGTTCACCCATTCGTTTCCAGCAACTGCCCAACAACGCTGCATTCTTCAAGGCAAAACGTCGGTTTCGAATGTTGCACAGTAAGGAGTTGGCCGTTTGCCCCAATTTGACATCCTGATTGTTGGAGGTGGTTTCAGCGGAACGATTCTGGCCTTGCACTTGTTGCGCCAGTCATCGGCACTCTCCATCGGGGTTATGGACCGTGGTTCCCTGCCCGGACGCGGTTTGGCTTACGGCAGTCCGCATCGCTTTCACTTACTGAATGTTCCCGCTTGCGAGATGAGTGCTTTCCCTGATGTTCCCGATGACTTTCTCAGTTGGGCGAGGACTCACTATGACGCGAGTTTGCAGGAACGCAGCTTCCCTCCGCGATCGATTTATGGAATGTATGTAGGGGACCTCCTTGAAAAAACTAGGATCGAGCAAGGACGCGCCCGATTTCATTGGCTCCGCAATGAGGCTCTCTCGGTACGCCTGCGCGGCCGTGATGTCAGTATCCAAACAGAACACGGCCCCGAAGTTCAGGCCCGCGCCGTGGTACTGGCCACGGGCAATTTTCCACCCGCCAATCCCCATGTCGCAGGTCTTGACGTGCCCAGCGATGCCTACTTCAAGTTCCCATGGTCGCCCGCTGCAATCGAGAATATTCACCCTACAAAAGAGATCCTTTTGCTCGGTTCTGGACTCACCAGTCTCGACCTAATCATGGCCTTGAAGTCGAAAGGATTTCGGGCCACCATTCACGTGCTTTCACGTAAGGGGCTTTTTCCACGCGCCCGGCGGTACGTGCGGCCCTTGGAACCGTGGCCCGTCTTCTGGAACGCCAAATCCCCGCGAACGGTCCGCGGCTTGTTGCGCCTGGTTCGCAGCCAGGTGGATGACGCTGCGCAGAAAGGTATCGACTGGCGCGCCGTGATCGACAGCCTTCGGCCAGTAACGCAGAAAATCTGGCAATCCCTTTCGCTCAAGGAAAAAAAGCGATTTGTCCGTCACGTTCGCGTGTACTGGGATGTGCATCGGCACCGGGCAGCTCCTGAGATCTCCGACCTGCTCGATGACATGCTGGCCGAGGGCCAAGTTCGGCTCCACACCGGCGTACTTACCAAATACCTGCCGCAACATTGCGGAGCAGAGATCAAATACCTGGATTCGAAGACCCGATCTGAAAAGAGATTGCAGGTCTCTCGCGTCATAAACTGCACGGGCTCGGAGACCGACTGCCGTCGACTGGACGATTCGCTTGTCGTCAGTCTTCTTGCCCAGGGACTAGCACGACCCGATCCACTTTTTCTCGGCCTGGAAGTGGACGCGAACGGCAGCTTGGTCAATTACAAGGGCGCGACTTCACGTTCCTTGTTTGCGATTGGGCCACCGCGCAAGGGGGTTCTGTGGGAAACAACAACGGTTGCCGACATTCGACAACAGGCTGTGGAAGCCGCCCATTTCCTGGTGCAACACTTGGAAGGCGGCAGTCACCGCCGGTCGCGTAGCTTGAAGACTGCCGTTTGAGCCCTGCCTCGAGATCTCGGTCATCCGCAACTACGTAATCTTGCGGCACATGCTAGCTCCAAATGTGGACCCGATCATCCAAGTACAAACCAACGGCCCAGCAGAATTTGCACCTTGTCTAGTAACTTAATGATCGTTGTTGTATTATGCGATTGCTCCAGATGAGAGCCTTGGCGGCGGCCTGATTCAATTGAGAATCCTCCGGCTGCTGAAGTAAATCAATGCTATCTGCGGAACCCTTCCTGCGGAGGTGATGTCATGCTCTTCAAGCCGGACCCGACTTTCTATCCTTCGCCTAAGCTTGCGGCTCAGGCGCCTCGTGAAAAGCTGGCATACGTCGCCGCCCTGAGCGCAAACGGAGGCGCGAAGCCGGACGCGCTCGCGGTTGTAAACGTGGACACCGAATCGACCTCCTACGGCAGAGTGCTGGGTCAGGTCGACATGCCCAACGTGGGTGACGAACTGCATCATTTCGGCTGGAACGCATGCAGCTCGGCTCTCTGCCCGTACGCCCCGCATCCTCATGTCGAGCGGCGCTACCTGATCGTGCCTGGGCTCCGTTCTTCCCGGATTCATGTTCTCGATACCAAACCTGACCCCGAGAAACCGAGGATAGTGAAAGTGGTCGAGCCTCAATCCGTGCATGAGCGAACCGGGTACAGCCGACCGCATACCGTGCATTGCGGTCCCGACGGCATCTATCTCAGCGCCCTCGGATCCCCGAGCGGGGACGGCCCTGGCGGCATTTTCGCCCTCGACCACGACAGCTTTGAACCACTCGGAAGATGGGAGGTAGAGCGCGGCCCGCAGCATTTCGGCTACGACTTCGCGTGGCATCTTGGCTACGACATTGCAGTCACCAGCGAGTGGGGTACGCCGAACATGGTGGAAAACGGTGTGAATCCCGAGTTGCTGCTCGCGGGCAAATACGGGCATGCCATTCACATTTGGGACCTGCGCAAACGACGCCACCTGCAGTCCCTGGATCTGGGTTCCGAGCAGCAGATGGTGTTGGAGCTGCGTCCCGCGCACGACCCCACTAAGCCTTACGGCTTTGTTGGGGTTGTTACATCGCTCAAAGATCTATCCAGTTCAATCTGGCTGTGGCATCGCACAAATGGAGCCTCAAACGGGAAATTCGAGATTAAGAAGGTCATTGAGATTCCTGCCGAGCCGGCTGATCCGGCTCAACTGCCTCCGCTGCTCCAGGGCTTCAAGGCCGTTCCGCCGCTGCTGACCGACATTAATCTTTCGGTGGACGATCGTCTCCTCTATGCATCCTGCTGGGGTACTGGCGAGATGCGCCAGTATGACGTGTCCGACCCATTCAATCCCAAGCTTGTTGGTTCCGTTCACATCGGCGGGATCGTGCGTCACGCGCCTCATCCTGCCCGGCCCGATCAGCCACTGAACGGCGGCCCGCAGATGGTCGAACTGAGCCGCGACGGACGACGCGTGTTCTTCACGAACTCGCTCTACGCGGCGTGGGACAAGCAGTTCTATCCAGAGGGCATTCGAGGATGGATGGTCAAATTGGACGTCCCTCCCGAGGGTGGAATCCAGTTTGATCCAAAGCTCTTTGTAGAGTTCGGAGATCTGCGTCCCCATCAAGTAAGACTGCAGGGCGGCGATGCTTCGTCCGATTTCTACTGCTATCCATGAGATCCGCATGGCCCTGGGCGGTGCTCGCGCTTCTCGGCGCCTACCACGGCCTGAATCCTGCTATGGGATGGCTGTTTGCCGTAGCCCTGGGGCTGCAGGAAAAGCGTAGGTCAGCGGTGGTTTGGGCCCTATTGCCCATCGCTTTGGGACACGCGGCAGCGATCGCAGTCGCGATTCTTATCCTGAAGTTCTTCCAACAATTTCTTCCTTCGTATGCGCTTAAATGGCCTGTTGCCGCCATCATTTTCTCTCTAGGCGGTTATCGACTCTTTCGCGCAAGCCATCCGCGCGGGGCCGGCATGCGGGTTGGTGGATGCGACCTGTTTCTCTGGTCTTTTCTGATGGCCTCGGCCCACGGCGCAGGTCTGATGCTCTTTCCCGTCTTGTTGTCGCATCCGATGCTTGGAATGCACCACGCGATGACTGCACCCATAGATAGCGAGACTCTGCGCTTGACTATGACTACGATCCTGCTTTCCACCGTCGTTCACACGGCCGCAATGTTGATCGTCGCGGGAACTCTGGCGATCGCCGTCTTTGAGGCTTACGACAAGGTCGGACTGACGATATTGCGGAGCGCCTGGTTCAATTTCGACCTCATATGGGCCTTCGCTTTGCTAATCGCGGCAGTAGCGCTGTTCTCGATTGACTGAGATGGCCAAGGTTGAGAGTACTCTTGAATCGCCTCGGTTGAGTCATCAAACAGTGACGCTATTCTACGGCCTTGCCTCGGAACAATTACGTGCTTTCCGCCCGGTGGGATTCGCCCACATTCAGAATCGGCTATCCTCATAGCACGATGACCAATGGCGAGCGCATCCATTGGCAGAGCGGGAGGAGATTCAGCGTGAGGGCAAAGAACGTTACAGCAACAAGCATCGCTAAGAGGTTTGTTGACGCAATCAATGCCCATAATAACGAGCGCATCGTCGCTATCATGTCGAGCGACTTCGTTTTTATCGATTCCTTGGGGAACAGATCGACGCGCCCTGCTATCGACGCAGGATGGCAACAGTACTTTGCTATGGTTCCGGACTATTGGATTAAAGTTGATCAACTTGTGGCGGACGGGAATATGGTGATTCTGGTTGGGACGGCTGGGGGCACGTATGTCCCGAAGGGCGGGAAGATGACGAATGGGAACAAGTGGGAAACGACCGCAGCTTGGCGAGCGGTAATTAAGGATAGGACGGTATCCGAGTGGCAAATCTATTGCGACAACGAGCCCATCAGAGAAAAAATGAGGGCCGCTGCGTCCGAGGGGACATCTTGAATCTCCGAGCAGCGCACGTATTGAGCGCGACACTTCTTCAGGCACTCTTTCATGAGGTTATGGCGTAAAACGCCATCCTCACAAGGACATTTCTTATGGCATTGCAACTTTCCAACGAAGTCAAAGCTCTGCTCGATGGCTCCAACTTCGCTCATCTCGCGACCTTGATGCTGGACGGCTCTCCGCAGAGCGTCCCGGTTTGGGTGGGTCGCGAAGGCGACCGCATTCTGATCTGTACGGGAGAAGGCTCGCTCAAAGCAAGGAACACACGGCGTGATTCGCGTGTCGCGCTCTCGATCATTGATTTCCACGATCCCTACAAGGAAGCCCAGCTTCGTGGTCGAGTGGTCGAGCGCCGTCCTGATGGCGATTTCAGGTACATGGACGCCATCTCGCACAAGTACATCGGCAAGCCGTTCCCATTCCGC
>Ga0187782_10002308_pt1 | contig 14055 bp, 12 predicted proteins | sample 0715_SJ02_MP15_2_FD_132454 | JGI IMG/M metagenome (GOLD analysis project Ga0187782, IMG submission 132454) | Tropical peat soil microbial communities from peatlands in Department of Meta, Colombia - 0715_SJ02_MP15_20_MG | ecosystem: Environmental > Terrestrial > Soil > Wetlands > Peat | place...
ATTCATTCGCGGCAATCGCAGGCGAGGAGAGCCGCCCGTCAGGAGGATCGTCCATGCGCCGAAACTTTGTCCTGCTCGCCGCCGCGGGCCTTTCCGGGTTCGCGGCTCTTTCCTCGGCTCACGCCGGGCCGGCGCCCGAGGCGATCTCGGCCGCGCAGGCTGAGCTTGCCTGGCGCCTCATCGACGGGATGGCGAAGGACGGCGATCCGGTCGTGTCCCCGGCGAGCCTCGCCTCGGCGTTCGCGGTTCTGGCCGAAGGCGCCGACGACAAGATGAAAGCGGCGCTTGTCAAGACGCTCGGCTTCGCGGCGAACGCAAATGCGCTCGCCGAGCTCCGCGCGGCGCGTTCGACGCTTGCCGCGGCCGACCCGACGATTTTCATCTCGAAGGATCGCATCGTGTTCGCTCCGGCGATTCCGCCATCGCCCGACATGCAGCGACGGCTCAAGGCGCTCAATGCGCCCTGGTCGGTCGGCGATCTGACGGATGAGAAGACGATCGACGAGATCAACGCATGGGTTAGGAGCGTCACGAAAGGCATGATCCCGTCGCTGCTCGGCGGACCGTTGCCCCCGGACGCGCTGCTCGTCGGCCTCAACGCGCTGCATTTCAAGGCGAAGTGGGCCGATCCGTTCGACAAGAAGCTGACCGCCGAGCAGACGTTTTTCGCCGCGGACGGAAAGCAGGCGCAGACGTCCATGATGCATTCGGGTCGTATGTCGCGATCCTTTAGAACGGACGGCGATTTTATCGGCGTCGACCTCGCCTTCGCAGGCTCGCGCTATTCGCTCGTCGTCGTCACCACAAGCGACGCGCCGAAGCCCCTCGCCGCGTTCGCGCCCATATCGGCGTGGCTCTCGGGAAGCGGATTTTCGACGCAAGAGGGCACGCTCGCGCTGCCCAAATTCTCGCTCGAGGGCGGCGGCGACCTGCTTCCTGTTCTCAATCCGCTCGGGCTCGCCGACGCCGCGTCGCCGACCGCATTCGAGGGATTTGCGCCCCCCGACCGATTGAAGGGGAAACCCGTCGAGATCGGCGCCATCATCCAGAAGGCGAAGATCGAAGCGGACGAAGAGGGCGCGAAGGCCGCGGCGGCGACGTCGGTTGAGATCAGGTCGGCGATGGCGAGACCCTCGCTCCCGCCCATTGCAATGGTGGTCGACAAGCCGTTCCTCTTCGCGCTGCGCGATCGGGAGAGCGGGCTCGTCCTTATCGCCGGCTTCGTCAGCCACGCGCCCACCGCCCCGACCGATTGAGGCGCCGGACCAGTCAGATCTTCTCGATCTCGTCCCGCGCCTTGACGAGCACGTCGCGGATTTTTTCCGCCTGCTCGGCGCTCAAGCCGCCCTTGCGCATGCGCGAAAAGAGCGTTGCGCGAAAATCGCGGATCGCTTCGCCGAGCGACTTGTCGCCGATCGGCGTCGACGCTTCGGCGATCTGCGCATTGATCTTGTCGAGCTCTTCGGCGTGCTCGGCGAGATAGGCGCGGCCTTCCTCCGTGATCTCGAAGCGTCGCTTCGGCCCCCAGGAGGATGAGGCGATGAGCCCGGCTTCGGCGAGGATCCGCAACATCGGATAGATCGCGCCTGGGCTCGGGCTGTAAGCGCCCTGGAAGCGCTGGTTTAAGCCTTTGATGATGTCGTAGCCGTGCCGCGGCTCCTCGCCGATGAGGCCGAGCACGACAAGGCGCAGCGCGCCGGAGTCAAAAATCCGCCCGCCATGCGCGCGCCGACCGAACGGCCCGCCGCGATGCCGGCCGAACAGGCCGCCGCGGCGGCCCCAACCGCCGGTCTTCTCTTCCGTCTCGGGGTCGGCGCCGAAGGGCGGCCGAAAATGCGGAGACATCGCGCTCTCGGAACAAAACACTGGTCCTTACGCCTTCTATCGCAATTCGGCGCTTCGTCCCGCCGGGAAATGAGGCGGCGACAGCCGCGGCTTCACGGCCGCGGCTGCCGACAAGGCGCGAATTCATTGCGCCGGCGTCGGGCCGCCGTCTTTCGCCTTCCGCTCGGCCAAGAAGCGCTCGAACGCCTCTCGGTCGCGCGCTTGGCGCTGCTCTTCGACGAATTCGTCGAAGGCCTTCTCCTCTTCGTCGAGCGCGTTCAGCGTCTCGCGTCGCCGCTCGGCGAACGCGCGGTTGCGCGCCGCCGGACCGCCGTTCCGCCAAGGCGCGAAGCGATGACGCCACGGCCCGCCGCCGAAGCGGTGGCTGACGAGGAAATAGATGAGCAGCGCCAGCCCTAACGGCTTGAAGATCAGAAAGCCTAGTCCGACGGCGAGGAGCTTGATCGGGAACGGCAGGCCATAGCCATGGAAACCCCAGCCGCGCGGCCCACCTGCGGCAGGATCCGAACGGTCGCCGGGATTGGCGTTATAAGGATAGTGACAAGCATACATCGCAGCACCTCTCTGTTTGCTGACGCGATGCATCTAAGTAACGATATATCGTAGACAAGAGGTACCGTGCGGCTTTTCGTCGCCCGGCTTTGGGCAGTCGAGTTCCGCGGGTTCAGCCGGAGGGGACGGCGACGCGTTCGTAGGTGACAAAGGCAAAGTTAGCCTCGTCGCGATCGCCGCGTTGGCCCGGTTGACGGACAACCTCGCGCCAGACGAAAGGGTCGATCGCCGGAAACCGCGCATCGCCGTCCGGAGCGATGTCGAGCTCGGTCAGATAGAGACGATCGGCGACTTCGATCGTTTGACGATAAAGCTCGCCGCCGCCGGCCACGAAGACCTCGTCTTGGGCGTTGGCGCGCGCCCACGCCTTCGCGAGCTTGAGGCCCTCATCGACCGTGTAGCCGACCTCGACGCCGGCGACGTAAAAGGCGCGGTCTCGCGTCACGACGATGATCCTTCGGCCGGGCAGGGGGCCCGGAAGTGACTCATAGGTCCGGCGGCCCATCACGACCGCCTTGCCCATCGTGAGCGCCTTGAAGCGCTTCAAGTCGCTCGGCAGCCGCCATGGCAGACCGTTGTTTCGACCGATGACGCCGTTTCGCGCCACCGCCGCGATGAGCGCGACGCGCGTCAAGGCTCACACCGCCACCGGCGCCTTGATTGCCGGCCAGCTTTCGTAGCCCTCGACCGTCACCCACTCCGCCTGCAAGTCGAAGAGCGAGCCAGGCGGGTTTGTGAGCTTCAGCCGCGGCGGGGGTCTCGGCGTACGGCTAAGCTGCTCCTTCGCCTGCTCGATATGGTTCAAGTAGAGATGCACGTCGCCGAACGTGTGCACGAAATCGCCGGCCTCTAACTCGCATTCGCGGGCGATCAAATGGGTCAGCAAAGCATAGCTTGCGATGTTGAACGGCACGCCGAGAAAGACGTCGGCCGAACGCTGATAGAGCTGACAGGAGAGCCGGCCGTCGGCGACATAGAACTGAAAGAGGCAGTGGCACGGCGCGAGCTTCATCCGTTCGATCTCGCTGACGTTCCACGCCGAGACGACAAGGCGCCGCGAATACGGATTGCGGCGGATCTCATCGATCAGCCAGGCGACCTGGTCGAAGGTTTTGCCGTCCGCGCCTTCCCAGGCGCGCCATTGTTTGCCGTAGACCGGCCCAAGGTCGCCCTCGTCGTCCGCCCACTCGTCCCAGATTCTGACGCCGCGGTCCTTGAGATAGGCGATATTCGTGTCGCCGCGCAGGAACCAGATGAGTTCGTGCACGATGGATTTTAAGTGCAGGCGCTTGGTGGTGACGAGCGGAAAGCCGGCCTTGAGATCGAAGCGGACTTGCCGGCCGAACAGCGAACGAATTCCGACGCCCGTGCGGTCGGGCTTTTCAATCCCCTGATCGAGGACGTCCTGCAACAGTTCGAGGTAGACGCGCATTTCGGCCCTTTCGAGCGGAAAAGGCCCCAGTTTAAGCGATTCGGCCGCCGCCGGGCGAGTTCCGCCAGGCGGCCGAGCCAAAACTTCAATGCACGCTGACCGTGCGCAGCTCGTGCTCCCAGGCTGTCGCAACCGCCGCGTCCTTGGAATCGGTGAGCAAGATCGGCGTGCCGTTGGCCGCGAGCAGCGCAAACAGCTGGAGGCCCGGCTGCAAACCGCCGGCCTGCGGGAAGAGGCGACGCGCGTCTTCCGACTTGATCGACTTCACATACGCGACCGAGCCTTCGCCAAGATGGGCGAATTCCTGCGGCGTCAGCGACGCAATTCTTTCGTTCTCGCTGGTCATCATCTTACTCCTTCGGGCCGCTTAAACTTTGCGCGCCCGCGACGCGAAACCCTTCAATCGCGCGCCGTGATGTTGATCCTCTTCACCGTCCGTTCGGGCTGCGGCCTCACGAGGTCGATCGACAACAGTCCGTTCTTCATCTCTGCGCCCAAGACTTGCATGCCTTCGGCGAGCAGGAAGCTGCGCTGGAACTGCCTCGCCGCAATGCCGCGGTAGAGGTAGTCGCGCGACTTGTCCTCCTGCTGGCGCCCACGGATCGTCAGCTGGCTCTCTTCGAGCGTCACCTCGATCTGGTCCTGCGAGAAGCCGGCGACCGCCAACGCGATCCTCAGGCGATCGGGCTCGCCGCTTTTCCCGGCGATCCGTTCGATGTTGTAAGGCGGATAGCCGTCGGCTGACGACTTCGCGACCTTGTCGAGCGATCGCTCGATCTCGTCGAAGCCGAGCATGAACGGCGAACTGAGAGCCGTGACGCGCACCATGGTCGAAGCCCCTCTTCAAGGCGCTTCCTGGGCTCGGCCTTCGTTGGAAGCGCCGGTCGCCCAGTCCGTTGAACCTTGCCGTTCCGAGCCGAAAGCCTCGGTCCGACGGGACCAATATGGGCAGCATTGCGTCGGGTTCAACCCCGCCAATGGCGCTCTCGCCCGGGGCCAACCGGAACGACAGCTCAGTTTCATCAATTTGCGCAGAATTGTTGAAGGAAGCGTCAACGGGATCGACCGGCCAAGCTGAAGCGCCCTAAATCGTCGCCATGAATGCCGCAGGCCGCCGCCTCGGGACCAAGCGCCAGTGCCTTTCTTGCGGCGCGAAATTCTATGACCTCGGCAAAGCGCCGCCGGTCTGCCCGAAATGCAAGAAGACGCTGATCGAGCAACGTCCTCTTGAGGCCGAGACCGCCGCGCCGCCGCCGCCCCGCGCCGCCGCCCCGCCGCGCGACTGGTCGGCCGAACAGGCGAGAGCGCTCGACGCCGTCGGCGCGTGGCTCAAAGCCGGGAAGCCGCAGATCTTTCGCCTCTTCGGCTATGCCGGCGTCGGCAAGACGACGCTCGCGCGGCACGTCGCTTCGAGCGCCGGGGCTGAGACCGCGTTCGCCGCCTTCACCGGCAAGGCTGCGCTCGTCATGCGCGCCAAGGGCTGCGCGGGCGCGACGACCATTCATTCGCTCATCTATCGGGCAAGCGAAGGCGAGGACGGCGCGCCGACCTTCACGCTCAACGCCGAGGGTCCTGCCTCGAAAGCCGCCCTCATCGTCATCGACGAATGCTCGATGGTCGACGAGGAGCTGGGGCGCGACCTCGTCTCGTTCGGTAAGCCCATCCTGGTCCTCGGCGATCCCGCCCAGCTTCCGCCGGTTCGCGGCGGCGGCTACTTCACCGAACATCCGCCCGACGTCATGCTGAGAGAGATCCACCGGCAGGCGCAAGGCGATCCGATCGTGATCCTGGCCCACGCCGTGCGCGAGGGCCGCGACGTCGCCTTCGGCGATTACGGGGAGAGCCGCGTCATCCGCCGCGCCGACGTCACGTCCGAGATGGCGCTTGCCGCCGATCAGGTGCTGGTCGGCGTCAACCGCACGCGCCGCCGCTACAATCAAAGGCTTCGCGAGCTGCACGGCTTCGAGGGGCCGATGCCGGCGACGGGCGACCGGCTTGTGTGCTTACGCAACGACCGCGCCAAGGGCCTCATCAACGGCGGGCTCTGGCGGGTCGAGACGCTTTCAGGCATGCGCAAAGACTTCGTCCGCATGACGCTCGCCTCCGAGGACGAAGGCGGCCGGGCCAAGGTCAGGGTCGCCGTTCACAAAGCCTTCTTCGAGGGGGCTGAGGCGGACTTGCCCTTTCCCGTCCGGCGGGAATCGGACGAGTTCGACTACGGCTACGCGCTGACCGTCCACAAGGCGCAGGGCTCGCAGTGGGACGACGTGCTGCTGTTCGACGAAAGCTTCGCCTTCAGAGAGCACCGCAACCGCTGGCTGTACACCGGCATCACCCGCGCGGCGAAGCGGCTGACGATGGTGCGCTAGCGGGCGGCGCCCCCTCCCGAGGGCGCGGCGGATTCAGGGCGCCTTTGGGCGCCAACTCGGGCGCCAATTGCCGCCAATTCCGGCGCCAACTTTTGCCAACTCGGGCGCCCGCCGGCGCCAACTGGCGCCAACTCGGCGCCAACTCGCGAGTTCGCCGATCGTTTGTTTTCAAAGGGTTGCAACTCGAAAGAGTCAAAAAAAAATTTCCGGCCGCTTCTTTTATCTGATGCCTGTCGTAGATTACCCAAAAGCGGCGTTTCTCCGGCGACGGCTTTCTGGCTCGCAGATTCAGAATAGGCCCGGTTCGTCCGGTTGGCCAGAAAAATGACCCCCACGGCCGGACCCCTCTCCCTTAAGGGAGAGGGGCTGGGGTGAGGGAACGGGGCCGCTCGGTCGATGGCCCGGCGACGCCGTGTCACAAGCGGCCTCGGCAGGGCGGCCGACCGCCCCTTCCGCAGTGCCAATGGATCGTGGATAATAGCGGCGTTGGGCTCGCTTCATTTGGCCCTGCGACGGCGTCGGTGGTCTGTTCCATAGCGTGCGCTGCCGAGCGCGAAAATTCCGACTGGAAGGCGCTGTCGCTCCAACTTCGCAGCCCAAAACCCAAGGGTCTCTGACGCGCAATTGGAAATGAAGCATCTGTCAACGTACATGTAAACCGCGTATTGGTGGTTGAGCGGGCCGACGATTTTGCGCAGATTTAGGGAGGCATTAAGGTCGCCGCTTAGGGCTTTTGGCCATGGCTGACACTGATTTCATAAAATCGCGCATTGAACCAGAGATGCGGCAGGCGCTTGCCGAGCTTTGCGGCGGTATAGATTTCCAACAGCGTAGGATGCCCATACGCTGGAACGGAGAGGGTGACGGTTCATTTGAATTTGACGCTGTGACCGCGGACGGGCGCGTAGTCGCCTGTCTGAGCTGCGCACGGATCCTAAAGCCCGGTCAGCGATACAAGCTCATGAGAGACGCGACTTTCATGTGGCTGGTGCCGAGTGCGCAGCGACGCATTCTTGCCGTCGTTGAAACTCCCGTAGCGGATGCGCTCGACGCGGAGTGTCGCCGAGGAAGGCTTCCACCAAACACCGAAATTCGAATCGTCAAACTTTCCCCCGAAACTCGGCTAGAGCTTGAGTGCTTCCGAGAGAAGGCGGTCAGTGAAGTTGGGGGCCAGTGGTAGCCGCAGACGCGCGACCGCCGCGCTCAGCGTGATGTGTCCCGCCAAATGATCGCCCCATGCCGGAAGCTCCCCCATTAAACGAAGAAGTCCGAAGCGCTTTGGCCGTATCCAAGATTTACGATTTACGGATTTACGGGATTTACGGTGACAGGATTCACAATTTACGGTGACGGTGCATTCAGTTGGCGATCCAGCGGGCCGCGCCGATTTCGTCCCAGGGCTCGTCTCGCCCGTCGAGGCGCTCGTCAATTGGATGCACCGTCACCGTAATATGACTGTCACCGTAATTGGAGTTTATCCGATCAGGTGCACGATTGACCCGTGACATGATTTTCATCAGCCACGCGACCCCAGAAGGGTTTACGGTGACAGTGCATTCAATTGGCAGTCCAGCGGGCAGCGCCAATTTCGTCCCAGGGCTCGTCTGGCCCGTCGTGGCGCTCGTCAATTGAATGCGCTGTCACCGTAATTCCGTAATTCGTGATTGCGTAATTGGTAATTGGCGTAATTGGTAATTGCGTAATTGTAACTGCAGTCTAAAGCGGAACGAGTTCGACCGCTCCGCCCATTCCCGCCATCAAGTCCTTTAGGCGCCGAGCCTGCGTCCGTGGCAGAGCGATCGCCAATAAGCGCTGCGCCCTTGATGCAGCGACATAGATCTTCCGGGCTTCTTCGTTGTCTCCCGCAGCGCCGCCAGTTAGAAAATCGATGATGCCCTTCGCGGTGCTTGGGGACATCACCACGCAGACCGCGGGAAATTCCATGCCTTTGACACTATGGATGGTCCGTGCGGGGTGCCCGGACGCGGGCGCCACCGACAATGCTTTTTCGAGATCAGCATTGCGGCGAAGACGCTGATTGATGGATGGGCCGTCCACCGGAAGCAGCGGCGCGAGCAGTCGGCGCGCCTCATCGTGCCAAGCATCGGCTGTGGCGAATCGCGCTGGCCTGAAGCAGAGCGCTTGAGCCAAAGCGAGTGCATCCGGCCGCCAGGCTTCCGGAGCGACCTCACTGTCGGCGAGATGCTGATGATATGTCCTCCCACCCATCCGGCCGCTCAGTTCGAGGATGATCCGATGGATGGCGACGAGCGCCTCCTTCCGGCCCCCGATCTCGAAGGAGAAGTGGAAATCGCTAACCGCGACCGCCAACCTGTAGCTGAGATCCCGAACGCCGGAATCCTGGGGATGGCCGAGGGCGTTCGCGCCGGTCCGCCGTGTTGCCGAGACGACGGGGCAATCTCGCGGTGCAAGCCCCATTGCCGCGACCAGCTCCTGGAATTTCGCCCCGATCGTCGAGGGCACACCCTGGCCCGAATAGGACAAGATATAGACCCCCGTGGGCTCCTCGCGGTGCTCTCCCAGAGCCTCGTCGACAGCGGTGCGCATATCGGGCGCGCGCAACGCCACGACACCTTTCGTGATGTGCCCGCTGGAGCGGAAATTTCCGTTCATGGGCAGTCGCTCGGCCGCGGCGAATGTCTCTGCGAACTGGCCCAGCTCCCGCGTCACGCCGCCACGAAATCCGTAAATCGCCTGGTTCGGGTCGCAGATCACCTTTACCGGGACGCCGGCCGCCCTAAACCAGGTGATAATCTCCAAGTCGACCGGATTGCAGTCCTGTGCCTCATCGACAATGAGCTCCAGGAATCGCGCCGCGAAGGCCGGACCAAGCACTGCGCCGCACGCCGGGTCGCGCAATCGCGCGAGCGCCACGGAGCGCGCATCGGCGAAGTCGAGCTCGCCGCGCTCTAGAAATCGCGCGCGCGTGTTCCGCGCCGCCGTCTCGTGTGCCTTGATATTCCCGCGAAACCCGTGGCGCTGAATCATGGTCGGGATCGCGTTTCCAGTCGCCCGGTCGAAGCACTCCAGCGGTAGGGCCTGCGCCCCCTCAAACGGCTGTATGGTCAATTCGTCCTTGTCGGGGATCAATCTCGGCTTTTTGGCGTTGCAGCCATCGATCCCGAAAGGCGCGATGAGGAACTGCCAGAGGAACGCATCAAACGTGCCGATAAAATGGGGGAATGCTGGCGTCTCGACCAAGCCCTCTCGCCGTAGCCTATCTTCCAATTCCGAGACGGCGGCGATGGTGAATGACAGAAAGGCAATGCCGCGCCCCGTCGGCCTACCGCCTAGCAGTTTCCGCGCTCGCTCGACCATGACCCGGGTCTTTCCCGCGCCCGGGCACGCAGCGATGAACGCCGAGCCCGCATGCTCGATCACCTTGTGCTGCTCCTCCGTCGGTTCGAACGGCTTGGCGATCATTTCACCAGGGCCTCGATCGCGGTCTTCAAATAGGCCGGCACCGTGAAGGCTACGCCCTTGTTGATTTCCTCGGCGACGAGTTGCGCGAAGTCGCCCTTGCGCGTCGTCTCGAAGAGCTTCTGGATCGCCACCGCCTGCGCAGCGCCGGCTAGCGCGACCGCCGCGTCCCACTTGTCACCAGATCGCAGATGAAGCTTGAGGTAGACCTCCTTGAGGACGGCCGCGTTGCCGGCGCGCACGAGCTCGGTTTCAAGCGAATAGTCATTGATGACGACCTCTAGGAACTCGCCCGCGCCAAGCCGCACCACCAGCGCTTCCAAATCGCGTTTGCGCGCGGCGCCGGGTGTCATCGCTCCTTCTGCCACTTCGCCGCCGTCGCCATCTGTCAAAACGACGAGCCGGTCCGCGATCCGGACCTCGTTCAACGGCGAGAGCAGCAGCTTGGCGTATGGCTGAAAATCGACCCCGTCGATCGGCACGAAGACCGCCGAGCGGAACAGGCGAAGCTTGTCCGCGTCGTCTTTGAGCACGATCTTTTTCGCCATAACCGGAAGCAGAAGAGCTTCCGCGATGCCTTCCACGAGGAGGACACGCCCCCCGAAAAGGAACGCCGATTTGGTCACATCCAGATAGCGATCGACCTTGCGGCGCTCGACAGGATCGAGCGCCAGCGCCGCGAGCGGGATACAGCGCGTTTCGTGCCTCGGGCGGGCGACGGGCATTGCCGGGTCCGGCTCGATTTCCGGCATAATCTCGTCAGGTACGCCGGCGAGCGGCTGCGGCTCCTCTTCTGCGACACTCGGCGAGGCTCCCACCGGCCCGGGAAGCGAGGAGCGGAAGAAGACGAGCTTCTTGCTTTCCACCCACGCCGACAGATTCGGCGAGTGGGTCGCCACGATCACCTGCAGCTCTCCCGCTGGCCCCTGGTGGCCTTCGCGCGGTTTGCGAGATTTCTCTGCCTGCTCGTCAAGGAAGCTCAGCACTGCGGCCTGCAATTGGGGGTGCAGATGCGCTTCCGGTTCTTCCACGAGGAAGAGCGTCAGATCGGCGTCGTTGACCTTCTCCAGCTCGACCGCGATTGTCGCCATGTACAGAAGGTTCGCGTAGCCGTGCCCCGAGTAGCGGAGGTCTTCAGGCTCGATGCCGTGATCGGCGAGCTTGAAACGAAGGTCACGGGCGATATCGATGAGCTTCTCGTCATTTGCGAAGCCGAGGGATGCCGCCTGGCGACGAACACCGGCCGTCAGGGCACTCAATCCGATCTCGACGGCTCCGCCGACCTTGCTGAGGATCTCCGCCTCGACACCGCGCCGCAGGCTCTTAGCCAAGGCCTCCGGATCACCGCCCTCGAGGAAGTGGTTCAGCAGCGCATAAATCCGGGTCGGACTACCCGAGGCGAGCGCTCGCCTCGCATCCCGCAGCGGCGGCAAATATACGTGGCGGACCATCTCATGGCATCCGGGCTCCGGATTGCCCCGCTGATGTCCCGCCCACAAGACCGGTCGAATCGGGAAGCGCCGCGTCGTCTCGTCGTATTTTAGGCCGAACACACACCCACTAATCGCCGCGTCGGTCGCGGCTGAAATCATCCGACCCTGCTGAGCCGGGCTCAGCTCCGCAAAGGTCGCGGTCAGTTCGAACTTCCTTTCTGCGCTGCCGAACCGGATATCAGTCGTGTCGCAGTACAGTTCCCGGCGCCCGCCCAGCGGCGCGGTCAGGAGACGAATGGCGTCGATCGCGTTGCTCTTGCCGCCGTTGTTCTCTCCGACAAGCAGAGTGAGATCCTTGCACAGCGGAATTTCCGACTGTGCAAATGATCGGAAATTGCTCAGCGTCAGCTTGTCGAGGTACATGCCCCTCCGTCTCCCCAACCTTTCGGGCCGCGACTGCCTTAGCCGTGATCTTACCTCGTCGCAGATTCAAGTCGCGACCATCAACCGCTGCTGCATCCAAACAGTGAGGTCTTCGTTCAGCTCGGCATCGACATAGACGTCGCACCGCGGCACTGTGCCGGCCTTCACATCCACGACCAGATGGAGACCCACCAGATAGCCATAGGGACCGGCCTGCTCGGTCATTCCTTTGAGCTTCCAAATGTCGCCCTCGTAGTCGGTGTTCGTCACCTTCTTCACTTCGACGACGAGAAGGTTCTCCCGCTTTCCGACACGATGAACAATAAGGTCCGGGACGATCGCGCCCTTACCGATCGGCTCTTCATCTGAAAGGCCATAACGAAGCCTTTTGATAACATTCTCCCGGCGGCTCCATTCCAGATCGATCGCCCATTCCGGGTAGTTGCCATGCAGCAAATTGCCGAGGCGTGTGACGATCGCGCGCTCAGACGGATCCGCGTAGGCAAGCTCCGTGTCGCTCAACAACGCGAGTACGGCTGACGCAAATATCTCCAGTGTAGTTTTCGGGTCTTCGAACATTCGACTTCTCTACCACGAGTCGAGGCGTGACAATATTTGCGAAGAAAAGGAAGTCGCAAATAATTACGTAATTACGTAATTACGTAATTACGAATTACGGAATTACGGTGACAGGAGCTACGGAATTACGGTGACATAGCAATGGACTGCACGCCGTCGGCGAGACACGCTAATTCGGTGACAACGCGGTCATAGGCACTCGGTTCGAGGTTTCAGCCTTTCGGATGTCGGCCTCGAAAGCAACGGGGGATTTGTAGCCGAGCGCGGAGTGCAGGCGATCGGCGTTGTAGACCTCTTCGATGAAGGCGCCGATGCGGGCGCGGGCGTCGCCTTGGCGAGGCCGCGTCGCATTCGAATTTTTCGGCGGCGACCCGAACCCTCACCCCTGCCCCTCTCCCTGAAGGGAGAGGGGACGGGATGTGCAGGCGTCGCAAAGCGACAAGGCGGTAGCCGTGCCCCCGCCACGACGCAATTCGGCGTCGATCTCATGTGGGCTGACTTTTCTAAAGGAGAAGCCTTGTCAAGAATCGCCTCTGGCGACCGCCTTCGGCGGCGCGGCGAAGCCGCGTCCTGTGTGCCGGGCATGTCCGGCGTCCTGGGGGTGAGAGTCCCCTGTGCGACCTGATGGTATTACGGTATTACAGTGACACTTACTTCAATTCCCCAATTTGCCTCGGCCGGCGCCCGCTGGACCCCCATCGTCGTCGAACGGACAAATAGGGAACAGAGAATTGAAGTCCGTGTCGCCGTACTTCCGTGACGAATGCGAAACGGTAAGTGACTGTCGAAGCCTCGATATCTCTCCGCGGCCTGTGATCAATGTGGATGCCGACACGACATATTCATCGAAACATCACGATCGCGTCAGCCGGCCGTCGCGTTGATCTCCTAGGTTTGGCGAGTGCGCCTTGGCGCCGTCGCTTTTTCGAACAAGGGAGATATGAGCATGCTCCGTGCCGCACTCCTTGCCAGCGTCCTTGTCTGTGGCGCGTTCGCGCCGGCGGTCGCCGCCGAGCCGGTTGGCGCGCCTGAGTTCAACATCAAGACCAGCTTTGACCTGAAAGCGCTCACCACCTCCAACTTCTATGATGTGCTGACGCCGATCGCGAAGAAGGAAGGCACGCTGGTCTTCTACGACTCCACGGAGACCCATAAGCAGTTCTTTGATCTGATCCTGCCTGCCTTTGAGACGAAATATGGAGTTTCCATCGAGTATCATCAGGTCGAGGGCGACCAGGCCACACAGCAGCTGATCGCCGGCAAACAGGCCGGCCAGCCGTCTCCGGTCGACGTGTTCTTCGTGCCGAACGGCGACGTGCGCGTCGCCGACCAGGCCGGCGTCATCGCCAATCTGCCGCTCAACAAGATGCTGCCGAGCGCTCAGGACCTCGAACCCAACGCCGCCACGGTGTCACGCGGCTACGTGCATGGCGGCAAGGTCCTCCCTTATCACCGTAACCTCACCGCAATCGCCTTCGACACGCGCGTGGTTCCCGCGGGCAGCGAGCCGAAGACCCTGGCGGACCTCCTCGCCTACGCCAAGGCCAACCCGCAGAAGGTCGCGATCACCGACCCGACCAAGGGCGGGTCCGGCGCCGGCTTCCTCGAGACCGCCATCCTCGCCCTGTCGCCGAAGGACTGCCAGTCCCGCCTCTACGACTACACGGTGACTCCGGCCGAGGCCAAGACCTGGGCCGAGGGACGCTGCCTCGATCCGGTGATCGCCTATTTCAAGAACCTCAAACCCAATGTCGAGTTCACCAACGGCAACTCGGACACTCTCAACCTCTTCGCCAACGGCGAGATCGCCGTCGGCACGGTGTGGGAGGATATGGTCCTCGACTTCATTGGTCGCGGCCTCCTTTCCGACACGGTCAAGACGCGCCTGCTGACAGATGGCGAGGTCGGCGACGGCGACGGCATGATGATCGCCTCTGGCGCCGCCCACCCAGCGGCCGCGCTCCTGTTCGTGGACTACCTG
>Ga0187782_10002309_pt1 | contig 14052 bp, 13 predicted proteins | sample 0715_SJ02_MP15_2_FD_132454 | JGI IMG/M metagenome (GOLD analysis project Ga0187782, IMG submission 132454) | Tropical peat soil microbial communities from peatlands in Department of Meta, Colombia - 0715_SJ02_MP15_20_MG | ecosystem: Environmental > Terrestrial > Soil > Wetlands > Peat | place...
CCGATCGAGGCCGAATCGCCGTCGCCCGACACGCCGAGATAGACGAGGTCGCGGTTGGCGAGGTTCGCGCCGGTCAAGACCGAGGGCATGCGGCCGTGCACGGAATTGAATCCATGCGCATTGCCGAGCATGTAGGTCGGCGTCTTCGACGAGCAGCCGATGCCGCTGAGCTTGGCGATGCGATGCGGCTCGAGGCTCAGCTCGAAACAGGCGTGGATGATCGCCGCGCTGATCGCGTCGTGGCCGCAACCGGCGCAAAGCGTCGAGATCGAGCCCTCGTAGTCGCGATGGGTTAGGCCCAGCGCGTTGACCGGCAGCGACGGGTGACGAAAATTCGGCTTGGCGAGATAGCTCACGAGGCGGCCTCGAGCGGCTGCGCTTGCGTCGGACGGCGCAGGCGCTCAGACATTTCCTTGACGATGAAACGCGCCGTGATCGGCGTGCCGCCGAAATTGAGGATCGACGTCAGGCGCGCCGGATCGACGGCAAGATCGGTCGAAATCAGCGTGCGCATCTGTGCGTCGCGGTTCTGCTCGACGACGAACACGTGCTCATGGTCGCGCACGAAATCGGCGATCTGAGCGCTGAGCGGAAAGGCGCGAATGCGCATCAGGTCGACCGGAAACCCTTGGCGGGCCAGCAACTCCGCGCTCTCCTCCATCGCCTGCGAGGTCGAGCCGTAATAGAGCGCGCCGATCCGCGTCGGCTGCGTCGCCTTGCGCAGCTTCGGCTGAGGGACGAGCTTGCGGGCGGTCTCGAACTTCCTCAACAGCCGCTCCATGTTGTCGACATAGGGCGCGGCGTCCTCGGTGTAGCGGGCGTAGCGGTCGCGGCTCGTGCCGCGCGTGAAATAGGCGCCGAGCTTCGGATGCGTTCCGGGCAGGGTCCGCCAGGGAATGCCGTCGCCGTCGACGTCGAGATAGCGGCCGAACTCCTTCGCCGATTCGAGCGCCGCGGCGTCGAGCACCTTGCCGCGGTCGTATCGCCTTGAATCGTCCCACCGGAAGGGCGCGCAAAGGTGCGAATTCATGCCGATGTCGAGGTCGAGCAGGACGAAGACCGGGGTCTGCAGCCGCTCGGCGAGGTCAAAGGCGGCCGCGGCGAACTCGAAGGTCTCGTTCGGATCGTCGGGGATCAGCATGACGTGCTTCGTGTCGCCGTGCGAGGCGTAGGCGCAGGATAAGAGGTCCGATTGCTGGGTGCGCGTCGGCATGCCGGTCGACGGGCCGCCGCGCTGCACGTCAAACAGCACGAACGGAATTTCGGCGAAATAGGCGAGGCCAAGGAATTCCTGCATGAGCGAAACGCCGGGCCCTGAGGTCGCGGTGAAGGCGCGGGCGCCGTTCCAGCCCGCGCCGACTGCGACGCCGATCGCGGCGATCTCGTCCTCGGCTTGCACGATGGCGTATTTCTTTTCGCCTGTCTCAAGCTCCATGCGGAAGCGCGAGCAGTGTCGCTCAAAGGCCTCGGCGAGCGACGTCGAGGGCGTGATCGGATACCAGGCGCAGACGGTCGCCCCGCCATAGACCGCGCCGAGGCCGGCGGCGGAATTGCCCTCGACCAGAATGCGGTCGCCGACGGCGGTTGAGCGCTTGACCTTAAGGCCGATCGGGCAATCGAAGCGCGCCTTCGCCTCCTGATGGCCGATGCGCAGCGCTTCGACGTTCGGCTTTATCAGCTTGTCCTTGCCCTTGAACTGCTCGCCGATCAGCTTCTCGATCGTCTGAAGGTCGATGTCGAGAAGCGCCGCAAGCGCGCCGACATAGATGATGTTCTTGAACAATTGCCGCTGGCGGAGGTCGGCGTATTTCTCCGCGCAGATCTCCGTCAGCGGCATGCCGAGGTTGACGACGTCGCTGCGGAAACGCTGGGGCGGGATCGGCCGCGACGAATCGTAGAAGAGATAGCCGCCGGGCTCGAGGCTTGCGACGTCCTGATCGAAGGTCTGCGGATTCATGGCGACGAGCAGGTCCGCGCCGCCGCGCGCGCCCAATTGCCCGCGCTCGGTGACGCGGATCTCGTACCAGGTCGGCAGGCCCTGGATGTTGGAGGGAAAAATGTTGCGCGGGGCGATGGGCACCCCCATCCTGAGGATCGAGCGCGCGAACAATAGGTTCGCGCTCGCCGAACCGGAGCCGTTCACATTGGCGAAGCGGATGACGAAGTCGTTTACGGCTTGGAGCGGCATTCCATTCCTGCTTGCGCGAGATAAAGAGCGAACTTCTGCATGTCCCAGGCGCCGGTCGGGCAGCGCTCGGCGCACAGGCCGCAATGCAGGCAGACGTCCTCGTCCTTCACGAGGACGCGCCCGCTCTTCAAAGGCTCAGAGACATAGAGGTCTTGCGCGAGATTGACCGCCGGCGCGTTCAGCGAGCGGCGCAGCACGTCCTCTTCCGCGTTCTCGACGAACGAGATGCAGTCGGTCGGGCAGACGTCGACGCAGGCGTCGCATTCGATGCAGGCGGGGGCTAAGAAGACGGTCTCGATGTCGCAGTTTAAGCAGCGCTGCGCCTCAAGGTAGGCAAGCTTCGGATCGAAGCCGAGCTCGACCTCCGCCTTGATGTCCTTAAGCGCGGTTAAGCTTGGCACGTGCGGCACGACGTAGCGGCGGTCGTCGGCGATCGCGTTGTCGTAGCTCCACTCGTGGATGCCCATCTTCTGGCTGACGAGGTTCATCATCGGCGGCGGGCGGCGGCGCAAATCCTCGCCGCGGCAGAAGGCGTCGATCGAGATCGCCGCCTCATGGCCGTGGGCGACCGCGGTGATGATGTTCTTCGGCCCGAACGCCGCGTCGCCGCCGAAGAACACATTGGGCAGCGTCGACTGGAAGGTCGCCGCGTCGAGATTCGGCAGGCCGTGATCGAATGCGACGCCGGAATCCGCCTCGATCCACGGAAAGGCGTTCTCCTGGCCGACGGCGACGAGAACCACGTCGCAGTCGAAGTGAACGTCGGGCTCGCCGGTCGCTTTGAGCACGCGCCGCCCGTCAGCGCCCTTTGTCGCTGCGACCTTCTCGAAGGTGACGCCGGTCAGCCGGCCGTTGTCGTGGGTGAACGCTTTGGGGGTAAGGAAATTGTGGATCGGGATGCCTTCGCGCATCGCGTCCTCTTTTTCCCAGGCCGAGGCCTTCATTTCGGCGAAGCCCGAGCGCACGATGACGTGCACTTCCGCGCCGCCGAGGCGGCGGGCCGAGCGGCAGCAATCCATCGCCGTGTTGCCGCCGCCGAGCACGACGACGCGCTTGCCGATGGCGGTCGTGTGGCCGAAGGCGACGCTGGCGAGCCAGTCGATGCCGATATGGATGTTCTTCGCCGCCGCCTTGCGGCCGGGAATGTCGAGGTCGCGGCCGCGCGGCGCGCCGCTGCCGACGAAGACCGCGTCGTAGCCTTCGGCCAGCAAGGCCTTCAGGCTGTCGATGCGACGGCGGGCGACGAATTTCGCCCCGCCTCGCAAGACATAGTCGATTTCTTCGTCGATCACCGAGTCAGGCAAACGGAATTTCGGGATCTGGCTGCGCATCATGCCGCCCGCCTTCTCGTCGGCGTCGAAGACGACGACCTCATAGCCCGCGGCTGCGAGATCGCGCGCGACCGTAAGGGAAGCCGGGCCTGCGCCAACGCAGGCGACGCGCTTGCCATTTGAGAGCTCAGGCGGCTTCGGCAAGTGCGGCTCGATGTCGCCCTTGTAGTCGGCCGCGACGCGCTTTAAGCGGCAGATCGCGACCGGCTGATCCTCGACCCGGCCGCGCCGGCAGGCCGGCTCGCATGGCCGATCGCAGGTCCGCCCCAAAATGCCGGGAAAGACGTTCGACTTCCAATTGATGAGATAGGCGCCGACATAGTCGCCATGCGCGACGCGGCGAATATATTCCGGCACCGCCGTATGCGCCGGGCAGGCCCACTGGCAGTCGACCACTTTATGAAAGTAATCGGGATCTGAAACGTCCGTCGCTTTCACGCCGCGTTTCCCCAAAGACTTGCCGCTCCGCGACCGATACACCCGATCGCGGCCGACTTTTAGAAAATTGCGCGTGATTTGGCCCTCAAGGCCAGCACGATCGGCAAGATTCCTTAACGGGCGGCGATTCCTCGCAGAATCGGCTGGCATGTCAAGGACGGACGCCTGCTCAAGCGAGCACGATAGTTTTCAGCGCGTTTCAATCGCCCCCGCCCGCGGGCCGCGTCATTTCGAAGACGCGGTCGACGACCGAATAGTCCTTGTAGCCGAGCCTGGCGAGCGGCCGGGCGCCGACCGTGTCGAACCGGCCGCGGCGGATCAGCGCATCGTCGATGTGGACGCCGATCACTTCGCCGATCACGAGATAGTTATCGCTCGCGACGCCAAGATGGGTCCTTAAATGCACGACCTCGATCACCTTGCATTCGAGCGCGGCGTGCGCCTCGCCGACCCGCGGCGGGTTAACAAGACGCGAGGGCGCCATCGTCAGCTTGGCGTGCAAAAACTCGTTCTCGCCGCGCGGCAGCGCGGCGGAGCTCAAGTTCATGGGGATCTTGAGATCCTCGGTCGCGAGGTTAGCCACGAATTCGCCGCTCTCGCGGGCGAAGGAGGCCGAGTCCTTCATGCCTTCGCTGGAAAATCCGACGATCGGCGGCGACGAGCAGAAGGCGTTGAAGAAACTGTAGGGCGCAAGGTTCACCCGGCCGTCGAGCGCGCGCGTCGAGATCCAGCCGATCGGACGCGGCGCGACGATCGCCTTGAAGGGGTCGTGCGGCAGAAGCGTCTTGTCGCGTTGGCGAGGCTCAAAGAACACGCTTGCCTCTTTCAAAAAAAGGGGCCGCCGGAGACCTATTCGTGAAGCCAGGTGGTCACGTCGGCAAGCTCAGGGCGCGCCCGATCTTCCGGCGTCGCGGCGGGCCGGCCGATATGGATGAAGCCGGCGAAGCGCTCGAACGCCTCGAGCCCGACCGCGGCGGCAAAGCGCCGATCGTAAGCGCACCAATCGGTGAACCAGCTCGTCGCGAAGCCCATGGCATTCGCGGCGACGACCAGGTTCATGCACGCCGCGCCGGCCGAAAGCACCTGCTCCCATTGGGGGATCTTGACGTGCTCCTTGGCGCGCGAGACGACGGCGACGACGACGGGCGCCTGCGAAAAGCGATTGAGCTCCTGGTCGCGGGCGACCGCGTCGAGCTCCGGGCGCTCGGCGAGCTTAAGATCAAGCGCAAGCCTGCCCCATCGCTCCCGCGCCGCCCCCTCAAGGACGACGAATCGCCAAGGCGCGAGCTTGCCGTGATCAGGCACGCGCGAAGCGATCGAAAGCAGCGTCTCGAGCTCGGAACGGCTGGGGCCCGGCCCTTTCAGCGCGGCCGGATTGACGGAGCGCCGGCGTCTGAGAAGGGCGAGAATGTCGGCGGTCACGGGAGATCCGAAGTCGAATGGCCTGGCGCGATGCGGCGCGTTCTGCCGGCAATCGGCGGGGATGTAAACGGGCTGTCCGGGTTCAATACATACGTGACGGCGCGGGCCACATCGCGTCGACGCCGTCAAACGCGCCCGACGGCGTCGGAGGGCGCCCTCTTGGGGCGGCGGCCGCCTTGACGCCCCCGTCCTCCTCACGGCAAGCGAGGCCTATGGATCGACGCGCAATCTTGAAAGCGTTGGCGCTCGCGCCGCTTGCCGCGACCAACGCGCAGGGCGAGGGCTCAAGCGCCGACGGCTTGACGCTGAAACTCGCGGCCAATCTCGTCGCCGGAGCGCCGCCGCTCGCCACGGGGCTGCATTGGCGGGTTTTTTCGAGCGCTCCTCAGGTCGACGGTTCGCACGCGCTGATGCGCGAATCGAAAGAGGCGCAGCCGACCTTGATCCTGCCGGCCGGCGACTACGTCGTCCACGTCGCCTTCGGGCTCGCCAGCGTCGCCGAGCGCGTGCTCCTTGAGGGCCAATCCAAAAGCCTGCAGCTGACGCTCAACGCCGGCGCGCTGCGCATCGTCGGCGTGCTCGGCGAGCAGAAGATCGACCCCAACCGGCTGACGCTGGCGATCTACGTCTCCGAGCGCAACAACCCGTTGGCGAAGCTCGTCACCAACAAGGCGCGCGCCGGCGACGTGATCGGCGTGCCCGAGGGCCCGTACCACATCGTCTCAACCGTCGTTCAGCTCTCGGGTCCCGCCAGGGGGGCGGCCGCCTCGGCGCAGCCGACGAACTCGATCGCCAACGCCGACATCAAGGTTGCCGCCGGCAAGGTCGTCGACGTCACGTTGCGCCATCGCTTCGCGACGGCGACGCTGAAGCTCGTCAGCGCGCCGGGATCGGAGGCGATCGCCAACACCGCCTTCACCGTGCTCACCCCCGGCGGCGACCTGATCGGCGAATTGATCGGCGCGTTTCCCTCGATGGTGCTGGCGGAAGGCGACTATGTCGCGATCGCCCGGCACGACGGCAAGACCTATCAGTCGGAATTCACGGTGCAGTCCGGCCAGGACCACGACGTCGAGATCGTGGCCAAAGAGGGACAGTGAGCCATGCAGACGTTTTTTGTCGAGATCAAATGCGCGCTCGGGCGGACCTACGAGGTCGCCGACGCGCTGGCCCAGGCCGAGATCGCCTCCGAGATCTATTCGATCGCCGGCGACTACGACATTCTGGCCAAATTTTACGTCGAGCGGGACGTGGACATCGGCCATTTCGTCGGCCACAAGATTCAAGTGATTCCCGGCGTCGTAAACACGCGCACCATCATCACCTTCAAGGCCTTTTAGCGCCGCTTGCAGCGGTTTTTCATAAGGACCCGCCGTCGCATGCGCCTTGCCGCCACGATCGTCGCGCTCGTCGTCGCCGGCGGGGCTTCGGCCGCGGATCAGGGTTTTCTGTTTGATCTCCTGCAGCAGAAGACCTTTCGCGCCGGCTGGGACAAGCTGATGAAGAGCGTGGACCCGACGCCCGACTGGCTGACTGAGTTCAACAAGAATTTCGACGGCGTCTCGGGGGCGGTCGAGACGGTGACGGTCGACGGCAAGGCTTACGACGAATCCTTCGTCTGCAAGCCGCAGGACTGCTCGGGCCACCGCTTCGCGGTGATCTTCGAGCCGAACGGCGCCCGCGCCTACGGCGCGCTCGGCGGCAAGGGCGGCGCGCCCGCCTTCTTCGGCGACCCGCCGCAGAGCCTGCAGGACGCGCTAGCCAAGATTGTCGGCGGCTAACGGCGCGGCGGGCGGCTCATCGCGATAGAGATGCTCGACGCCGTCGCGGTCGCGCGCGGCGTAGAGGCCCTCGCCAACCCGCCGGACGGCGGCGGCCTCCGCCACGACCTTGCCCTGGGCGCCGGGCAAGTCGAGCATGTAGGTTGGCATGGCGAGGCCGGAAAGGCGCTGGCGCAAGCTAGAGACGAGCGCCCGCCCGCGATCCAAGGGCACGCGGAAATGCGCGGTTCCCGGCGCCCGATCGAGATGGTGCAGATAATAAGGTTTGACGCCCGCCTCGACGAGGCCGCGCATCAACGCCTCGAGCGTCGCGACATCGTCGTTGACCCCTTTCAGCAGCACGGTCTGGCTGACGAGCAAGACCCCGGCACGCCTGAGGCGCGCCAGCGCGCCCCGCGCCTCGGCCGTCAGCTCACGGGGATGATTGGCGTGGACGGCGACATAGACGCTGCGGTCGTGGCTGAAGGTGAGCGCGCGAGACAGCGCCGGCGTGACCCGCTCAGGCGCGGCGACGGGCAAACGCGTGTGCCAGCGCAGCACGCGGAGATGCGGGATTTCCGCGAGCCGTTTACCGATCTCGGCAATGCGGCGCGGCGACAGGATGAGCGGATCGCCGCCGGTTAGGATCGCCTCCCAGATTTCCGCTCGAGCGCGGATATAGGCGAGCGCCGCCTGCCAGTCGGCCTCGCTCATCGCCTCCCGCCCCGGCCCGACCTGCTCGCGGCGGAAGCAGAACCGGCAATAGACCGCGCACGCCGCAACGGGCTTTATAAGCACGCGGTCGGGATAGCGATGGACGAGGCCTTTGACCGGGCTTTTCAGATGATCGCCGATCGGATCGGCGACCTCGTCGGGGCTTAAGTCGAGCTCGCGGGCGTCGGGCAGGAACTGGCGCGCGATCGGGTCGTCACGGTCGGCAGGGTCGATCAGCGCCTGCAGCGCCGGCGGCACGGCGACGGCGTAGCGCTCGGCGACGGCGGCGGCCTCATTGAGGCGCGAGGCGTCGATGAGGCCGGCGGCGATCAGGTCTTTTGCCGAGCGCAAGATTCGCCGCGGCGAGGCTTTGGACATGAAAGGTCCCGGGAATTCGTGGTGCGGACGGCGGGGGTCGAACCCGCACGGCCTGTTACGGCCGAGGGATTTTAAGTCCCTTGCGTCTACCAGTTTCGCCACGTCCGCAAAGCGCTCGCCGCGCTTGTTTCACGACAACGGCCGGCGAGACAACCGAAAGTTTCTTGTCGGCGTCCCGAAGACCGCGCGACGCCCCGAATGAGGCGACTGCCTCACCCGTGCCCCGTCTTCTCGATCGGCGGCTGGAAGGCAAGGCCCATGTCCCAAGGAAAATAGATCCAGGTGTCCTGCGATACCTCAGTGATGAAGGTGTCGACCATCGGCCGCCCTTGCGGCTTGGCGTAGACGGTCGCGAAATGCGCTTTCGGCAGCATCTCGCGCACGATCCTTGCCGTCGCGCCGGTGTCGACGAGGTCGTCGACGATCAGCAGTTTTCCGCCGTCGTCGGCGGCGCGGATGCTCGGCGCGATCGGCTTCATCACCTGCAATCCGCCTTGCGTTTTATAGTCGTGATAGGAGGCGACGCAGACCGTTTCGATCATGCGGATGTCGAGCTCGCGCGCGACGATCGCCGCCGGCACGAGGCCGCCGCGCGTCACGGCGATCAGCGCCTCGAAGGGCCCGACCGACGTCAGCCGCCAGGCGAGCGCCCGCGCGTCGCGATGGAACTGGTCCCAGGAAACGGGAAAGGCCTTGGTCCGGGCCTCGCTCATGGCTTTTGGCTCCGTTTGCGTATTTTTAAGCCACGGTTAGCAACGCCGCTGGCCGTGGCCCAAGCGCGAAGACGAGGTTTCAACAGCTTTACAAGGGCTTGGCGTCGCTCAAGTGACTTTCAACCATCGCTTCGATCGCCCTCCGCGCCTCGCTGACCTTGTCGGCGTCGCGGCCGCGCACGACGATCTGGTTGCGAAATCGCCCGTCCACGAAGGATGGGTAAGAGCCGATCATCACGTCGGGCCGAGCGCGGGCGATTTTTCCGAGCGCGTCGCCATAGATGCCCTCCGGCAGGCCGCCGGCCTCGATCGTCTCGGAGCGCATGGGCAAGCCCGCGCGCACGCCCCTCGCGGCGTGATCGAGCATCGCCTGCATCACGCTTGGCACGCCGGCCATGACGATGACATTGCCGATCCGAAAGCCCGGCGCCTTGGAGACCGGGTTCTCGATCAGCTCCGCGCCGAAGGGAATGCGGGCCATCCGCCGGCGGGCGGGGGTGAGGTCCTCGGGCCGGTAGCGCTCCATCATCATCGCGAGCGCGCGCGGGTCTTCGTCGATGCCGACGCCGAAGGCCTTGGCGACGGCGTCGGCGGTGATGTCGTCATGGGTCGGGCCGATGCCGCCGGTCGTGAACACGTAGTCGTAGCGGCCTTTCAGCGCGTTCAGCGCCTCGACGATTTCCGCCTCGACGTCGGGCACGACCCGCGCCTCGCGCAGGTCGACGCCCATCTTCGTCAGATATTCGGCGATATAGCCGATGTTGCGGTCCTTGGTGCGGCCTGTGAGGATCTCATCGCCGATGACGAGGACGGCGGCGGTCACGCTGCCTTCCGAAGAGCTTGCGCCTTCGGCGTTCATTGATCCTCGCTTCTGCTCCGGCCGGCGGTCGGTCGCGCTTGTCCGGCATGCGCGTTCGATCGTATGAGGGAGCGCTGGTCGCCGCGACGGCGCGCGACTATATGGATGCGCGATGTCGTTTGTCGATTCAGCCCTGCGTCCCGCGCGTCGCACCGGACATATCAAACTCCACGCTCCCGTCGACTTCGAAGGGATGCGCCGCGCCGGCGCGCTCACCGCCGAGGCGCTCGACCAGCTCACGCCTGTGGTGAGGCCGGGCGTGACCACCAATGCGCTCGACCAGTTCATTTTCGGCTTCGCTCGCGATCATGGCGCCTATCCCGCGCCGTTGTTCTACAAGGGCTACCGGAAGTCGATCTGCACCTCGATCAACCACGTCGTCTGTCATGGCATCCCGGACGATAAGCCCTTAAGGGACGGCGACATCCTCAACATCGACGTCACCCTCATCCTCGACGGCTGGCACGGCGATTCGAGCCGCATGTACGTTGCGGGCGACGCGCCGCGCAGGGCCCAGCGGCTGATCGAGGTGACCCACGAATCGTTGATGCGCGGGATCGCCGCCGTGAAGCCGGGGGCGACGGTCGGCGACATCGGCTACGCCATCCAGGCTTACGCGGAAAGCGAGCGCTGCTCGGTCGTGCGCGACTTCTGCGGGCATGGGCTCGGGCGGCTTTTCCATGACGAGCCGAACATCCTCCATGTCGGGCGGCGCGGCGAGGGCCCGTCGCTGCGGCCCGGCATGTTTTTCACGATCGAGCCGATGATCAATCTCGGCGGCCCGGGCGTGAAAGTCTTGTCCGACGGCTGGACCGCGGTGACGCGCGACCGCTCGCTTTCGGCCCAGTTCGAGCACACGGTCGCGGTGACGGAGACGGGCTACGAGATCTTCACGCTGTCGCCCGCCGGGCTCGACCGCCCGCGCTGGCCGGCGTGAGCGGGAAAGCGGGCGTCGCCGAGGCGCCCCATTATTTCGGCCATCGCGAACGCTTAAGGACGCGGTTGCGGGAAGCGGGCCCAGAGGCGCTGGCCGACTATGAAGTGCTCGAACTCGTCCTCTTCCGGGCGATCCCGCGCCGCGACGTCAAGCCGCTCGCCAAGGCCCTGATCGCCCGCTTCGGATCCTTTGGCGAGGCGCTCGCGGCCAGCCCAACGCTCCTTGGCGAGGTCGAGGGCATCACGCCGGGCGCGATTGCCGAATTTGCGGTCGTCGCGGCGGCCGCGCAGCGGCTGGCGCTCGGCGTCGCCAAGATGCGGCTGGCGCTCGGCTCGCGCAGCGAAGTCGTCGACTATTGCCGATCGCGCATGGCCTTTGCCGACCGTGAGGAGTTTCGCGTCCTGTTCCTGGACCGCAAGAACGGGCTCATCGCCGACGAAGGCCAAAGCGTCGGCACGGTCGACCATGCGCCGGTCTACCCGCGCGAGGTCGTCCGACGCGCGCTGGAGCTCTCGGCGACCAGCCTCATCCTGGTCCACAACCACCCGTCAGGCGACCCGACCCCCTCGACGCAGGACGTTAAGATGACCCATGAGATCATTGCGGCGGCCAAACCGCTCGGCGTCGCCGTGCACGATCACATCATCGTCGGCCGGAACGGACATGTCTCGCTGAGGGCGCAGGATTTGATCTGACCTAACGTGAGAAATCTGGACTGACCCTAGGGAATAGCCAATCCGCGTTACCTTCGCTTAACGGTGGTTGGGGCATAAAGTCGGCGATGAGGACCGGCTTCGCTCGATATTCCGCGCGATGGCCGCGTGGCGCGTGCGTCTGGGCCGGGCTTGTGGCGGCCTTGCCGGCAGCCTACGCGACGGGCGCGAGGGCGTCCGCGCCGACGCCGTTGTTCGACCCGGCGTGGCGCGATTTCGCCTTCCCCGTCCTGTTGGCCGCGCTTGCGACGCTCGTCGCGGTCTCGATCGCGCTCGGCATGCGGCTCGACGAAGCGCGCAGGCGCCTGGCGGCGGCGCAAAGGCGGTCCCGGCAATTGGCGAGCCACGATCCGCTGCTGGCGCTGCCCAATCGCATCCGCTTTCGAACCGCGCTCGACGAGGCGTTCGCGAGCGCGGTTCGCGATTCGCGCCGCCACGGCCTGCTTTATCTTGATCTCGACCGTTTCAAGGACATCAACGACAGCCACGGCCACGACATCGGCGACCGCCTATTGATCGCGTTCGCGCGCCGTGTTCGCGCGCTTCTGAACCCGAAGGACGTCTTTGCGCGAATCGGCGGAGACGAGTTCGCGATCTTGCGTCACGACGTTTCGGACGCCGATGCGCTGCTTGTCTTCGCCAAAGACCTGGTGCGGGCCGTCGATCGACCCTTCAACCTCGAATCGCACACCGTGTCGACGAGCGTCTCGGTCGGCGCGGCGCTTGGGCCGGACGGCCTTGCGACGCGCGTCGACTGGGCGCAGCGCGCGGACTTCGCGCTCTATCGGGCCAAGCAACTCGGGCGCAATCGGGTCTGCATGTTCGAGGCGCCGATGTTCGACAATTTTCGTCGTCGTCGCATCGTCCGGCGCGACCTGCCCGACGCCATCCGCGACGGCGCGATCGAGGCGCATTATCAGCCGATCTTCGACGCTGAGGGGCAGCGGATCGTCGGGGCTGAGGCGCTGCTGCGCTGGACGCATCCTGAACTTGGCGCGATCCCCGCCGATCTCGCGGTGTCGGTGGCCGAGGAGAGCGGCCTCATTCTGCCGCTCGGCGAGTGGATGCTCAGAAGAGCCTGCCGCGACGCCATGCGTTGGAAGGGACTGCGCGTCGCCGTCAACGTGTCCCCGGTCCAGTTCAAAAGCCGCGGCTTCGTCGACGACGTCGCGCGAGTTCTCAAAGAGACGGGGCTGCCGGGCGAGCGCCTCGAGCTTGAGCTGACCGAGGGCGTCATCGTCTCCGACGCCGACCAAGCGGAAGAGGCGATGACGGAGCTGCGCACGCTCGGCGTGCGGATGGCGCTCGACGATTTCGGCTCCGGCTATTCGAGACTGATGTATCTCAGGCGCTTCCCGTTCGAGAAGATCAAGATCGACCGCTCCTTCGTCGAATCGGTCGAGGCGGCCGGCGAGAGCGCGGTTCTCCTGTCGACGGTCATCAAGCTCGGGCATGCGCTGGGCCTGAGCGTGACCGCCGAAGGCGTGGAGACGCCCGAACAGCTTTGGCTCGCCCGCTCGTTCGGCTGCGAGGAGGTCCAGGGCTACCTGCTCGCCCGACCGACGGCGCGCGACGAGTTCGAGGCGAAGCTTAAGGCCGCCAATCCCGGCGCGGCCGTCCTGCCCGACAAGGCCGTCGCTTAAAGCCAGGCGCCGTTTCCTCGTGGCGTCAAATGGCCCGCCTACCGGCCGGATTTCATCGCCGAGAGAGTCTCTTCCGGCAAGATGTCGGAGAGAAGGCTCAAGAAGTCGCGGGTGGCGAGCGCCCTGGCGCGATCGAGGAGATAAGGGCCGGGGCTCGACGGTTCGTTCTTGCGCAAATGCGCGGCGACCGCGTCGATGAGCGCGAGCGCGGCGGCGCGCGAGGCGGCGGGCTCGGCCTCGGTGCGCGCGACCTCGTGGCTGGCGGTCGAGGAGAGCGCGCTCACCGGAACCGAGAAGGGCTGATCCGAGCCGACGAACACGCGCGCCTCGTCGGCGTGGCTCGGCGCCAACAGGCGCATGACGTCGTAAAGCGTCTTGCCAAGCGTCTCGCGCGCCTGGCCGACGAGCAGCAGAGCCGGGCTCGAGGGCTCGTTGTTCAGGAAGTAGCCGAGCGCGGAGCCGAGCGCGGCGTCGAGGTCGGAAAGCGAGGCGAAGGCGGATGGCGCGGCGGCCGCGGCGGCCCCGGTCTCGACGGACGCCGCCGCCTCTGCGGTCGGCGGCGCAAAGCGCGGGTCGCGGCGCGCCAACGCGCCTTGCAGGAAGTCGGCGATCTTGGCGACCAGCGGGGCAAGCCCCTTGAAGCTGACGGCGACCTCGAAGCCGGCTTGCTCTTGCGTCGTGCGGGTGATCGCAGAAAGGGAGTCTTTGAGGCCTTGGATCGTCTCAGCGCGCTTGACGAGCGCGTTGAGGTCGACGTTGGTCAAGACCTTTTCCATGGCGCCGGTCGAGGCCAACGTCTCGCCCTCGCGAGGATTGGCTTCGCCCGTCGCCACCATCTGGGCGCGATAATTGACGGCGCCGTCGCGCGACGTCTCGACGAGGGTCGCGTATTGCAGCGGCAGGACGACGACCGGCCCGTCGTCGAGCGTCTGCAATTGCGCCAGCCGAAACGAGTA
>Ga0187782_10002310_pt1 | contig 14049 bp, 11 predicted proteins | sample 0715_SJ02_MP15_2_FD_132454 | JGI IMG/M metagenome (GOLD analysis project Ga0187782, IMG submission 132454) | Tropical peat soil microbial communities from peatlands in Department of Meta, Colombia - 0715_SJ02_MP15_20_MG | ecosystem: Environmental > Terrestrial > Soil > Wetlands > Peat | place...
CAGCTCCTGATGCACGAGGTCCATCACCGGGCGCAGGCGATGGCCATGCTGCGGCAGTTGGGGGTCGAAGCGCAGAACCTCGACTACATCAGGTTCGTACAGACCACTGAACCGGAAGCCTAGTGTAGGATCCCACGAGACTTTGCACCCGCCTTCAGTCACGACCGCTGATGAGTGACGCGCGGTCGAGCGAGCGGTTACAGGTAGCCAGAGACGTTCACGTCGACCCGGTCCAGTCGCGCTTGGGGGATATGCCATGGATCATTCGTCGGTAGGGGTGCTCTTGCACGATGCGGCTTGGCGAGCGACGGCGTATCTGGAAGGGCTCGAGAGCCGGCGTGTTTTCCCAGCGGCGGAAGCGATCGACAGGCTCGGCGCTCTGGGCGGTCCTCTGCCCGAGAAGCCGGCCGAAGCCGGCGCGGTGCTGGCTCTGCTCGACGAGATCGGATCGCCTGCGACCGTGGCGTCGGCGGGTCCCCGGTACTTCGGATTCGTCACCGGCGGATCCGTGCCCGCGGCGTTGGCAGCCGACTGGCTGGCCGGCGCCTGGGACCAGAACGCGGCGTTTGCGGTCATGTCGCCCGTGGCTGCAGCGGTGGAGGAAACCGCGCTGGCGTGGCTCGTCGATTTGTTACACCTGCCGGCGGGATCAGCCGGTGCCTTTGTCACCGGCACGACGGTCGCGAACCTGACCGCGTTGGCCGCGGCACGGCACGCCGTGCTGGGTCGGGTCGGCTGGGATGTGGAAGCGGACGGCCTGTTCGGTGCGCCGCCGATAACCGTGGTCGTGGGGGACGAGGTCCACGTGAGCCTCCTGAAGGCGCTGAGTCTGCTGGGCCTCGGGCGCGACCGCATCACGCGGGTCCCCGTTGACCGGCACGGGCGCATGCGCCCGGAGGCGTTGCCCCGCATCAACGGTCCTGCGATCGTGTGCGCCCAGGCCGGCAACGTCAACACCGGATCGTTCGACCCGATGCCGGATATTTGTGCGACGGCGCATGAGACCGGAGCATGGGTGCACGTGGACGGCGCTTTCGGGCTCTGGGCCGCGGCATCGCCGAGCCTTTCCCACCTCACGCGTGGGGTGGACGGTGCGGATTCGTGGGCCGTGGACGCCCACAAGTGGTTGAATGTGCCGTACGACAGCGGCATTGCGTTCGCGCGTGATCCAGCCCAGCTACGGGCGGCGATGTCGGCTGCAGCGGCATACCTACCACAAGGCGGGCCGCGCGAACCGTGCCACTACACGCCGGAAATGTCGCGACGCGCCCGAGGCATCGAGATATGGGCGGCGCTACGCAGCCTCGGGCGAACCGGCGTTGTCGAGTTGATCGAACGAAACTGCCGTCAGGCGGCTCGTCTCGCCCATGGCCTGGCGCAAGGCGGGTATGCGATCCTCAACGACATCGTGCTCAACCAGGTCCTCGTGTCGTTCGGAGACGACAGGGCTACGGGGCAGGTGATTGAGGCGGTGCAGCGCGACGGCACGTGTTGGTGCGGGGGCACCGTGTGGCGAGGACGCGCTGCGATGCGCATCAGTGTGTCGTCGTGGGCCACGACGGACGGCGACATAGACCGGGTCATTTCCGCCATCCTGCGCGTCGCGCGGGAGGCCGTTCGGGGCGGTAACGGCTAGTCTGGAGGGCGATCACGTCTTCTTCGGGCGGGGAGGAGCCATGGACACTCCCCGCGACTTCCCCGCCGACATCCCGGCCCGGTTCCAGCCTCGGATGGAGTCGTGGGATTTCGAACGATGCGTCGAGATGGTGGCGGATGCGCAACGGAGCCGCGCTGAGGACCATCATCCCGCCACCGAAGAGTGCCCGGGACGCGCCGATCCTCCTGTGCCGGACGCCCTGCGACGCCGCCACGACGACCGCGCGACTCAACTCGTCTCCCCTTGCACCGACGCGCCATCCCGCGGAACTCTCCGCGGCCGAGCGTCGCTGTTACCATATGGGGGCATAATCAACATGACGGCATTCCCGCCCCAGCGGCGGACCGTCAAGACGGAAGGAGGAGGACACATCTTGAAGAACAGGCTCGCAGCCCTTGCCCTCGTATTCGCCATCGCAGGCGGCGCTATCGTCGCGCCGACGATCGCCGCACCGACCACAGCGTCGGCCCTCACCGTCATCGTCGCCCCTGGACCACCGCCGGGTCCAATTTATGAGCGTGTACCCCCCCGCCCGGCACCCGGCTGGGTCTGGGTGGGCGGCCACTGGGCATGGAACGGAGCTCGGTGGGTCTGGATCCGCGGCTACTGGGCACAGGTGCCCCGATATCGGACCGCATGGGTCCCAGGCCATTGGGCGCATCGCGCCGGCGGGTGGGTCTGGATCGAGGGACACTGGCGCTGATTCAAGCTTTAGGGATCATCGCCGAGGTCCGCGAAGGTGAGGATGGGATGTGACGGGTCCGCCCGTCACATCCCGTTTTCTCTCGGAACCGGGTCCTGAGACCCAGTCTTTTAGTCTGTGCCTGCGGCGCCAGCCAGGACGCGTGGACCAAAACGCCATGGACCGGAACGGCGACGCCCCGGACCGGTACCCTCTCGGCCGTTCGCCGAGCGCGCCGTCAACGTTGCTCGACCGTATACCGGTGCACCCAGTCGGCGACGCGCTGGACGATGTCGATCCTGTGGCTCGGGCGGCCGTTCCCCCGGAATGTGTGGCTCTCCCCAGGGTACCGCACCAGCTCAACCGGCACCCGGCCCGCCGCCACGAGTCCTGTGAAAAACTCCTCGCCCTGTCCGATCGGGCAGCGATCATCCGCCTCGCCATGCACGATCAGCGTCGGGGTGGTGACGCTCTCCACGTAGTTGATGGGCGACAGGCGCCGGTATGCCTCCCGTTGCCGTGTGAGATCCCCCCCCACCTCCCACGCACCGAACCACAGCCCGACGTCGGAGGTCCCGTAGAACGATTCGAAGTTCACGACGGGGGCGCCGACGACCGCGGCCTTGAACCGGTCGGTGTGCGTGATCGTCCAGGCCGTCATGAAGCCGCCGTAGGAATACCCGCTCACCGCGAGCCGCGCCCGATCCGCCAAGCCCGATGCGACGAGCGCGTCCACCGCGGCCAGTTGTTCCGGAAGATCGTATTCGCCCCACCGGCCCCGGATGCCGTGCGCGAACGCCTTGTCATAGGAACCCGAACCGGTCGGGTTCAGCTCGAGCACCGCCCAGTTGCGTGCGGCCAGGACGAACACGTGGAACGACCCGGTGGGAAACCCGTTGCCGTGATAGCTGTGCGGCCCGCCGTGGATCTCGACGAGGAGCGGGACCGGCCCCCTACCGCTTTCAACGGGGTGGACGACCCACCCGTCGAGTTCGACGCCCTGGGGACTGACGAATACGCGGCGCTCCACCCGGGGCAGGATCCCCGGGGAGAGCCAATCCTCGTTCACGCGAGTCAGCCGGTGTTCATTGGTCCCGTCCTCACGGCACGCATACACGTCGCTGGGAACATGCCACTCGGTGGCGCAGAACGCGATCCGCCCCGCCGCCAACGAGAACCCCTGTACCTGGCGCCCGCCGCCGACGACGGATCGTACGGCTCCGTCAGGCACGGACACCCGCGCCAGGTGCACGTCCCCCGTGTCGGCGATCGGCACGACCACGGACCCGCCGTCCGCTGACCACGCCGGCGGCGGCGTCGCCTCCGGTGGGCGAGCCAGCGCGACGGAGCGGTGATAGCCTGCGGTGATCGCCCGGGCCGGTCCGCCATCCGCGGGTACCACCCAGACGCGCACCATCGCGTCCCCTAACCCGGGCTCCTGCTCGTCGTGACCGTAGAAGGCGATGAGCCGGCCATCGGGGGACCAGGACGGCACGGCGACCCGCCCGACGGCGTCCGTGAGGCGCCGCGCGTTCCCGCCGTCGACGTCCATCACCCACAGATCGAACAGGCTGTAGTCTGTCACGCCGGTGCGTGCACGGGCGAAGGCGAGCCGGCGCCCGTCGGGTGACCACGCGGGGGAAACGTGCTCCGCGTCACCGGCGGTGCGCTGCGAGGTCTCACCGCCGTCGATCGTTGCGACGAACACATGGGCGACCGTGTCGAACGTGTACCCCACCCCGTCCGTCTTGTATTGGGCCCGCGTCACAACGCGAGGCCGCTGTGCACGTCGGTCGTGGGCCCCGTCCTCGGCCGGCGCCGGATCCTTCGCGACGCGCGCCGAGAACGCAAGCTGGGAGCCGTCGGGCGACCAGATCGCCGGTCCTGCCCCGCCTGCCAGCGAGGTCAGCCGGTGGGGCTCACCGCCGGCAATCGGGAGCAGATAGAGTTGCGCCGCCTGTCCGCCGCGGTCAGAGAGGAAGGCCATCCAGCGCCCGTCGGGCGACCATCGCGGCGCCCAGTCGCGGCCGGGACCTCTCGTGACCCGGCGGTGACTGTCGCTGTCCGTCACCGTCCAGATCGCGGAGCGATAACCGTCGTCCGCCAGATCCATCTCGGTGCGGGTGTACGCGACGAGCCGGCCGTCCGGCGAGAGCTGAGCGTCGGACGCGATCACAACCTTTGCCAGATCACGGGGCTGGATGACATGCGGTGGATCGGGCACAGGGTTCCTCCTTCCGTTTCTCACCCTCGCCGGACGCCCACGATGGACCGCTCGCCTACGGCGCCGAGTGCCGCGAGCCGCCGATCGAGGTCGCGGATCCCGCGGCGGTGGCGCAGTTCTTCACCGACGGATTCCAACACGTACCGTAGGACGGCAGGCGCCATTGAACTGTGACGCTCCTGCTCGAGTGTCCAGATGAGCGCCGCCAACCGCCGGACCGCGTCACGCGGGCCGAGCCGGGGCCTCGTCTGGACCGCCGCGACACCGGGTTCGTGGAGTGTCACAAGAGCCTGCGCGCCCTCGGAGCGGGCGCGCGGGGTCACCTGCGGCACGCCTTCGGGCGTGCGCTGGGAGGCGTCCGCACTGCCGTTCGCCCGCCATCCCTCTCCTAGCTGCCACGACGCCTCGGACGCCGCATCGTCCCACGGGATGACGGCATCGCTCAGGAGAAAGATCGCACCGAGCGGAGGCAGCGTGAGCACCACCGAATACGGGTGACCGTGAGCCGGGACCGACTCGCCAAAGATGCCTTCGTTTGTGACCCCGCTGCCTCCGTACTCGCGCGCGTCGCTGTTCAGCACCTCACGCCACACCCCCCCGCGGGGCACGCCGACACGATATCCGGGACGAGGGACAGGCGTGAAGTTGAGCACGCCGACCACCAGGCGACCGGGCGAGCGCCCACGACGGATCAGGCTGACCACGCTCTGGTCCCGATCGCCGCAGTCGATCCACGCGAACCCTCGAGGATCGCAGTCCCACTCGTGCAACGCCGGTTCCGCACGGTACCACCCGTTGAGCGCCCGCACCCACCGCTGGATCCCGAGGTGGGGAGGGTGATCCAGCAGGTGCCAGTCGAGGCTCTCGTCGTGGTGCCACTCCCGCCACTGCCCGAACTCTCCGCCCATGAATAGGAGCTTCTTGCCGGACTGCAGGTACATATAGCCCAACAGCAGACGCAGGTTGGCAAACTTCTGCCAGTCGTCCCCGGGCATCTTTGCGAGCAACGACCCTTTGCCGTGGACCACCTCGTCGTGCGACAACGGGAGCACGAAGTTCTCGGTAAAGGCGTAGAGGCCCCGAAACGTGAGCGTGTCGTGATGATACCTGCGGTGCACCGGGTCGTGCGCCATGTACTGCAGGGTGTCGTGCATCCACCCCATGTCCCACTTGAGCCCAAAACCCAATCCCCCGGTGTCCGTGGGACGGGAGACCTGAGACCACGCCGTAGACTCTTCCGCGATCGTGTATGCCGAGGGATAGTGCCGATAGACCTCTTCGTTGAGGCGGCGCAGAAACGCGAGCGCCTCGAGGTTCTCGCGCCCGCCCTGTTCGTTCGGGATCCACTCTCCCTCACGCCGCGAGTAGTCCAGGTACAGCATCGACGCCACCGCATCCAGGCGCAGCCCGTCTGCGTGGTACTTGTCGAGCCAGAACAACGCGTTGCTCAATAGGAAGCTCCGCACTTCGTGCCGCCCGTAGTTGAAGATGCTGCTGTGCCAATCGGGATGCAGGCCGCGCCTGGGATCGGCGTGCTCGTACACGTGCGTGCCGTCGAAATACACCAGCCCGTGCTCGTCTGTCGGAAAGTGCGACGGGACCCAGTCCAGGATGACGGCGATACCGTGCCGGTGGAAGGTGTCCACCAGGTACATGAAGTCCTGCGGGGCGCCGTATCGGCTCGTGGGAGCGAAGTACCCGGTGGTCTGGTATCCCCAGGACCCGTAGAAGGGATGCTCCATCACCGGCATCAACTCGACGTGGGTAAAGCCCAGGTCCCGGACATATCTGGGCAGGCGGGCAGCGAGCTCCCGGTACGTCAGGGCGCGGTGGCCCTCCGACGGGACCCGCATCCATGAGCCGAGGTGAACCTCGAAGATGGCCGCGGGCGACACGAGGATGTTCCGGCGGCCTCGCGACGCAAGCCACGCCGCGTCGCTCCACGCATAGCCGAGGTCCCATACGACGGACGCGGTGCCCGGCGGCCGCTCGGCGCGCAGGGCAAAGGGATCGGCTTTGTCCACCCGGTAGCCGCCGCCTTTGGCGACGATGTGATACTTGTACAGACTCCCCGGGGGTACGCCCGGGACAAAGCGCTCCCAGATTCCCGATGTCTCCCGCACCCGCATCGGGTGGACATCCCGGTCCCACCCGTTGAAGTCTCCGACGACGGACACCTGCTCGGCGTTGGGCGCCCAGACGGCAAAGTACGCGCCCGGCACACCGCCGACGGTCATCAAATGCGCGCCGAGCTTCTCGTAGAGGCGGACGTGGCTGCCCTCGTTGAACAGGTACAGATCCTCCGCGGTCAACATCGTCACGTCCTGCGTTCCGGTCGTCTTCATGGCCGCCGCAGCCTCCCGGGCGTCTGACCCTCGTGTGACCTGCCGGCGCGGGTGTGCTGTCCGTGCCGCGTCACGGGCCTACCGTTGCCACAAGATAAGCCCGGCTTCCGCCGGGATGCGCACATCGCGGTGGAATGGCACGATCCGAGGCGTGTAGTCCGAAGCAGACCGGGACGCCGGGAGATGCGCACGGTAATGGTAACTGTTGCCCTCTCCCGGCAGCCGCTCCTGCCGCTCCATCGCCACGCACTCGGCGGGCCCCGCGCTGTCCAGCGGCGGGGCGTAGAGTTCGACGTTGATCCACCCCGGCTCGAGCGCGCCCAACGATACCGCGATATCGAAGCGCCACCCGTCGCCCTCCTGGCGCACATCCAGCGGCCCGAACTTCATCTCCGACCAGTGCTCGGCAAGACCGTTCCACCACTTGCGCAGCTCCTTCGAGAGCCTGGCCCCTTCAGCGCACCGGCACCTGACGGCCTCCATCGCCGGCAGGTAGAACCGATCCAGATACTGCCGGATCATCCGGTTCCCGCTGAACTGGGGCGCGAGGCGCGCCATGCTGGTCCGCATCCGCGCGATCCAGGCACGCGGCAGTCCGGCGCCGTCCCGTGCATAGAACTTCGGGACGACGTCTTCCTCGAGGAGCGTGTAGAGCTGGACCGCCTCTTGGGCGTCACGCGCGGCGTCGGTGCAGTTGCCGGGGCCGCCCAGCGCCCATCCCACGTCCGGCGCATACCCCTCGTCCCACCACCCATCGAGCGCCGACAGGTTCAGGCCGCCGTTCACGAGCACCTTCATCCCGCTGGTCCCGCAGGCCTCCCAAGGGCGCCGGGGCGTATTGAGCCAGAGGTCCACGCCCTGCACGAGTTCCTGCGCGAGCGCCATGTCGTAGTCCTCCAGGAAGATCGCGTGCTCCCGCACCGCGGGATCAGCGGCAAACTCCGTCCACATGCGCACGATCTCCTTACCCGGCGCATCCGCCGGGTGAGCCTTGCCCGCGACGATGATCTGCACCGGGTGCGCCGGATTCAAAAGCAGCCGGACCAGCCGGTTGCGGTCGCGCAGCAAGAGTGCCGGCCGCTTGTACTCGGTCATGCGCCGCGCAAACCCGATCGTCAGCGCCTTCGGATCGAGCACGCGGCGTGCCCGTATCACGGCGTCCGGAGTCGCGCCCTGGTGCGCGAGTTGCCGCGCCAGGCGTTCGCGAGCGTAGCGGATCAGCTCCTCGCATTTCGAGTTTCGGAACCTCCACAGCGTCTCATCGGCAATCCGCTCGATTGCCTCCATGACCGGGGGCACGTCGCCCCGCCACCGCTCCTTGCCACACGCTTCGGACCACAGCGCGTCCGCCGGAACGGAGTCCCACGACGGCGTGTGCACGCCGTTGGTGACGTACCCGATGGGAATCTCATGCTCGGGCCAGCGCGGATACAGCGGCTGGAAGATCCTCCGGCTCACCATCCCGTGCAGCCGGCTGACGCCGTTGGCGCCCCCGCACCCGCGCATGGCTAGGTACGCCATGCTGAACGGTTCCTGTTCATCGTGCGCGTCCCTGCGGCCGAGGGCCAGCAGTTCCCGGGAGGAGAGACCGCCCGATCCGGTCAGACCCGGGAGTTGTGAGAAGTGCTGCGCGACGAGGTCCGGAGGGAAGACATCGAATCCCGCGGCAATGGGCGTGTGCGTCGTGAAGAGGTTGCCAGCCCTGGTCGCCCACCACGCGTCCCAAAACGACACGCCGGAATCCGCCATGAACCGTCTCGCCCGTTCGACGACGACGAACGCCGCGTGGCCCTCGTTGAGGTGGCAGACCGTCACCGGCACTTCGAGCGCCTCGAGCGCCCGCCAGCCCGCGATCCCCAGGACGAACTCCTGCAGAAACCGCTGCTCGACACCGCCACCGTACAGGGTGCTCGTGATGCCACGGTCCGGGGCGCTGTTCCACGGATCGTTCGTGTCGAGCAGATACAACATCACCCGACCGACGACGGCGGACCACACACGGACCCAGAGCGTGCGTCCCGGCAGCGCCAGCGGGACACGCAGCCATGCCCCTTGGGCCGTGCGGGCGGGCTGGATCGGAAGACTGCCCGGATCGCTGTAGGGGTAACTCTCCTGCTGATGTCCCTCCGCGTCCAGAACCTGTCGAAAATACCCCTCGTAGTACAGCAGCCCGACGGCGACGACCGGAACGCCGAGATCGCTCGCGGTCTTCAGGTAGTCTCCGGCGAGCACCCCGAGGCCGCCCGCATAGAGCGGCAGGGCATCGCTCAACCCGAACTCCATGCTATAGTACGCGATCGTTCCGACCGAGGAACCGGGATAGGTCCGCGCGCACCAACCGGGATTGTCGAGATACCGGGTGCGCTCGTCGACCAGGCGCCGCAGGGTCGCGACGAACTCACGGTCCCCGGCGAGCCGTTCGAGCGTGGCGCGTGGTACCTCCTGCAGGACCAGCCATGGATTGTGAAACCGCGCCCACGCCTCCGCGCTGAGGGAGCGCCATAGCTCGTCCCCCGCACGGTTCCAGGTCCACCGCAAATCCAGCGCTAACTCGTGAAGCTCCTCAAGTTCCTGTGGAAGGTCAGTGCGCGATACGGCACGCAACGAGTTCATCAACCTCCGGCTCGGACACGCCGACGCTTCTCGACACACGCATACCAGGGACGCCGCGAGCGCCCCTGGCGGCACGGTGCGCATCCGAAACATCCCGCGACCGGCCGGGCATCCGCGGACAGGCCCGCCCGCGCACCGGTCGCGACCGTCGCATCCAGGACATCTGAAACGATGGCGTTCTGCGTCCTCGTCGGGCGGGTCTCGCCTCCCGCCGGACGCGGACACCGCCCGCTATCTTCCGCCTCCGTTCCGGTTATTCCCTCCCGGCGTGATCGAGGGACCTAGCGCGTGACGGCGCCCCGCGCGGTGGGTCACTCGGCGACCGCACGCGCCTCGCGGACGGAACCGACCGTGTAGATCGTCAGCACCGCGACGAGCACCATCCCCAACCCGAAAAGTTGCGCCGGAGTCAGGGGCGCCCGCCTCGTGGCGGCCACCAGCAGCGTGGTGATGATTGGAGCCCCGGCGGAGATTGCCATGACCCCCGTTGCCGACGCATGGCGCAGGCCCCACAACTCGGTAAGCGTGAATCCCAGCAAGACCAAGCCGGTCACCACGACGAATCCCCACTGCACGGACGACAAGTGGGCCACCGCACCCAACCGCCCGGTGACTGCCACGTACGCGAACAGGAGCGCGGACCCGAGCGTCATCTTGACGGCAACCACCACGGCGACCGAGATCGTGCGAAGCGCCGCTTTCATGATCACCGCGCCGAGCGCAAACAGCACGGTGCTCGACACGAGAAACGGGACGCCGGCGTCCATGCGGACCGCCCCGATTCTCACCCCGAGCGCCAGCCCGCATGCCAGGACGCCGAGCGCGCACACCACGGCGCCACCGGGCCGCTCGCCGAGCAGGACCGCGGCAAGCGCCGCGACGAGCAAGAACTGCGTATGGTCGATGACCGCCGCGGTCGCGGCGGTGCTGAGCTGGAGCCCGCGGAAGTCCAGCCCGTAGGCGGCGCTGCCGGCGACGAGCGCCACCAAGGCCAGGAGGCCCCAGTCACGCCGGCCGAGCGCGGCGAGCTCACGACGATGCGCGGCGTTCACTAACAACGGCACGAGCACGACGGCGCCGACGACGCCGTTCTTCAACGTCGTGTACAGCGTGGAGTCCGCGAAGGTCCGCACCCCAACGCTGTTGATGAAGATCGCGCAGCCGCTGATGAGCGCGTTCAGCGCGGCGAACTGGTATCCGAGACGCGGATCGGCAGAAGGAGCGGTGGCGGCCGCCGCGCTCCGCCCGCTATGCGGCTCAGGGATCACGCCGGGCAAGATGCGGCCCGCTTCCGGGCAAACTCCGCCTCCAGCCGGTCGAGCCACTCCGGGATTCCCGCGCCGGTCCGGACCGAAACCCTGAAGACCTCGAGTCCCGGGCGGACGGCATCGAGTGCCTGGCGCGCGAGCGCGTCGTCGTAGCCGGCGGCCTCCGCGAGGTCCAGCTTCGTCACCACGCAGAGATCTGCCGTGCTGAAGATGGTGGGATACTTCTGGGGTTTGTCTTCGCCCTCGGTAACGGAGAGGAGGACGGCGCGCAGATCCTCGCCGAGATCGTAGCTTGCGGGACAGACGAGATTGCCCACGTTCTCCAGGAACAGCAGGTCCAAGGTCGAGAGGTCCCAACCGGCGAGGGCGCGGGCGACCATCTCCGCATCGAGGTGACACACCGTCCCGGTCGTGATCTGGTGGACCGGCGCCCCGCTCTCGCGCAAACGCCTCGCGTCATTGTCGGTCGCGAGGTCGCCGACGAACGCCGCGACCCGGTAGCGCGAGCGCAGCCGGGCAAGCGTCTCGCACAACAACGCGGTCTTGCCCGCGCCGGGACTCGAGACCAGGCTGACGACGCAGACCCCGGCCGAGCCGAACGTCCGGCGAAGCTCTCGCGCCCGCGCGTCGTTCTTCGTTAGCACGGCTTGGCGCACCTCAACGATCCGCGCCATCGTCGCTCACCTCCAACGCCGTCAACTCCAGTTCGCGGCCGCGCACCACGTCTCCCGCAGGCTGCCCGCATACGGGACACCTGAGGGGGAACCCGTCGAGCGTGTGCACGGCACGGCACCGGCTGCAAAAAACCGCGAGGGGAACGTGCTCGATCACGAGCCGGGCGCCGTCCAGCGGCGTGCCGCGGCATGCCACGTCGAACGAGAACGTGAGGGCGTCCTCGACCACGCCGGCTAGCGCCCCGAGCCGAAGGTGCACGGCTTCGACGCGGGCGCCGTTGAGTGGACCGGCGTGCTCCAGGACGAGTTCCACGAGGCTCATCGCGATCGACAACTCATGCACGGACGGCCCCTGATTGTCGGCGGTGCGTCGTCAAAGTCCGGCGGCGGGAAGGAGGCACGGGGAGGGCCTGGACGGACGTCGCGGCCCGCGCGCGCAGTGGCTCACGCCGCAGGCACAGGCTGCGACAGAAGGGCCACCGAGCCACCGACCGGATCGGCCGCCACCCTTCCGAGACGGTCCACTAGCCCCGGGCCTCGAGCAGCGCGCGTCCCCGCCGCTGCCGGTTTGCGAGCCCCAGATGATGACGGGTGTACCGCACGAGATCCTGATACTGCCTGGCGTTGAGTCGGTGACACGCGCACTGCCAGTGGATCGCGACCACGTCTCCAGGCGCAGCCTCGGCGACCAGGGCCGTGCCGTCGAACCGGCGGAAGACACGACAGGGCTCGGGCCGTCCCAGCTGGATCTCCTCGCCGACGAGGACGAGTGGGCGCCGCTCGACGAGCAGGGAGTCGCCTTGGTCGGCGAGCACGCGTCCCCAGCTGATCCGGCACGCGTCCATGGTGGCCAGGTCGTGCTCCTGCTCCTGGTGCCCCGTGCGCACCGGCATGCTGAACACGTGAAAGTTGTGGTGCGGGCGCGCGCCGGCCGGCACCTGTCCCAACACCGCCTGCAACAGGCGCACCGGGAAGCGACGCTGGAACCGATCCTCGAGATGGCGCCACAGATCCGCCGCCTCGACGTGGTCGAGCAGCGCGTTGCCGATCCAGTACGCCTCGATCACGCTCACGTGAAACGGGTCGGAGATGCCGTTCGCCGCGGCGATAAACGTGTAGTATGGAAATGCGCCGGCGAAGCGACTCAGGATCTGCTCCAGCCCTCGCCCGCCGTGCCCATCGGCGAGGTATTGCAGCATCGTTCGGTTCTCTTCAGGGCCGCAGTAGCCGAGCCGGTTCGGCATGAAGCTGAACTGCGCGGCCAGGAGCGCCCCCTCGCGGCTCACTTGGTCCTCTCTGCGGCGGCCGGCTTCTCGGGATCACGCGGCTGCTCGCACTCGCCTTGGGCCGCATCCGAGCTGCTCGCGGGGGCGCCCGTGCCCTCCCGCGTCTCGAGGCCGGCAAGCACCTCGCCCAACTCCTCGAACAATTCCACCGTCTCCGCAGCGTCCTCCGGGCTCATCCGCGCCACGGCGGACCCCATCTGCACGAGGACCCACTCTCCCGGCGCGACGCCGCTCACGAGGCTCAGGTCCACGGTGCGAGACGTGCCGAGAACGTCGACGCGGCCGGACGTCCCGGCTTCGTCCACGCTGAGCACCTTCCCCGGCATCGCCAAGCACATCGTGAACCCTCCCCCGCAACGAGGCAGACCTCGGCTACGGGCTACCCCCCACAACTGTCTTCGGCGCGGCCGCTGCCATGCGATCGATCTCGACCTGCGCCCGGCGGACCGCCCGGCGCACGCCCCCCTCCACCGCCTGGGACAGCCCCACGCCCGCGCCGAAGTTTCTTCCCTCGATACCGAACACGATCAGTTGGGCCGGAAGGCGTCCCAGCGCCCGGCCCAGCTCCACGGCGTCCGCCACCCCAAACGCGTGGGTCGAATACCTGAAGAACTTGGACGGCAGGGGCGACGTCCCCGCGTCGAGGCGCCGGACCGTACCGGGCCGCGCACCGGACCATATGGCGTCGATCAGGATCACGGCGGGCGCATTCGCCCACGTATTGAGCAGGGCCGCCCCTTCCCCAGTGGCCTCGCGGACGGTTACGCGGCCGCTGGCGGCCGCCGCCAGTTGGCGCGCCGCCACGAGGCCCGCCGCATCGTCGCCCCCGTACGCATTGCCGATTCCAATGACGAGGACGGGCGGCTCCCGCACGCTACTCCCGCTCGACCTGCAGTTTGAGGAAGTGCGTCGAGCACGAGATGCACGGGTCGTAATTGCGCACGGCCTGCTCGCACTGCCACGTGAGCTGGTCTTCCGGCAGCGCCAGCGACGCCTGCACGAAGCCGCGCAGGTCCACCTCGATCTGCGCCTGGTTCTGCGAGGTCGGGGGGGTGATCCTTGCGTCCATGATACCCCCGGAGGCGTAGATCCTGTACCGGTGATACAGGATTCCGCGCGGCGCCTCGGTGCATCCGTACCCGGTACCCGCTCGAACGGGCACGTCCGCCGCGGGCGGGTCGGGCGGCTCGTACGCGCCGATCAACCGGAGCGCCTCCTCACAGGCGTACACGGTCTCGACCGCACGCACCACGATGCTCTGGAACGGGTTGCGGCAGGTGGGACCGAGACCGGCCTCGCG
>Ga0187782_10002311_pt1 | contig 14049 bp, 15 predicted proteins | sample 0715_SJ02_MP15_2_FD_132454 | JGI IMG/M metagenome (GOLD analysis project Ga0187782, IMG submission 132454) | Tropical peat soil microbial communities from peatlands in Department of Meta, Colombia - 0715_SJ02_MP15_20_MG | ecosystem: Environmental > Terrestrial > Soil > Wetlands > Peat | place...
TCTTTAGTGAGCAGGTTGGGAAAAGTCATTGTGCCACCTCGAGAGATGCGACACTTACATCGATTTTTTCTAGGAGGCCTTTGATGATGGCCACGTCGTCTTGTTCCTTCATGCGCGCGATATCGGTCTTGATCGGCAAGTCGAGCAGTTGTTGGAGCGAGCCCCCTTTGCTCAGCGCATCGGTTATTGCATCGTGGAAGGCGAGGATCGCTTTCAACATCCAGTACTGCTTCTCTAGGGGGCAAAAAGAGTCTACCTCATCAAACGCGCTTTGTTGTAGGAAGTCCTCACGCACCATTCTCGTTACCTCTAAAATCGCCTTCTCGCTCTCTGGCAAGGCATCGGGGCCCACGAGTTGAACGATCTCCTGCAATTCGACCTCCTTTTGAAGAAGAAACATCGTTTTGTCTCGGAGCTCTCTCCAATCGCGCGCGATGCTCTCTGCAAACCAGTCTTGGACGCTTTCTATGTAGAGACTATAGCTGTTGATCCAATTGACGGCCGGGAAATGTCTCCTGTACGCGAGGCTGGTATCCAAAGCCCAGAAAGCGCCGGCTATCCGTAACGTGTTTTGTGTTATTGGTTCTGAGAAATCGCCTCCGGGCGGCGACACTGCCCCAACGACCGTAATAGATCCAGCTCGTCCATCAGAGCCTAAACAAACAACCCTTCCAGCACGTTCATAAAAAGCGGCCAAGCGTGTCGCGAGATAGGCTGGATATCCCTCCTCGCCAGGCATCTCTTCAAGCCGGCCTGAGACCTCCCTAAGCGCTTCTCCCCACCGTGAGGTTGAGTCTGCCATTAAAGCGACGTCATATCCCATGTCGCGATAGTATTCAGCCATTGTAATCCCGGTATAAATCGAGGCCTCCCTCGCTGCGACGGGCATGTTCGAGGTATTCGCGATCATGATCGTTCTTTGGATCAACGGTTGCTGGGTGCGAGGGTCAACCAGCTCAGGAAACTCAGTAAGCACGTCAGTCATCTCGTTGCCTCGCTCTCCACAGCCGATGTACACTATAATCTGAGCATCTGCCCATTTGGCCAGCGTTTGTTCTGACACCGTCTTTCCGGTGCCAAATCCGCCCGGAATCATGGCGGTGCCGCCCTTGGTCAGAGGAAACATGCTGTCAAAAATGCGTTGTCCCGTAAGCAACGGTAAGGTTGGATCCTGCTTCCTGGCGTAAGGCCTTCCGATTCGCACCGGCCATTTTTGCAGCAGCGTTATGTTTGTGTCGCTGTCTAAGGTGCACACCGTCTCCTCGACGGTGAATTCTCCGCTCCGTATTTCGGTAACCGTCCCAGAGACGCCAGGCGGAACCATAATTTTGTGTTCAATGTGGTACTCGTATATGCTTCCAACGACATCTCCCGATTCGAGCGTATCGCCTTTTTTCACCGAAGCGGTGAACTCCCACTTTCGGTCTCTATCCACCCCAGGCAATGTGATGCCTCGCGAAATAAAATCTCCGCTTTTTTCCATTAGTATCGGCAGAGGTCTTTGAATCCCGTCGTATATAGACGAAATTATTCCGGGACCGAGCTCGACGCTCAGCGGATTCTCGGTGTTGACCACTGTCTCCCCAACTTTTAGTCCCGAGGTATCCTCATACACTTGAATGACAGCTTCATCTGCGTCTAATCGTATGATCTCGCCGTTAAGCTGCTCGTCACCGACTCGGACAACGTCGTACAGTTTAGAGCCCCTCATTTCGAGAGCGTAGACGACCGGACCCGAAATCCGCGCAATGGATCCCTGCAACACGTCCTATCGCCTCACCACGATGTTGTAGCCAATCGCCCTCCGCAACATCCTTTCGATATAGTCTTCGCGGTTAATCTGCCGCGTTCTCGAAGGTATCGGAATAACTATTGGTCGGTGCGTCTTTTCGATTTTTTCCATGAGTTTAGTATCCAATGAACCCATAAAGTCCTCGTTCACCGCTACGATGCCGGTGTCATCCTTAAACAGCAAAGGGGGGATTACACTCTTTGCCTCTTCTGCGGTAGCCGCTTCGAGCACCTCGACTCCCGCCAGCCTAAAACCCGGTGCCGTCTGTGGGTCGGTAACGACTACAAATTTATACAAATATCAATTCCTCCATCACTTCCTTTTCTGGCACATACTCGGTCTTACACATCGCTATAATCCGTATGTTAGTAATCTCGTTCAGCTTGGCCCACAAATAGCCGATGACGGGGGCAAGACTAAGCGGATCTCCCAATAACAAACTCCGAGCTTTTTGCAAGAGAAACTTATCCAGTTCTTTTTCAAATGGAGATATCTTTTCGGTGGTCGTGTACTGGTCCGGCAGATGGGCGAGGAAGTCATAACTAGTGCCGGTCAGTTGTTTGATAATGCCATCAATCGTTCGAGTTTTAAGTAAAGTCGAAAGCTTATCGACAGCTAACTCTTTTCCCCCAGGAATGAAGTAGTACTCACTATCCTCAAGTTCAGCCTTGTCGCGAATAATGCGCAACACATTTTTGAGGTTGGTCACGTCTATTTCCATCTTTAGTAAGCCCCGAATAATCACTTCATCGTAAGAGTCACCACCTACGGCACGGAGGGCACGGTCATAATGAAACTTGTCTAAAGCATACTCCAACACAATGAGATCTCGCTTTTCGCTGTAATCTTTAAAATGTTGTGTTAACGGGCGCGCGTATTCGATTCCCCATGTAGCTAGTAAGTCAATAACTGCTTTGACATCGGGTTGCTTAATCAGCTCGATGAGCGTTGCATCGTCAAGCGCTCCGGCAGGTGCGAGGCTCTCTGCGATCTCTTCAGGCACTTCTTGGATATTTTTGCCCCGCAAAACCGTCTTTATGTTTTGCACGTCCCATTTGTTTAGGAATACGTTAATGAACGTTTCAGCGTCATCACCTTTCACAAAACTGAATATCAATCGGAAGGTTTTGCCTAGATTCCGCCGTAGTGCCTCCTCGACACAGGCAAGGCCGGTGTATTTGACACTCGCATTTTCTATGTCTTGTCGATATGGCGTGTTCTCTAACTCGTCGATGAAAGAGTCGATGTCTAGTTTGGCCCCTAAGGCCTCGAGCTCTTTCCTTTCCAGTAAACGGCTTTTCATAGCCCGTATGCGCGCATTGATGTACTCGCAGTCCACCATTAGTCACCGAACAGCGTGGAGAAGATCTCTCGTTTTAGGAGTTCTTTGACATTATTTAGCCTTGATTCAATCGTATTAGACACAAGCAGCTTTCCGTCTTTCGAGGTGACGGCTAAACCTCCCTCGCTCGTCAAATCGCCGACGACTTCCGCGTTCCAACCTAGCTCATCTAACACCTGTCCGCTTAGCATTTGGTCCCTCGCGTCTACGTGCAAGATCACTCTTTCTCCTTCGAGTTCGCTAACCGCTTCTTTGAACATCTTCCTGAAATTTTCTTTGTAACTCGCATCATCTCTGAAACTTTCTAAGCTTTTCTTGGCATCGAAAAACGCTTGTTGTATAACTGCGTCCTTCTCCTTTATGATCTCCATTTTGTTCTCGGCTTTCACTTTGTATGTTAGCCTGTTTCGCTCGCTCTCAGCCAGTTTTTGTGCATTTTCGAGATACGCGGCTCTAATCGTATCGGCCTTTGCTTCTGCGCTCCTCATTATTTCTTCGGCTTCGTGACGCGCCTTTTGCACTAGTTCTGCGATGCTTTTTTCAGCGTTTACCTCCATCGAGGCAATTAAATTCTCATACGTCATTCCCAACAACCTTTTTAGGCGCTTCTTTGATCAACAGTCTTCTCGCGTTAACGACGAGACTTCGATAGACAATCTGAAGAATCAAGAGGTTTTTTTCAGGCTTAGAAGGTGTAGGCGCCCGCATCGAGCGTCCCCAGCATCGTTACAGGGTAGGGAGAACGAAAAGGATAATCGCCGCGACAACGAAACCTAAAATGACTAGAGTCTCTGGAAGTGCGACAAAAACGAGCGCTATGCCGAATAATTCTGGTTTTTCTGCAACAACGCCTACTCCTGCTGCACCGATTCTCGCTTGCGCTATGCCAGTCCCGATCGCACCTAGCCCAAAAGCGACTCCTGCACCAATTCCAAACAACGGATCGACTGTCATTTTACCAACTCCTTTAGTTTATTTTGTCAGTACCGCGTCTTATGGCAACGTTGTAATCTTGCGCGGATTTGCAACTTGGTAATAACTCTCTGTTCGATAGTATGCGTCCTTGCGGCCCCACTAGACCACTGTGCTGGAAAAGCTGCTTTAGAGCTTTCACTTTGCTGCACCTCGACTGAACGGATCGTATTGTCTGCCTCCGCCCTCATAAAACTTTGAATAGAATTCAACGATATGAAGCCTGAGCGCTTGGAGGGGGGGGCTAAACATACACAGAACGACATTTATTCCGTGAAGCATGAGCGCTATTAAGATGCCTACGAGTACGATTCCCATTGTGCTTCCTAGCTCATTGGCGACAAGTGCCAGCACTACTGAAGCCATCCCCAATGCCATGAGTCTCGCGTACGAGAGGACGTTTGTGAACGTACTCATGACTTCTATTGCTCCTGCAATTCCGCCGCCGTATACGATTAGCGGGAGCGCAATCACGAGCAGAACTATGCCGGGCGCTACGAGTATAGAGGGGATCAGTGCAACTATCGCGAGCAGGATCACTATGATACTTGCTAAAGCGAGCATCATGCCAACCCTCGTACATACTAGCTTTTGGTTGCTGCGCCTCCGCGCATTCACTACCCCTAAGCTGAGGCCAAAGAATACGTGAAATACCCCGACCGCGACTGTGAAAATGAGCAGCGGCACAATAATGTCGAGCCTGTTGAGCGTCGTCCCAGCTATCGTAACGGGCTGTATCCAGCCCATCATCTGCCCTAGATTTCCGAAGAATTCGCCATAGAGGTAACCAAAGAAAAAGGTGGGAATTGAACAGATGATTAGGATGTTCATCAGCTGCTTGATCGTGTTGCTGCGTCTCCCGTAGAACCACCTCACCACGAGCGCAAACACGAGTATGCACATGCCGTATCCAATGTCGCCTACCATGAGGCCAAAGAAGAACGGAAAAAACAATGCTAGAAGCAGTGTCGGCTCAATCTCATTGTACCGTGGTGTGCCTATCAACCCGCTGAGAGTCTCAAAGGGCTTGACAATTCGTGGATTGTCGTAAGACGACGGCGCGTTGGCGCTCTCCTCGCGACTTACCATAAGATCGTTTACAATGACCCTGCCTTTAAATGCCTCTTTTAAAGCGTTTTTCGTTTTTTCCAGCTCCTTTCTTGGCACCCATCCGATCATCACAAAGGTGTAGTCAGTCTGCCCAAACTTGGTGAAAACGCTCAGCTCTTCGTTCCTGTCCTCAAGCACTTCTTTGAGCACGCTGAGCTTCGGGTACCAGTTCCTCGACAGTTCTGTTAACTCCTCGTCGACGGCGCTCATTTCGACCGTTACTTTCTTCCGTTGTTCGTCGACTAACGTCAGGACCTGGTCAAAAGGCTTACCTAGATACTCGGGCGGGAGTCGCACTTCATTCACATTCTGCGACCAAATAAATGAGTGCACTTGATCAGAATACCGCTTATTAAATACTGTCACGGCAGCTGTCGTCGCCTCATCAACATCCGCAGACATCAGCTCAAATTGGTTGTGCGTGATCTCAACTAGTGCTGAGCGAACAATTTCGAGAACATCCTTAAATTCTCTTTGGATGAGAATTACGGTGACTTCAAACCCCTCCAAAACGGGAAGTTGAGCCTCAAGAGGCTGAAGCTTCTGAATAACTTCTTCGTAATGAGCGAGATTCGTAAGATTAAATTCAATATCACTTTTTCTCGTTGCTAGGTCTTTCGTCAGGGTCTCGAGCTCGCTAATAACTTGGTTTGCCTCGTCGACGAGCTCATCATCATTTTTCCACCGAAGTCCTTCATAGATTTGGGCCTTTAACGCCTCGTTCACAGGCATTGTGGGGAGCAGATGAAACATTCCGCTGACTTTGACTAACGCGCCCGCGACGTCGACTTTTGGGCCTGCCTGCACGCGTCGTAGCATGGTATCTCCCGGCGCGATAGTCGTCGACGCGTCCTCTAAATGCACCGTCCCCAGGTTGTACAGAAAATCAACTGTGCTGTGCAAATCGTCTTTTGGTCCAATGACCTGGATCTTGCTCATTTTCTGTAGCATATCGATCTACTCGGGGGTCACCGCTTTCACAATTATTTCTATTGCCTTGGACAAATTTCGTTCTCCGCCTTGCCTTGTCAGTTCTGCCTCTTCCTTGCCAAGCCGTTGCAGGTTTTTTACCTCATTGAGAAGGTCTGCTAGCTTTTTTTTAGAGTACTCGTCAGCAGCTTGTTTTCCGTCAATGTCAGCCTTTTTCAAAATATCAGCAGCTTCCTTTCGAGCGTCTGCGACAATCTGCTCGGCGTCTCGCCGCGCTTGGTCCGCCTTTACGCTTAGTTCGACCTCCTTTCTTCGTATCTGCTGCAGTACCGAAGCCTCTTCTTCAGCCATTTTTGCTTCCTTAGAGTTTTAGTCTTATAGCCCGCGTCGGGCTTTTAGATGTGCGGTTAGCGCCTGATCTGATACGTGATCTGAAATATGTCTCTCGCTCTTTTTTTGGTTGCTATATTTCGCCTTTTCAGCTGCGCGCAAAACGCGCTCGTGACATCGGTCTACGGCTCCTTGTTTTAGCTTGTCGACTAGCTGTACAACACCGTTATCCACATTGTGTCACCAAGGTGTTACAGTTTTATCACTATTAATTACGTAAATATCAGTCGGGAGACGATATATTTTCCGGTGCAATATTGCTAAGAAAAAGCACTTTTTTGTTCCCCCCTCAGACAATAAATAAGGAAAAAAGGACACAAGGGCCATTTTTTGAGACTTTGAGAGGATTATCTGTACGTTGAAGCGCGGATACGGCTAGAGCTTATGGGTCGTGGCTATGCCGCTCAAGCTAGGATTCCGCGATTTTAAAGGTCAACGCTAGGCTTTTTTCAAACCTCCACGAGGGACTCTAGTGAAGGCGCCTTAAGTCTGCTCAGCTCTCTTTTGCAATTTCACGTTCAGCATTGTTCGGAGTGCCCGAGCTTTTATGTATAGAGTTAGCGTAATGACTGGTGGTGAGGATCGTGAAGCGACTCAAGGTTAGGGACGTTATAAAGCATAGAGCGCAGACGATTGACCCCAGTGCGTCACTCGTTGATGCGGCAAGGCGCATGGTTGAGGACGCAACAGACGCTTTCATTGTGTCGCCGCTTGAAAAAGATGAGCCATTCGGTATCATTACCCAAAGAGATATCGTCGATTTGTTCGCCGACGAGGTGGATATTGGCAAGGTGACGGTGGGCGAGATGGCCAGCAAGCCACTCTTTATCGTATCTCCAGGAATGCCCATTCTGTACGCTGCCAAGATGTTTCGAAAAGGCGAGGTAAATCATCTGGCCGTCTTCAACGGGCAAGAAATCCTCGGGATTATCTCGTGCAGTGACGTCTTGGGAGGCCTCCCTAATTTGATGGAGGAGATCTACAGCGAGTTCGATTAGCCGTTAGCCGACGGTGCCAGCACTTGAGCGCCGGTTCTTCGGAGGAGAAGGTTCGGCGAGGCGAGAAGCGCTTTAGGAATGCTTTTGGGTAAGATCTCGGTTTGACTCGCTTTTTTTCCAAAACTATTAAGTATGTATCGTGTAATCATATTACGAAATAACTTGATGTATTAGCATCTTTGAGTCTATCTGTTGTATTGAGGCGATTATAATGGCGGAACAACCCCCTAAGAAACCTGTATTTGAGGACTATGGTATCGATCCTGCTCTGTCTGAAATTCAGAATTTCAAGGCTGAAATCGTTTACGAGCTGAAAAACGCTGAGGTTCCATTCCCGATAAATAGCCGAGAACAGCTAATGACCGTGTTTCCTAAGGGCTGGACTATGCAGTGCTCGATGAAAGGTCAAAAAATAGAGCTTCACGAGTACATTTCTAAAATGAAAGCCGACGAGTTTCCGATCCGGACTGCAGGCGACGTTGCAGACAGGCTTGCGTCGTTTTGTACGACGTAATTTAGCGTAATCTCGATTTTTTGCCGGGACGGAACTCTACTAGTTCAAAGAAGCCCAGTTGTGAGCTTTTTTGGACCTTGTTCTTTTTTTTTGAATATTCTTATATAATTGGGTGTGCATACAAACATGTCGGGCCATACGTGGAAGCGCAGGTGGGCCTATGCATGCGACAATAATACCCGAAGAATGGCAGTTCGAAAAAGAAGTTGTTTGTTTTCACTGTCAGACAAAAGCAACGCAACTTGTGCGGATTAAGCACAGACAAGGCAGCGTTATATGCTCGGCGTGTGGCGCACAGCGTCACTATGTCATAAGAAGCGTGATTTATGGGACAGACACGCCGCCGATGCCTCCCGTTGGGATGAAATACGATGCGTGGGACTTCGCGAAGACCAGTGATTGTCTGAACTGCAAAGAACACGCAAGACACAGCGTCCATCTCGACGAGCACAAGATGAACGTGATTTGTGACGAGTGTGGTTTTTCGCGAGTGTTGAAGCTCGATTATCTTGTCTTCCCGCACGTCCTCTCGCACGAATAAGCTCTGCAGATGAGTAAGCGGTTGCGCGTCTTTCACGCAGGGCAGTGTGATCCAAAGAAATGCACCGCCAAAAAACTTGCTAAATCTCATCTCGTAACTCTTTTCTCGACGCCGCGATCATTGTGGGACTCTCGTACAGTCCTCCTTGATCCATCTGCACCTACTCCGTTATGCCGTACGGATGTTGCGACGACGCTCTTTGCGGTTGACTGCTCTTGGAAACAGCGTGAGCGCGTGTTCGAATCGTTGCGCGCGCGGACGAGGCGACGACTTCCGTATCTTTTAGCCGCGAATCCTGTGAACTACGGGCGGCCGTTCGAGCTCACAACTGTAGAAGCGCTGGCTGCTGCGCTCTATATCCTCGGTGACTCACAACGCGCAAGAGAACTCTTGGACAAGTTCAAATGGGGTTCAACATTTTTGAACTTGAACGCTGCACCCCTGAATGAATACGCTGATGCGAACACCGTTAGCGACCTGCTCGCAACCGAACGCGCCTATATAGAAGGCTAAATGACCCCTTATCCGCATTCTTGCGGTTAATGCAAACAGAAAGATTAAATGCTGTTAGGCGTATGATTCTACCGACGTGAGAGGTACATCTGATGGCACGTTTTCCAGAAGCTGAAAAAAGATTGCTTAATATCAAAATCTGCATGCGGTGTAATGCCCGCAACCCGCCGCGGGCGACTCGATGTAGGAAATGCGGTTATAAAAACCTAAGGGTCAAGTCGAAGGAACGAAGGGGTTAGTCGATTGGGGATCGAGCACCATCTCGAAGAGGCGATCAGCAGAGAAGGAACGATACATCTAACGCTTATCGATCCCGACTCACAGTCGCCAGAGGAAGCCGCGCGAATTGCACGCCGCGCAGCGGCTGGAGGCACCACTGCCGTTCTTGTGGGGGGTTCTGTAGGCGTTGGCGGGCGTGGCCTAGAGTGCACCGTATCGGAAATCAAAGGTAGCACGGACATCCCTGCTATCATATTTCCTTCGGACGTCGGAAGCGTGTGTCTCACCGCCGATGCGATCTTCTTTTTGTGCCTAATGAACTCAAGGAACGTGGCGTATCTCAGTACAAACCAAGCGCTCGGTGCCGTTTTTATCAAGAACTATAGGATAGAGCCCATCCCTGTAGCGTACATCATCGTCGAGCCTGGAGGAACTGTTGGCTGGATAGGCGACGCGCGTTTGATTCCGCGCAATAAACCCGAGATTGCCGCTGCATATGCGCTCGCAGGAAAATACCTAGGGATGCGATGGATCTACTTGGAGGCAGGTTCTGGAGTCCCCGATATGGTCTCGCCTGAAATGGTGAAGGCCGTAAAAGCAGCCATAGACGACACAAGATTAATCGTCGGCGGTGGGATACGCACCGACAAACAGGCCGAGTTGCTCGCGAGGGCGGGAGCGGACGTCATCGTAACCGGCACGGCAATCGAAGAGGACGTTGACATCGAAAACAAGATCGCAAGCTTTGTCCGCGTAATACAGCACTAATCGCCTGCGCAGGCCACATTCGGCACCCCGCGCCTGCTTCTTACGCGCTTTTGTTTTTTTCTATCCAGCTGCTGTAGTTGCATTGCGGACAGCCCAGATCCCAAAATCGCTTGCCGCTTTGTACCTTGATGAGCCGCATGTCGTGTTGCTTGCACATGCGGGCAGTTATGCGCAGCCTTCCTGATTTCGGCAGGGGGAGTCCAAACGTGCACTTCGGATATCCGCTGCACCCTACAAACCGTCCGCCGCGTTTTGAGCGACGCACGACGAGATCCGAGCCGCACTCAGGGCATGTCCCGACGGTCGCATCTCCGCGTAGCCCTTCTCGCAGCGATTTGCCAATCTCGTCTCGTTGCTCATCGAGCGTGCTCAAAACCTTGTCCAGAAGATCCCTTGAGCTGACCACCACAGACTCCTTCGACAGCGTCCCCGTTTTGACCTCGTCCATCTCTTCCTCGAGGAGTCGGGTCATCTCAGGTTTTGTAATTGTCGGAGCGTAGCGCTCGAGCGATTGTGTGACGCTGCACGCGATACCGGTGGGACGGAGGGGATTCACGTCAACATAGCCTCGCTGAGCGAGCTTCTTGATAATCTCGTGGCGGGTGCTTTTCGTTCCCAACCCGAGCTCATCCATCTTTTTGATCAACTGGCCTTGTCCCCATCGCTGCGGCGGCTGCGTCTCCTTCTCCACAAGCTGCTTGTTCGTGACAGTGACAACTTCGCCTTCGTAAAGGTCAGGGAGGTGCCGCTCTTGCGTCTGTGCGTGCGGGTAGTGATAGCGCCAGCCTCGATATGAAAGTTCGAGCCCCGTCGCTCTGAACTGCTCCCCTCCAGAGTTCAGCGTAACCTTTTTCGTGCACCATCGCGCCGGGTCAGAGAGCGTCGCGAAAAATCGTCGCACAACGAGTTCATAGACCTTCCAACTTTGTGGCTCGAGATCTGCTTGTGTAGCGCGCATCGTGGGATAGATCGGCGGATGATCGGTCGTTTGCTTTTTACCTCGAGTAGCGACCAGCTGCTCTTTTTGTAGCAGCGTGCGAGCATTGTCAGCGAATGGACCGCTTCTGAAGATGCTCACGGTGAGGCGGAGATCGAGCTCATTCGGATAAACTGTGTTGTCCGTGCGCGGATAGCTTATCCACCCTGCCGTGTAGAGGCGCTCCGCCGTTTCCATAGCGCGGCTTGCTGAGATCCCAAGCGCACTTGCTGCAGCCAGAAACTCGGTCGTATTGAAGGGCTTTGGGGGGGCATCAACTCGTTCATTTTTGGCAAACGTAACGACGGTGGCCGTGTCGCCAATGTTTTGTATCGCCGCTGTTGCGCTCGCTTTGTTTTGAAATCGGTCTGCTTGGTGCTTTGCGTGAAACGTTTCGCTGTTCGTGCTGAGGTCAATGTATACCTCCCAGTAAGGCTCTGGCACGAATTGTGCGATTTTTCGCTCGCGATCGACGATCAGCGCGAGCGTTGGACTTTGTACGCGTCCAGCAGATAAGAAATGGTTGCCAAGTCGCTTCGCAGACGTCGATATGAAGCGCGTGAGCGCAGCGCCCCAAATGAGGTCCACCGCCTGCCGTGCCTCTCCGGAATGAGCGAGGTTGAGGTCGATTCTGGTTGGCGATCGAAACGCGCGCTTGACCTCAATGGGGGTCATGGCACTAAACCGTACGCGGTCCACCCCGACGTCCTTGACGGACTTGACGATCGTGCACGCTTCTAAACCGATGAGTTCGCCTTCTGTATCAAAGTCAGTCGCGATGGTTACCCGGTCGGCATCTTTGGCAGCCCGTTTGAGTCCAGACACGATGGTCTTGTGCGTGGGCACGGTCACGACATCAGCCCGGATTAGGTCGTGAAGGTTCGTCTTCCAGTCGCGGTATTCATCTGGGAAGTCGAGCTTGACGATGTGCCCCCTCAGGCCTAGCACGAGCGTGCTGTTGAAGCGATACGCGTTAGCGCCCGCGACTTTAGTTGCTGATGCTGCGCCGCCGGAGAGAATCTCGCCAATCCGCTTCGCTGCGATATCCTTCTCGGTCACGATGAGGTGCATCAGAGTTGCTCCCGAATAAGACGATTCGTGAGGGTGGGATCAGCCCGTCCGCGTGTCTTCTTCATGACCTGACCGACGAGGAAGTTGAGCGCTCCTTTCTTGCCACTGTGATAGTCGTCAACGGCCTGCGGGTTTTCCACGATCACCTGGTTAACGGCAGCGCTGATCTGTTCAATTGGAGCAGCGTGAAGCGCCTGGGCGTCGATGATATCGCAAGGGGTTCCCCCAGAGTCGAGGACGGTCCGTATGACCTCGACGGCTGCCTTTTCGGTAATGGTTCCTTTGTTCACGTTGGCGATGACGTCGATTAAGAAGTTGGTGCTGAACGCGTCAAAGGAAAGCCCGCGGTAGTTCAGCTCGCCTTGGAGCACGTCAACGACCCAACTTGCCGCAGCCGACGGGTCGACACGTGCGGCGACCGTTTCGAAGTAGTCGGCCAAGGGCTTCGATGAGGTGAGCACTTTCGCAAGGTACTCTGAAATTCTGTACTGTTCGATGAAACGGTGACGTTTTGCGTCCGGGAGTTCGACTTCCACTTGCTGCGGGAACTGCTCGGCCACAGGTTTGGGGTCGATGCGCAGCAGATCTGGTTCGGGGAAGTACCGATAGTCGTGTTCTTGTTCTTTTGAGCGGAGGGAAATTGTGATGCCCCGCGCTTCGTCGAAGTGCCGCGTTTCTTGCGTGATATGGATACCTCTTCGAAGCAAGTTTCGCTGGCGGGTGATCTCAAACAGGAGCGCTTTTTCCACGCCCTTGTATGAGGAGATGTTTTTGACTTCAGCCCGTTGCCCGCCGGCGATCGAGATATTAGCGTCGACGCGAAGCGATCCTTCGAGGTTGCCGTCAAAGACGTCGAGATATTCAAGGATGTTACGCAACTTGTTCAAAAAGCGACGCGCTTCCTTGGGGGCGCGAAGATCGGGCTCGGTGACCACTTCTAGTAGTGGCACGCCGGAACGATTATAATCTATGAGCGAGTACTGCGCCTTTTCGATGGTTCCACGGTACGTGAGCTTCCCAGGATCTTCTTCCAAATGGACGCGCCTGATCCGAATCTTCCGTTCCCGCCCTGCGCTGTCGACTGTCAAGTAGCCATTAATTCCGAGCGGAAAGTCGTACTGGCTGATTTGAAAGCCTTTCGGCAAGTCCGGGTAGTAGTAGTTCTTCCGATAGAACTGCGTCCGTTGCACCGAGCAGTTAAGCGCTTTCGCGACCCGATCGGCGTAAACGATTGCCATTTCGTTGACGACCGGCAGACTCCCCGGAAGCCCAAGACAGATGGGACATGTGTGGGTGTTTGGCTCTGAGTCTTGATAACGCGTTGAACATCCGCAAAACAGCTTCGATTGGGTTGTGAGCTGTGTGTGCACCTCGAGCCCTATGATAACGTCGGTTCTTTCCGTGGTCATGTGATACGGTCTTTTTATCGCTGCTCCTCGCACCGAGATCTGCGCCTCCGGCATTTAGACAGTGGCATGAAAGCGCGTTGACTGCTTTGATATTTAGTCAATTTCGATCGGAGGCCCTCCAATGTTTTTTGAGGCCTTGCGTTGGGATAGTTTCCAGCTACTAGTCAGAACGCTACCTATTATAATTAACTGCGCGGGCGCGGATGGGTTACAGCTCGTCGCACTGACTTGGAAGTCTGGATGCTAGATCTATCAACCGCTGGATCGCGCGCGACCGAACAGGCGAGTCCTTCCGTAGCGAACGTCGCTCAAGCCAGTGTAGCTGCAAGTAGCCAAAACCCGTCTTCCCAGTTTTGAGGCGTTGTACGCACTTGGTGCTGTTGCTGCCGTGTTTCTGGCATTACGCGTCACTCGCCGTAGCTGAAGCTCTGGTTGCGATGGGTTGTCAATCTTAAAACGCCTGCTTCAGGACAGATTAGCCGGAGGTCACACCTGTCACACGAA
>Ga0187782_10002312_pt1 | contig 14045 bp, 15 predicted proteins | sample 0715_SJ02_MP15_2_FD_132454 | JGI IMG/M metagenome (GOLD analysis project Ga0187782, IMG submission 132454) | Tropical peat soil microbial communities from peatlands in Department of Meta, Colombia - 0715_SJ02_MP15_20_MG | ecosystem: Environmental > Terrestrial > Soil > Wetlands > Peat | place...
ATCGGGAATGAAATCGGCGGGCCCAAGTACGACGCCTCTATGCGCGCCTTTGCCGAGGCCATGCGCAAGGTCGATCCCACTCTCAAGGTGCTGTCTTCTTTTCCCTCGGCTGACACGCTGCGCGAGGGCGGCGGCTATCTCGATTACCTCTGTCCTCACCATTACGAATGCGGAGACCTGGCCGGTAAGGAGGCGGACTTCAAGTTCCTTCAGGATCAGATTGCGCGCTACGGAGCGGGAAAGAACGTTCGGGTTGCCGTCACCGAATGGAACACGACCGGAGGGCAGATGGGACTCACGCGAGGAATGCTCCAAACTCTGGGGAATGCCCTGAGCTGCTCGCGGTACCAGAATCTGCTGCACCGTTACGCGGACCTGGCCGAGATTGCTATTCGATCAAACCTCGTGGACAGCTTTGGCTCTGGCGTCATACTCCCTGGCCCCGGGTGGCTCTATCTTTCACCTACCTACTACTCGCAGCAGCTCTATACGCGCGCGGCAGGCTCCTACCCACTGCGGGTCGAGCGCCCGACCTCGCTTGCATGGTATCTCCAGGAACCAGACTTGAGCGTCACTCTGAGCGAAGACAGGAAGACATTGCGCATCTACGGGGTCAACTCCACCGCGGAAGCAAGACAAATGAACTTTCACCTGGTGGATTTCCCCGCCGCGTTGAAAGGTGGCACGGCCTACGTTCTCCGTGATCGCGAAGCAGCCGGCACCCCCGAAGTGATGAATAGCCGCGATGACCCTGAGAGGATCAGTCCAGTCAGAAGCCCCGTAACGGCTAGCGGCAAGGACTTCGATTATTCGTTCGAGCCGTTTACCCTCACGTTAGTCGAAATGGAACTTGGGGAGTAGAAGGCGGAAACGTGGCCCTCTCCCCTCGGGGAGAGGGTGGCGAGCTTAGCGAGCCAGGTGAGGGGTTGCTCGGCTGCACGCGCAAGTGACCCCTCACCCGGCCCGCGCCGGCTGGTGAAAGCGCCGGTCGCGGCCCACCCTCTCCCCTCGGGAGAGGGTGAAGACCCAATTCGCTCCCTTTAGTGTGATATGGCGGTACACGTGGCATCAAAGAGACGGGCGGAATGAGATGGAGCAGCGGGAGTTCGAAGCACTGGTGGCACAGGCCCTTGATGGCCTGCCCGAAGCATTTCGTGAGAAGCTCACGAACGTAGCGATCATCGTCGAAGACTCGCCGCCGAAGGAGGCCGAGAGCAGAGGGCTGTTGCTGGGGCTGTTTCACGGCATCCCCCGCACGGAGAAGAGCGTATTTTCCTCCAGCCCACCGGATCGAATTTTTCTTTACCAGCGAAACATCGAGGCCGTCTGCAGCAGCGAGGCGGAGGTGCGCCGGCAGATCCGCGCCACGCTACTCCACGAAGTGGGGCACTACTTTGGGCTGAGCGAGGACGAGTTGCGTCAGGTGTGAAAAGCAGGTGTCAGGTGTAAGCGAAATTACAAATAGTGAATAGTGAATTATCAATTGGGAAAGCTGCGGGCCAGAGACGTTGCTCGCTCAGGAGAGGCTCTGCACCGTAAGTTCGCAATTAACTATTCACCATTCACTATTCATAATTGCCTTCGTCACAGCTCACCTGACACTCGACACCTAGCGCCTGACGGCGCTGCTCAGAGCCCGTGCGCCGCAGCTTCCACGACCTCTTCCGGCGAAGCCGTGCCTGTGCCCTTCTTCATGACGGTAATCGACGCCACCAGATTGCCAAAGGACGCCGCGGCGACGGGATCACCCGTTACCGCCATAGTGAGCGCCGCCCCGGCAGCAAAGCTATCGCCGGCGCCACAGATGTCCACTGGCTTCTCGACCGGCCGGGCTTTGGCCCACGTTTCTTTGTCGTCCTCGACCACCAGGGCGCCCTGGGCCCCGTGCGTCACCATCACGGCCCTCGCTTCCAAACGTGCACGTAGCCGCCTGAAATCGACCTGCCCAAAAAGTTTCTGGCAGGCGGCCTCGGCTTCGTCGCTATTCGGCTTAACCATCACTCTCCTGAACAAGTGCACGCGTTTTCTCGAATCCACCAGAAACACCTTGCTCGGATACTTTCCCGCAAGCTCGATAATCGATTCACGCACTGCAGGGGTCACCACTCCGCCGGCGGCAGTCTCTGCTTGGTCGGCGACAAGTATCACGTCAAAAGCCTCAACCACAGGAATGAGGTTCTCAATGAGCTGCATCTCCGCCTCCCGGGGAAGCGGCTTGGTGGAAATGAAATCCACTCGGGGCTGGTCCTCAATGCCGGTTTGGAGATTTAGCAGCTTGGTGTAAGTGAAGGTCTGCCAGCCGGGCAATTCCACCATCAAATTCGCGGTGATCCCACGTTGGTTCAAGGCGCGAACCAGCTCGAACCCAAATCCGTCGTCGCCGCGAATCCCCAGGACGGCTACTGTCCCAGCACCCAAAGCGGCCAGGTTATTAGCCGCCGTACCGCCCCCACCGGGGGTGACCTCAGAGGCGACGATGCCTAGCCGAGGGATGCCGGTTTCACGCGACGGTTCTGAGGTGGCGGGATCGTAAGTACACCAGCGATCCAGGCAGATATCTCCCACCACGAGTGCCTTCAGGTTCTTGAAGCCATTCATAATCTCAGTTGTTGTCATGAGACCTCCAGAAGGGCGCGCCGCAGCGCAGGTACCGTCGCGCGATGATCGCCGCAAAAGTAAAAGCTATCTCCCCCATCCGCCACCGTCCTCACCAGGATCGTCTTATGCGGCCGGAAATAGTATCCCGGATCAGTCTTGGGCAATTCGTGGTGGATGTCACCCTGGATTGGGACGAGGTCAAAAACTGCGGTGGTGAAATGTCTGATTGCGCGTCCCTGCTGGTGAGCCGTGTTGCGGGCCATGGCGAGCGCTTTCAAATAGACCTCCGGGCCCATGATGGCGGAACCAAAATCGAGCATAATCCCCTCTTCCAGGTCTTCAACCGACTTTGTGAAAATCAGGAAGTCACGGTAGCTTGCCGCGCCGAGGGCGCTGCCATCACAGTTTGGGTGTTCATGGATAATGTCGTATCCAATGCCTACATGCACTGTGGCTGGAATAGAAAGCCGGTACGCCGCGGCGAAGATGCTCACGTCCTTGTGGGGAAACTCGCTGGTTTCGATGCGCCGCCCCACGTTCTCACCCAGTCCCAGGGAAAGTGCAGCGGCTTCGCGAATCACCTCATTCAGCTCCCCCGTCTCGCGCCACAGCCCGAATTCGCCGCTACGGATGTAACGAGCCACGCTCTCCGTGGTCGCGCCGACTCGTGCCAGCTCATAATCATGAATTGCGCCCGCCCCGTTCATCGCAATGTGTGTCAAATAGCCACGTTCCAGCAGGTCGATAATGTAACGGCTCGTTCCAGTTTTAATGACGTGCGCCCCCATCATCAGGATGCGGGCAGCGCGCTTCGCCTTGGCCGCAACAATTCTTCGCGCCACCTCAATGAGCTGAGGATGCGAGAAGTCCGGCGCCGGCCCCCCCAGCGGCAGAAGATAATCAAGGTTCATATCGTGGACGCGCTCGCCCAAAGGCCTGATTTTAAGACGCGTCCGGTCGAAGGTTTCATATTTAGAGTTCATAGCCTGCCATCGCTTAGTACAGCGTTTTGCTTACGGGGAATGTCGCCCCCCATCCTACCGAGTAGCGTGGATCCCGATTGTGGGGTCCGCGGCTTTTCTTAGGCCCACTGATGAGCTGCGGGCCCCAAAACCAGGGGCTCGTGCTACTCGTTCCAATTAGGAAATAGCGCCTTAGAGAGCTGTTCCCAGCAGAGAAAATTTGGAATGATGAAATCTGCGCCCACTTTCACCAGCCGTTCACGCTTCCACTGGTTTACGGCCCTGCATTCAGGTTCATCCGTGGCCACCCCGATGGCGACCCCGCCGGCATCCTTGATGTTCCTGATTTCAACATATCCATCGCCGAATCCGATCAATTCCTTGCCGTTGCCCTCCAGCGAAGAAACCACCTGGCGAATCAGAATCTCTTTCGAGAAGCTCTTGTAATCGTCGCGAGCGCCATAGACGCGGCCGTCAAAGTAATGGTCAATCTCCAACAGGCGAGCTTCCTCGAGTGTATATACCTCGTCCGTTCCGCTAGCGCAATAAAGTTCCAGGCCGTGCGCTTTCAAACTCTCGAGAATACCCCGGGCGCCGGGGACGAGGTATCGTTCCGGGCTGACTTTTCCTAGGCGCAACTCCTCTCTCCGGTACTCAATCTTCTGCATCAAGCGGTCATGATACATGCGCTTGTATTCCACAGGCGGCAGAGGCTCGCCGCCCCTCTCTTTCACTTGCCGTGCCAGTTCGATCATCTGGTAGATGGTCTGTTCGCCCGTGAGACGACTTACGAAATCGTCCACGAGTGCTCGCAAATCCTCTTCCTTTTCACCGGTCTTCAGTCCCGCCAGGATTTCGACCATCATCGGGACCATGACGTCCACCCAGCCCGTGCGAATGAGGGAAAGTGTGCCATCAAAGTCAAACAGCACGACCTTGGCATGATCGGCCGAAACGCCGCTTCTTATAACTTCTATTGTATCCATCTCACCTCAGTTATCCTCACAAACAGTAAACGGTGAATGGTGAATAGCGAATTCTAAGTTGAAATAACCCCAGCATGAATAGGCAATAGATTCGCCGTCCTTGGCTTGGGCACTCACCAATTCATGTTGGATTCATAATTTACCATTTATAATTCACTATTCACCATTCACTATTCCCCATGCGCCGCTTCAGCCCGAAACCAATCGACTGTCCGGCGGAGGCCTTCTTCGAAGCTTACACGCGGTTCGTACCCGAGCACCTGGCGGGCCAGCGAGATATCCGCGAGGGAATGGAGGGCATCACCTTTGCGCGGAGGATCATGCCGGGGTCTCACCTGCCGGCCAAAGATGCCATTGAGCATGGCGATGGTCTGGTTGAGTGTGTAGCTGCGGCCCACGCCCACGTTGATGACTTTGCCCACTGCTGCCGGAGCGGTGCAGGCCCTAAGCGTGGCATCCACGACGTTATCCACGTAGGTGAAATCGCGTGACTGTTGGCCGTCGCCGAAAATTACCGGAGTATCACCGCGCTGATAGGCGGCCACGAACTTGGAAAGGACACCGCTGTAAGGCGAGTCAGGGTTCTGCCGCGGCCCGAAGATGTTGAAATAACGGAGTGCAACGGTTTCGAGGCCGTAAATCCTGGTAAATATCTGGCAGTAGTACTCTCCAGCCACCTTTGCTAACGCATAAGGCGAAAGCGGGTCCGGCGTCAACGTCTCGACGCGTGGCATAGAGGGATTGTTCCCATAGGCCGCTGCCGAAGCGGCGAAGACCAGGCGTTTAACACCCGCGTCCCGCGCCGCCAGCAGCACATTCAGAGTCCCGGTGAGGTTGACGGCGTTGGCGGTCAGCGGGTCCTCAATCGAACGCACCACCGAGGGGAGCGCCGCGAGGTGAACTACGTAATCGGCACGCTCAAACAGGCGCGAAATCCCACCCAGGTCGCAAATATCCATTTCACGAAAGGTAATCTTGTCAGAAACACTCGCGAGGTTAGCGAGTCTGCCGGTCGCGAGGTTGTCCAGCACCCGAGTAGCTTCCCCCCTTCGCACCAGCTCATGAACAACGTGCGAGCCGATAAACCCTGCTCCACCGGTGACCAGATATGTGGCCATCGTTTTGAAGCTCTCCTGTAGCGTCAGTCTAACACACTATTTACTTGTGCCGAGGATTCGGCTTTATGTATAAACTTAAGTGCCCTTAAAATGTCCTGTCATTCCGAGCGAAGCAAGGAATCTCGCCCTGATCTTTCATTCCCAATCCGCCCGACGCCGATCGAGGTTCCTCGCTTCGCTCGGAATGACATTTCATGGTTTGTGGGTGCCCGTCCGCCGACGGGCATGAGCGACTGCTTTTCGACCATTTGCTGAATTTGGGGATTTCGAATATGAGGATTCTTGTGTTAGGTGGAGACGGTTACTTAGGTTGGCCGACGGCGATGTATTTGTCAGCCCGCAGTCACGATGTTGGCGTGGTGGACAACTTCGCCAAGCGCCGCTGGGAAATGGAGCTTAACGTCGAGCCCTTGATGCCTATCCACACCTTGCACGATCGCGTGAAGGCGTGGCATGAAGTTACGGGGAATAGAATCGAGCTGTTCGTTGGCGACTTGCGCAACTACGAGCTGGTGTCAAGAGCCTTGCAGGCGTTTGAGCCGGAGGCCATTGTGCATTATGGTGAGCAACCTTCCGCACCCTACTCGATGATTGACCACAGCCGGGCAGTCTTTACCCAGATGAACAATCTGGCGGGCACGCTGAATGTCCTGTGGGCCATGCGCGAACTTTTCCCCGCCGCCCACTTGGTGAAGCTGGGGACGATGGGTGAATATGGCACACCCAATATCGACATCGAGGAAGGATTCATCGAAATCGAGCACAAAGGCCGTAAGGACGTCCTTCCCTATCCGAAGCAGGCAGGTTCTTTTTACCACCTCACCAAGGTGCACGACAGTCACAACATCCTTTTCGCCTGTCGGGTGTGGAAACTACGTTCCACCGATCTGAACCAGGGCGTAGTTTACGGCATCGAGACGGATGAAACCGGCCTGGACGAGCGCCTGGCCACCAGCTTCCACTACGATGAAGTGTTTGGCACAGCTCTCAACCGCTTCTGCGTGCAGGCCGTCGCGGGAATTCCGTTGACGGTTTACGGGCGTGGCGGACAGACGCGGGGTTTTCTAAATATCCGCGATACGCTGCGTTGTGTGGAACTCTCCATCTTGAATCCGCCGCAGGCCGGTGAATACCGGGTATTCAACCAATTCACCGAGACTTTCAACGTGTTGGAGCTGGCGCAGATGGTGCAGGCGCAGTCGGCAAAACTCGGGCTTAAGGTGGAAATTGAGCACCTGAAGAACCCTCGCGTGGAAGCCGAGCAGCACTACTACAATCCTACGCACAGGAAGTTAATCGAGCTGGGATTGCAGCCGCACCTGCTTTCTGACGAGCTGCTACAAAGCATGGTCAAGCAAGTTGGGGAGCACGCGGGGCGCATCAAGCGGGACATCATTTTGCCACGGGTGACCTGGGAAAGCACGAAAGCAGAATTATGAATAGTGAATAGTGAACTCTGAATAGTAAACAGTGAGTAGGATGTGGCGAACTGCGCCCGCGGAATTCTCCTGATGTCGGACCCGCCCCTCCTGGCCGCTTATAATTTAGAATTTACCATTTACTATTCACTATTTGGAAGTATATCGAAGACTATAATGGAATTACTGCTGCTGGGCGCCGGGATGGGAATTGTGGGGGGGATGATTCCTTGCCCGCTCCATTTCATCGCGCTCACGCAAGTTGCGCTCAACCGCTGGCTGCGCGCCATCCTGATTCTCGTGGGGCCGCCTGTGGTCGTGGATGGGGCCATGCTGGTGGTGACGTTTTTCTTCTACCACTACATTCCTCAATCCATCGCCCACTATGTTGCCTACGCGGGCGGGGCGGTCCTGATCGCGTATGCCAGTTATTCGCTCAACGCTTTGAGGGGCAAGACGCAAGCCGAAATGGCCAACTCCGCCACGCTCACCTATGCGAGCGTCACCACTGCCACCCTCACTGAGCTGACCGCCCCCGGCACCTGGATTTACTGGATGACCGTTGCCGGCCCCATTCTCGCCGAAGGCCGCCTGCGCGGTTACTGGCACGTCGTACCCTTCTTCGTGGGCGGCCTGATCGGTTATTATGGAGCGGCGGTTGTTACGTTGCGGGTTCTCGCCTGGGGCGCCAGCCTCCACAAGCGCTTCCACGAAAGGCTGTTCCTCACCGCCAATATTCTTCTCTTCATTCTGGGAATCTCCTATCTGATAAGGGCCTATTTCGGGCGGTAACTTAAGGTGTCGTGTGCCAGGTGTACGGACCACTGACAACGGACAACTGAGAAGTTACAATAAGCGAATTGGGGATACAAACCACTTCCGAGGAGGTCGATTCGATAAATGGGCAACCCACTGACAATCTTAGGTATTGCAGGCAGCCTGCGAAAGAAGTCGTACAACCGAGCCGCGTTGCGCGTCGCGCAGCAACTGGTGCCGGAGGGCGCCAAGCTCGAGATCTTCGAGCTGGAAGGGATTCCGGTTTTCAACCAGGATGAAGAGCAAAATCCTCCGGACAAGGTGAAGCAGTTGAAGGCCAGGATTAGGGCAGCGGACGCCATTCTGTTTGTCACTCCTGAGTATAACTATTCGATTCCAGGGGTCCTCAAGAATGCAATTGACTGGGCTTCGCGTCCTTATGGCGACAATGCCTGGGCAGGCAAACCGGTGGCGGTGATGGGCGCTTCCGTCGGGGCACTTGGGACATCTCGCGCTCAGTATCATCTCCGGCAAGTGTTTGTCTTCCTCGATATGCTTCCCGTGAATAAGCCGGAAGTGATGATTGGCAATGCCAGCCAGCGATTCGACGAGGCGGGTAACTTGGTTGACCAGGACACCAGAAAGCATATCCGGGAACTGCTGGAATCCTTGGTGAATTGGGCCCGCCACCATCAAAGAGGGCGTGGAGCGGGGTCATAGGCGCTGACGAGAAGGCAGTCGGTCATGCGCGTCGGCTGACATGCCCCCAGAAAGCAGGAAAATGCGCGGAGCGCCTTGGAGTGCGGCGGCTTGACGCCGCCTTGCGCCCCCTGACGCGGACTTATGCAGCACCATGGTCGATTAACGTTACCTTGGACGTTTACGGCGCGCCTCCGGTGCCGACCTCAGTCCCTATTATGCAATGGCGGCGTCTAGCCGCCGCACTCCAAGGTGCCTTCGGCACAGGCATTTACAAAGCGGAAGGCTGAATCCGAAACCTAAGAACCCAAACTGTGAAAATCCGTGCAAACGCCTCGCAATTACGTTAGCATGAGAGGACCATCGCACAATCAGAAAGCCAAAGGAGGGTCGTATGGAAGAGACGAAGTCCATGTCCATCACGAGTCTGATCACAATCCCGGCGTTGATTACTCTTGGCATTACCATCCTCCGCTTGGTGGGTGAACTCGAACACTGGCCAAAGCCCTGGTTCAGCGCGGGGGCCGGCGGGGGATTTGCCATTGTTGGCATCTCCTGGCTGCCAATCATCTTCGGTCCCTATTTCGCCATAAAGTTGGCTGGGGCTGGCGACCCACCCTCAAGTGTCGGAAAAGCCATTGGATTGGCATTCGCTGGGTTGGGGGTATTAGTTCTGGGAGCCCTGGTTGCTGGAGCAATGACGCATTTACACCATCCGAACCTAAGCGTAGTCGGGTTGCTAGTAATGTTGGTAGCGGCATTTTTCCCCCGTATCGGCTGGCGTTCATTGGGGAGCACTCTGCTCGCTTATGCCTTTGCGGCCCGCGTTCCTGTCGTGATCGTAATGCTCGTCGCAATGCTCGGCAATGGCGGCCACGGTTGGGGAACGCATTACGACGCCGTGGATCCCGCGCTCGCCTCCGCCAGTTTTGCCAGGAAGTTCTTTCTTGAGGCTGTCGTGCCCCAGATGACCTTGTGGATCGGCTGGACGGTTGTTGTGGGCTCGATCTTCGGCGTCATTGCCACCGCTATCGCTCGCCGGGGGAAGCAAGCGGCCCCGGCTGCGGCGTGAGTGGCGAGGATCTCAGAACCTTGGATTGCGCGTGACGGTAGGGAGGCCATCCGCTGGGTAACAATTCGCGTGCCGGCCCTACGCACCTAAAAGCTTCGAGCGCTTCAAGTCTAGGACACAGAAACACGTGCCACATACCAAACGCAAAAGGAGTTTCGTATGGAAAAGACAAAGTCAATGTCCATCACGAGTCTGATTACGATTCCGGCCTTGATTACCCTGGGCATTACCATCCTGCGCCTGGTGGGTGAACTCGAGCACTGGCCAAAGCCCTGGTTCAGCACAGCGGCCGGCGGGGGATTTGCCATTGTTGGTATCTCCTGGCTGCCGATCATCTTCGGTCCCTATTTCGCCATAAAGCTGGCTGGGGCTGGCGACGGACCTTCGAGTGCTGGAAAGGCCATTGGATTCGCGTTCGTTGGATTGGTCGTGCTCTTTCTAGGCGGCTGGGTCGCTCAAGCAAGCTTCGCGCATCATCCAACATTGGCCCTGGTTGGGCTGCTGGTAATGTTGGCTTCAGCGTTTATTCCCGGCATCGGCTGGCGTTCATTGGGGAATACTCTGCTCGCTTACGCCTTTGCAGCCCGTATTCCGGTTCTGCTTGTGATGTTGCTGGCGATGCTCGGCAATGGCGGCCAGGGTTGGGGAACACATTACGACGCAGGTCCGCCTGGCTTCCCCCCTCAGTCTCTTGCGGCAAAGTTCCTCCACCTAGCTGTTTTTCCCCAGATGACCCTGTGGATCGGTTGGACGGTGGTACTCGGGTCCATCTTCGGCACCATTGCGGCTGCCATCAGTAACCGCGGAAAGCAAACTGCGCCGGCTGGGGTCTGAGCGGGGTATGTAGCGCTGGCCTTTAGGCCAGCACTTGCTGTCTCCGCAGGCGCGGGGGGCAGCTTGAATAGAGCGCGTAGCGGCCGGAGGTTGCTCTCTTTTTTGGGAACCCCGGAGACTGGATTTCGTTCATCACCTGCGCGTTAAGCGTCGTCCTGGCTAGCGCTTCTCGAAGAACAGGAAATACTGATAGGGCAATATATCCAGCCGCTTGCTCAAGCCGAAGCCCGCCTTCTGAAACTCCGTAATGACTTCCTGGTCTGAGAGCTTCATCGACTCCGGTGGGCCGACGGGGAGAGGCTTCTTGTAGAAGTCGATAACTACTACACGTCCGCCAGGCTTCAATATCTTTGCGAGTTTCACATAGTACGCCGGTCGGTTCTCGATGTGGTGTAGCACATCGCAAAAGAAAATCATGTTCACTGAGCTTGACGGCAGACGGGGGTCATCGGGTGCGGCAAGAATGGTCTTCAGATTAGCAGGCGCTTTGCTGCGTACTATCGCCAACAGCTCCTCATCAATGTCGACCGCATAGACCCTGCGCGCGTGGAGCGCGAAGCGGCGAGCGAAGTAGCCGGTGCCCGCTCCGATGTCAGCGACGGTGTCCGTGGGCTTCAGGTCCAGCGCCTCCACAACAGCGTGCGGTTTCTGCCATGCATCCCGCGAAGGATCCTCCAGCACCTTCGCGTATTCCTGTGATGACGCTGGGTGATGCTGATTGGGCACCTGCCCCAATGACAGGGCCGCGAAAGCGAACATCCATACATAAGGTTTCATGATCCGTTACCAGTAACCTTCAGAAGTCCGAACAGGTTTCGCGCGGTATCGAGCGCTACCCGCTCTCCTTGCTGCCCCTTAGGCGCGAAGAACCAATTCTCCGTCGCCAGACTAGACCCTGCCTTGAGCAAAAAGCTGAAGCCGCGCTCGCAATTCGTCTCGGGCACGTCGGAAGGCGGTCAATGTCTCTTTCTCGGAGCCTTGCACCGCGGCGGGATCTTCAATGCTCCAATGAATTCGTTTTGTTTTCGCCGGGAAGACGGGGCAAGCCTCCTTAGCGTTATCGCAGACCGTAATCAGATAGTCGAAATCCTGTCCTGCAAACTCGTCCACCGATTTGGAGCGGTGACCCGAAATGTCGATCCCTACCTCACGCATCACGCTGATAGCTTCGGGTCGCACGCGGGTCGGCTTCGTGCCGGCACTGAAAACCTCGAAGACCGCTCCTGCCTCATGGCGCAATAACCCCTCCGCCATCTGGCTACGTGCCGAATTACCCGTGCAAAGGATAAGGACTCTCACTTCGGTTTTACTGCCCTCACGAAGCCGCTCATAAACTTGCCATCGACGAGTGGCGCAATGGCCTCCACATCGATCCCCTGGCTCGAAAGTAACTCCCGCGCATCTTCGAGCCTGTAAATTCGGGTCGGTTCGATGGTCACTACGTCAAATCCTGCCTGTTTGAGTTTTGCAAGGTACTCATTCTCTTCCAGCGCCCCAGCCATGCAGCCTACCCATAACTCCATGCTGCGCCGAATCTCGGCAGGGACTTCCCCGCGTACCACAATATCGGAGACTGCGAATCGCCCACCCGGCTTGAGCACGCGAAAAGCTTCTCGCAGCACTTGGTCCTTGTCAGCCGAGAGGCTGATGACGCAATTCGAGATGACAACATCGACGGAATTATCAGGGAGGGGGATGTCCTCGATTTCGCCTTTCAGGAACTCCACATTTTCCACGCCGGCCTTTCGCTGGTTTTCGCGGGCCAGCGCCAGCATTTCATCCGTCATGTCCAGACCGTAGGCCTTGCCTGTCGGCCCCACCCTCCGGGCAGAGAGCAGCACATCAATACCTCCGCCCGATCCCAGGTCGAGGACGGTTTCGCCGGGCTTCAGCTCAGCCAGCGCGGTGGGGTTTCCACACCCCAAGGAAGCGAGTAGGGCCTCCTCAGGGACTTGGCTGGTTTGGCTGCCATCGTAGAGGTTCGAGGTGATGGGGTCGCAACAACCGTCCAATGCCGGGGCCGTCCCGCAACAGGAAGTCGGGCCTTGGATGACGCGCAGGGCCGCCTGCCCGTATTTCTCCCTTACCACTTCTTTGATATTCTCATTGTTCATCTCCGTCTCCTTTTCCGCCATCCGGTTGGCTGCAAATTAACATCCTGTTCACTTTCTGGTGACAACTGCGTGACCTTTTACCAGCTATCCTAAGGTGCTAGCCGGTCGGTTGTCCAGGGGCTCTGCGAATCCAATTGATGAGCGAGAGGAGGGTGATATGCAAAGGTCCTGCCTCGTCCTTGAGGCGGGCGGACTTGTGTCCGCTGCCATCCTTCTGGCAAGGTCAACGTAAGTTGCGGATCAGTTTCCATGCTTCGGTGAGGTGGGCGCCAAGTTCATCGTCGCCGACTTCACTGAGTTCGATTCCGACCCAGCCCTTGATTCCAACATACGGCGGCCTGTTGTAAATTCGCGGGAAGTTCGCGATGAGAGACTCCTGCTCGCCTGGGTGTGCCGGAATCAAAACTGCAATATGGCCGTCGTTCTGATGATTATTGGAGAACATCGCAAAAACACGTTTCTTGACGAAGAATGTCGGCTCACTATGGGACAGTTTCTCGGTTGCACCCGGCAACGCCAGGCAAATTTCGTGGACTCTCTCTTTCTGTCGCTCACTATTCATGTCCATCGATCCTGTTCTAGGATACCGCGAATTGGCGAGTTCAGCCGTATAATTGGGTATGAGGGTGGGTGCATTGCTCTACAGACTTTGTAAATCAACCGACGTTTTGCCAATGGCTCGCATCCGGGCTCGCGAATGGGGCGGAGTGGAGTACTGGACGGCCCGCATCTCCGGGTACCTCCAAGGTCAAATCAACCCGCAACATGCCCTGCCGCCTCGCACCTGTTACATCGCAACGGAGCACGGTTCGGTGGTGGGTTTTGTGGCAGGCCATCTCACCGTGCGCCATGGGTGCCATGGGGAACTAGAGTGGATCAACGTTATCCGGGAACGGCGCCGCGACGGCGTCGCATCTCAACTGCTTCGCCTATTGGCGCGTTGGTTCTTTCAACAAGGAGCGTTCCGCGTATGTGTCGATGTCAACCCGGCGAACCCTGAGGCACTGGCATTCTACATGCGGAATGGTGCTGAGAGGTTGAACGAGAACTGGCTGGTGTGGAACGACATCCGGATTGTAATGGGCAAGCAACGGGAACGCGCTCGTCGAACCCGTGACGGAAGAACTCTGGAGGCTTCCAGTCAGCAGTGAAGTCGGTGGGGAGACTCAGGAGCGGATCTAGCCCGCTTGCGCCTCGCCCACCGGACCCCTTTTGAACTCGCAAATCCGTGTTCGGGGCGATCCAAAACCGCATTTTTGGTGCGTTTTGTGCTCGTTCTGGGTGCTCATTTTGGGTTCGTTTTAGGTTCGTTTTGGGCACCCGTCTCTTTGTTTTCATAGAGATAGTGGCTTCGTTCGTACAAAGAACAATCTTTTTGCGAGCCCTCCCCCGGGTGAAATCGCCGGCTGGTGCACATCCCCGTCTAGGGACCTGCGATCTCCGGGGGAAGCCCTATCGTATGCGACCGATACAGCCCTTGCCGCGAAA
>Ga0187782_10002313_pt1 | contig 14045 bp, 16 predicted proteins | sample 0715_SJ02_MP15_2_FD_132454 | JGI IMG/M metagenome (GOLD analysis project Ga0187782, IMG submission 132454) | Tropical peat soil microbial communities from peatlands in Department of Meta, Colombia - 0715_SJ02_MP15_20_MG | ecosystem: Environmental > Terrestrial > Soil > Wetlands > Peat | place...
AGGTCGACGACCGTCCTCGACGGACCGAGCCGCAGCACGTGGCCGAGGTGACGGACCGCATCGACCGGGTAGTCGGGTCGGCCCCGCTCGTAGGCGTCCGCCGCGCGCCCGAAGCCGCGAACCGCCGGATGCGTTCGGAAATGCGCGCGGGTCACGTCGTCTCGGCTCCGGTCGCCTACCCGCTCGGGAGCGGCGGGCTCGAAGGGGGCGGCGCGCCGCTGGGGAGGTCCCGGTGCGCCTCGTAGACCCCGATCCCCCGCCCCAGAAGGAGGCCGAGGCTGAACCCGAACAGAAGGTCGACCACGATGAGGACGAGGAGCGCTCCGACCGACGGCGGAGCAGGGAGCGGGAAGGTGAACAGGAGGCCGGCGAGGCCGAAGACGGCGAACTCGGCCACGATCCTCGAGACGAAGAGCACGAGGTAGAGGACCGGAACGTGCCAGGGCAACCGGTAGTAGAGCTGGCCGTCCCCGCGCTCCTCGAACCGGACGGTCCTTCGGACGAGCGGCCGGGCGAGCCCGGCGGCGGCGACCGGCACGGCCACGTAGAGCGCGCAGAGCGGGTAGGTGTCGGAGCCGAAGTAGCCGAGCGCGGCGTAGAGGGTCGTGAACGCGAACGCGACGAACAATAGGACGTAGAAGGCGGCGAACGTGAACAGCCGGCCGGTCGAGTAGCGCGTCCCCTGGACCATGAGGTAGGTCCGGCGCGCGATGATGAGGACGAACAGGACGAGGACGACGAGGACCGGGGTGACGTCCGAGGGGGGCGGCGTCGACACTTCGCGCGCAGAGAATGGGTCGTACAAAACTCTGAGCGCCTGCGCACGAAACCTTTACACCTCCGCCGGGCTCCGCCGGCCGATGGCGGAAGGGAACGTCGAGCGGACCTTCGTGCTCGTGAAACCGGACGGCGTGCGGCGGGGCCTCGTCGGCGAGATCGTCTCGCGGTTCGAGAAGAAGGGCTTGAAGCTCGTGGCGGCGAAGATGCTCCGGGTCACGCCCGAGCTCGCCCAGCGCCACTACGCCGAGCACCAGGGAAAGGCGTTCTACGCGGCCCTCGTCCAGCACATCACCTCGGGCCCGGTGGTCGCCCTCGCGCTCGAGGGCCGGAGCGCGATCGCGGTCGTGCGCCTCCTCATCGGGGCGACCAACCCGCAGACCGCGGCGCCGGGGACCGTGCGCGGCGACCTCGCGCTCGGCCTCACCCCGAACCTCATCCACGCCTCCGACTCCGCCGAGTCGGCCGCGCGCGAGCTCGCGCTCTACTTCACCTCCGAAGAGTACCTCGCGTATTCGCAGGTCGGCGAGGAGTACTTCTAACGCGATGGACGCCGCGCTCTCGGAGGCGGTCGTGGCGCTCCGACGCGGCGGTCTCGTCGTCTACCCGACCGACACCCTCCTCGGCCTTGGGGCCCTCGCGCGCGACCGACGCGCGGTCGACCGGCTCATCGCGGCGAAAGGTCGCCCTCCCACCCAGCCGATCTCGGTCTGCGTGAGCTCGACCGAAGAGGTCGAGCGGTACGCGACCGTCTCGCCGAGCGCCCGGCGGTTCCTGCGTCGCCACCTGCCCGGGCCGTTCACCGTGCTGCTTGCTCCCTCCTCCGAGGCGCGTCGCACCTTCGCGACGAGCGTCGGCGGCTCGGGGACGGTCGGGTTCCGGATACCGGACCACCCGACCGCCCGCGCCCTCGCGCGGGCCGCCGGACCCCTCACCGCGACGTCGGCGAACCGCCACGGCACTCGCCCTTCCCGGACGCTCGCCGAAGCCCGTCGGTCGCTCGGAGACGCCGTGCGCGTCTACCTTCGGTCGCCTCCGGCCGGCTCGGGCCTTCCCTCCACGCTGGTCGACCTCACCGGACCCGAGCCGCGCGTCGTCCGGAGGAGCTGAGGAACGTGGCCCGGTACCCGCCCGACCTCGACCGGTGGCGGGAAGCGTCCCGGATCGCGGCGCGGGCCCGCGAGGTCGGCGTGCGCGCCGCGGTGCCGGGCGCCCGCCTCACGGAGGTCGCGGACGCCGTCGAGGGGTTCATCCGTTCCGAGGGGGCCGAGCCGTCGTTCCCCGCGAACCTCTCCCGGAACGACCAGGCGGCGCACTTCACCCCGTTCCCCGGCGACCCGACCGTCCTCGTGGAGGGGGACCTCCTCAAGGTCGACGTCGGCGCGCACATCGACGGGGCGATCGCCGACACCGCCGACACGGTCGAGGTCGGGGGGACGCACCGCTTCGAGCACCTCATCCTCGCCGCGCGCGAGGGCCGGGCCGCGGGGATCGCCGCGGTGCGGCCGGGCGGCCGGGTCGACGACGTCTCGCGCGCGATCGCGCAGGCGATCCGGGCCCGCGGGTTGAAGCCGGTCGTCGACCTCACGGGGCACTCGATCGAGCGCTACCTTCTGCACGCGGGGAAATCGATCCCGAACGTCCCCGGGGCGAGCGCCGCGACCTTCGAGGAAGGGGAGGTGATCGCGATCGAGCCGTTCGCGACCAACGGGATGGGCAGCATCGGCAACGGCCCGTTCGGCAACATCGTGCGGTTCCGTCGCGACCCGGGCAGCGCGGACCCGGCCATCGCGCACCTCTTCGGTCGGTTCCGCACCCTTCCGTTCACGGCCCGATGGCTCACGACCGCCGAGGAAGAGGCGGCGTTGAAGCGCGCCCGTCGCCTCCTCCAGACGTACCCGGTGTTCGTTGAACGCGGCCACGGGTTCGTCGCCCAGGCCGAGCACACGATCTTGGTCGGCCCGGCGGGCGCCGAGGTCCTCTCGGGTCCGTGAGACGCCCGCGCTCGACCTAGCGTCGCGGGTTCTCGAACTCCGCCCGGGCGAGCGCCGAGCCCTTCACCACGGACTCGAGCTTCGCGTACGCGACCGCAAGGCTGCGCGTTCGAAGGCCGCAGTCCGGGTTCACCCAGACCCGCCTCGGGTCGCCCAGGTACTTCGACGCCCGGCGGATCCGGTCCGCGACGACCTCGGGCGACTCGACCGGGTCGCGGTGCACGTCCACGGCGCCGAGGCCGACCTCCCGCCGGTCCCCGTACTCGGTGAGCGTCTTCAGCACCTCGTAGCCGTCGTGGCCGGCGGTGTCACGGTTCGCGAACTCCCACGCCCACTGCGAGCACCGCTTCGCCTCGAGGAGCGTCGGCAGAAGGTCCGCGTAGTTCGAAAAGCAGATGTGCATCGTGAACTCGGCGTTCAACCCGTCGGTCGCGGCGTTGAACCCGTCGACCACGATCGCCGCCTCGTCCGGGTGCGTGCCGGCGGCCGGCTCGTCGATCTGGATCACGCGCGCCCCGCGGTCGATGAGCGCGGCGAGGGTCGGGCGGATCGCTCGGCGGGCGATGTCGACCACGAACTCCTTCTGGGCCGCGCGTCGCGCGGACCGGCCCTTCCAGCCCCGCTGGCGGGCGAGGTAGTACTCGTTGTACGACCAGTCCGCGAGCGTGTACGGGCCCGTGATCGGGACCTTCGGTTCCGCGTGGGCGTGGCGTTTCACGAAGTCGAACTCGTCGACGTGGTACGGGTGGTCGAGGCGGACCTCGTCCGTGACCGCGGCCTTGAGGTAGTACTTGTTGTCGAACGACCGGACGTGGCCGCCGAAGCGGAACCCGCGCATCTGACGGATCGGGTACTCGTACATCTCGATGCGCCGCGCTTCCCCATCGTAGACCCGGGTGAGCCCGACGGTCTCGAGGTAGCGGAGCGCGAAGAGGGCGCCCAGGTCCCGCACCGCCTCCGGGCTCGCGTCCCGCGGCCGGCCGTCGAGGAGGGCATCCCGGACCTCGGGCGCCTCGCGCGCGAACCCGACGCGCGCGTCCCAGCTCCGTAGCTCCTCTTTCGCCGGTTCGTCGAGCGGCTCCGACCGCTGGCCGAGGAGCTGCCAGCGCGGCTTCGCGAGGCTCCCGATCTCCTGGGTCGGGAAGAGCGGTCGGTCGCTCATGGGGACGCTCCGGCGAGCGCTTTCTGGACCGCGGGAAGGACGTGGAGCTTGCGCGTCGCGGGTTCCCACGGAAGCAGGTCGAGCCGGGCGCCGGGGCCGAGCCAGACCGAGCTCGGGCGCCGGCGGGCGTAGGCCGCTCGAACGACCCGCGCGACCTCCGCGGGGTCCTCTTCGAGCGTCGTGCGGGGGTCGACGACCCCGAGCCCGAGACCCCGGCGGGTCGCGCTCTCGGGGAGCTGGTCGACCTCCGTTTCGGCGAGGTCGACGCCGACCACCGAGACCGGCAGTCGGTCGAGGAGCGGGAACGCCGGGGCGGCGTCCGCGCCGTACGTCCAAACGACCGAGGTGCCGCCGTTGAGCGCGCTCTGGACCGCGCTGTAGCCGGCGACGACCGCCTCGGCGCGGGGGCCCTCGGGCGGCCGGACGACGAGCTGGGGCTCCGAGAAGAGGAACGTCGAGAAGCCCCGGCCTCGTAGCTCCTTCACCTCGTCCCCGAGGAGTCGGCCGAGCCGGTGGATGAGCGCGGGCTCGGTCTCCCCCGAGCGGTTGTCGAGCATGACGGCGAACGAGTACGGCCCGGGCAGAAGGACGCGCGCCGTCCCGGGCGATTCGAGGGTCGGGGGCGGCAGACGGGAGGCGAACGCGCCGGGGGTGCGGCCGGGCGGCGCGAGCAGGATCGGCTGGCGGTAGAAGGTGTTCGTTTCGAGCCAGCGGGTGAGCGGGCCGACCGTGAACCCTTCCCACGTCTCCGCGAACGGACGGAAGAGGTCGGCCCAGCGCAGGTAGCCGGCGGTCGTCCCCTCGAAGCCGAGCCGTTGCTCGAGTTCGACCACCTCCGCCTCCGTCCGGCGGTAGAGCTCTTCGACCGCGTCGGCGCTCGTCCGTCCGCGGTCGAGGTCCCGGGTCGCGGCGACGAGGGCTTCGGAGCGCGGGAACGCCCCGGTGAGGCCGGTACGGACGATCATCGCCCGCCCGACCCCGGGGGGGACTTAACGCTGACGAATTTCGCGCAAGGTGCGGCCGATGAAACGGCGTTGCGCTGGGGACAACTCGCCCGGAATCATTCGTCGAGGTTCGTGCGCACGATGCGGTCGAAGTCGACCGGCTTCGGCGGCCACCCCTCGGTCATGTACCGCACGAACGCGTCGAGCGACCCCTGCGTGAGCGCCTCGTTGCGGACGCGTTCGAAGCCGATCGTGGAGACGTGCCGCTCGTTGAGCGCATGGTGTGCCCCGTAGTGGGCCGGGTAGACCTCGGTCTCGTTCGGAAGCGTCAGGATCTTCGTCGTGAGCGATTCGTACAATTTTTCGGGAGAGCCCCCACCGAGGTCGGTCCGGCCGCAGCTCCCGAGCAGGAGGGTGTCGCCGGTGAAGACCTTGTCGCGCACGCGCAGGGTCACGTGGTCGGGGGTGTGGCCCGGTGTTTCGAGCACGACCGCCTCCTCGCTCCCGAAGCGGACCGCGTCGCCCTCGGCGATCGAGCGGTGCGGGTAGCGCGCCTCCGAACGGCGGCTCAGGTGGATCGGGGCGTCGGTCGCCGCGTGGAGCGCCGCATGCCCGGCGAGGTGGTCGGCGTGCGTGTGCGTCTCGAGGATGCCGACGAGCCGCCATCCTCCGTCCGCGAGCAGCGCCCGGTAGGGGCCGATCTCCCGGCCGGGGTCGATGAAGACCCCTTCGCGGGCGACCGGGTCGCCGAGGAAGTAGGTGAGGCACCCCACGTCCGGCCGCGGGATCTGGCGGAGGAAGAGGTGCGCTTCGGGGTCCTCGTCCGGGTACCGGGCGAGGTCGGCGTCGGCGACCCGGGAGTACTCCTCGAGGCCGCCTTCGAGCGCGGCGGAGAGCGAGAACCCTCGGTCCTGCAGGAACCGCACCGCGCGGCGGGCCTGGGCGCCGAAGTGGTCGTAGGCGACGATCGGGCGGTCGTGGGGAAGGGACGCAAGCGCCTCCCCGATCGAGTCGAGGGGGACGTGGCGGTCCCCGGGAAGGTGGACGAGCGCTCGCTCGCGGGCCGGCCGAACGTCGAGCAGGAACGGCGGCGCGCTCGACGCGATCAGCGTTCGGAGGTCGAGCGGGGAGACGAGCGGTACCGCTCCGGTCCGGGGAGGGCGGACGAACGGGTGCGGAAGGCCTTCGGTGGAGACGCCCACGGTGGAAACGAAGGGAATTCCCGGACTATTTAGTCGAGGGTTCCGGCGCACTTTTGGAGGGCGTCCCTCCGGACCGGCCAGTCCGTCAATTGCCGAACCCCCTGCTCGTCTCCGCAAAAGCGTTAATAAACCGAGGCCGGGTGAACCCGAGGAGATGGCCCAAAGCGTGAGCGCGCCCGTCGACCCCGAGCGTGCCGCCCGGCGGAAGGCGCGCGAGGCCGCCGCCGCCGAACGGAGCGAGGGCCAGACCGACCTCCTCGGCGAGCGCTCGCTCGAGCTCTCGCGCTACTTCGGCGGCAAGATCGAGACCGTCCCGAAGGTGCCGGTGCGCTCGCTCGCGGACTTCTCGCTCTGGTACACGCCCGGCGTGGCCCGGGTCTCGCGCGCGATTGAGGCCGACCCGGAGAGCGCGTTCGAGCTCACCGGACGCTGGAACACGATCGCGATCGTCACGGACGGCTCGCGCGTCCTCGGCCTCGGCGACATCGGTCCGCGCGCCGCGCTCCCCGTCATGGAGGGAAAGGCGCTCCTGTTCAAGTTCCTCGGCGGGGTCGACGCGATCCCGGTCCCGATCCAGGTGAGCTCGCCCGACCAGTTCATCTCCACCGTCGAGGCGATCGCCCCGGCGTTCGGCGGGGTCAACCTCGAGGACATCGCCTCGCCGAAATGCTTCGGGATCCTCGAGGAGCTCACGAAACGTCTCCCGATCCCCGTCTGGCACGACGACCAGCTCGGGACCGCGGCGGCGACGGTCGCGGGGCTCCTCAACGCGCTCGAGCTCACCCACCGGTCGGTGCGGGAGGTCCGGACGGTGCTCCTCGGCGCCGGTGCGGCGAACCTCGTGACGGCCCGTCTCCTGCTCGAGATGGGGCACCCGGCCCACCGGCTCACGCTCGTCGACCAGAAGGGGGTCCTGCACGCCGACCGCGAGGACCTGGACGAGCTCGAGCTGCGGAACCCGTGGAAGTACCGGGTCGCCCTCACGACGAACGGGGGCGGTCGCACGGGCGACCTCGCGGCGGCCCTCGAGGGTGCCGACGTGCTGCTCGCGGCCTCGACGCCGAACCCCGAGACGGTCCGTCCCGAACACATCCATCGGATGGCAAAGGACCCGATCGTCTTCGCGCTCGCGAACCCGGTTCCCGAGATCTGGCCGGACGTCGCGCGGTCGGCCGGCGCGGCGATCGTCGCGACCGGGAGGAGCGATTTCCCGAACCAGGTGAACAACTCGCTGATCTTCCCCGCGGTGTTCCGCGGGGTCCTCGACGCGCGCGCCCGCTCGATCCCGGACGAGGTCGTCCTCGCCGCCGCGAAGGAGCTCGCGCGCGGCGCGGCGCTCAAAGGTCTCAGCGCCCACCACCTGCTCCCGACGATGGAGGAGCCCGAGGTGTTCCCGCTCATCGCCGCGGCGGTCGGCGACACCGCGGTCCGGCTCGGCATCGCGCGCCGCAAGCTCTCCCACGACGAGTTCCTCGACCGCGCGAAGACGCTGATGGGGCGGCCCGCGCGGCTCGTCCGCGCCCTCGCCCGAGCCCGTCTTACGCCTCCCATGCCTCGGCCTCCCGCGCGACGGAGGCGAACGAAGTGAGCGCGGCCGGCGAGGGCAGTGGCCGCGGAGGGGGACCACGCGAATCCCCCTCGGTGCCGATCCACCTTCGCCCCGCGAAGGAGTCCGACGTCCCGGCGCTCGTGCCCCTGTTGATCCGGCTCAAACGGCTCAACGAGGAGTTCGACCCGCTGCTCAAGGTCCGCGAGGACGCCGACCAGCAGGCGAAGCAGATCCTGAAGGCGAACATCGCGGACCCGAAGGCGGTCGTCCTCGCCGCCGAAGGCGTCGGCGCGGACAAGGACAAGGTCGTCGGGTTCGTGCGGGCCCTCGTGCGCGAGCGTCCGTTCTACGAGCCGGCGCAGGAGGGGGTCATCCTCGACATCTACCTCCTTCCGATCTACCGGCGTCGCGGTGTCGGCGAGTACGTCCTCCGCGAAACCTCGAACGCGCTCAAGGCGAAGGGCGCGGGGGTCGTCACGGCCGAGTTCCCGTCCCAGAACGAGATCGCGAGCCGCTTCTACTCGAAGCGCGGCTTCCGCCCGATCACCGAGGTCCAGGCGCGCTCGCTGTAGGCGCCGGGGCGGAAGGACGACCCCGTCCGCATGACGGGCCGGCCCGGGTCCCTATCGGTCCGCTTGGAGGTGGGCCTCGACGAACCAGAGCCACTTGTCGACGCCGCGCGAGATCTCGGTAAAGAGGTCGGCCGTGTCGCGGTCGCCGAGCTTGTCGGTCGCGTCGATCGCGGCGCGGACGGACTTTCCGAACGCCGCGAGGGCGGTCGTGACCGCCTCGACGTGCTGACGGCCGTCCTTCGCGGCCGGGTACTCGGGGAGGGTCGTGCGGGTGACCACCTGCCGGGCGGTGCCGTGCGCGACCCCTCCGAGCTGCACCGTCCTCTCGGCGATCAGGTCGACGTACTCCTCGACGTCCTCGTTGACCTTGTCGAACAGTTCGTGGAGCGCGATGAAGTTCGGGCCCTTCACGTTCCAGTGGGCCTGTTTCATCTGCGTCTGGAGGTCGATCGCATCGGCGAGCCGCAGCTCGAGGAGGTCGATCGCACCGTTTCGCGCGTCGTCCGGGAGGTCGTTGTGGGTAGGGTAGACCGCAGTGGGTCGGCTCTTGATCATCGTTCTCGCGTGCATGGTCCTCGGCCGGCGGCACGCCGCGGGGCGCCTTGAGATTTCTCGCCGGCGGCGCGGTGCGGGGTCGAGCGGTTTCGGGCGCTGACCTTAAGCGACAGAAGACTCCTCTGCGAGCATGCCGAAGGCTCCGAGCGCCGCCGCGGGCGCCCCGCCCCGTTTCCTGCGCCGAGGGAAGGTGAAGGAGGTCTACGAGGTCTCCCCGACCGAGCTCGAGTTCCGCTTCACGAACGACATCTCGGTCTTCGACAAGCACATCCCGAGCGAGATCCCGCACAAGGGCGAGACCCTCGCGCGCACCGCCGCCTACTGGTTCGAGCTCTGCTCCCGGCTTGGCGTGCCGCACCACTACCTCTCCCTCGCGGGACCGACCGCGATGCGGGTGAAGCGGGTCCAGGTCGTGCCGAAGCCGGCGACCCTCGGACCGCACCCGACGAACTACCTCGTCCCGCTCGAGCTCATCGTGCGCTACTACCTCGCGGGGTCGATGTGGGACCGCGTGAAGGCCGGGAAGGTCCTGCCCGAATCCCTCGGGTTCCCGAAGGGAAAGACGCTCGCCTACGGCGAGCCGCTCCCCGAGCCCCACTTCGAGGTGACGACGAAGCTCGAGCCGGTCGACCGTCTCCTCACGAAGGAGGAGGCGCTCTCGCTCTCCGGCCTCTCCGCGGCCGACCTCGACCGGATCCGGGAGATGATCCTCAAGGTCGACGTCGCGATGCAGAAGGAGATCGGACCGCGCGGCCTCATCCACGTCGACGGGAAGAAGGAGTTCGCCGTGGACGCGGACGGCGCGCTGATGATCGTCGATACGTTCGGAACGGCCGACGAGGACCGGTTCTGGGACTCGGCGGCGTATGAGCGCGGCCGCCAGGTCGATTTCTCGAAGGAGTTCGTCCGCCAGCACTACCGCCAGACCGGCTACTACGACGCGCTCCAGAAGGCCCGCGGGACCGGCTCTCCCGAGCCGGCGATCCCGCCGCTTCCCCCGCTGCTCGTCGACGAGGTGAGCCGGCTCTACACGACCGTCTTCCAGCGGCTCACCGGCGAGCCGTTCGTGCCGCTCGCGCGGTCCGGGTAGGCCGCAGCGTTCACCGTTTCGCGACCCCTCCCGTACGCTTATCTCCCCTCGGCCCGGTCGGTCGAACGTGCCGTCCAAATCGAGCTCGAAGGCGACCGGGACCGAGGAGGCCCCACCCGCCCCGAAAGCCCCCGTCGCCCTCGAGGACCTGCCCGGGATCGGGGGGATTACTGCCGAGAAGCTGCGCGAGAGCGGCTACACGGACCTGATGGAGCTCGCGGTCGCGTCGCCCGGCGACGTCGCCGAGGCGGCCGAGATCGGGGTAGCGATCGCGCAGAAGATCATCGGGGAGGCCCGCCGCAAGGCGGACGTCGGTGGCTTCGAGAGCGGCACGACCCTCCTCGAGCGGAGGAAGAAGCTCGGACGGGTCACGACCAACTCGAAGGCGCTCGACGAACTGCTCGGGGGCGGGGTCGAGACGCAGGCGATCACCGAGTTCAGCGGGGAGTTCGGGACCGGAAAGACCCAGCTCGCGCACCAGGTCGCGGTCGACGTCCAGCTGCCGGTCGCCCAGGGCGGCCTTTCGGGCGAGGTCGTCTACATCGACACCGAGAGCACGTTCCGCCCGGAGCGGATCGTCGACATGGCGAAAGGGGTCGGCCTCGACCCCGAGACGGCGCTTGGCCGGATCCACGTCGCGCGCGCGTTCAACTCGAACCACCAGATGCTGCTTGTGCAGAAGGCCCAGGAGCTCGCCCGGGAGAAACCGATCCGGCTCCTCGTGGTCGATTCGCTCACCGCGCACTTCCGCTCCGAGTACCTCGGTCGCGCCGAGCTCGCGCCGCGCCAGCAGCACCTGAACCGCCACCTCCACGAGCTCCTCCGCTTCGCCGACACCTACAACGCCTCGATCGTGGTCACGAACCAGGTCTCGGCGCGGCCGGACATCCTTTTCGGCGACCCGACCCGCCCGATCGGCGGGAACATCGTGGCCCACGCGGCGACGTACCGGGTCTACCTGCGAAAGTCGAAACCCCCAAAGCGGATCGCCCGCCTCATCGATTCGCCGAACCTTCCCGAGGGCGAGGCGGTCTTCTCGCTCACGACCGAAGGGATCCGGGACTGACACGGATTTGTCGCACGGCGAGATGGGGGATTCGCCGAGCCGACCGGTTTCCGGGCCATGACCGCTCCCACGCGCGTCCCGAGGACGACGAGGTCGAAGGTGCCGAGCCCGCAGGAGGTCGCCCCCGGCGTCTTCGTGGGAGGTTGGGAGGACGCGGTCAAGTTCTCCGGCCGTCGATTCTGCGTCTCCGACGAGAAGCCCGAGGATATGCCGCCGGGAACCCATGTGCCGATCTACGACGACGCGAAGGACGAGCCGATCGTACCGAACCTCGACCGGCTGGCCGCCGAGATGAGTGCCGCCCGCAAGGCGGGGGAACGGGTGATCGTCTTCTGCGGACACGGGATCCGCCGCGGACCACTCGGTGCGGCGTGGTATCTCCACCGCGTCGAGCACCTCTCGCTCGACCGGGCGTACGAGCGGATCCGCGCGGTCCGGCCGAAGGTCGAGACGGCGCGGGAGTGGATCGGGAACCCGGAAGCGCTCGATTCGTAGCGAATCGCGGAGTCGCATGCATCCCGAGAGCAACCCCGACGCGCGTTGGGTGGCGGCGCTCGCGGGTGTCCCGGAGTCCCGCGCCCGCCGGGCGCTCGACGCAGCGAAGGACGAGCGGGCGCTCTACCGACACCTCGACCGGTTGCACCGCCTGGGCGGTCGCCCGTCGTACGTCGAGATCGACGCTCCGCTCGAGCTCTACGCGCTCGTCCGTCTCCTCCGCCCCCGACATGTGGTTGAGGTCGGCGTCTCGTCCGGCGTCTCCTCGGCGTACATGCTCGAGGCGCTCGAACGTGTCGGGCGCGGGACGCTCCACTCGGTCGACCTTCCGAAGCTCGAGACCCGAACGCTCTCGCGGGGCCGCTCGCGCTACCCGTCGTGGGCGCTGCCGCCCGGCCGTTCGTCCGGCTGGGCGGTCCCGTTGCCGCTGCGCGGCCGCTGGGACCTTCGCCTCGGCGACAAGCGCCGGGTCGTCCCGCTCCTCGTGGAAGAGGAGTTTCCGGTCGACATGTTCGTCTACGACGTCCCCCACGTCGAATCCGAGGCCGCCCGGGAGTTCGCCACGATCGACCGTCGGTTCCACAACGGTTCGGTGGCGATCGCGGACCACGGGCCCGGCGGAGGTCTCTGTGCACCGCTGAAGCGGTGGGCCCGCTCCCGCCGCGCGACCCCCGTGCGGTGTGCAGAGTGGGGGTTGTTCGGGTTCCGGAGCACCGGACGCGCGCGGTCGTCGGCTAGGCGACCGGACGGGGCGGCGCGCTGACGCGACGTAGCGCGGTCGCCTTCACGTAGAGGAACACGGGGGTCCCCGGTCGCAGGCCGAGCTGTCGGACCGGCTCCTCGGTCATCGCGACCCGGAGCCGCCCACCGGCGGTCCGGACCAGGACCGTGAGCTCGAGGTGTTCCTCGCTCGGGGTCACCGAGACGACGGTCGCCGGGATCACGTTCCGCGCGCTGGAGGGAAATCGACGCCGTGCGACGACCACCGTCTCCGGCTCGAGGAGCAGCGAGACCCTCTCCCCGTCGTCCGCCGGGAACGCGACCCGAAGGCGGAGCGTCGCCCCCACGCGGACCTCGGGTTGGGGAGAGCTTCGGTAGACGCCGTGAAGGAGGTTCGGGGCGGGAAGCGGCGTGACGGGACGTGCGTCGAGGAGCTCGACCGAATCGAACCCGCCGTGCGCGATGCGGTCGCCGAGGGCGGTCAGCGTGGTTCCCCCGTGGCCCGCGCCCCCGCGGACGCCGCGGACGACCGGACCCCCGAACGCCTCCGCGAGCCGCGAGATCCGGTAGACCGCGCGGTCGCGGGAGATCCCGAGCCGACGGCTCGCGCCGGCGATCGAGCGCTCCCGCGCGAGCGAGCGCAGCAGGGCGACGTCCGTGCTCGTGACCATGTTTCCGCGACGCGTCACGGATCCTTCCGGGGGCTCTCTGCGGCCGGGCCCAGCGCGAGGAGACTCCTCTCGTCTATATCGAAGCGAGCCCGCGCCCCGACGGACGGAAGGCGCGATGAGTCGCTCGGGGCGACCTTCACGGCCACCGCGAGCTCCTCGACCCGGAGCGTGATGGCGAAGCCGTCCGGAGTCGGCCGGGCACTGCGTACGGTCCCCTCCCACCTTCCCGAGGCGCCCCCTCCGGTGAAGGTCGGACGCGCGAACGCGACGCCCTCGGTCCCCGAGCGCTCGGCGAGCCAGGCGGGAAGGGACCCCGGGGGGCCGGCCGCGAGCGTCGCCCGGTCGTAGACGTTGTCGTACCCGACGAACCGCGCGCTGAAGAGGTCGCTCGGGTGGGCGAGGAGGGTCGCCGCGTCGCCCCGGACCCCGGGCTTCCCGGCCCGCAGCACGAGGAACGAGTCCGCGACGGCGAACGCGAGCGACGGGTCGTGGGTCACGACCACGACCGGGACCCGCCCCATCTCGCGGAGCTCTTCGAGGACCCGACCGAGTTCGAATCGAGCTTCGACGTCGAGCGCCTGCCACGGCTCGTCCCAGAGCACGAGGTCCGGTTCGGCCGCGAGGGCCCGGGCGAGCGCGACCCGCTGCATCTCGCCGCCGCTCAAACGGGCGGGGTAGCGGCGGGCGAGCGGCGTGAGACCGAACCGGTCGAGGAGCTCCCGGGCGCGGGCGAGCGCGTCGGTCCGCCCGCGCACGTCGAGCGGGTAGCTCACGTTCCGCTCGACGGTGCGGTGCGGGAAGAGTCCGAGCCCCTGCGGCACGTAGCCGAGGCTCCGCTCCTCGGGCGGGCGGTCGGTGAGGTCGACGCCGTCGCGCGCGATGCGGCCCGCCCGGGCCGGTAGGAACCCCGCGAGAGTGCGCAAGAGCGTGGTCTTACCGGCGCCCGAGCTCCCCAGGACCGCGGTCACACGACCGGGAGCGAGCGTGAGGTCGATCGGTCCGAGGCGGAACGCGTCAAGCTGCGACTCGAGCCCCTCGACCGTCCACTCGTTCATGGCAACAGGTCTCCGCGGCGCCACGGCACCCAGCCCGAGCGCTCTCCGAGGCGGACGAGGAAGAACAGCACGAACGCGATGAGGAGGAAGACCGAGCTCACCGCCGCGGCGTCGACGAGGTCCCCGGCCTGGAAGAGGTTGTAGACGAAGACGGAGAGCGTCGACGTCACGGGGCCACTGTACGGGCCGCCGG
>Ga0187782_10002314_pt1 | contig 14044 bp, 12 predicted proteins | sample 0715_SJ02_MP15_2_FD_132454 | JGI IMG/M metagenome (GOLD analysis project Ga0187782, IMG submission 132454) | Tropical peat soil microbial communities from peatlands in Department of Meta, Colombia - 0715_SJ02_MP15_20_MG | ecosystem: Environmental > Terrestrial > Soil > Wetlands > Peat | place...
CAGGCTATGGACCCGAGCCCCACATTCTCTATGCCGCGCGACGCCGGGCGGTTAGCTCAGTTGGTTAGAGCGCCTGCCTTACAAGCAGGAGGTCGCAGGTTCGAGTCCTGCACTGCCCACCATCCCATTGAAGACGTGTTCAAGTCCCGTTCCACATTCGAGTTGTTGAGTTGCCGTTTCGCCGTCAGCCTGCTCATCGTGCTTGCGCAAGCGGCGTGGGCGCAGCAGGCGGCGCAGGTTGAGGGCATAGTCCGCGACCCGGGCGGAAAAGCGATCGCGGGTGTTCATTTGCTGCTTCAGGAAGACGATCCACCGGCTCGCCTGGAAGCACAAACCAACGCAGACGGAATGTTTGTGCTCAAGGTTTCCGCTGGCCGGTACAAGCTGACTCTGGAGAAGTCCGGATACGGCGTGATCGAGGACTCGTTCGCGCTGACTCCCGGCGAAACGAAACATTGCGAGCTTGTCCTTCGACCTGCGGATGCTTCCAGGCCGCCGTCGAGCGAATCGCCTTCTACCGCCATCAAACTCGATGATCGGCCTAGCTTCACCGTGGCAGGTGTGACCGACTCCACCGGTTCTGGCGGGCACGGATCGGAGACGCGCATGCGTACCGGAGAAACGCTGGCGCGCGAGACGGCAAGCCTTACAGCTCGCGAAAACAAGAGATCGAATACAGGAAGTTCAGCAGCTTCGGGCGCGACAGTCCACGCTTCGGAAAGCGAACTGCGCGCCGCTTTGGCCAAGTCCCCGCGCGATTTCGCGGCGAATCGGGGGTTGGGAGAGTTCTATTTCGACTCACAGAAATTCCGCGAAGCTATCGTTCCGCTCGAGACCGCCCATCAGATCCGTCCCGGCGACTATTCAGTGGGGTTTCATCTGGCGTTCGCCTACCAGGCGTGCGAAAAGTTCGACGAATCCCGCACCACAGTCACGCAAACGCTTGCGAATAGCAGCGAACTCAAACCAAGCGAGCAAGCCGAGCTGCGGCGCCTGCTGGGCGACCTTGATGAAAAGCTGAACGATCCCTTGGCGGCAGAGCGCGAATATGAGCGCGCTTCCGCATTGGATGCCAGTGAGCAGAACTATTTCGCCTGGGGAGCCGAACTTCTTCTCCACGGAGCCGCCGCGCCGGCGGTTGAGGTCTTTGGCAAGGGTGCGCGTTTGCATCCAGAATCAGCCCGAATGCTGGCAGGCTTGGGCGCCGCGCTCTACACCAGCGGCTCGGTTGGAGAAGCCGCCCGGAGATTATGTGACGCGACCGACATCGATCGGGCGAATCCAACGCCATATCTGTTCCTAGGCAAGATGCAGGAGGCTTCCTCTTCTGCTCTACCCTGCGCCGAGGCAACGCTGGTGCGCTATGCACTGGATCAGCCCAGTAACGCTCTCGCGAACTACTATTACGGGCTTGCGGTCTGGAAGCGGGATCGAGGATCACAGAGTTTCCACGCGGTGCAGCTTGCCGAAACGCTGTTCCGAAAAGCTTCCGATCTGGACCCGAAGCTCGATGCAGCTTATGTCGCCCTGGGAGATTTGTATCTGTCCCGTGAGGACCCGCAGCAGGCCATCGCAGCCTATGAAAAAGCGATCGCCGGAAACCCGCGTAATAGCGCGGCGCATTATGGGCTGGGACTGGCCTATCGGCGGACTGGACAGAACGATAAGGCAGAAAGCGAGATCGAGCAATATAAGGTCTTGGACAAAGCCGAGGCCGCTGCCATCGAACTGCAACGCAAGCAAGTGCGGCAGTTTCTTTTTCATCTTCAAGATCAACCCGCCAGCCGCAATGCGAATCCGGACTAGCTTCCTCCTGCGGCCAACAAGCCAATCCTTGGAAGTCAATCGCGTGCATCAGGAGCACAAAAAATGGCCGCACAGCAGAAGCTGTGCGGCTCGTGAAGGGCTCCAGGAGGTGAGTCCAAACGAAACTTAAGCTTTGGCGAACTTGCGGCGAACCACTCCGGCCAGGCTCAACAGGCCGGTGCCGAACAGGGTCAGACTGCCGGGTTCGGGAACGGGGCTGGAGTAGCCGATAAATTCCTGCGGGCCCACACCGGGCTTGGCGCCGAGAGGCGTGTAGAGCAGCAAGCCGGCGTAAGCGCTATTGGGATCGGTCTGCGCCAGGCTGAGATAGGTAGCATCGGTGGCCGCGCCGCCATATTGAGCGAACAACTGATTCTGCTGCGCGTTCGTGGAGAACAGTCCCCACACCGCCCACTGCGCCTGCAGCGTCGTCAGGTTGCCGGCCAGCATGCTCTTGTAGATCAAGCCGGCCGCTTTGTAGTCCAGCGTCATCGAGGGGCCAAACATACTGTTGGCGATCCCCTGCAGCAGGGGCGACACGGTCACAGTCCAGGTCTCGGTCCGGTAAATGTTGTTGTCGAAGCTGTCGCACATCAGCGTTGTGTAAGTGCTGCTGCCATTGATCGAGAAGTAATAGGCGCCTTGATACTGGCCCACGTAGGTCAAGGTCTCCGACTTGGCGAACGCCACGTTTGAAAACATCAGCGCGGTGAGCGCCAAGATCAGGACAAGAAACGTACGCCGTAAACTCATGTGTTTGCCTCCCAGCAAATCGGCAATAGCCTTTCGCATCGACAGCGGCCTGGCATGTTCTTCTTTCGGAATCTTCGCTGAAAACCCTTGGGGGTGGGTCCAGCCTTACGGTCACAAACGGCGTTAGGGGCGGCAGAAATCCAAGAACGTTGTGAACCCGCTTACCGTAATCAAGCGAATGGTACCAACGGACGAGAAATCAGAAAATGGCCTCATCGTGGCGTTACAGTCGTCACCTCAGGCCGTCAGTTTCCCCGCAAGACCGGAGGCGTTATATTTCCGAACCTGTTCCAAAATGGGCAGTTAAGGGGGTGCCGACTGCGATACATCCCACCACATTTTGTGCAAATCAATGCACTGTTTGCTAGCATGGACGCCAGGAGAGGCGACCATCCCAGTTGTTTTCAAGGGATAAAAGACTCAACATTGGCCCTCGAAGTGCATTTCTTTGTCTAGCGAAGTGTGTCTCGGTGGAAAGTAGTGTGACCGGGTTTTGCAAGGTGGGTAAGTTGTCGACTCCGGAAGCAAGCAATTCGCAGAAGGTCATCCGGCGCCGCCGGACCCGTCGCCATCGCCGGAATCGACTCATTCGCCGGGCCTTATTGGTCGTAGTTTGTGGCACGCTGGCTTACGGGCTTTCCTTCCTTTCTCTCGAGCAGCTAAGCCCCTCTTTGTTTCGAGCCTCTTCCCGGTCCAGCGAGTCGGATCGCCTGTCCGCGGAAGCCAGCCGGAACCTGTTTCTCGCGGTGCAGCAGGAATCCCTGCGGCAAACGGAAAACCGCCCCGTATACCCTTATTCGGTGGTGCCCGGAGGCGTGCGGGACGCCCACGAACTGAAACTGGCTGCCCAGCGCGATCCCGTCGTCGCGGCGCATTACGCCGGATTTGATTATGACCACGCCCGAGTCGTCCGCCTGGTTCTGGCGCGCACAGCCTATGTGTCCTACCGCATTGGCAACAAGATCTACTGGACGCGGCATCGGATCAGCCTCAAGCCAGGAGAAACGGTGATCACCGACGGCAAGATCACAGCCCGCACCCGCTGCGCCAATCGCATCGAGGAAATTCCACAGCAGGCGACTTCCCAATCCGAGCCGTCCGCCGCAAACTTTCTGGAACCCATCTCGCCAGCGACCGGTACGGCCATCGCCAATCCTCCGGTCCCGTTCCAATCCTCTCTGCTGAACCGTCCCGCGATGCCGGGATTTGGACCGGCCCCGCCTTTGAGCACGTACGATCCCCTGGGGGGAGGCGGCGTCACACCAATCTCGCCTCCGCCTTTGCCCAGTGTGTGCGGCATTGGGGTTGGAAAAAAGGGCAGCGGAACCGGCGGTGGAACCAGCGGCGGAGCGGGCAAGAAAAAGAACCCGGGCAATCCTTGCGGTCCCGAGGGTGGCACGATACCCGAACCCGGATCCTGGTTGCTTGTGGCCACCGGCTTGGCTTTGATGTACTGGCAAGTCCGGCAAAAGCTCGGCCGAACTCTCACCTAAGTTCTCCTCCCCGAACCCAGAGTTCTAATACCAACGTAACTTCGGGGCCTAAGACTCGCTGCTAGAATCGCGCTAAACTGGGACAGCTCAACTGTGGTGCGGACCTGCCCTGAGCGAAGTCGAAGGGACTCCTGCTTGCCACGCGAGTTTTTCATGAAGCGATCATCGATTGCTAGCGGACTGGCAGCGGTTGGCGTTTTCCTGGGCTTGGCTGCTCTGCCTTGCCTGGCGCAAGTCTCGGTGCGCTCGGTGAAGGTCTTGGGCAGCAAGAGCACCGTCGAAATCGAAGTTGAAGGCAGCGACCGCCTCGTGCCGCAGGCGCAAGTCCTGACCGATCCGGATCGCCTGGTGGTCGACTTTCCCAACGCCGTGCCCGGCGCTCAAGTCCGCAACCAATCGGTAGATCGCGGCGAAGTCAAGGATGTCCGCGTTGGCTTGTTTCAAGCCAAGCCACCGGTGACCCGCGTCGTCCTCGACCTCAAGTCTGCCCAGTCATACCAGATTTTCCCCTCCGGCCGCACGGTGATGATCAAGGTCAACCACGATCCGCCGGGCTCGGACACGTCGGCTCAACTGGACGATCCATCCACGCAACCGCATCGCCTTGGCCTGGTGATCGCCAACTACACCACCCGGTCGGAATCGATCCGGGTGGAGGCTCCTCCGCAACCAACGCTTCAAGTTTCTTATCGCAACGGTCTGCTCGGGATTCGCGCCAACAAAGCAACGCTCGCGGAAGTGTTATACGCGGTGCAGCAGCGCACCGGCGCCGACATTTCCATTGCCGCCGGCGCCGAGCAGGAAAAGGTGGTCGCGGAAATCGAACCTGCGCCGGCCGCCGAAGTTCTGGCTCGCTTGTTGAACGGCTCCAAGTTCAACTTCCTGATTCTCAACGCCAGCAACGATCCCACTCGGCTCGAACGCGTGATCTTAAGTACGAAGCCCGATATTGTCTTCACCCCACCTCCACCGCAACCGACAAGGCCGTCGTTCAAGGAGAAGGACGAAGAGTCCAGTGACGATGAGCCGGCGTCTTTGCACAACGGCCCGAACAATGGCCCGCCTCCGCCGCTACCCGCGGCTGCCAAGCCGGCGGTGGAAACCAAGCCAGACGACCCGAATAAGCCGGCCCCCGACGACGCCCCTCCTCAGGACCAATAGGCCAAGCTTCGATTCGCTCGCGGTAATCTCTAGCGCAGGCGGAAGCGAAGGATTGTACACAAAACCGACTAACTACGGAGGAGTAATCAACCGCACCGGCACCGGCGAATTTCCGATCACCGAAGCGCCCGTCGCGTCGTCGCTGCATCCCGCCACATTGAGCACGGTCACCCACATATCGCCACTCTGATCGACGGCGTTGATGAAGACTTGAAGAAATCCAACGAACGTGACGTTATTCAGCGCGCCGGAACTTAGGTTCGGGTTGAGGGTTTGATCGTAAATAGGCAGCGAGACGATCGAGGGGCTGACGCTGATCGGGCTGCCTTGAGTGATCCCCGCGCTGACCAGCGGGCTGCCACTCCCCGCCAAAATCTGGAAGGGAAACGCCGCGGGCGCTCCGAAAGGATTGGTTGTGGTGCCGGAGGTCGTATTGAGATAATCCTGTCCCGTCGATCCAAACGGGTCGCTGGTGCTCGCCTGATGAATCAGGCACGAAACCCCTGTGGTCGTGGGGCTGATCGGGTTGTAGGTCTGCAAATCGATCACGTTGTCGTTGTTCTGCACTCCGCAGGAATAATTCGTCGGCTGGTCGCAGCCTTCAATTGCTTCTTCATACGGGTCGCCGGCACTACAAGAGGGAATGCCGATGACAGGCGTTCCCACCTGGCCGGGCACGTAGAGCAAACTTGGGCTAAGCGTTGTGACAGGAGAATTTGCCTGCGGTTGCACCGGAAAGTTTTGGTACACCAGTAAATTGCAGTTTTGGCCCTGCTGCTGGCAGTCTGGCACCAGCCAGAAGGTCTCACCGATGATGCCGGATGTAGCAAGTCCAGCACCTAGCGAGATTCCTGGATTCTCGACGGCCCCGTCTGAACGGCGGACTATATGCTTGCATCCGCTCTCGAAGCCCGTGCCGCTGCAGTTAGGCTTGTTCCGCGGGTCGTAATTCGGCACCACCCATGGCTTCACGCACCGCGGTTGCACCGGAACAATTGTCCCCGGCGAACCCTGGTTTGCCGTTCCTGAATCCGAAGAATTAAAAGCTTCAGCCGTGGCTGAAACCGTAATGGTTTGCCCGGTATAGCCCCAGATGCGCGAGAAAAACGTGGGCAGCCCCGTGCGCTGCACCTGCACCAGGACCAGTGGATTCACACCGAAAGCCGTCGTCCTGGCCAGAGCTGTGCAGTCCGTATTCTGGGACATGCCGCTGCTGCCTCCAGCCTCATAGGTAACCGTTACCACGGCGGTAGAAGTACCGCCTACCGTATTCTGCGCCGCCGTTGAGGTGGCCACTTGTGTAGCCAAACCGCTGGTGCCGCAAATCGCCGCCCAATTTCCGGTTGAATTATTGGGATCGCCGGTGATGCCGGAAAGCGATATGATCTTCGCCGCCGCCAGCGCCGCCTCGTCCGCCGCGCGCTGCGCCTCCTCGCGCGCCAGATACAGCGTAACCAGGTCAATCGAGATCACTGCCATTGCGATGATGGCGACCATCGCCAGCGCCACCAGCGCCATGGTGACTCCGCGCTCCGTATGGCGGCGGAACTCGGATGATCGTCGAATGAAAGGTTGTTTCATATTCCGAAACGCACATCAGTTCTCATTCATGGCGACAGATACCGCTGAAATCTGGGTTGGCAGCAGCGTGTTGCCGCCGATCAGGCTTGCCACATTCCCGAATCTCCAGGTGTAGGGATACTGAATGCTGACGCAGGTGCTGATCACTGCAACCTGTCCTCCCGCCGAGGAAGATGCGCAGCTCACCGGAGGACTGGTGGTGGAGTTCGGCGCAAGATAGTAGCCGCGGTTGACAATGATGGTGAGCCCGGCAGAGGGACAGCCATTTGTGTTCGCCGTAAAGGTCCACGTTAAGCCCGAAGCGGTTGCGGTGGACGTGATGCCGCAGGTGTTGAGATTGCTGGCTAACAGGTAATTGTCGACGAGCTGGAACGCATCGTTCACCGACACCGGAAGCGTGCCGGTGTATGGCGTCGGCACGTCGCTCCCAGGATCATAGGCCGAGGCCAGGGCGGCATCGCGGGCAATGTTGGTCAGCCGCTGTTTCAGGGTGAAGGCGTTGCTGAAATCGAATATTCCCACCACAAACAACACCAGCAGCGGCAGGGCCACTGCGAACTCCACCAGTTGCACCGCCCGTTCTCCGCGCAGGCATCGCTGCCGGCAGTACCAGCGTTCAGCCATGGAGGACCTGCGAATCATCGCGTCTCCAGACGCACTTGCGACGATGCCGAAATCCAGATCGTCTGTTTGTTGAGCGAGGCAAAGGGCAGCCAGAATTGATAAGGGTATTGGAAAGTCACGGAGACGCCGCACAGCCCGCTAGTGCTTGGGCCGGTGGTCGTCAATTGGATGGGAGACTGGATGCAAAAATTCGTGCTGCCGCCGGAAGTGCACGAAACGGGCGCGCCGGACTGGCAGGCAACCAGGCTGGGCGGTGAAGATGGATACTGCGCCAGTTGCCAGTTCAGTTGCGACGCCTGCAGGGCGTTCTGGATGGCGGTGACCGCGTTCGCGTCGTATTGTGGCAGGGTGTTGCTCCCCGAACAGGTAGCGCAATACGCCATCGAGCCTGCGCGCGCCCCTTCCTGAGCCGCCCGCGTGATTGCCCCGTAAATGCTGAACGCCTGCCCAAACCAGAAGATCCCGAGCAGAATCATGAAAAGAATGGGCAGCACCGCGGCGGTTTCGGCAATCTCGGCCCCACGGCTCTCGCGAACCAATTCTGTGAGCACCTTGCGGTCGATGATCCTCATGACGCTATGCCTCGCAAGTGAGCCACAGCGTACAAAGCGACGGTAAGCGCCAGCGCCACGCCGTAGGGGATCTTCAAGGAATCGGGATTATCCAAAGACACGCGCGACTCCGGCAGGCGAAATGTCACCAGCGAAACCAGAATGTGGCCGATATTGCGCAGAGTCTGAAGCACGCGCCTCTTGTAAATGACCAGTACCACCGCCATCAAGCCCGCGACAAAGACTGAGCCAATCAACAAATCCACCAGCCGTCCCGGTCCGGCAAACGCTCCCAGCGCCCCGGCGAGCTTCCAGTCGCCGGCGCCCAGGCTGCGCAGCAGAACAAACGGTAAGAGCAAGCCTAACCCTACCAACGTGCCCAGCAGGGAAACCTTCAGCCCCGTCATCCCGCCGAGAATGGTATTGGCCGTGACGCCGGCTGCGAATCCGGGCACCGTCAGCCAGTTCGGAATACGGTGGCTGCGAACGTCCGTCCATCCCGCAATGATGGAAAGAAGCACCGCGCCCGCCAGAATTAGCGGCTTCAACCCAGCCCCCATGGCAACGGCGCTCGCTTCAGCCGCTGCTCCTGCCATGATACTGGACACGGGGAAGGTGGAAAAGATGGTTTCAGGGAACTCCGGAAAAGCAGACCTCAGCCCGCGAATCTTGAACGGTCACCGAGTGAGAATGAGAGGTTCAAACCGTACAGAGTTCGAAAAAAAGCTGATGTCTGACGCCCGAGGCCCAAGGTCTATAGGCCGCCCTTCAGCGATTAAACGGCGGCGCCGTATTGTGCTCGGCTACGATCCGCTTGGCGTTATCGGCCAGCGCCTTGGCCTGAGGCAGAAGTTCCAGCGCCTTGATCACTTCCGGATCGGATTCGGCGCGCACCTTCATGCCTTCATCCTGACCGAAGGCATCGATGAAAATCTCCGACTTGATGTTCGCCTTGATCCAATCGGTGTTGTCGAGCAATTCCGCCTGGGTGTAGGGAATGTTGGCATCGTCGAGCGACTTGCGGAAGTCGATCATGGTGGCCTCGTCGACTTCGAAACTCTTGGTCGGATGATGGTTCACCACGTAGCGCTTGGCGAAATTGAAGAACGCATAGTGCTGCAGCAGCGTGTCCTGGAAATGGTTGGTCTTTACCGGCGGAAGGTTTACATCCGGCGTGATCCCGCCGCCGCCATACACCGTGCGTCCGCTGTCGGTCAGCTTCACCTCGCGGTTTGCCGTGTTGGAGGTCTCGGCGCTGTCGCGATTGTAGTAGTAGTCGTAAAGGGAAATGTTCGAGTAATCGCGCTGGATCAACCGTCCGCTCGGGGTGTAGTAATGGGCCGTGGTGAGCGCCAGACCTGTGTTTTCCGACAGCGGATAAACGGTCTGCACCAGTCCTTTGCCGAAGGTGACTTCGCCGGCGATCAAGCCGCGGTCATGATCCTGAATGGCGCCCGAAACAATTTCCGCCGCCGACGCGGTCAATCGATTCACCAGCACCACGATCGGATAATCCTTGCCGCCATTGCCATGCTGCGCCACGTAACGCTTCTCGGCCGACGCCCGGCCGTGATGCGAAACGATCAGTTGCCCCTTCTTCAGGAACTTGTCGGCCACGCCCACGCCTTCGCTCAGCAAGCCGCCGGGATTCCCGCGCAAATCGAGGATCAGTCCTTTGAGATCGCCAAACTGATCGAGCGCTTCCGAAACCTCGTGTTCGGTGGTCTCGTTGAAACCATTAACGTGCATGTAGCCGATTCCCGGCTTGATCAGGAAATGCACATCCACGCTGTAGCGCGGAATCTCGTCGCGCACCAGCGTGAACTCCATTGGCTTTTCCACGCCCTCGCGCAGAATGCTGATGTGAACCGTCGTGCCTTTGGGGCCTTTCAGCATGTCGGCCACATCGCTGGTGCTCATGTTCTCGGTGGACTTGCCGTCGACTGCGACGATCACGTCTCCAGGATGAATGCCCGCCTTGTATGCCGGTGTTCCCGTGAAGGGATAAATCACGATGACTTTGTTGTTGCGCGGGCCTACCGTCATGCCCACGCCGTAATACTTGCCGCGCTGGTCCTCGCGCATCAGCGCGTACGACTTGGGATCAAAGAAGTTCGAGTGCGGATCGAGCGCATGCAGCATGCCCGGAATCGCCCCGTTATAGATGGCTTTGTCCGGGTTCACCGGCTCGGCGTAGTTCTCCTCCACCAGCGCATACACTTCTGTGAATTGCTTGAGGCTGTTGTTGACGTCGGAGTCGCCGGTGATCGACGACTGCTGCCCGGAACGCTGGGCAAACAGAATGCCCAGAAATCCGCAGACCACAAGAAAAAGAACTACTACATAAAGCGATCGGCGAGGACTACGAGCCATCGGAATTCCTTCGGTGAGGGTTTACGTTCACCCCAGCTACCGCGCTGAATACAAGCAGTATATCACCAGCTTAGACGGTCCCGGACCGGGATGGTCACCGTTGGTAACCGGTTCCGAGGCTGTCTTTTGTTAGGATGCCGGCTCCTCCCAAAGGGTTCCTCCAATCGGGGTCGATGCAACCCGGCTACGCGGTGAGGGAAACGCCTCCACTCGATAGCGACGGGCTGGATAGCGATGCATCGGGGCTTGCGGCCACAGGCGGCAGCTCAGGCTGCAACGCGCTGTAGGCCTGCTGGGCACTCGTCTGACTGCTGGTCTGCACGCTCTGCCCGAGTTGCAGCAGCTCGTTGTCTACCGGCGTGCTGGGCGTGCCGCTTACATGGTGGCCATGATGATGGTGCATGTGTGCGGGCCGCTGTAAGTTCTGTTGCAGGTTGCTGTAATCTTGCTGCGCTCCTGAAAGATTCCCCGATTGCAATTGCTCCGACAGCTGGTTCAAGGCTTGGCTGATGGGATTGCTTAAGGAGGACGAAGACGAAGAGGAAGACGAAGACGAAGACGATCCCGGCGCTCCCAGTTGTTGCAGCGCGGTTACGTCCCCCTGAGCCGCCGACAAATTGCCGGATTGCAGGTCTGCTCCCAATTGCTGAAACTCCTGCTGAAACTGCTGCTGATTGTTCCGCAGCGTGGAGTTCTGGTACGTCGCTAAAGTGCTGGAAATGGCTGATACCGACATTGCGACCTCCTGGTTAGGGCAGAACCTCGATTCCAATACAAACCCTCTCGGTGCTGCCTCGTGTGTAGGTTTTCATAGTTCCTGTAGGCAGCTTTCATGCCAGTCTTTGCCCTTGGGCTTTCCTCTATGCAGCCTGCTTGCAAAGACTTGTAAGCGAGCGGTTGGCCATTTGGGCGAAGGAGATGCCGCAAGTAGGCAAGCCAGGCAGGTGCGGTCGGCAAAACCTGCCGCCTCAAGGGCGCAGTCCGTGGGCGCGCGGAAGCAACTCGAACATTGCCGCCTTTCCTCTCGGGCAGTTATGATGGGCCCATGAGTTTCTCCGAGACGCTGTTCCTGTTCTTCCTGGCGCTCATCATCTTTGGGCCGAAGAAGCTGCCGGAGATCGCGCGCCTGGTGGGCAAGTACATGAACCAGTTCCGGCGCGCTTCCAACGAGTTCCGGTCGCAAATTGAACAGGAATTTGCCCTGATGGAGACACGGGAGCAGCAGACCGTTCGTCCTCCCAGCTCACCACCGCCGGGCACTGCCAGCCGGATCGAAGCCACACCGGTCGAAGCTAAAGAGGCGGCCAATGCTCCCACCAGCGAAGTTAGCAGTGCGGTCGACACCAGCGCAGTCGATGCTAACGATGAGCCTCTTTTTGCGATCAACACCGCGATCAACACCGCGAGAAACACCGCGAGAAACACCGCGAGCGACACCGCCAGCAGCACGTCAAGCCATGCCGCCGGTAACAACGGAAGCGCGCCCAGCTCACCCGCAGCCCAGGAAGCCGCCGCGCCCGACCCCGTGACCTCCAGCGCACCGCAGGAATCGCATGTCTGATCTCACGGCCGCGGCTGCCCGCGCCAGCGCCGACGAAAAAGAGTCCATGCCCACCATGGGTTTTCTGGACCATCTGGAAGAGCTCCGCAAACGCATCGTGTACTCGATCGGCGCCGTGGCCGTGGGCGCCATCGCCTGCTGGGCGTTCCGCGAACGCATCTACGCCATCATGCAGCGGCCCATCATGGACGCATTGCGCGCCAATGGCATGCCCGACAAACTGGTCTACCTGAACCCCACCGAGCCCTTCAACCTTTACTTGAAGGTGGCCGCGCTGGGCGGTTTGTTTCTGACCTCGCCCTTCGTGCTCTACCAGGTGTGGATGTTCATTGCCCCGGGCCTCTACCGCAACGAAAAGCGCTACGTCTTCCCCTTCATGGCGTCGACGATTTCCTTGTTCGCGGCCGGCGGCTATTTCGGCTACCGCATCGCTTACCCCCGCGCCCTTAATTTCCTGATTGCGTTTGGCAAGCAGTTTCAGCCGATGATCACCATCGGCGAATACACGCAGTTGTTTCTTAGCATCATCCTGGGCATGGGACTGATCTTCGAGCTGCCAATCGTCGTTTTCTTTCTGGCATTCCTGGGCATTGTGACCCCGGCCTTCCTGGTGCGGCACTTCCGCTACGCCATTTTGATCATCTTCATCATTGCTGCTATCGTTACGCCAACGCCCGACGTCATCAACATGTGCATTTTTGCGTCGCCCATGCTGGCGCTTTACGCGCTCAGCATCGGCGTAGCCTGGGTGGTGCATCCCGATCGGCGCAAAGCCAGGCAGCAAGCGGGGAAATAGGACAGCCCTCATGAGCGCATTGAAATTGCTGGCCGGTGTGCTGCTGACCTTGATTCTGGCTGCTCCCGGCTGCAACAACGAACCCAAGCCCCAATCGCCATCCACGCCACCGGCTGCGCCCGCCTACGAGAGCCCTTTGCCCTCGTTAACCCTTCCTCCTGACTCTGGGCCTCCGCCGGCTTTCGATGCTGATCGTGCCATGCAGTATGTGAAAGACATCGTGAAATTCGGCCCTCGCCCGCTGGGCAGCGCCAATCACAAGAAGGTCGAGGAGTACATCGCTTCCCGCCTGAAAGGCGATCAGGTGGAAGACGACGTCTTCGCCGCTGACACGCCCGTGGGCAAGTTTCCCGTGCACAACATCGTCGCCAAATTTCCCGGCACGAAAGACGGCATCATCATTTTCGCGAGCCATTACGACACGAACTATCCCTTGCGCAACACCTCCTACGTCGGAGCCAATGACGGAGCTTCGACCAGCGCACTATTGCTGGAAATCGCCAACCAACTGCGCGGCAAGCCGCGCGACGGCTACAGCATCTGGCTGGTTTGGGACGACGCCGAAGAGGCCATGATTCCCGACACCGAGCGCCCTTTCCTGTCCGATAGTCTGTACGGCATCACGCATCTGGCGGAAAAATGGGAAGCCGACGGAACGCTGAAAAAGACCAAGGCGTTTGTTTTGGCGGACATGATCGGCGACGCCGACCTCAACGTGGATCGCGACGCCAACTCCACTCCCTGGCTGCAGAGCGTGGTCTATGAATCCGCGACGCGCCTCGGCTATCAATCGCATTTTTTCGCCCGCACGCTTCCCATGGACGACGATCATCTTCCGTTCGTCAAGCGTGACGTTCCCAGCGTGGACCTCATCGACTTTCTGTATGGCTACAACAACGTCTTTTGGCACACGCCGCAGGACACCGTCGACAAGCTCAGTCCCAAAAGTCTGGAAATCGTCGGCAGCGTGATGCTGGAGACGGCGCGTATTCTGGATAAAATGGACCCGCTGCCCCCGAAGTAATTTCCCTCTGCCACGCTTCACAATTTTGCGCTTTGCCCGATTTTCATTTCTAATGCACTTCAATATGCGAGTCGCGAAAACCCTGTTTCTGGTTTGCGTTCTTCGTTTCCTCTGCCATGCCGCAACTCCCGCCGACGATGCCGTCAAGCAAGTGATTCAGGCCGCGCTGCAGCCGTCGCCCATCCAGGAGAACCTGCGCCGTCTGACCGATGAAATCGGCGGTCGCGTCCCGGGCACGGATGCCATGGATTGGGCTGTTCTCTGGGGCAAACAGGCTCTGCTCGCAGCCGGCGCAGACAGCGTTCACACCGAGGAATTTGA
>Ga0187782_10002315_pt1 | contig 14043 bp, 13 predicted proteins | sample 0715_SJ02_MP15_2_FD_132454 | JGI IMG/M metagenome (GOLD analysis project Ga0187782, IMG submission 132454) | Tropical peat soil microbial communities from peatlands in Department of Meta, Colombia - 0715_SJ02_MP15_20_MG | ecosystem: Environmental > Terrestrial > Soil > Wetlands > Peat | place...
GATCAGGGCGTTGAGCGCCGACGACTTGAACAATCGCCACCACTCCTGCGGGATATCGCGGCCGCGCACGAAGCGCTGCGATCGACCGGTCGGCGCATCGGTCGACGAGGTGCGGGGCGCCAGTACCTCCAAGGTATAGCGGTCGACATCGGGCGCCGCCGGATGGAGGAAATCCGGACCGACCGCGCAGCTCTGCAAAAGCAGTGCGGCCGCGAGAGCGGTGGCGGCGCCCTTTAACCACCTGACCGACGGACCGGACATGACATGCAACTGAGACACTAACGGCGCGAGAACACTTGCCAGTGCGCGCTGCTATTCCCCCGACTGCGCATCTTTCATTATTTCCGATTTGTCTCGCGTTGGCTGTGATCGCCTTGCCACAGTCTCGATTATATTCGGCACCGCGGTCTTTTCACATCAGCACACGCAGCGCTTTACCGAGGATCGCTGGAAGACCGGTGCGCTACTTCCGCGGGGACAAATCAATCTGGTCGGAGGCGGGCGGCTCAGGCAACTCGTTTGTTGGATCGCCGCGCTGCCGGCCGTCCGTCGAGATTTGTTTGTGAGGATGCGCCACATTGTTCCCCCGGCGGCGAAGTGGCGTTATCCATGACTCGATCCGGCGTCGTTGCCGGAAATAGGAAAAGAATATAGCTCCGAACAAATATTAGCCGTGGCAAAAATCGTGAGAAATCGCATATACGGCTGTCATAAGTGCGAGTCCTGTGATTAATTACAGTAGACCGCGCGGCGGGTAGCGGGCATGTCGCACGGTGCTCCAAAGCGACTGGGATTGCGGTCTTTCGAATGGCTTTCCGCATAACGAGCACCTGGGCAAGGGTGGCGCTTGCTGGCGTGGTCGCGGCCGGCGCGCTCGTCGGTTATGGCGTGTGGCGACTGGGCGACGGCTCGAAAGCCGGGCTTGGGACGACGACCGCAAACGCCGAGCTGAGCGATGCGTCTGCTGGCGCGGCGCCCTCGCGCGATCATGACAGCCTGAATTTGTCGGACTCGCAGCTCGCTTCGGTTAAGGTTGAGCCGGTCGAGCAGCACGAATTTCCGGTCGAAAAGCAGGCGATCGGCAGCATCGACTTCGATGAGTACATGGCGGTGCAGGTGTTCACGCCCTACCAGGGCCGCATCATCAGCCTCTATGCCGGGGTGGGCGACGATGTGAAGAAAGGCCAGACCCTGTTCACCATCGACAGCCCGGATTTGCTGCAGGCGGAGTCGACGTTGATCGCCGCCGCGGGAGTTCTGGAACTCACGACACGGAACCTTGCTCGCCTTCGCGAGCTCTATAAGACCCTCGCCGTTTCCCAGCATGATCTCGAGCAGGCCGTGTCGGACCAGCAGACCGCCGAAGGCAACCTGCGCGCGGCGCGCGATGCGGTGCGCATCTTCGGCAAGACCGATGCCGAGATCGATCGTATTGTCGCGGCCCGCGCGGCGGACCCGACTCTGGTGGTTGTAAGTCCTATCAATGGCCGGATCACGGCGCGCAACGCCGCGCCCGGTTTGTTCGTGCAGCCGGCCAATCCGCCTCCTCCTTATGTCGTGGTCGACATCGACACCATGTGGATGTTGGCCAATGTCCCCGAGACGGACAGCCCCGCGTTTCGGGTCGGTCAGCCGGTGCGCGTGAGCATCAGCGCCTTCCCCGGCCAGATCTTCGACGGCAAGATCGATACGATAGGTGCCAGCGTCGACCCGACGACGCGCCGCGTCCTGGTGCGCTCCGAAATCAGCGACCCGCAACACCAGTTGCGCTCAGGCATGTTCGCGAACTTTGTCATTCGCGTCGGGACGCCGGTGCGCTCGCCGGGTATTTTGCTGGACGCCGTGGTGCGCGAGGGCGACGGCACGATGACCGTATGGGTTACCGCCGACCGCCGCCGGTTCACCAAGAGAACCGTAAAAATCGGCGAGCAGCACGACGGTTACCGGCAGGTTCTAGAAGGTGTCCAGGTCGGCGAGCTGGTCGCCACCGAAGGCGCGATCTTTTTGAGCAACGCGATTGCCATCGCGCAGTGAGGAATTATCGATCGGCAAGAGGCCTGTGACATCGGAGCAAGATACAAACCGTGCTTGAGGGGCTCCCGCGCCGTCGGCGCCAACCGAGTGAGCCATCGATGCGACTGAAAATAAGTCTCTGGATCGGCATTTCTGTTGTTTTGATCGCGCTGTTTGGCGTCGCGGCCGAGCAGGCAAGCATGGCCGAGGAGGTCCATTCCAAGGCTGGCGACGCCAGGCCATCAACGCCGCCAGACGGGTCAGCCGCGTCCGGCGGCGCCAACGACAGGAGCGGTGCGGCGAACTTGGAAAAGCATGCCCCCGCGGAGAGCGGAGACGGCGCGGGATCCGGCGCGGACGCCGCAGCGAAATCCGCCGCCGCCAAAGGTGGCGAGCGGGGAAACGCGAATGAAGCGAGCGGTGAGAATGGAGCCCGCGCGGTTCCTCCGGGCCCGAATTCGTTCGGCGCTACCGGTAACGCGATCGAGGGAATCGATACGCGTATCACTGTGCTGCCTCGCCGCTTGGGTGGAAAACGCGACAATTTCGCGGTGGTCAAAGCGAAGAGATTGCTCGCTCATAGCGACCAGCATTTGCGCCCCCCGCCCAGGGTCGGGGCGACTGATCCGATCGCCCGCAACGCCATCGGCGAGCCGCTTCCTCGGCGAGGGAGCTCGGAAGCGCCCGGCGGTTTACGTCGGGATTCCCCGCCGCTCGGACACGGCCCTGCCGCAGGCGTGCCGAGCTTTGCGAACGGCGGAGCAGAAAGCGCTGCCAAAACCCCCGCGCTTGGCGGTGCGGTACCGGCCACGCGCCGTGCTGCGGATTCGATAACCAACCGGATCAGCCCCAATTCGGGGGCGATTAACGGCACTGGTTTGGCGCGGCCCGGCTCAAGTCCCTTAGGTATCGGAGGGCCGGCCCAGTCAAGCGGATCGGTCAGCGGCAGCGCGATCCGCCCCAGGCACTAGCCGGGCCTCATCTTCCCCCTCGGATCGGCTTTGCGAAAAGGTTAGGCAAAGCCATTAGGCAAATGCTTGGTATGACGCCACTTTCTTCTCTGCGCGTCTGGGCGAGCTTATTTCGCTATGCGGCTTGTGGCCGATCTATATGCAATCTTTATTTCGCAGCCGAAAAGGCTTATATTGCCTTTATCCGGGAACTGATCCGGACCAACGAAGACTGCAGAGGGACGCCATGTCGTGGATGCCAATCGAGTGGGTACGGCGCGCCGACCCCGGCAACCCGCAATCGGGATTCTCTGATCCCACGGCTGGCCTGCAGACGGTCGGGGCCATTCTGCGGGCGGTATTCGTGGTCGCAATACTGCTGGTGACGCTGCGGGTGAGCATGCCCCAGAACGAGACCATTTGGACGGCGTACGAAACGCCAGGTGACCTTATCCGGATGGGTTTGGGTTTCGCCGTTTGTGCCTGGATCGTGGTTCAGCTGTTCTGGCTACCTACGGATACTCGGGCTTATCGGACTTGGCTTTACCTAGGCCTCGCCGCGGTTCCGTTTGCGGTAATCTGCGTCATTGCGGTCTGGTGATTTTCAGCTCAGTCGTTTATGCCGCGCCGGCGACTGCGAGACGGAGGAGTTGCTGCGGTTTCCGTCAGGCCACTTAGCCGACGGGCTTGCTGGTCTGTTTTCGAGCGCCGTTGGGTGACGGGTACAAGTACATATCCACCAGCCAAATGCGCTGCCGCGCCGCGGCATCGCCGACGAGTTCTGCGGACTTACGCTGCGCCTGCGGAAAGCGCTTGCCCCAGCTCGCAAGGTCGCGTGCCAGCACTTCCAACGATACGACGGCGGTTGCGATAAACAGAAATGAACGGTTGGCGGGTTTTCCGCCTCGGGATTTGCAGGCCTTTTTGAAAATGTGCATCAGATCGCCGTCATGCTCGATGACATCGCGCGCATCGGATTGCCACAGCATGTCGGGCAGGCTGGCATAGCCGTAGATCGCGTGATAGCCCTCGATCAGCTTTCGGCACCTCGCCGCGAGCTCTCCGGGCACGAAGTGGAAATGACAATCGGCCGTGAGCGCTAGATCGCTTGGCCGGTCTGCGTTTGCTTCGGTGGCGGTAGCGGTGTCGCTGATCACGGGGCTTCCGCGTAGAGCTGGCAATGAACAATCAAGGCCGCAATCTTAGCCGCGGCCCCGATACAGATTCCAGACCGGTCACCGCCGTTGTGAATATAGAGAAAATATAGTTGCTTCGCTGCCGCGCGAGTTTACGCTTCTCTACAGCAATGCGACTTGTCTCTTCCGGCGAGTATTTTCGGCTACTGTAACCGGAATGTCACGGTTCTGCAGTTGCCAATCCGATGAATTCAGAAAGCTTGCCAAAAATCGCCTGCGGTCAGGGACTTGGTTCGGTTACCTCTTTTGATCGGCGCGTCGAAGGTAAGATCGTCGGGAGCGCCCGCGTATCGAGCTTCGTCGAAATCAGATGATGGATATTTGTGCAAGCTGCGCCGAACCCGTCGTAGATGCTATTTTCCGGACATTAAAAATCCGGTTCGGCCATATCGACTTTTTTGAATCCGCTGCGACAAATCGCAGTGGTGGTGCAAAAACGACAAGTCACGCGCGGGGGCGTGGCCGAGATTGCTTCAATAACGGGGGTGAAAAACCATGAAGCGGTTAGCTGCCTTTGCTATTTTGCTGCTGCTCGTTGCGGTGTCGAATCGTGCGGTAGCAGCAGAACCCAAACCTTGGGTAGACGGGTTACCAGGAGCGTGGGCCTATCCCGGCTATTGCGATCCCTACGTGGACTACAACTGCGCGGCGCCAAAAGTACCACCGCGCCTCGTGAAGGGAGGGCCGTGCGATCCCTACGTCAACTACGGTTGTCTCGACGCCTATCTCGGCGAAAACTTCTTCACTCGGTTGTACCGTTACTACGAACTCGAATGGGGCAAAGCTGTCCCGCCGTCCGACCCCAAAGCACCGCCGAGCCGGCGTTCGGACGAGGCTTGGCCGCCCACGCCGCAGTCCGCGCCGCCGATGCCGTTCACCGAGTGGCCGTACGGCGGTTCAGTCAATATCGGGGTGACGACGCCGAACTCGGTCGACAGCCCGCTGATGGTCGCACTCGGCAACACGCCGCTCGGCCAAGAGATGAACGCTGCTCATATCCAGGTCTATGGTTGGGTTGAGCCGGGCGCCAACATCAGCACCAATACCGTGCGGCCGGCCGGCAACTTGCCCGTCTCGTACGATTACACGCCGAATGCCGTACAACTCGATCAGGCCGTGCTCTACATCGAGCGGCTGCCGGACACCCTCCAGAACGACCACTTCGACTGGGGCTTCCGCATCTCCGGCCTGTATGGCGTGGACGGCCGCTACACGATGGCCTATGGCCTGTTCAGCAATCAGCTTCTTAAGGACAACGCCACCAATATCTTCGATATGCCGATGGTGTACCTGGACCTGTACTTTCCGGTGCTCCAGGGCCTCAACGTCCGCATCGGCCGTTTCATCTCCATTCCGGACATCGAGGCGCAGCTGGCGCCCAACAACTATACATTCGTGCATTCTCTGACCTACACTTGGGACAACTACACCAATTCGGGGATTGAGTTCACCCAGGCGATCACCAAGAACTGGATTTTGCAGGTGGGAACGACCATCGGCACCGAAGCCTTGCCGTGGCAATGGGGTGCGCGCGTTCCCAACTACTACGTGCAGTCGGGAAGCAATGCCGCGGGATTGGGTCCTGGGGTTGATCCGCTTTATTCCGGACCATCGATGCTGAAGGATCCCGGCGCGATACCGTCGATCACGGCGGGCTTTCGCTGGACCAGCGACGACGGCAGGGATGACTTCAACTTCGTCATGGATGCCTGGAACAGCGGAGAGTGGGGCTACAACAACCTGCAATGGATTGGCTTCACCTACTATCACAAGTTCAACGACTACTGGCACATCGCGTTCGAGACCTGGAACATCCACGAGTATAACGTGCCGGACTTGAACAACGGAGCAGCGCAGGCGCTGCTGGCCAACAACGGCACGCCTTTCAGCCCGGTTTTCATGCCGTATAACGCCCCCAATGGGGCGGTATGCCTAGGCGCGAGCCAATGGTCGGCCGGCAGTGCGCATATCGTGGCCGGCGCTCCGCTGACTTGCACGGCGGATGAGCAAACCTTCCTTCTGTACGTCAATTATTCGCCGAACAAGCTGAACAACTTCTCGCTCCGCACCGAGTACTTCAACGATCCGTACGGACAGCGGACCGGCGTGCCGACCGCATATCTCGACGCAGCGTTGAGCTGGCAGCACTGGTTCTCGCCTCAAGTCGAGATCCGTCCGGAGATCGGCTACTATCGCTCGCTCAACAACTTGGCGTTCAATGGTAACGCCAACGCGGGTGTTCCGCCAAGCCGGGACTGGGCGCTGATAGCGGCTACCGACTTGATCTGGCATTTCTAAGCCGGGAGCGGCGAACCAAAGTGCCTCAAGAATAAGCGATAGAATATCGCCGCGCACAATTTCTATGCAGATCGTGCGCGGCGACCGCCCCTGTTTATGGCCTCTATATATCATCAGGCTAGAAAGCATCTCGACTTCCTATGGCCATACGGGGAAACTTGACTGCAATAAATGCCGGCCGGGTGCGTGCAGAAGTCCGAACTGAGCGCTTTCGGAAAGGCAATTGTCGTGTCAACTTTCCAGCAACGGCGCCGGTCCCGCCATGTCGGGGCGACGCCGCCGAACCGGGAGGTCAACCGGGAACCTCGCCGAAATAACAAGTGGCTGAACTACGCTTCGGCCAACGCCGTTCCCATCGCCGCAACGCTGGCGCTGGTCTGGCTCGCAACGATCAGCCTCATTGTCATCGACTATTTCGCTCCGCTCAACCTCGTGCCGCTTGTGTATATGCTCCCGGTGGTGCTGGCGGCCACGCAGTGGGGCATCGTGCCGGGCTTGGTCGCGGCTGCCGCCGGCGCAACAGCGGCAGATTTCTTCTTTTACCCGCCGCTCTACAGCTTATGGCTGCAAAACACCCAGGATGTCATCGATCTGCTGCTGTACCTGGTAGTCGCCATCGTCACGAGCAACCTTGCGGCGCGCCTGAAAAACGAAACCATCTCACTAAGCCGGCGGGAAAAAGAGATCAGCGAACTTCATACCTTCTCGCGGGGATTGGCTACCTGTCTCACCGGTCGCGATCTGATTTTCGCCGTCCAGGACTATCTTTCGAACACCCTAGGGTACCGGGCCGTTTTCATTGCCGCGTCGCAAGACCACCGCAAGCTCGCCACGAGTAATGCTGGCGTTCCAGAGGCCGTTCGGAACGAGGCCGGCAAACTGATGGCGGCCCACAACCCGGACGCGTGGACCGTCCTGGAGACAGAGGGGCAAAGAGCGTGGCTGGTGCGCACCATCGCGCCCGAAATCCTCGGCTACGGCGCGATCGCCGTAGAGCTTGGCGACGGCGCGGGCGAGCGTGCCGCGGCGACCGCCCGACGGGTCGAAGCGATGCTTGCGGAGGCCGCCGCCATGCTAAAGCACCTGAAAGTCAAGGAGGCCATCGAGCAAGCGACTATCGATTATCGGGCCGGGATCCTGCGTGATGCGTTGATCGGCGGCATATCCCATGAACTGCGTACGCCGCTAGCGTCCATTCTGGGCAGCTGCAGTGTGCTCAACGAAGCGCCGGCCATCGTCAACGATCCGCCGGCGCGGGCGCTCGTCGAGACGATTCACGGGCAGGCCGGGCAACTCGACTGTCAGATCCGCGATTTGCTCAATGCCGCGCGGATAAGTGCGAACGGGGTCCGTCCGCAGATGATGTGGACAGACCCGACCGATATCGTCAGCGCGGCTCTAAAGCAGAGGGAGCGCAGATTAGTCTCCCATCGGCTCATAGTGGATGTCGCCGCCGATATTCCGCTGGTCTATGTGGACTCCGTTCTGGTCGAACAGGCGCTCGGGCAGCTTCTGGAAAATGCCGCCAAATATTCCCCGACCGGCAGCGAAATCAAAATCAGCGGCCGTCACGAGCAGGATCGAGTCGTGTTGTCGGTCAAGGATCAGGGATGCGGCCTGACCCCCGATGAAAAAGGCCAGCTGGGCCAGCGGTCATTTCGTGGCCAGCGCCATTCCGCCGGCAGTTCCGGATCCGGTCTAGGTCTGTGGATCGCCAGCACCTTCATTGTTGCCAATGGCGGGACCCTGCATGCGGAAAGTCCGGGTCCGAACGGCGGCAGCACGATTTCACTGGAGCTGCCGATCATGTCCGAAGACACACCGGAGCTTGTGGAGGGCGTCAGTGACTAGGATACTCGTCATTGATGATGAAGCGCAGATCAGGCGGTTTCTACGCGCCGGCTTTGAGCTCTACGGGTTTACGGTGCTCGAAGCGGAGAACGGTGCGTCCGGTCTCAAGGCGGCGACCTTCGACAAGCCGGATTTGATCGTTCTCGACCTCAAACTGCCCGATCTGGAGGGCTCCGAGGTCCTCGAGCGCATCCGTTCGTGGTCGAACGTTCCAATCATCGTTCTCTCAATCCAGGCGGACGAGCAGGAGAAGGTTCGGCTGCTCAAGCTGGGCGCCGACGACTACGTCGTCAAGCCCTTCGGAATCGCGGAACTGCTGGCGAGGTGCGAGGCGTCGCTGCGGCGGCAACTGCGGAGCGCCAATCGGGATCCGGTAGTGAAGGCCGGCCCACTGTCGATTGATTTGGTATCGCGGCTGGTCACCCTGAACGGCAAGCGTATACAGCTGACGCGCAAGGAATACGCTCTCCTGCATGCGCTTGCGACCCACGCCGGACTCGTGGTGACGCATCAGCAATTGATCAAAGCGGTCTGGGGCGGGCCGGCCCACAACATCCAGTACCTGCGTATTCTCGTGCGCAAGCTCCGGCACAAGGTCGAAGTCGATCCGACCTTCCCGCTGCTGATTATCAGCGAGTCAGGAGTAGGCTATCGCCTCGATACGGGCCGGGCGGCGTCCACGCAAGACCGGCCGCTGGTGCCCGATGCGACCTACTGTGCTTGAACCGCCGGCTCGTTTCCCGGCCCGCCAAGCGCACAACGGCAAGAGCGCCGCTAGGGCTCGATGAGGCGCCCAGTGGTGGCCTTGATGACCGCCTCGGTGCGCGTGGCGGCGCCGAGCTTGGCGCGCGCGTTGTCGATATGGAAATCGACCGTCCGTTTGGTCAAACCGAGGATCTGCGCGATCTCCATCGAGGTTTTGCCGCGCGCCACCCAGGTCAGAGCCTCGACCTCGCGGTCGTTGAGTTCGATCAGCTTTGGCCAGAGCCCGGTACGCGCCACTCCGGCAAGTCGCGCTGCGATGATAGTGGCGAGTACGTCGAAATCGATCGGCTTGGTCACATAGTCGTCGGCTCCCAACTGGCGGCCCTTGAGTTCATTGTCACGATCGGTCAGGGCCGTCAGAAAGACGAAGGGCATTTTGGCAAAACGCGGCGCGAGCGTGGCCAGGCGTTCGAGGAGCTCGAAGCCGGACATCACCGGCATGCTGATGTCCGAGAGCACGAGATCGGGCATGACTTTGAGGATGGCGGCGAGGCCCTCGCCGCCATCATGCGCCAAAATCACCTCGTAACCGCGATCCACCAGCTCCTCAGCGATCAGCGCCGCGGTCTCGCGGTCATCCTCGATGCAGAGTATCTTTTTGTGTGCTTCGGCCATGCCGGGTACCGAGTCGTCGAAATAATTAAAGCAAATTCCAGGGGAATCAACGCGTGCGGCGGGTCACGCGGACAGCCCGCCGTTGCCGAACGAGAGCAAGAGTGATCTGATGTGGCGGAGCATGATTGCCGAATGCACACCCCAGCCTTCCTCGGGCGGGCGACCGCGGGGTCGCAGTGCGCTTCTGGCTGGAGTAGGGTAGGCGCCATGCGGCGACCTTATTCGATCCGTCTCCACTTGGCGGCAGTATTCCTGCTGTTCTTCCTGCTGGTCGTCGTCCTCGGCCTGTTCAGCATCTGGCGGCTGAGCAACTTCAACCGGCTCTCCGCCGACGTCGCCGAGCTCTGGCTGCCCACCACGCGTGTGCTGGGCGACCTCAACAATTTCACCTCGGATTTCCGCGCCATCGAGGGGAGCAACTTGCTGTCGTCGGAGCCCTCCGACGTTGCCGCGACCGAACGCGAAATAGGCGACCTCGACCGCTCCATCGCCAAGGCCGAGCTCGGCTTCGAGCGAATTCGGCACGATGATATCGAGAATAATCTGTACGGCCAGTTCAAGCAGCGCTGGAACGAATATCGCACGATCGTCAACCAGATGCTGGTGCTCTCGCGCACCGGCCGCAGGCCGGAAGCGCAGGCGATCTATCGCAGTGGATCGCGCGACGCCTACGAGGCGGCAAGCGATACGCTCGGCCGCCTGACAGATCAGGCCGTCGTCAATGCTCAGGCCGCCAGCGATCGCCTCGCCGTCGCCTATGGGCAGGCGTTCTGGCTGATCCTGCTCGGCATGGCGATCGCGGGGGTCATGGTGGTGGCGGCGCTGGTTCACATCAGCCGCTTCATTTCGGCCCCGCTCCTGCATCTTGCCGACCGCATGCGCCGGCTCGCCGCCAACGACACCGACATCGACATTCCCGAAACCGACCGGCGCGATGAGATCGGCGAGATGGCGCAGGCCACGGTGGTGTTTCGCAACAACGCTCTCGAGCTCATGCGCAGCCAGCGCATGCTCGCCAAGCAGGCCGCGATGCTGGAGGAGCAGCTGGCGCAGGAACAACGCTTGGCGGTGCTGCAGCGAAATTTCGTGTCGATGGCTTCGCACGAGTTCCGTACGCCTTTGACCATCATCGACGGCCACGCGCGGCGGCTGATCAAAATGCGAGACTCGATCGCGTCCGGCGAAATCGACGAACGTGCCGGCAAGATTCGCGCGGCGGTGCTGCGGCTGACCCACCTGATCGACAATTTGCTCAACTCGGCGCGGCTGATCGACGGCGCCGCCGAGCCCTCTTTCCATGCGGGCGAGATTGACGTCGCAATTCTGTTGGGGGAGGTTTGTCAGTTGCACCGTGAGATGGCGCCGGGCGCCCAGATCATCGAACGGTTCGCCGCTGCGCCGATGCCGATGGCGGGAGATGCGAAGCTGTTGTTTCAGCTATTCAGCAATCTTCTCTCCAACGCCGTCAAATACTCGCCGGGCGGCGGCGCGATCGAGGTCAACGCTCAAGTTGCAGCGGATCAGGTCGTGGTCACGATCACCGACCGCGGTATCGGGATTCCGACCGAGGACCTCGATCGGCTGTTCGAGCGCTACCATCGCGGCGGCAATGTTTCGGGAATCGTGGGAACCGGTGTCGGTCTGTACCTGGTCAAGATGGCGGCCGATCTCCATGGGGGAACCGTCGAAGTCAAGAGCAAAGAGGGCGAAGGTTCGCGCTTCACCGTGCGGCTGCCGATGCGGCGCCCGACGGCGGCGAAGGAGCGGTTGCCGATTGAGGCCGAACCGGGAGCGGCCGAAGATGGCTCGCCGATCGCCGTCGTGGCAGGGGGTTTTGCTTCTTTGCCGGTTGCACGCGAGCAGGGACGAGGATGAGTTCGCCTATCGCTTCCACTTTCGCTTGGCGCGCGACCGTCGCGCTCCCCGCCGAGCATTCGCCAACGGCCGCAGGCGCGCTGGCATTTGCCACCCTGATCTGGATGACGGCGCCGGCAGCCTGTCTGCCCCCCGCGGCGTGGACGCATGCGCCGGCGCGCGCGGCGCCGATCGAGGTCGACTGGCAGGACCCGGAATCTCTTCCGCCGCGGTTCCGCAACCACTGTGTCGTCGATATACGACGCGGCCGCTCTTACTGCTCAAATCATTGCGGGTTGGAATATCAGTTTTATTACTGCTCACCTAAGTCGTTCGGTTGTTGCCATGTCGGCTACGGTTATTGCGACGGGGCTCAACTGCTGCGATGTGCGCCGTGAATGTCCGTCTCGGCATTAGCAGGCAACCCGTGCTCGGCATCAGTGGGGAATCAGATGCCCGAACGTCGGGCGTGCCGACGGCCGATGCCCCGCTTCGTTCAAATACGCTCGAATGGCTTAAGTGACGGCTTACTAACGGGACGCAAAATCGGCCCGCCGTGGCGGGAGATTTAGCGAAACAGTCGTCGGCGCGTGATGGAGTGAGGCGAAACGAGTCCTCGCCATGCGCTTCATCATTGTCTTCGCTGCGCTCGCGCTTGCTGCCGGCATCGCGGTGCCACACTACGCAGGCCAATTCGCAACACGAACACCCGTCGCATCGACGGCCGCCTCGCCGGCGCCGGCCGTGGTCGCGTCGGCGGATGCGCGATCAGTGGTCGTGGCGCCCGACGCCCGCGGTCATTTTCGCGTCAATGCCCATGTCGACGGCAGCCCGCTTGGCTTCATGATCGATACCGGAGCGTCGGTCGTCGCGCTGACGGAAAGCGATGCAGCTCGGCTCGGCATTCATCCAGCGCGCCACGAGTTCGTCGCCGAGATCAAAACCGCGAACGGCGCCGTGCGCGCGGCGCCTACCCGGCTCGACATGGTCGAGGTCGGCGATCTTGTTGTCCGCGACGTGGCGGCTGTCGTTTTGCCGGACCAGGCGTTGAGCGAAAATCTGCTCGGCTTGTCGTTTTTGTCGCGCCTGCGGCGTTTCGAATACAGCGGCGGCAAGCTCGTGCTCGAGCAGTGAGGCTTTGGCGACTTGTTGCGGCCAGTCGCGCCATCGCCGTCAAGCCGGCGTTAACGATAGTCCCCACGCGATTGGGGCAACGAAAAATCAATGCCTGTCGGCTATTGGCAGTAAGCGGGCGACCTTTGCCGCAAAGCGGCGCGACCCGGTCCGAGCGCAAGCAGAACAGCCGCCAACGGAACAGCTGGCCATGTACGAAAAGGTGGCGAATTATTCGAGCCGGTGCACGCGCGCCATCGTGGGTTTCTGCCGCGCGCGCCGCGGGGCCACCGCGGTCGAATTCGCCCTGATCGCCCCGTTCTTCCTGGCGACGCTGATCGCTGTGCTGCAAACTTGCGTTTTCGTGTTTGCCCAGGCGACCTTGCAAACTGCCGCCATGACGGCAGGCCGCCTCATCATGACCGGGCAAGTTCAGAACGGGGGCGTGACCCAAAGTCAATTTCTCAATGATATCTGCCCGACGATTCAGCCCCTGTTCAACTGCAACAATCTGATGGTCAACGTGGCCAACTATTCAGATTTCAGCAGCGCCAACACCACTGCGCCGGTCCTGACCTACAACGCGCAGGGGCAGATCACCAACGCTTGGTCGTACAATCCCGGCGCCCCCGGACAAGTCGTGGTTGTGCAGCTCATCTACCAGTGGTCGGTGGTCGGCGGGCCGCTGGGATTTGTGCTTTCCAACCTCCCCAACAGCATGTCGGAGATCGTGGGCGTGAGCGCCTTCCGGGTGGAGCCGTACTGATCATGCCGGCCCGGGCAAGGCCTTATCGTCGTTTCATCGCCTCGACGCGCGCGGTCGCCGCCGTCGAATTCGCCATCATTCTGCCGGTGCTCATGGTGATGTTCCTGGGAACATTCGATGCCGGCAGGGCGATCACCATTTATCTGAAAGTACGAACGGCTACCTACACGCTGGCCGCCGTAACCAATCAGTACACTACCATTCAATCTTCCGATATGCAGGCGATCCTCGGAGCGACCTCGGTAATCCTCACGCCGTATTCGAGTTCACCGGTGGTGGTGACCGTTTCGCAAATCAAGATAAGCAACAACGGCAGCGCCACCGTCAACTGGAGCGCTTCGCTCAACGGCACCGCGCGTTCCCAGGGATCGTCGGTATCCGTCCCGACGGCGCTCGCCTCACCCAACAGCTACCTCATTTTTGCCGAAGTGAGCTACACATATACGCCGATGTTCGGTTATTTCACTAAGGCGCCGATCACGCTCTCGGACAATCTGTATGTGACACCGCGGACGAGCCTGTGCGTTCTGTATCCGCCGCAAAACATTACCGCGAGTCCATGCTGACGCGGTTTTTCCATCGCAGTATCGTTGCTTGATCCGCGGGTCCCGGGCTGAAATCC
>Ga0187782_10002316_pt1 | contig 14035 bp, 12 predicted proteins | sample 0715_SJ02_MP15_2_FD_132454 | JGI IMG/M metagenome (GOLD analysis project Ga0187782, IMG submission 132454) | Tropical peat soil microbial communities from peatlands in Department of Meta, Colombia - 0715_SJ02_MP15_20_MG | ecosystem: Environmental > Terrestrial > Soil > Wetlands > Peat | place...
CACCACCACAGCGCTCATGGTGAGCGTCATGATGCCAGCGATTCCTAAAGCGAGTTTGAGGATGCTGATCGGTCTCCCCTTCCTCATGTTGTCCACCCCCGCCTCGATCGCACTTGCCATTTTTTGAACCTCTCGCCAAGCGTTCATGATAACGTTATCTTCCATATGATAACGCTATCATGGGCCTTGATTGAAAGTCAAGCAGGAGGGAAGTCGACCGTCCGTCATCGGCGCCACCTGGAGCATCATCGCCGCGAGTACGTTCCACGCGGTTCAGGCGCGCAGGCTAAGCATTCCGGCCGACGTTTTTCCGGTCGGGTTCGACGGCGTCGGGTGGGTGTTCGTGGTCCGGGCGGCGGCGCGGTCATCGATCAACCCTATACGAACCGGGCAGCCAATCGGCTAGCGCGCGAATCGAGGGCGACGACGGTTCCGTCGGGCGCGCGTGAGTCGTATGCATGCCGTCGTCTTGCACCGTTCACCCCGATTGGGCCGTGAAGCGGTCCGCAACGAACGTGCCGTTTCGGTGACTCAACTCTCCATATTCTCCGGCCGTTCGTGCCCACTCCTGTTGCGTCGATCGGCCTCGTTGATGAGGACACGCCGGATGACAAGTGAGGCGAGCTAACAAGCATACAGGCCAGACACTGCAAAGTCCTGAGGGCGCATGGAAACGGGCGCCTGCCGGCCCATGCAAACCATGACCGCCGCTTCCACGGCCGTCAAGGACAAAGCCTTTGACGAGCTTCTTTCCTTAGACAGCCGCGTCGCGACGGGAGCATGTGCCGATACGGCCGGCAGGCACAGGCAGCAGGCATCGGGTCTTTCGAATTGAAGGCTTGGCAGGCGCAGGATTCTCGGATCTCGGCTAGGGGCGTAGTCTAGACTCCTCTTCGTAGCGGGGCACATGTTCCTGACGGGCGAGGCCTACCGCACGGCATGCCCGACCGTGGCTGCGCGGAATGCCGCGAGCTGGGGGAGACCGTCCGGATTCAGAGGCCCTTCACTTCGCTGGGTTCCGTTCCTGCGCTCGTTGCCCAACACCCGAGAGTGTGCGTCGACGGAACGGAGGGAGCAGCAAGTCGACGCCGAACCGTCGTTTCGAGTTGACTTCAATCATAGTCGGGATCTCGGTGGAATGACCCTCGGGGGGGATGCGGTAATGACTCCTTGCAGATCCGGGCGACGCGGCCCCATCGTGTTGATCGGCAGTGTGTGTGTGGTGGCGTGCGCGCTGACCGGGCTGGTCCCGGGTGCCGGCGTGCGGGCCGCCATGCCCACCATGTCCGATCGGATCCAAGTTCAGAAGACGGTGCCTCCGTATCGGCTGGTGCTCGTGGTGCTTCCGGCGGAGCCATTCTATCGATCTAGCGAAGCCGCCGCGAACGCGCACGCCAAGATGGCGATGGTGGCCGTCGGCGGAGCCGCACCCCGCACCCTCGCCTCCGTGCCCCGTCCGAACCACCACTTGATCGTGCACGTCTACACTGCGAGCACGGGGAAAGCGGTCCAGCATGCGCGCGTGGCCATGCGGTATCAAGCGCTGACCAGGGCGGGCGCTCCCGCGCCGACCCCGCCGACGGTGGTTCCGGTGGTCGAGATGAGAATAGCGAGCGGCGGGGCCGAGACGACGCACTACGGCAACAACGTCCTGATGCCCCCGGGCCGCTATCGGGTGACGGTGACGGTCAACTCAGTCGGGCCGACGTCGTTCGACGTATCCGTGCACTGACCGCACGGCGCGTGCTCCGGCGCCGTGTCCCCGACGCCGCTGGCGACGTTTGCGGGACCGCCAGGGAGGCGACTGGACGGTCGGGCCGAGCCTACTCTTTGAGCATCACGTAGGTTACCCGCGCGTCCTGTCTTGTCTCGAGTTTGCCTTCGCGCGCAAGCCAGCCCATCGCCATGTACAAGAGGGGCTCCGATAGAGCCACCTCTCGTTTCACCGCGGCGAGACGCGCGTGGCCGCCGCGTTGCTTCAGATACGTCCAGACTTCCCCGGCAGCCGTGCCGACGGTGTGAGCGTCTATCGACCCCGCGGACGCGCCGTCCTTCTTCGGCATCGCTGTGCCCCTCTCCGAACAGGCCGGTGCCTGTCCTGCGGCTTGATCACTGGCATCGATGTCTCACCCGACGGGCCCATGACCGCAACCGGCTACGCCCGCATGGTGTCGGCGCGAAGCAAGGCGGTCCCGCGCGCCGTGGGGCGTCCCTGCATCAGACGCAGTACCGCGATCGCGGCGAAGCTGACGGTCAGGCTGATCACCGACATGGCCATTGCCGCGCCGCCGTTCCCTTGCTGCGCTTCGCTGAAGATGAAGGTCGACACCGTATCGACGCCGGGTGGTTGCAGGAGCACCGACGTCACGAATTCGCGGATGCCGAACGCGAAGGCGACGATGCCTCCACCGAGCAATGGCGGCAGCATCAACGGGAGCACGATCCGGCCGACGATGATGGCGCCCCTCAGCCCGTACACGCGCGTTGCCACGACGATCCCGGGTGTCACCCGGGCCGCCGCGGTCTTCGCGTAGCGCAGCGCGAGCGGCAACAGCACGGTCGTGTACGCAAGCAGCAGGATTCCGCGGCGGCCGTACAACGGCACGGGGTTCCACGGTGCGTTCCACACCAGCACGAGCGCGACCGCGAGCACGATGCCGGGCAGAGCGTTGAGCAGCGTCGTCACCAGATCCAACGCCTGATCGCTCGAACGGCCGCTGCGCTGCGCGAGCGCAACTCCCGACGCGAGCGCGAGGCTGAGGGCGCTTGCCGTAATCGCGCGCGCCGCACCCGAAGTCATCCGACTACCGGTACCCCGTCGGGCGTCACGCACGTGCTCGTGGAGGACCAGGTCTTTCGGCGCCGTCGCCGGTTCGGGTTGCCCGGATCCTTCCATACGTCGCAGAGTAGAGAGCGGGTGTAAATCGCGGACGAAGACGTCGTTAAGGAATTGGCAAGAGACTGTTAAGAGTCGACGTTGGCCGTATCGCCGCGCCCGCGTGCTCTGCCGTTATCGCACGTCGTGTGTTGCAATGCGCGTCCGTCCGTTCCTGCGGCAGGGAGGTCCAGGTGCCTCAGCACCGTCGGTGCGATGTCGACGACCGACGAGGGCTCCAGATTGGCGGCGCCGCGTTTGAAACCTGCGCCCTCGACCATCAGAAACGGCGACTGCTCGTAGATCCCCAGGCCTCCGTGCTGACCGAAGCCGAGATGGGCGGGCTTGCCGTCGGCTGGCAGGGCCTCGAGGCTCGACCCCGGCACGCCATACTCGTTGGCGCGATCCTCGGCTCGCATCGAGACGGCGAAGGCCAGGCCATGTTGGGGTGCCTGGCCGACCTCCTGCAGTTCTTCGGGAGGGACGACGCGTGCAGCCCAATCGCATTCGCCGAGGAACTCACGCAGGGCCGGCAGCCGCCTCGAGCAGTCGGGGTGGACGTACACGAGCGCGGACGTCCCGCTCGAGACCGACACGACGTCCCCTGACGCCCCGCCGGCCTTGAGACCCGCCTCAATCAGCTCCGCCTCGACATCCACCACTCCCACAACCGTCTGATGCCCGTGGTCGGATCCGATGAGAAGCAGGACGTCCTCGCCGGCGTCCCGGAGCCGATCGACCGCTTCGATGACCAGTCCGGCGTGCGTGTCGGCCTGCCGAAGACCATCGAGGTGCTGTGGCGAGCCGAGTGGGACCCCATGTTGAATGTGATCCGGCTCGTGCAACCACAGCACCGCAAGCGCCGGGCGCCGGTTGCCGAGGACGTCGGCCACGAATCGGTGCGTCATGATCCGATCACCGGCGAGATCGGGCGTCGTGTGGAGTTCATCGCAGGTCGGGACCGGGACACGCCCGGGGCCGAACGACCCGGCGCGGTTGTACAAGAAGCCGTGTCCGTCCGGATCGTGGGCGTACGCCGCACCCGGCGATGCGTTGCTGAACGTGATCGCGCCGCCGTGATCCTTCACACGCTCCGCGAGCGTGGGCACCGCGAGCGAGGTGCCGGTCACGCGGCGCTTGTGCTGGAGGAAGTCCGGAGCGCCCGCATCGTGGCGCACGAGTACGCCGTCTTCGAGCAACGCCAAAGAGTTGCCCTGGAGCCCGTGCCGGTCGGGATAGCACCCGGTTGCGAAGCTGGCGGATGCGACGCGCGTCGCGGACGGGAACACCGATCGGTGGGCGGCAAAGTGTTCCGCCCGCGCGCGGAATGCCCCAAGACACGGCGTGTGCGCTTCGGTCACAAGATCTCTCCGCATCCCGTCGAGAATGACGGCCACCACGCGTTTCATCGCATCCCCCGAACTGCCGACCCGATCTCCTCGCCCGGCTCGGGTCTCGAGCCTGGCCACGGCGATCGTCGCTCCTTGTGCGCGGAGCAGGAAGCCGTTCGCGCCCCGGACTCCCGCACCGACGCTCTCACACGACCCGTTGTAGCACAGCTACACTAAGGAAAGAAAGGATCGGGGGGCGGCGCCGCCGCGTACAGCTTCCGCGGCCGTTCGTATTGCAGGGGTGCCACGGGCGGAGGAGTTATGCGCGACCCCGAGAACAGCGTTTAGTAAACACGTGTTAGAGGAGGTCAGGCGACGGGGAGGTCCGACATGAAGATTCGTGGGGCGCGCGTGCTGGTGCTCGCCGGGATCGCGATCGCGGCCCTCGCTCTTGGCAGCTTCGCCGCCGGTGCATCCGGCGCGACGGTTTCCGGCAAACTCGAGATCTTCTCATGGTGGACGGCCGGCGGAGAGGCAGATGCCCTCCAGGCGCTCTTCAACGTGTATCAGAAGCAGTATCCCAACGTGAAGATCATCAACGCGACCGTGGCGGGCGGTGCCGGGACCAACGCAAAGGCGGTCTTGAAGACGCGGATGCTGGGCGGCGACCCCCCCGACTCGTTCCAGGTGCACGCGGGCCACGAGTTGATCGACACGTGGGTCAAAGCGGGCAAGATGGAATCGCTCACCAGCCTCTTCGTGTCACAGGGCTGGCCGAAAGTCATGCCGCACGGTCTCATCGACATTCTTTCGTACCAGGGCCAGATCTGGTCGGTGCCGGTCGACATCCATCGGGCCAACCTCCTCTGGTACAACAAGAAGGTGTTCGCGGACGCGGGGCTGACCCCGCCAACGACGTTCGAGGCGTTCTTCAAGGACGCCAACGCGCTCAAGGCCAAGGGGATCTCGCCGTTCGTGCTCGGGGACAAGGAAGGATGGGAAGCTGGCCACGCCTTCGAGACCGTCCTGATCGGGACGCTCGGGCCGGCGAGCTACCGCGGCTTGTGGACCGGTCACACTTCGTGGATGGGTCCGAAGGTGGCGCAGGCGCTCGGGACGTTCAAGCGGATGCTGTCGTACGCCAACAGCGACCACGCGGCACTCACGTGGGACGAGGCGGCACAGTACATTCAGAGCGGCAAGGGCGGCATGCAGATCATGGGCGACTGGGAAGCCGGGTGGTTCACGTCCAAGAGCTTCACGGATTACGGCTGGGCCCCGCCGCCCGGGAACCAGGGGATCTACGATACGCTCTCTGACAGCTTCGGGCTCCCGAAGGGGGCAAAGGACAGGGCTGCCGTCATGGCGTGGCTGACCCTCCTCGGCTCGCGCACGGGGCAGCAGACATTCAACCCGCCAAAGGGGTCGATCTGCGCCAGGACGGACTGCTCCGCGACGGCGTTCAGCCCCTACCAGCAGTGGGCCATGCACCAATGGGCCACCAATACGATCGTGCCGAGCGTCATCCACGGCGCGGCCGCTAGCGAAGGGTGGTCGACGGAGTACAAGGACGCGATCGCCCTGTTCGTGACGTCTGGCGACGTCGCCGCGACCCAGAAGTCGCTCCAGAAGGCCTGCGTCGACGCGGGCGTGTGCAAGTAACCGGACCGACCGGCTCCGCTTCCACACCCCGAATCGCCCCGGTGGTCACCGGACAGCCCGCTCCCCCTCGTCGGAGGCGGGCTGTCCGGCGGGGACGCACATGGGACCGGGTGGGGGCCGCGGCGATGATCGCTCCGTCGATCGTCGCCGTGGCCGTCTTCGTCTACGGCTTTGTCGGGTGGACAGGCTTTGTCTCGCTGACCCGCTGGAACGACGTCCTCCCCGACTACACGTGGGCTGGCTGGCGGAACTACCTCGACCTGTTTGAGAACTTCCGCTTCCGGATCGACATCGTGAACACCGCGAAGTTCACGCTCGTGTTTCTCGCCGCGTGTCTGGCGATCGGGTTTGCGCTCGCCGCCCTGCTCGAGCGGGCATTCCGCGCCGAGCCGCTGTTTCGGACGATCTACCTCGCGCCGCTCGCGATCTCGTTCATCGTGACCGGCGTCGTCTGGCGATGGCTGCTGAACCCCGGGAGCGCCCAGCTCGGCAGCGTCGGCATCAATCAGCTCTTCGAGCGGCTGCACGTCGGGTTCTTGCGCAGCGGCTGGTACACCGATCCCCACATCGGCATCCTTGCCGTCGCGATCGCCGCGACGTGGCAGATGTCGGGGTACACGATGGCCCTGTATCTTGCCGGCCTGCGCGGCATTCCTGACGAACTGCGCGAGGCGGCGCGCGTGGACGGGGCCAGCGAGGGACAGATCTTCCGCCGCGTGATCGTGCCGCTGTTGCAGCCGGTCACGCTGAGCGCCGTCATCATCCTCGGGCACATTTCGCTCAAGATCTTCGACCTCGTCGTCGCGATGACCGGATCCGGGCCTGGCTTCAGCAGCGACGTCCCCGCTTTTTTCATGTTTGACACGACGTTCCGAGGAAACCACTTCGCGCAGGGCGCGGGAATCGCCGAGATCCTGCTCGTGCTGGTCGCCGTTCTGACCGTGCCCTATCTCGTGTACAGCACGCGGACGGAGGTCCAGCGGTGAGCACCGGCCGGGCGCAGGCCGGCGGCATCGTCTACGCGCTGCTCATCGCGGCCGCGCTGTTCTACCTCATGCCGGTGTATGTGCTGGTCGTGACTTCGATGAAGAGCTTCGCCGAGGTCAGCCTGGCGCACATGTGGGCGCTGCCGTCGGGAGTGTACTTCAGCAGCTTCGCGCGGGCGTGGCAGGGAGATCCCCTCCACGGGCTCCGCGGCCTCGGGACCAATTTCCTCAACAGCGTGAAGCTCACGATTCCCGCGACGATTCTGTCGTCGTTCCTTGGATCGTTGAACGGGTACGTGCTCGCGAAGTGGCGGTTTCGCGGAGCCGACGTGGTGTTTCCGGCGATCCTGTTCGGGATGTTCATCCCGTACCAGAGCATCCTGATCCCGCTCGTGCAGGTCCTCCAACGGCTCCACTTGTACGGGACGCTGTCCGGCCTCATCTTCGTCCACGTCGTCTACGGGATCCCGATCACGACGCTCATCTTCCGCAACTACTACGCGAGCGTGCCGACGGACCTGATCGAGGCCGCTGAGATCGACGGCGCCGGGATTTGGGGAGTGTACCAGCGAGTCATCGTTCCGCTGTCCGCACCCGCGCTCGTCGTGGCCGCGATCTGGCAGGTGACGTCCATCTGGAACGACTTCTTGTTCGGCGTGACGGTGACGAGCAATCCAGAGGTGCAGCCGATCACGGTCGCGCTGAACAACCTCGCGGGGAGCTACGTCGTGGAGTGGAACGTGCAGATGGGAGGGGCGCTGCTCGCGGCGCTGCCTCCGTTGCTCGTCTACGTGTTCCTCGGCCGCTACTTCATGCGGGGGCTGATGGCGGGGTCGCTCAAGGGATAGGCGCGGGCCGGCCTCGCAACCGCCTGGATCATTTTCACACTCGGGAACAGGGGCCAGCGGCCCGTGAGACGTGTGCCGACTCCGGGAAAATACGGGCGAGCCCCATCGCAGACCCGACGATCGCCCGTCCGCCGGGGGTTTGGGTACGGAGCCGCTGCGCGCGGGCCGGCCGGTGCGGGACGCACGGCAGGGCGCGGGCGTTCGGCAATCAACGGCAAGGAGGGGATGAGAGCATGTTGAGAGAGGACGCTCGGCGCCGCCGGCCGGCGGCGGCCGGTGGGACCGCGCTCCTGGCGCTCGTATTCGCAGGATGGCTCGGCCTGGCGGCCGGAGGAACTCCTACGGCTGCCGAGACCGCCCCACCGGGGACGATCCCGGCCGGCGCGGTGCGGTTCGCGATTGTCCCCGCGCTGTCGACCGTGACGTACCGTGTCGGCGAGACGCTCGTCACGGGGAATCGTTACAACCTCGCCGTCGGCACCACGCACGCGGTTCGGGGCGACGTGTACGTCGATCGCGCGCATCTGCAGAACAGCCGCATCGGGGTGGTGACGGTGGACATCAGCACCTTCCAGTCGGACAAGCCGCGGCGCGACGATGCGATCCGGCACGACTGGCTGGAGTCCTCGAGGTACCCCACCGCCGTCTTCACGCCGACGGCCGTCCGCGGCCTCCCCGTGGCGTACGTGGACGGGCAGGACGTGTCCGTCCAGATTCTCGGCAACCTCCAGGTGCGCGGCGTGACCAGGCCCGTGACATTTTCGGGTACGGTCAAGCTGTCCGGCAGCACGCTCAGCGGCATGCTGCAGGCGTCCGTCCTGATGACCGATTTTGGGTTTGATCCGCCGTCGATCCTCGGCATCCTCAAGGCCGAGAACCAGGCGCGCCTCGAGCTAGACTTCACGGCGGAGCCGCCCCAGAGCTGATGTCCTGCGTTGCCAAGGTGCCGCGGGCGACGCTGAAGAAGGCCTATGGGGTCGACCACGTCGATCGCGGGGAGGGCAGAAGGCGGAGTTGGAGACACGACGCTATGGAGCCGTGCTGCCCGGGCACGAGGCCGGGAGCACGGTCGTGGACTCGCGATCGCTCCTGCGCGCGAATAACGCGCTGCAGATCCTGTCTAACGCCGCGTGGTATGTAGCAGCACCGTTCATCCCCCTCTATCTCGTTTCCCAGGGTGCGTCGATCAGCACGGTCGGCGTTATTATCGGATGCTCCGGCATCCTGCCGCTGCTCATCGCGCTTCCCACCGGCGCGCTGGCGGACGAGCGCGGGCCGGTGCCGGTGGCGCATGCCTCCGTGATCTTGTTCGGCCTTGCCGGAGCGGTGCTGACCGCGCTCCAGTCCGTGTGGGCCGTCGCGGTCGCGTACACGCTCATGGCCGTCGCCAACATCGGATTCGCCGTTGCGCCCCAGGCGATCGTGGCCGCGGCCAGTACACCCGCGACGAGGGTGCAGAACTACGGGTACTACTCGTTGTGGAACTCCGCCGGTGCGGTGATCGGGCCGATTCTGGGCGGGGCCATGGTGGGACACCTCGGGTACCGGGCGGCGTTCGCGATGGTCTGGATTCTGATGATCCCGTCACTGTGGGCGACCGCGTCGATGCGGGTGGCGCCCGCCGGGGTTCGCCGCGTATCGTTCACGACGGCACACCGGCTGGTCGGGACGATCGTGCGCCAGCGGGGCGTCCCGGGCGTGTTGCTCATTTCGTTCATGATGGTGTGGGCGCAGCAGCTCCAGCAGTCCTTCTATCCGATCTATTTGCATAAGGTGGGCCTCTCCAGCTTCCTCATCGGGGTGGTCATCGCTACGGTCAGTCTCGCCTCGATGTTGGTTCGATCGGTCCTGTCGCGGAGCGTCGACTGGCTGGGATACCGGTGGCTCCTGCTCGGCGCGACCGCCGTAGTGTCGCTCGCGCTCGGGGTGACCCCGTTATTCCGTCGGTTCATTCCGTTCGTGTTCCTGTCGGGGCTGATGGGCGCCAGCCTGGGCATCACGCAGCCACTGAGCATGAGCCTCATGGTCGAGTCGGTTGCAGCCGAATTCTGGGGAGTGGCGTTCGGGATCCGCCAGGGCGTGCAACGAGTCGCGTCGATTACCAGCCCGATCGTGCTCGGATTCGTGATCGCGGTGTCCGGTATTGAGTGGGCGTTCTTCGTTGGCGGGGGCGCGATTCTCGCGACCATTCCCATCATGGCGACTGTGACCCAGCACCTCCGGCGCGAGGGGAACGGCTGATCGCCCGCGCTTCTCGACGCGCGGAAGGAGCCCGGCGGTCTCGCAGGCGAAACTGGGAATGTGAAAGGTGACCGTGCCAAGTGGGAAGCTCGGTATGCATCGGGGGATCCCCGGCACGATGCGGCCCCGGTCCCGCTGCTCGCATCATGGGTGACCCGGCTCACCCCGGGCCGCGCGCTTGACATCGGCGCGGGGTTGGGGCGGCACGCCATTCTACTGGCCGGGCACGGCTGGACCGTGGACGCGGTTGACATCTCGCTCAACGGGCTCGCCGAGCTGAGGCGCCGCGCACAACGCGCGGGCGTCCGCGTGAACCTGGTCGCCGCCGATCTGGACGATTTCGCGGTCCGCCCCGCTTCCTACGATCTGATCGTGCAAACGTTCTTTCTGGACCTCCGCCTCCTGCCGCGGCTGCGATGCTGGCTGCGGCCGGGAGGTTATCTGTACATCGAGACGCATGTCCGGACCCCGGGGGAGCGATCGGGCGGCCGCTACGCGCTCGGTCCCGGGGAGCTCAAACGGTTGGTGCGCGGCTGGGAGATCGTCGCGTACGCCGAAGGCGACCGGCCCGAGGGGGTGCATCGCTTCGCGACAGCCGGGGCGCTCGTGCGCCGTCCGGCCGACTCGCGTCCGGCCGTCCGCTCGGAGGAGCACACGCCCGTTCGCCCGCCTTGATCTGGCTCGGCCCCGAAGATCGTGTTATGATCGTGGGAAGTCGAAAATGCTCCGCAGGTCGGTCGGGGTACTCTTTTCGCCGTTCCGAAAGGCCGGTTCCAGAACCGGACTCACGAAGGGAGGCGACGATGATCCCCGCAAGCTTCGAGTACCATCGTCCCGCCTCGATCTCGGAAGCCGCGACCCTGCTCACCCGGCACGGCGAGGACGCCAAGATTCTCTCCGGGGGACAGAGCCTCATCCCGCTTATGAAGCTGCGCCTCGCCGCGCCGCCGCACATCGTCGACATCAACCGGATCCCGGGGCTTGCGTATCTCGAGGAGCGCAACGGCGCGCTGCGAATCGGCGCGCTCGTCCGGGAAACAGACTTGGAGAAGTCGGACCTCGTTCGGGCCCGCTATCCGATTCTCCACGACACCAGCCGGGTGATCGGCGACCCCGTGGTGCGCAACCTCGCGACCGTTTGCGGCAATCTCGCCCACGCCGATCCCGCGAACGATCATCCGGCGACAATGCTCGCGCTCGGGGCCCAGATCGTCGCCGTGGGTTCCCGAGGCGAACGGATCATTCCCGTCGATGAGTTCTTCACCGGGCCGTTCACGACGGCGCTCGCGCCCCGCGAGATCCTCACCGAGATCCGGGTGCCGCTGCCATCGCTCCGGAGCGGTGGTGCGTACTTGAAGCTGGAGCGCAAGGTGGGCGACTTCGCGACCGCCGGGGTGGCGGTGCAGCTCACCTTGGCGCCGGACGGTATCTGCCAGCGGGTCGGCATCGGCCTGACGAACGTGGGGCTGACCCCGATCAAGGCGGGGCGCGCGGAAGCGGCCCTCCGAGGTGCACGGCCGGACGAGGCGGCGATCGAGCGGGCGGCCCGGCTGGCCGCGGAAGAGTCCGAGCCCGCCGAGGACCTGCGCGGCTCCGAAGAGTACAAGCGGGATCTGGTGCGGGTCTTGACGGCCCGGGCGCTCCGCAGAGCCCTCGAGCGCGCGGGCAAAGGCGGGTGAGCCCGATGCGCGTCCAGGTCACCATCAACGGCGAGAAGCGCGAAGCGGACGTCGAGCCGAGGCTTCTTCTTGTGCACTTGATCCGGGACATGCTCCGGCTGACCGGCACTCACATCGGCTGCGACACCACCCACTGCGGCGCCTGCACGGTGCTGCTCGACGGGCGGCCGGTCAAGTCGTGTACGGTGTTCGCCGTCCAGGCTGACGGTCGGGAACTCTTGACCGTCGAAGGCCTGGAGCAAAACGGCAAGCTGCACCCTCTCCAGGAGGGGTTCATGCAGGAGCACGGCCTCCAGTGCGGCTACTGTACCCCCGGGATGTTGATGACCAGCTACGCGTTCCTCAAGGAGACCCCGAATCCGACCGAAGGCGACATCCGCTGGGCGATCTCGGGCAACCTCTGCCGGTGCACCGGGTACGTCAACATCGTGAAGTCCATCCAGTACGCCGCCGCGAAACTGCGGCAGGGAGGCGTGTGATGGCGCTTAGGACCCCGGCCGAAATCGGAGGGATGGGCCATTCGGTGAAGCGCAAGGAGGACCCGCGCTTCATCCGCGGCAAGGGCACCTACGTCGACGACGTCCAGCTGCCCGGCATGCTCTACCTGGACATCGTCCGCAGCCCGTACGCGCACGCCACGATCAAGAAGATCGACACGAGCAAGGCGCTCGCGATCCCAGGCGTGCTGGCGGTGATCACCGGGCGGGACCTCGAGAAATACAATCTCCACTGGATGCCGACGCTGATGTCGGACACCCAGATGGTGCTCCCCGTGGACAAGGTGATGTACCAGGCGCAGGAGGTGGCCGCGGTCCTGGCGACCGACCGCTACGTTGCGGCCGACGGCGTCGCGGCGGTCGAGGTCGAGTACGAACCGCTGCCGGTGCTCGTGGACCCGAAGAAGGCGCTCGAGCCGGGCGCGCCGGTCCTCCGGACCGACAAGAAGGACAAGAAGGACAACCACATCTGGCACTGGGAGTGGGGTGACCGGGCCGCCACCGATCGCGCGTTTCAGGACGCCGATGTGACCGTCAAACAAGACATCTACATTCCGCGCATCCACGTCGCGTCGATCGAGACGTGCGGCTGCGTCGCCGACTTCGACCGCGTGCAGGGCAAGCTCACGGTCTGGATGACGACGCAGGCGCCGCACGCGATCCGCACCGTGTTCGCGCTGGTCGCGGGGCACGTCGGTTTGGCCGAGCACAAGATCCGGATCATCTCGCCCGATATCGGCGGGGGGTTCGGCGGCAAGGTGCCGGTATATCCGGGGTACGTCATCGCGGTTGCGGCGTCCGTCCTGACGGGGAAGCCCGTCAAATGGATGGAAGACCGGATGGAGAACCTGCAGGCCGATTCATTTGCCCGCGACTACCACATCACCGCCGAGCTGGCCGGGAAGAAGGACGGCACGCTCACGGCCCTCCGGATCAAGACGATCGCCGACCACGGGTACACCGATGCGGCGGCGAACCCGTCCAAGTTTCCCGCGGGGCTGTTCCACATCTGCACGGGGTCGTACGACTTCAAGGCGGCCCACGTGGACGTGGACGGAGTGTACACCAACAAGCCGCCCGGGGGGATCGCCTACCGCTGCTCGTTCCGGGTCACAGAGGCCGTGATGACGATCGAGCGGATGGCGGACACCATGGCGCACCATCTCGGGATCGATCCTGCGGAGTTCCGGATGAGGAACTTCATCCGGCCCGAGCAGTTCCCGTACAAGTCGGCGCTGGGGTGGGAGTACGACAGCGGCAACTACGCCGGCGCCCTTCAGAAGGCGATGGAGAAGATCGGGTACGCCGACCTCCGTCGCGAGCAGGCGGAGAAGCGCAAGCGGGGCGAGTTGATGGGGATCGGCATCAGCAGTTTCACGGAGATCGTAGGCGCCGGTCCCTCCAAACACTTCGACATTCTCGGGCTCAAGATGTTCGACAGCGCGGAGATCCGCATCCACCCGACCGGAAAAGCGATCGCTAGGTTCGGCACGAAGTCCCAGGGGCAGGGGCACGAAACCACCTACGCCCAGATCCTCGCGGAGGAACTCGGGATCCCGGTTGCCGATATCCAGGTGGAGGAAGGGGACACCGACACCGCCCCGTACGGGCTCGGCACGTACGCGAGCCGGTCCACGCCGGTCGCCGGGGCGGCCGCGGCGGTGGCGTCCAGGAAGATCCTGGCCAAAGCCCGCAAGATCGCCGCGCACCTGCTGGAGGTGGCCGAAGAAGACCTCGTCTGGGAGCCCGGCAAGTTCTCGGTCCGGGGCGCGCCGCAGCGTTCGAAGACGATTCAGGAGGTCGCGTTCGCGGCGTATACCAACCACCCGCAGGGGATGGAGGCGGGGCTCGAGGCGGTTTCCTACTATGACCCTCCGAACCTGACGTATCCATTCGGGAGCTACATCTGCGTCGTC
>Ga0187782_10002317_pt1 | contig 14032 bp, 8 predicted proteins | sample 0715_SJ02_MP15_2_FD_132454 | JGI IMG/M metagenome (GOLD analysis project Ga0187782, IMG submission 132454) | Tropical peat soil microbial communities from peatlands in Department of Meta, Colombia - 0715_SJ02_MP15_20_MG | ecosystem: Environmental > Terrestrial > Soil > Wetlands > Peat | place...
AGCGTAGCCGGCTTCGCTCAGCACCTGGATGCGGGCAGCCAGGTGTTCTCCATCGGCAATACGCAGACCCTTAGATCGAATCTTAGTGTTAGCGAAACGTTTGGGTTCATTCGGGAGAAGGTTTACAGCACCATTGCGCAACCGTTCGGGCCATCGGCCATACCAATGGGAAGTTCGTCCGTGGGTATCGACACGTTCGGGTCCACCATTTTCCCGGGCATCACCATCGTGGACCCCTATGGAAATTATGCCGCCTACAATTCGGGTTGCCCCAATTCAGACCAGACATGCGTCCCTTACGCTAACCCCGTCACCAACGCCGCTCTCTCCATTGGTCAGGGCTCGGCCTCTCAAGGTGCCTTCACCGGAGTATTCCAAAACCGCTTCATGCCCTCGGCCACCGCAATCTGGACAAAGGGCAAACACACCATCACCTTCGGTGGCAGCTACGCCTACACGCAGTTGGACACGCGCGACCGGCGGACAGACACCGGCAATATTGGCGTTGTGGATTTTTCGCAATTTCTGCTGGGCGAGATCACTCCCTACACCTCCAACGGCTTCGTGACTTCGGCTTACCTCCAGGGTGACGCGAACCGCTACTATCGAGCCGGGCAGACCGGGCTGTATCTTCAGGACAAATACCAGTTGCGCTCTAACCTCAATGTGACCCTTGGGCTGCGCTACGACTGGAACGGGGGGCTGACGGAGAAGTACGGCCGCATCTACAATTTCGATCCCGCCCTGTATTCATTTGATGGCAATGAAGTGACGTCTACCGGATTCATCATCGCGGGAAACAACAAGCAGTACCCCACGAAGGGGGTCAGCAATTCGACGCTCACCGGGCGCCAGTGGGGATTTGCGCCACGCCTTGGCATTGCCTGGAGTCCGCAAATGTTTCACAGCAAAGTGGTGGTCCGCGCGGGAACCGGCCTGTACTACGATCGCGGCGAGCTCTTTTCGTATTTTTCCCCGGGCTTTGCTGCCGGGGTCATCACCGGCGGCCCTTTTGGAGTGAACCAGTCGCCTCCGTTTGTGAACTCGCAACTGTGCCAAGCGCAGACGGCCGTTGGTTATGAGGGATACATTCCTACATGCGATCCGACGCAAGTTGGCCCGGGCACATCGGGAATCGGCGGTTCGCTCGCCTATCCTTGGGGCAGCAACGGCCCGCAGGCTCCTCCGACCGGCAATCCCGCCGATATAATCAATTACTTACCCAATGTCTCGGAAATAGAAAACGGGTCGCAACTTTTCGCCATTGCCGTGTACGACCGCAAGAACAAGCTGCCGTACACGATTAACAACACAATGGACATTCAGTGGCAGCCGCGCAACGACCTCTTGATTCAGATCGGCTACGTGGGCAACCTCGGGCGTCACCTGGTGATTCCTGTGCCCTTCAACCAGGCGCAGATCGCTTCGCCGTCTCATCCCATCAACGGGCAATACTACAGTTACGGCTACACGGTCGAGACCCTAGTGAATGGCATTCCCACGCCTATAGGCCTGCCGAGCATTCCCGGCCAGCCTTCGGTCTCTCCGGGAAATTACCTCAGCACGTATGAGGGCGGCAACGTCGATATGCGCGTACCCTACGTCGGCTATTCTTCGGAGTCATTGAGTTACGACGCCGCGGGCATTTCTATGTACAACGCGCTGCAGACGCACGTCGAGAAACGCCTGAGTCATGGTCTGCAGGTTGGCTTCTCTTATACCTGGTCGCACGCGACAGACGAACAGAGCGGGCTGGGACTGTTCTTCAACGGGAACAATCCGTTGGACCTGCGCAGCGCGTATGGAACATCGGACTTCGATCGCACGCACGTTTTCAATTTTAATTTCGGCTACCAATTGCCAAACTTCGCGGCGGATTCCACTTCCGTCAAGGGGCGTTTCATCGACGGTTGGGCCCTGGAAGGGGTCGGCATTTACCAGAGCGGCCAGCCGTTTAGCGTGATTGATTACACCGGCGCAGTTGGCAGCCTTTTTTACGGCGTCAACGACGGCATTAACAACCCGATCGTTCCCGTCAAGTCGAGCTGCACGATGAGTCAGGCCGTGACCGGGAACAATGGCGCGACACCCGGCCTTCCCGCGCTCCAAGCTTCCTGCTTTACGATTCCGATTTTGCAGCCCGGCGCTCTGGATGGCGCAATTCCCATGAACGACCCGTATGAAACAAATTTCACCACCGGGCAGCGCAATATTTTCCGGCAAACGTGGCAGCGGCGCCTGGACGTTTCCTTCGTCAAGGACACCAGCATCACCGAACGCACGAACCTGAAGTTCAGCTTTGACGTGTTCAACGTGACCAACACTCCCAGCTTCGATATACCCATTGACGACGTCTCGCAGAACCAGTATTACAACGGCTTCCCGCTCGCGGGGACTGCTGTTCTGCCCACCGGATGCGGCACGGCAAATCAAGTCAACAACTTCTACAACTGCCCGTTTGGCTTGGGCAACGTCAACAAAACCATCGGCAGCGCACGCCAGGTTCAATTGGCTCTGCGCCTTACCTTCTGAGACAACTAGCGAGTGGCCAGGGCGGGGTTCTCAAATCTCCTGAGAACTCCATTCTGGCTTTGCCATTTGTAAGGTCGGGCAGCGAACAGGCCATAAGCCCGGTTAGCTGCCACGGTGACCGGTAGCATTTCCACCGGTGTGTGTCGGAATCGTTCCTGGAACTCCACAGGCGAGGTGCACTGCCCGCAGTTGGGCGTGAGAGCCGAGAGCGTTCTCGCGCATGACCGCGTTGTTCGCCGTCGCAGTCAGCTTTCCCGGCAATGTGGGACACAAGATGCTATCCTCGCCAGAATCACAATTCGGGAGCGAGATCGCAGCACGACTGGCCTGCCATGGGTCGGCAGCGTTCTGTCCTGTGGCGGTGGTTGCGGCGAATGAGGAAACCGGAGGCCTCCATGAAGCTGGATCACGGAGTATTGAAGGGTCTCCCCAAGGTGCTGTTACACGAACACCTGGACGGCGTGTTGCGGCCGAAAACGGTAATTGAGTTGGCGAGAAGCGCCGAATACAACCAGCTCCCCACGGAGGATGCGGAAGAACTGGGGCGCTGGTTCCACCAGGGGGCGAACCAGGGCAGTCTGCCAAAGTACCTGGAAGGGTTTGTTCACACGATCGCGGTGATGCAGACCGAAGAGGCGCTCGAGCGAGTGGCCTACGAACAAGCGGAAGACCTGCACCGTGACGGCGTGGTCTATTTTGAAACTCGCTTTGCTCCGGTTTTTCATACCCAGAGAGGATTAACCCACCAGCAGGTGGTCTCCGCCGTGCTCAAAGGCCTGGAGCGGGGCCGAAAGGACTTCGGAATTTCTTGCGGGCTAATCATCTGCGCCATGCGCAATATGGACGTGTCGCTGGAAATGGCCGAACTCGCCGTGGACTTTCGCAACCGCGGAGTTGTGGGATTCGATCTGGCGGGCGAAGAGGGTGGGTATCCCCCCAAAAAGCACGTGGATGCGTTCCACTATATACAACGGCAGAATTTCAACATTACGATTCATGCCGGCGAGGGATTTGGAAAGGAATCGATTTGGCAGGCCATTCAATACTGCGGGGCGCACCGCATCGGACACGGTACGCGCTTGATTGATGATATCGCCGTCGTGGATGGCAAGGCCGTGAAATTGGGCGACCTCGCGCAGTACATCCTCGATAAACGGATTCCCCTGGAGATTTGCCTGATCAGCAACGTCCATACTGGGGCCGTACGCAGCGTGTCTGAACATCCCTTTAAGATTCTCTATCAGGCGAAATTTCGCGTCACCCTGAACACCGACAACCGGTTGATGAGCGACACCACAATGACCAAGGAATTCGAGGCGGCGGCGGAAACCTTGGGTCTTACTCTGGAGGACTTTGAAAAGATCACCATCAATGCGATGAAGAGCGCCTTCCTACCCTATGACCAGCGTTGCGATCTCATCTACTCCGTCATCAAGCCAGGTTACGCCAAAGTCCGCAGCTCTTTGGCGACCGAGTGACCCCGATAATCTGGACTGCGTGCGCTAATGGGGGTCAGGCGGCGAGAGCAGTGAGAAGCAGGTGCCTGCAAAGTCTCCTGACAATGAGGCAAGAGGGTAGAAGCCATCTCATAAATGGTGGCAACGGGGGTCGGAGCTTCAGCTCCGACATTAAGAGCCAGCAAAAACTGGGCTTTAGCCCCTGAGCGAACTCTTCTCTTCGCTCCCCGACTATTTATGAGACAACCTCTAGTCTCATATCAACAATTTTTTCAACTCACGAAAATCGATAAGTCAACACGAAAAAAGTGCTGGCGGGCGGTTCTCTAGGCTTATACTTGCTGCCCTGAGCGGGTGTCCGCCTTGCTTTCTTTTGGAACTACAGGACCTACCGCGAACTTGCAACGCGGATATCGGACGAAGAAGCGGGAGCAACAACCAATGAGCAACCCTTTCATGGCTCGGGCGATTCAGCTCTCGATCGAGGGGGTCTACTCCGGGCGCGGCGGCCCGTTCGGTGCGGTGATTGTGAGAGACGGTAAGGTTGTCGCCGAGGGCGTAAATCAGGTGACCTCGACCCATGATCCAACGGCTCATGCGGAAATCCTGGCCATTCGCCAAGCCTGCGAAAAACTCGGCGTGTTCGAACTGAAAGATTGCGAGCTATACACCTCCTGCGAACCGTGTCCCATGTGCCTCGGTGCCATCTATTGGGCCCGCATTTCGCGCATTTATTTCGCCAACACCCACGAGGACGCAGCCAAAATCGGTTTCGACGATTCATTCCTCTACAGCGAGCTGAAACAGCCCCATTCGCGACGCCGCATCCCCACAATACAGATGATGCGCGAGGAAGCACTCGCGGGTTTTCGCGCGTGGGCAGCTAAGCCTGACAAGATTCCGTATTGAGTCCACTGTTCGCTGATGTGCATGATTGTCGCTGAACCCCGGCAATTATGCGCTCCTGCTGAGTGACCAGCATGTACGTGCCTTATGGAGAGCCTCTACCGGCTGTTTCGTAGCCGGGGTTTATGTGAGATTGAAGAGACTTTTGCAGGTCAGCTCAGGTCGTGGGGGGATGCTTGATCGATCGCTACTTCAGACTTGCCGAGAAACACACGTCCGTGAGGTAGGAACTGCTGGGGGCCTCACAACGTTCATAACCACGGCTTACATTGTCGTGGTTAACCCCCAGATTCTCGTCCAGGCTGGAATGCCCGCCGAAGGCGTTGTCTTCGCCACATGCCTCTCGGCCGCCGTTGCCACGCTGGTCATGGGATTGTATGCGAACTATCCGATCGCCCTGGCACCGGGGATGTCGCTGAACGCATACTTCACCTGCTCGGTATGTCTGGCGATGTACATACCCTTTTGAAAATATCTTCCACCCGATGACTCTTAGGCAACAGGGAAGCGCCAAGAACTGGCGGGGCAAACGGCAATCCCTTAGTCTGCAACTGGCCATTTTACCTCCCCTTTTGTTGGTAGAATCGGCTGGGGCGCATCGGTGTTTCCCAGCACCGGGCGTCCCTAAATTTTATTTCTTGCAACGACGGCCTCGCCTTCGAACCAATCTCCTAAGATCAAGCAAAGTTTTCGGACGTCGCGCTCTCTCACCGGTGCAACCAACCGCGCAGCACATGCCGCCCTGGGGAATAGAGTAGGCTCGCTGGCGTTCAGGGCTGTGTTTTTGGTTTATCGTTTTGCGTCGTTGTCGGTGCAGGTTGTGGCTGCTGCTTGTCATCAGGCTTGGCCCTGACTGTCGTTGGATCAATCGCTACCTTTTGCAAAGCTCTAATATACTGATCTGGGTCTACATTCTTATAGCGCTCCTGAATCTTCTGCCTCATGGCTTCGGCTTCGGGGTTGTTCGCCTTGCTGCTGTCCTTATCAATACCCAATTTTATCTTCCCAAAAGGCGTGTTCAGTTCCCCCGGCGGAGGCAGGACCAGGTACCACTGTCCATTGGATCGCTGCCAGGTGTCGATGACTTCGAGATCCAGGGGTTGCCCAACATTGGGGATCCGGGTGACGCGGATAACGCGAGCCGTGGCCTTCTCTCCACTCTGCTCTACCTCGATGCCTACAACTTGATAATCGGTCAACCCCGGATAGCGGTTGTTTAAGAACTGGTTCTTTGAGTCTGGCGAAACCAGTTCAAGAGCCGCCAGACGGTCGCCCTTTAGCAGATCCTGGTAAAATAGCTTTACCCGGTCCCTGAGCTGGGCATCTTGTGGCTGCGGCTTTCCCGCAGCATCCTGGCGTCCAGCCTCAACCTCTGCCGCTGCTGCAAAAAGTGCAAAACCGAGAAACAACATTCGAATGAATTTGCTCATAAAATGTACTAAATCCTTGTTTTCCAAAGTTTCTGGCGAGAATTGTGGAGAGATCTGAGACGCACGTGAACCTTGACAATCTTTACTTTAAGAATCTGGATAGGATAAGGGGCGCCAGTGAATTTCTTGGCGCCCCTTGACCGTGTCTTTGGGCCCTTGGCGGAACTACAGGCCCGTTGGTGGATTAGTTCTTCAACTGTTCAGGCAGCTTGGTGAGGTCGCCCTGGCGAGCCGAACTGCAGGCTGGCCACCGCAGAGGGCTAACAGCTGGCAGTTGCGCGTTGGGGTCACCGTTGTATCCGTAGCCATAGTCATAGGAGCAGTGCCCGCCCAGCACGAGAGCTGGGATGGCAGCGATGTTGCCGGTTGCATCGAAGACCATTCCAGCACCGTGGCCAAAGTTGAAATGCGCCACGACGATGAGGTAGCCATCAAAGCTGCCAGCGTGTCCGGCGTTGGTGAGCAGGTCACCGAGTGTATCGGCAAAGTCCGAACCGGCGTCCAGATTGCCGTTTGCATCCAAGCCGCGCCCGACGCCCGCTGCTGGTGTGTATTCGAAGGACGGTGCGTTCGACGGGAAGAAGTAGAAGTCGAGCTTCCCGTTCTGACCAGTATTGCCGAAAATAGAGGCGGGCACGTTCGCCGGACTTGTGGTCGCGACGTCAAGACCGGTGTTCCCGATTTCGACGCCCGTTTCCCAACCGTCCAGGTTGGTTACGTATGGATAGAGCAGAACGGTCTGGGTCGGATTGAGGAAGAAGTATTGAACTGGTTGGCCGCCGCTCCCGATGATTTCACGGGTCGGGACGCTGTCGGTAATGTTGGCCAGATAGCGGGGAATTGCAGTCGCTGAAACGTCGTCACCATAGAACTGAGAAACTGTCCCAGGACCCATGACAACGCGCAAATCAACCTGCATGTTTCCGTCCGCATTGTACCCGGAAGGACTGCCAACCGCCACGCCGATCGTGTTTTGCACCGGGCAGGCGGTCGTCGAGGCATTGTAACCCGTGTTAACGGTCAAAACGGCCCCAGTTCCCGTGGCCTTAACCGTCTGGTACCAAGTGATCAGGCTTCCAGCCTGCGAAGCCTGATTCGACTGCGTCCACTGATCGAGTATTGTGGTTCCGCTGCAAATATACAGGTTCGTAGGCATGGTAATTGTCACACCGGGGAGGATGTCTTCCACATCGACGACCAAATCGGTTTCCCCGATCCAGTTCGGATCGTTAACGTTTGGCGTATTCACGTAGCCCTCATTAACGCGGCGGAATGGGAAGTCCAGCGTCCATGCTGGGTTCGTCACCATATTCCATGTCGCCTGACTGAGCAAGTAGCCCGGTCCGGTTCCGCCCTTGTTTGGAAATGGGCAATTCGTGAATGGGCAGATGCCATTCTCAAAGCCCCATCCTACCCTTGTCACGCCCGCGCTGGCTACGGTCTTCAAAACATAGCCCACTTTAAATGGAGCCGCCACAAACGCGGGATTCGTCGTGTCAACATAGGCATTTAGGTAGCCGCCATCCGGTACCTGCGCATAAGGCGTTGGAACTGTGAGACTGGGAACGGTTTCACCGCTAACGTCAAAGCGCAGGTTCTTGAGAAGGACTTCAGCACCGGGGTTTATCGTGCCAGAATTGATCGAGATCTGGATCTTGGTGACATACCCGTTGGAAGCCTCCGGGTTAACGACGTTAACGCCATTGATGTTCAAAGCGTCGCTTGGGTCGTTGAAATCCCAATACGTGCCTTGGCCGGCTACGAAAGCGGCCGCTGTCGGCACACTCATAACCGCGTTGAAGGAAATCTCAAGTATGCTGCCTGGCGTGAAACAGCCTACCCCATTGATCACGATGTCGGCGGAACGCTCGGTGATGCCCTCCGCATTGAGATCGAGGTAGCCTGTAAACGGACCCGTGAAGCTCTGTGTAAGGGCAGCCCCACTATAGGCCACATTGCAAAGCGGCGGATCCTGCGCGCTGGCTGGAATCGTCGCCAAGAACAGACCGGCTAGGACTACAGCAAGCGAGACTGCTATGCGTTTCCAATTCATTTACTTTCCTCCCCTTTTGCGATTGTCTTTAGACTGATTCCGGTCTTCCCAAGAACAGGAGGACTGGAATCTATTACCCTTGAGGGTTACGGAACGAACTTTTCCCAGTCCGAACCCTCAAAACAACTTCTAAATTGCCTCTGTTGGCCCGGCGAGCAAACCAAAGAAACGTCCGCCGAGAACCGACAGACATGACCCGGTGGGGACGGAGCAATTCACTAACCAGCTTTTCCCCTGTTTTGCACAGCAATGCAAGTAACTGACTCCATTTGTCTTGTTGGTCAAAAGGTAATCTGGAGTCGCTGCCCCGATATCAGACTATTTGCAACTATTTAGTAAATAAGTGCAGTCAAATTCCACAAGTCGTCTTAAATGATGCATATCCCCGGAGACTTTGCCCCATAGCTGTGAGCTCATTGTCATTGGTCCTCAGACCGGTAGTACCGGCCCTTTCATCCGGGTCTACCTGTCGTCGAAATGTCCCAGGTAATTGGTAAACAACCCTTCCCGCTTAGTTTTATTGTCTGCTGATTCAACTGCCCAGGGTGTTCTATCATAGGGACGAACCGTCTATTTCTTTGATCTGGTCAAGTTTCTTGGAATTCGTCATACGGCCGGCACATAATGCAAAGTGTCAGCTACTTTCACTGGATGAAACGGAGGAGTAAGGATGATTTGTTTTCGTCGAGGCTTTCTGCTGGTGTTGGGTCTTCTCATGGCGTGCGTGCCTCTGCGTGCCCAGGACAAGAATGCTCCCCTGGCCCTTCGGGGCGGAACACTGATCGATGGAACGGGTTCTACTCCTCACGCGGACGTGATCATTCTGATCCGGAATGGCAAAATCGAGGCTGTCGGCAAGGACGTTAAGGTACCGGCTGAGGCCAAAACGATCAATGCAGCGGGAAAGTTCATCATCCCGGCTCTGATCGATTCCCGGGTACGCATAGGTCCAACTCCTGGAAACCATATATCCCGAAATGAAGTGGGTCCCGAACAAAGGCTAGAGAGCCTGCGAGCCCTTCTGGCCGCGGGGGTTTCTACCGCGCGCCTCATACAGGGTGACCTTGCGGAACAGCAGGTATACCAACGCTGGTGGGAGGAGGAGGTGCTCGTCTCACCACGCATCGTAACTTCTGGACCTGTTTTCACAGCCAAGTCGGGGCATCCCATCGAGGAGTACTCTCTTCTGGCGGGCGCAGCTAGGGATCGCGAACTCCGGCAGATCACCAGTGAGGATCAGGCTAGAGAGGATGCCCGAGAGGTTGCCCATGGGGGAGCCAACTCGTTTGAAATCAATACTGATCAAGGTCCGTCTTCGGCCAAGAGAGCACACCTGGAAAAGCCCCTTCTCGAGGTACTTGTTGCCGAAGCGCACGGTCACGACCTGCCCGTTTTCTGTGAAGTCGGTTGGAACCAGGAGGTGTTGGATGCCATCGCGACAGGGGTAAATACGGTCGAGGGTGTGTGGGAGGAACTCTTTACGGATGATGTTGTGGCAGCCTTGGCCAGGGGGAAAGTCACGTTCGTACCTTCCCTCACACAACAAGGAGACCTGCTCAACCTGCTCGATGAACCGGATTTGAAAGCCTATCTCGACCAGCCTATGGTTCAGCAAAGTCTCTCGAGTACCATGAGGCAGAGTCTTGCCAACAACGCGGGGATGATTCAGCGACTCCGCGAAGGGCTGAACGCCGAAGGCGGAGCAGTGATCCGGCAGCAACTCCAGGAGCAGCAAAAGCGTGCATTTGCGAATGTCCGGAAGGCGCAGGCCGCGGGGATCAAGATCGCGGTGGGGACAGGAACAGGTAATCTGCTGGTCTTTCCCGGGGCCTCTGTACACCGAGAACTGCAACTGCTCGTGAAGGCGGGCCTGACTCCGATGGAAGCTATTGTGGCGGCAACCCACAACACCTCCCAAAGCCTTGGCCTGGGCAATGAGCTGGGTACCCTGGAACCCGGCAAGTTGGCCGACCTCTTGATCTTGGACGCGGACCCACTCGTCGACATCCAGAACACCCAAAAGATTCATGCGGTGATACAAAGAGGTAGGGAGGTTCGTCCTCAGGAACTGCAACTTCACTGACCACGTTCGATTGTGGATGGCCTTGCCGAACGCTCGGAGATTCTCTTCTGTGCCTGGAACTGCGGGCTCTCACGCCCCATCCAAGACTTGACTGCCGTTCCTCTATCTTGGCACAGGGCTAATTCTGTTTGTCGATCTCTTTCTTGGCCTCACGCATTCTTTCGATGAACTCTTGGGATTGCGCAGCGGCCTGCGGCAGACTCTGCTGCACGTGTGGAGTCAAGATCAAAACGATCTCGCTGTGGTCCGTCTTTCGGCTCGTCGTGCCAAACAGAGCACCCACATAGGGAATTTGACCGAGAACCGGGATACGGTCGGTCGAAACCGTAGTGGTGCTCGATATAATCCCTCCAAGTGCCAAAGGCTCCCCATCTGCCAACACCACAGAAGTCTGAAAGGAGGATTTATTGATCACCGGGGCCACGATTCCCGAAGTTGTATTCGGAATGGCCGAGCTGACTTCCTGGGTGAGAACCAGTGAGACCACGCCGCTGGCATTGATGTGCGGGGTCACAGTCAGAATCACGCCCGTATCTTGATACTGGATGGTCTGCGCAAAGATGCTCGAGCCGCCCGATTGTACCGGGGTGAGCGCCGAGCCGATGGGGATGGGAACGGAGGCGCCCACCTGGATCCGAGCGCTGGTATTGTCCGTCACCAGGATGGAGGGCGCCGACAGCATCTTCACGCGTGACCTCTGATCGGTGGCATTTAGAAACATTTGCAGAGCCCGCGTCTGGCTGATGATCGCGAACGTCGAGGCCACAAGTGAACCTGGCGACTGTCCTGCGGCAAAGGATCCACTGGTGTTCAATGGTGTTGGGCCAGGGAGCGAACTCTGTTGACCTAGGTAATAAGAAATCCCCAGGGAGAGGTTGCCCGTTAGGTCCACAGAATAGATTTTGGCATCGATCAAGACCTGGCGTGGGAGAAGGTCCAACTGCGCAATCGTACGTTTGATAATTTCGTAGTCGTGCGGCGACGCCTGAATGATCAAAGCATTGTTCTTTACGTCAGACATGATGTGGATGCGCCCCTGAACAAGTTCAGGAGCCTGCGGGTTCATGGCCTTTTCGGCCTCTTCGATCGCCGCCTGCGAGACCATCGGATCTCTTGGGATAGTTGAGCCAGTCTTCTCCTGGGGTTTCTGGATCGAACCGCCATACAGTTCAACGAGAATATCCCGCAGATCGCTCGCCTTGGCATTCTGGACTGGATAGACGTAGTTCTGTTCCCCGCTTTGCTGAGGGGGTGCCTGATCCAACTGGTGAATCCAGGCTTCGATTTCCTTGAATGCTTCGGGATCTGGACTGATGGCCAATATGGCATTGAGGCTCTCGATCGGAACGAATCGGATGGCCGAGGTTCCGGTGAAGCTGTACCCACTGAACACGTCTTGCAATTCCTTGATCATGCTCTTTGCCGAATTGCTGGTCACTTGGAAGAGGCGGACCCGCTGACGGCTGAACGTGGAACTATCAAAGACATTCAAAAGGTCGGCGACTTGTTTGAGCTTGGGTGGCGTCTCCAAGACAAGGAGGACGTTTCCTTTCTCGTTGACAATCACCTGGCCAGCAGGGGAAATAAACGGCGCCAAAACCTTGCCCATTTCTCCGACCGAGACATAACGCATGGGAAAAACCTCTAACACTAACGTCTCTCCGGCGGTGGGAGGAGCTTCGGCTGCCTTCGCAAATTCCAGGGGAACAGGCTGCACTTTCGCGTCACCGGCGGGTACGATCCGGTAATAGCCATCCTGCTTTACGATCGCCGCACCGTTCACCTGCAGAATGGACTCCAGCACGGAGAATAAGTCAGCGCGCGAAATGGCTCCCGAGGTATTGATCGTGACCGAGCCCTTGACGGCGGGATCGACCATGTAATTGATCTTCAATTCCGTGCCAATAATGCGAATCACCTGATAGAGATCGACGTTCTCGAGATTGAGTGCGACCGATAGCGCCTGCTTATCTTCAGGAGCGATTTGGGGAGAAGGAACTGCCGGAGGTGCATTCTCCGGTGCGTTGGCTGGTTGTTGCTGGTTCGCTTGCGGACTTGGGGCAGAGGGAGCGACGGGCGCATCGGCTGGCTGCGGCGGTTTCGCCAGATCCTTGGTGGGCACCGTCGTTGGCTGTGGCGTCGGCACGCTCGGTGCAGGGTTTTGTCCTTGCACCGACGGCGCATTGCCGCGAGCCGAAGGAGCTCCAGGCGCGTTGATCTCTCCGAAGGGACTCAGGATGCGTTTTGCAGGTTGCGAGTTGGCCGTTGCCGAAGCGGTGGCGGCTCCTGCGCTTGCAGCACTCGTAGCCACCGTTTCGTTTTTCCCGCTAGACATTGTCGGTGGGGAAGGGGGTCCCGTCGACGGACGAGGCAGAACTGCACCTTGTGCATTCAACGGTTCTTGAGCTTCCAGCTTAGGTGTGGCCGCGGAAGACGGAGAACCGGCAGGCGGATTCGTACGGGCGGGAGCGATGGGCGTGGCGCTTGGCCCCCTTGGTTTCAAGCTCATCGTCGGCGCGCCCAAGTTGATCACGAGCGAGCTGCCGTCGTGTGCAATTTCGTAGGGAATGGCCGCCGTGAGATCGACGACCAACCGGGCCACGTCCGGGCGATATTGTACCAAGCGCACGCGGCGAATCGGCGCAGCCTCGCTCGGGATCACTCTTTCCTGCAGGGCCAGTCGTGTCCCGGCAAAATCGAGGACCAGCCGTTCAGGATTCTGCAGTCGAATCGCCTGGGCATCGAGCCGCCCCTTGCCGTCAACACGGACGCTGGCGCGCTGTCCGGCTGGCGCGATCGCCACGCTGGAGATCAGCGCGGCCGCGACCACTTCGTTCGCTGCCCTCCCGGTCGATGAAGAACCGACGGCTGGCCGATTCGCTGTCACGGGCGTTGCAAGATTCTTCGACGGCGGATTCTGGTTCAGCTGCTCGGCCTTCGCTGAATTCTCTGGCAACGAGGCCGGACTTCTAAGCTCCTGCGCGGCCGCATAGCTAAACGGCCACGCCAGAACCGCGGCTACGACGAAGAAGGAACGAGTTAAGTGGGCAGCTCGCCGCCGGAGACAGGCGTCTTGATTCGCAGAGCGTAATGCGTAAGGAATTTTCATGGTTTTTTCTTGTCTACCACAACAGGTCCAAACGGTGTACTTTTGACTTCCTTGCCAGCCGGAGCAGCCATGGCCGGAGAGGTTGAAGAGGTTGGCGTCGTCGCGGAATTGCTGGGGTCCGTGCCGGACGCAGCTGTTTGCACAGGTGTTGCACTCGAGGCCGATGAGCTGGCGGGCGTCGTTGTCGAGGAATGGGAAGCCGTGGAAGCAGTGGTTTTCGATTGCTGACGATGCAAGCGCATCAAGGCGTTATAGAGCATGACTTCGTCGCGGCCTGCGGCTGATTCCAGAATGATCGACTCAGGAAGGACCTTCACGAGTTGGTAACCATCAAACGTACTGCCCTCGGACACGCGCTCTGGCTTCGGTGACTGTTCGGTTCCCATCAGGGCAAAACGTGTGTCCCCCATAATGATGGAACCGTAGAAAAGCGGAGCAGGGCCCGTGGGTTTGGCCTGCGCA
>Ga0187782_10002318_pt1 | contig 14030 bp, 11 predicted proteins | sample 0715_SJ02_MP15_2_FD_132454 | JGI IMG/M metagenome (GOLD analysis project Ga0187782, IMG submission 132454) | Tropical peat soil microbial communities from peatlands in Department of Meta, Colombia - 0715_SJ02_MP15_20_MG | ecosystem: Environmental > Terrestrial > Soil > Wetlands > Peat | place...
CACGAACTGCGCAACCCGATGGCCGCCGTCCTCAACAACCTCTACCTCGCCCGCCTGGCCCTCGGTGCGCCGCTGCCGCCCGAGGTCGAGCGCCATCTGGCGGGAGCAGAAGACCAGGTCAATCGCGCCGCGCGGATCGCGGAGGGGCTCACGGCCTACACCCGCGAACGCCAACCGCAATTCTCGAGTTTCGAGTTCGCCGATCTCGTCTCCGAGGTCCTGGCATCGACACCGGCGCCCGAAGGAATTGCCGTCCTGGTCGATGCCACCGCCCTTCTCGTACTCGACCGGGTTCTCATGGCTCAGGTACTGACGAACCTTCTCACCAACGCCTTCCAGGCGATGCCCGATGGCGGAACGGTCACCCTGTCGGCCCGCGCCGATCCGTTTCCGGTCATCACCGTGGAGGACACTGGCCCGGGCATCGGGAGCGAGAGCGCCGACCGGCTGTTCAACCCCTTCTTCACCACGAAGCAGGAGGGCACCGGGCTCGGCCTTGCCATCGTCCAGCGCCTGGTGGACGCTCAGGGGGGCACCGTCGCCATCGCGGACAGCGACTCGGTCGGCGCCAAGGTCACCATCGTCTTTCGGGCGCCGGAAGCTCCCCGGCGCCGTCGGGAGGATGGCAGCCGAAGCCGGGACCTCTCGGGCCCGAACACCTCCTCGAGCGTCCGCTCCAGCCGTCCGGAAGACGACCTCACGTCGGTCTGATCGACGCGGCCTTCTAGAAATGGGCCTCGGCACCGCGGAGTCGCCGGCACAACAGGCCGATGACCGCGCTCAGCTCGGAAGCCTTCAGCGCTTCGATTATGTCGTCGTCGGTCGCTGCTCCTCCCGTAGGCGACATCCTATTCGCACCGATCCCGTGGGTGTCCGAGAATCCACCAGCATGACGCCCGCCGAGCTCACTGCTCGAGATCGATGGCAAGGTGTCGGGCGGCGCTGCCGAAGGCTCACTGCTGGACGAGCACGAACCGGTTCCCCTCCGGGTCCACGATGCCGGCCAGCGTCGGTGTGTCAGGGAACTGAAAGGGTTCAGCGGTAACCTCGCCGCCGAGCCTCTTCGCCCTCTCCAGCGACTCGGCGAGGTCGCGCACCTGGATATAGAGGACGACGCCTCCGGCATCCCCTTTGCCGAGATGGCCCCCGGGTCCGGGTTCGGGACCTCCGAGGCCGGCATCGAAACTCATGAAGCCGCCTTCGGAAATGTCCCAATTGAAGAGCTCCGAATAGAACGAGCGCAGGCGTTCCGGGTCTCTCGCCACGATCTCGAAGTGCACAACCGGCCGAGGCCAGTCCTTTGTCACCGATACCTCCTTGGCGCCGGTGCCGAGGACAGGGCAACCTGGGGCAATGTCGGTTATCGAGATAATGGCCTTCAATCTTGCCGAGGGTGTGGCCGACAAGACGTTTCTGGCGGCCGACAGTGCCCTGCAGACGGGGTTCGCATATCGCCAGCGGGGCATCATCCGCCGGACGACCGGGCGCGCCGCAGACGGCTCCTGGCTCGTGATCACGCTGTGGTCCTCGCATGACGACGCTGAAGCAAGCGGTACAGTCGGGGCCGAAGACGACCTCGTGCGTCAGTTCGTTGCCATGATCGAACCGGCGACCATGCGGTTGAAGCGCTTCGACACGTTGGACTGAGCATCCTCGCCCGCGCCGGAGACCACTTTCCACCGCGGACGAGCAGCCCGAACGGCCGGCTCGCTCGTCCTCCCGGCGGACGGCATAAGGTGGTCACAGCTCTTGTTCGATGGATCCACCGTCCGGTACGAAAGATGACATGATCCCATGAAGCCGGTGCATCACGAGGACTTCCCCGTAGAACGTGTCTCGGTCCACGGCTATGACCTCGCCTTTCGGCGTGGCGGCGAGGGCCCGGTCTTGTTGCTGCTCCACGGGATCGCCGGAAGCTCGGGGACCTGGATCCCTGCCATGCAGCTCCTCAAGAGCGACTACACGGTTCTCGCCCCGGACTTCCTCGGGCACGGAAAGTCGGCGAAGCCCCTCGGCGACTACTCGCTCGGCAACCATGCCAGCGGCATGCGCGACTTTCTGCACTTGCTGGACGTCGAGCGCGTCACGGTGGTCGGGCAGTCTTTCGGGGGCGGGGTTGCCATGCAGTTCGCCTACCAATTCCCCGAGCTCTCCGAGCGTCTCGTGCTCGTCGACGCCGGCGGCCTCGGGCGCGAGGTGAGCTGGATCCTGCGGCTTTGCACCCTTCCCGGCGCCGAGTACCTGATGCCCTTGTTGTTCCCGTCCTTCACGCGCGACTGGGGGGACGCAATCTCCGGGTTCCTGCGCGACCGGGGCGTGCGGCACGCCCGGGCGGCCGAGATGTGGCGCTCGTATCGGTCACTTACCGAGCCGGAGAATCGTCGGGCATTCGTCCGAACCATGCGAGCCGTCATCGACCCTGGTGGCCAATCCGTGAGCGCCAGGGACCGCCTCTACCTCGCTGCGCACATGCCCACCCTCATCGTCTGGGGCGACCAGGACAAGATCATTCCTGTCGTCCACGCCTACCAAGCGCACGACGCCATCCCCAACAGCCGCTTGGAGGTGATCCAGGGCGTCGGCCACTTCCCCCACGTAGAGGATCCGGTGCGTTTCGTGGAAATCCTGAGGGACTTCCTGCGGACCACCCAACCGAGTGCCGCAACTCCGGACCAGCTTCGCCAACTGTTGCGGCGAGGCGCCATGTAGCCCCTTCGCCGGCGGATGACCCGCCCAAAATGCTCTCCGAGTGGCTGGGCCGCCGAACAAGCGACAACATGGTCAGGTGGCCGAGGTCGTGTTGTTCCATCACATCCAGGGGCTCACCGATGGGTTGCGCTCATTCGCGGACGAGCTGCGGGTGGGGGGGCACATTGTCCACACGCCCGACCTATTCGACGCCGAACGACCAGCGACCATCGATGACGGCGTCGCTCTGACGGAGAGCATCGGACGTGATGAGCTCGCCGAGCGCGCCAACAGTGCTGTCGCTGCCCTGCCGCAGGCCCTGGTGTATGCAGGAATTTCCTTCGGCGTCAGCATGGCGCAACGCTTCGCGCAGACGCGGCCCGCCGCCAGGGGCGCCCTGCTCTATGAGGGCTGTATTCCGATCCACGGTGAGTGGGCCGTTGGCCCATGGCCCGAAGGCGTCCCGGTGCAGATCCATGGCATGGACAAGGACCCGTTCTTCACGTTGGAGGGCGACATCGATGCCGCCCGCGACCTCGTCGAAACGATAGGCACCGACCTTGCCGAGCTGTTCCTGTATCCCGGTGATCAGCACCTGTTCACGGACGACTCACTCCCGTCCTACGACCCCGGGGCGACGGCGCTCGTGATCCAGCGCTCCCGAGAGTTCCTTGACCGGATCACGTAATTCGCGCCCCGGCCGGACGAAACCGACCGCCCTGAGCGTCTCCGATGAGTTCTGCTCCGTCGGGCCGTCTGACACTGGAAAGCCCTCGAGGGAGTCGACTGAAGGGGAGATGTGACTGCTGATCGACCGGTTCTACAGGGTGCTTTGACCGAAGCACGCCGGCACGTCCTGGGCATCCTCGATGGCTTATCGGAGGAGCAGGCGCGCAAGCCCGTGCTTCCCTCCGGTTGGACCTGCGTCGGATTGGTGAATCACCTCGCCGTTGATGTCGAACGGTTCTGGTTTCGTGCCGTCGTGGCCGGCGATCAAGGCGCCTGGGATTCCCTCGAATCCACCGGTGCGTCGGCCTGGGACGTGGACCGAGGTGTCTCGCCGGCCAGCGTACTGAAGCTCTACGAAGAGGAAGCCAGGCAAGCGGACGAGGTCATTGCCGCCACTCCACTGGACGCCGCTCCCGTCAAGTGGCCTGAGGAGCTGTTCGGTTCGTGGCGACTGAATACTCTGCGAGAGGTCATCGTGCATGTGATCAGGGAGACGGCCTGCCATGCGGGTCACCTCGACGCCGTCCGGGAGTTGTTGGACCGACGGCAGTGGATGGTCTTGGACAGCGGTCGGGGGACACGGGAGGAATCCGGTTAGTCGGCGAACGCGGCCCTCGGTCGGACACCGGCCTCCGGGCAAGGTGCAGTGCACCGGTGTTACCCTGCAGATGCATGGGCAAGTGGAGCCGCGAAGAGTTGGAGCAGGCGTTCCGGCACTATGAGGCCACCGCTCAGGCGGCCGCCGCCAGCAGGGAGTGGAACGCCTGGGCAGACCTGTTCACCGAGGACGCCGAATATGTCGAGCACCTGTTCGGGACCATGCACGGCCGAGAGGCGATCCGGCAGTGGATCACCGCGACAATGGCCGGCCCGCCCGGCAGTCAGATGGACGCCTTCCCGGTTGGCTGGTCGGTCATCGCCGAGGACCGTGGATGGGTGGTCTGTCAGATCTGGAACCGAATGAAGGACCCCGGGGACGGAAGTGTCCACCAGGCCTACAACTTCACATTGCTCAAGTACGCCGGCGACGGCTTATGGTCCTATGAGGAGGACATCTACAACCCCGCCCGTTTCGTCTCGATGATCGAAAGCTGGCAAAGCACCAAGGACGTCTTGAGCAAGCGACCGACCTGAATGGGCCGGGTTCACAGTTTCGGTGGGCGCTGAAAGAGGCCTGCCGACCCGGTTTCCGAATTCCCGGGTTCGCTCGGACCGAAAGCGCTAGGGTCCTGGGCGCGTCTCCATGAGGAGAGGAGAGGAAAAAGGGGGGGTACCCATGTCGATCACTCTGTCCGAGCCCACCTGTCACCAGGACCCCACCGAAGTCGCGCCGGCAACTTACGTGATTCACGAAGTCCAGCACGCCTTGGGCCAGCCACTCTCGGTCTTCATCAACTCCGCCGTCGTAGACGGGGACGAGCCCGTGCTGATCGACACCGGCTCGTTGCGCAACCGTCAGGCCTGGCTGAGGGACGCCTTCAACCTCGTTGATCCGAAACGGGTCAAGTGGGTCTTCGTCTCCCACGAGGATGCCGACCATGTTGGCAATCTCGACGACGTGATGGAGGCGTGCCCGAACGCCACCCTGGTCTGCAACTGGGCGCTTACAGAACGCCACACCAATGCCTTCGAGTTCCCCCTCGGGCGGTGTCGCTGGATGGACGACGGGATCACCTTTGATGCCGGTGATCGCGAGATGACCGTCGTGCGGCCCCCTCTCTACGACTCACCGTCCACCAGAGGTTTGTTCGACAAGAGAACCGGCGTCTACTGGGCTGTCGACTGCTTCGCCACGCCGGTGCCCGGTGGCGAGGGTGCCGAGAATCTCGCCGGGGATGTCTCTCAATTGGACGACGAATTCTGGACGCAGGGTATGACCATGTTCGCTTTCAACGCTCTTGCACCCTGGCTACGGCTCGTCGACAAGAAGCGCTTCGGTACCGACGTGGACCGTCTGACCGAGCTTTCGATTTCGACCATCATCTCCGCCCACAGTCCCGCCATCACGGGAGACAGGGTTGCCGACGCTATCGAGAAGACGCGGGACCTTCCCGATGCACAGTGCCCGCCTGCTCCTGATCAGGCTGTCCTCGACCTGATTCTGGCGGCGACGCGAGGTGCATAGCGGGAATTCAGGCCTGACGTCGCCCGAGCAGAGGGGAAAGAGGAATCCCGCAACGCCCGTTCCGATGCATAGCGGTTGCGGAGGGAGTGGGATTCGAACCCACGGGCCTTGTGGGCCAAGGCCTTTCAAGAGGGGCCTGAGCAATGCCACTACTGGCGGGCGTTTGCCGAAATAGGCCTCCACCTGCTCGAACGTTCCCAGGCTTAGCCGGTCTTCGCGACGTTTTGCCGGGAGTTGTAGTCCAAGGTGTAGTCCAATCTGGATTCCGAGAACCCCCATCCAAAGAGGTGAGCGCTCAGGCAATGATTTGAGCCTGAGCGCCTGATTGGCGATCTGAAAACAACGATCGTCTCGCCGTTCCTTGGCCCCAGGGCGCCGGGCTCGAGTCCGCACGATCTCTTCCCGGGCTCGCCCTCGGTAACGCATCCCGTTCGCGAAAATGTACGAATGGAGACTCCCGAAGTCCTGCTCTGGAGCCGGGTCGATGTAATCGGACCAGATGGTACGGAGGTCCTCGGCAGACTCGACGCCTATAGCGCCATCGAAAGCGGTCGATGGTCATGGTTCTGCAGCGCATGCGCAATGACAAGCCGTGCGTCATTCCGAGCTGTGGATCGAGCCTTGCGAGGCCTTGCCGAACACTGGGACGAGGCACACGGGCGCGGCGCTCCTGAACCTGGGTAGCGAGCGCTGCGGCGTCTGGTCGTGCCATACGCCAAACCGACGCGCCCATGCCAACGACCGGGACGGCCGATTCTCGTGTCAAGAACCGCCCAGACCACGTTCTCGGCATCGCCTGGGTCTCGGTCAAAGAAGCCCAGGTCGTGGCCAAGAATGCCCGGCGCTCGCTGCGACGCGCCGGGATCGGGGCCTCGGGGAGGGCCAAGGCCCTTGTCGACGACCTCGAGGCGACGATCAGGGTGCTCGAACAGGTGGTCGCCCAGACGAAGCTCCGGGTGTCGGGCACGATGCCAGACGGATCTACGAGGGGGTGTCGCTGCACGATGTCGACGCCCGCCCTATCAGAAAGGGGCGGATCGGTCGTCCCGTCGAGTTCGGCTACAAGGCCCAGGTGCTCGACAACACCGATGGGATCGTGCTCGACCACTGAGGTCATGATCGGCAACCCGCCCGACGCCCCGCTGCTCGCTCCGGCCTAGCTCGCCTCGTCGAACTGTGCGGCCAGGCCCCCAGGGCCGTCACCGCCGATCGTGGCTATGGCGAGACCAAGGTCGACGAGGAGCTGGCTGCCCTGGGCGGGATCGGAGCACAGGTAGGCCCCTGGCCATCACTCAGGGGCAGGGAGCGAGTGGTGCCTACATCGACTTTTCAGGTCGAAGTAAAGTACGACGGCCATTCCGGCTCTCGCAGTACGGACAGGATCGCCCCTGTCCACGACACGGCTCCTGCGGGACGCTCCTTCGGAGTCGTCCTGCGGCACTGCTGCGGTGGGCAACTCTGAGCTGAGGAACGGCGAGAGCAGGCCGGTAGCACGCGTCGGCAGGCCAGGCCTTGACCTTCGGCCCTGGCTCTTTCGCCGGCCGGCGCCGACGCTGGAAACGTGGCCCAACTGCACGAGTTGGCTCGGGTGCCCGAGGCGGATCGTCTGTGGCACGAGATCGGTGCGTTGCTGGCCGAACTGGCAGTGGGTGGGGCCGCCCGCCTGCGTTGGGACAGCGACCTGTCCCAGGAGTTCGGCCTCGACAGCCTGAGCGTGGTCGAGTTGCAAGACCGCTTGGAGCACGCCTTCGGCGTACAGTTCCCCTCTTCGGTCTTGGCCAGGGCCCGGACTCCGGCCGACTGGCTCGAGGCCGTACTCGAGGCGCGTCGGCCCGAGGCCATGTCCGAGGTGCGCCCCGGATCGGTTGGAACTTCAGAGACGCCAGGCCTAGCTTCGTCCCGGCCCCTGCGGCGAGTGCCCGGTTCCCAATGGGCCGAAGACGCCGGCACTCTTGTCGAGGCCTTGGCTTGGCATGCCGAGACCCACCCGGACATGGTCGGCATACGCCTGCTCGGCGAAGGGGCTGCCCCGCCCGAGGACCTGACTTATGGCACCCTCGAGTCGGAGTCCAGAGCCTGCGCCCGGGCGCTGCTGGTCGACGGGCTCGAGCCGGCCAGCCGGGTGGCCATCATGCTGCCTACCTGTAGGGACTACTTCGTCGTGTCCATGGGAGTCCTCATGGCCGGTGGAGTGCCGGTGCCCATCTACCCTCCTGCTCGGCTGTCGGTGCTCGAAGAGCACCTGCGACGCCAGGCGTTGCTGCTCGAGAACGCCGGCGCCAGCGTTCTCGTCACCGTCCCCGAAGCGCTTTTGGCGGCACGCTTGCTGCGGGCCCAGCTCCGCACCCTGCGCTCAATTCGAACTCCGTCGATGCTCTCATCGTTGGACGGCGCTGGTGTATCCCTCCCCACGCCGGCATCCGACGACATGGCGCTCATCCAGTACACCTCAGGCAGCACCGGCGATCCTAAGGGTGTCGTCCTCACCCACCGCCAGCTGCTGGCCAACATCCGCGCCATGGGTGAAGCGGCCAGGGTGGATAGCGCCGATGTCTTCGTGTCCTGGCTTCCGCTGTACCACGACATGGGGCTCATCGGCGCCTGGCACGCGGCCAGTCTCTACTTCGGGATGCTGCTAGTCGTCATGTCGCCTCTTGAGTTCCTGGCCCGGCCGGCCAGGTGGCTGGAGGCCGTCACGGAGTATTCCGGGACGCTGTCGGCCGCTCCCAACTTTGCCTACGAGAGCTGCACCGAGCGTGTGAGCGACGCCGAGCTTGCCGCCTTGGACCTGTCGTCGTGGCGGCTCACCTTCAACGGATCGGAGCCAGTGAGCGCTTCCACAATCGAGCGCTTCGCCACGCGCTTCGGCCCGCGCGGGTTTCGCCCCGAGGCCATGTGCCCGGCCTACGGCCTGGCCGAGGTCGGAGTCGGGGTCGCCTTCACCCCAGTCGGACGGCAGCCGCGCGTCGACACCGTCTTGGTGGCCGGCCTCGAGCAGAACGGCCTGGCCGCGCCGACGGCAAAGGGCGATCCGAAGACGCTGGCGCTGGTGAGCTGCGGGGTGCCGCTCCCCGGCTACGAGCTGCGGGTGGTCGACGACCGCGGCACTGTCCTGCCCGAGCGCCACCAAGGACGAGTGGAGCTGCGCGGTCCGTCGGCCACAGCCGGCTACTTCGCCAACGAGGTAGCCAACCGGAAGCTGTGGGACGGGGACTGGCTGGACACCGGCGACAGCGGATACCTGGCCGACGGCGAGCTGATCCTCACCGGTCGGGTGAAGGACCTGGTGATCAGGGCCGGCCGGAATCTGCACCCCGAGGAACTCGAGCAGACGCTGGCCGAGCTTCCCGGCCTGCGGCCCGACGCGGTGGCCGTCTTCGGAGTGGCCGATGCGGCGCGTGGCACCGAACGGCTGGTGGTGGTAGTCGAGGCCGAGCCTCGAACCCCCGACGACGAAGAGGCCCTCCGGGCCGCGGTCGCCGGCCGTTCGCTCGAGCTTGTCGGGATTGCTCCCGACACCGTGGTGTTGGTGCCGCCCGGGGCTATCGTGCGGACGGCCAGCGGGAAGATCCGCCGCAGCGCCACCCGCGACTCCTATCTGGCCGGGGCCCTCGGCCGGCGTCCGGCCCCGGTGCTGCTCCAGCTGGCCCGCTTCGCCTGGTCGGGCTTGCTGCCCACCTCCCGTCGGTTGGTGGCCGATACCGGGGGACTCGCCTACGCGGCGTGGGCATGGGCCCTAGTGGCGGTGATCGGCGGATCCCTGTGGCTGGCCATGCTTCTACCCTCGAGCCGCCGGTTCCGCTGGCGCCTCACCCGGGTAGCTGGGCGCGCCCTTCGCCGGGCGGCCGGAGTCGAGCTCGGCGTCGATGGCGCTCTGCCTCAGGGCCTCTCGTCGGCCGTCATCTGCTCGAACCATCCAAGCTTCGTCGACGGTCTGGTGCTCATTCTGGCTATGCCCGACCCAGTCGTGTTCGTCTCCAGCACCGACTTCGAACGCAAGCGCCTCATCGGGACCTTCCTGCGCCGGCTCGGTTGCGTGTTCGTCCACCGAGGTCAGCCGGAGGAAAGCGAGCGGGACGTGGGGCGCCTGGTGGAGCTGGTGCGGAGCGGAGCACGCCTGGCTGTGTTCCCCGAGGGTTCCATGACCGTCGGCGGCGGGCTCCGTCACTTCCACCTCGGTGCCTTCACGGTGGCGGTCCGAGCGCGATGCCCGGTCGTCCCCGTTGGCATCAACGGGACGCGGGCAGTGTTGCGTCCGGGGAGCTCCAGGCCTCGGCGAGGACGCGTCGAGGTCGTCATTGGCCAGCCGCAGCTGCCCCGTGGCGACGACTTTGCCGCCCAAGTGGCGCTGGCCCAACAGGTTCGTCAGTCGATCGGCGCCTTGACCGGCGAGCCGACGCCAGGCTGAAGGCGACTTTGGTTCGACACGACCCTTGGATAGAGGTCTTCGACGCTCCGAACCCAACCAACACAGCGCACCGCCTGCGTGCTGCCAGACGTCGGCAGCGATTGTGGGTGGCCGGGCTCTGGACCTTGGCCGTCGTGGTGGTCGTGCTGGCGGCGGTGACCGTGGCCGTGAGTCTGACCAAGTCCCGGGTCCCTGCTCCCAGCGCCCGCTCGACCACCACCTCGACAACGTCGTCGCCTGGCACCACGGCGCCGGCTTCCGGAAGCAGCCCGCCTACAATCTCCTCGCTTACCCCATCGACCGGCTCACCCGGCCAGAGCGTGCTGATCAGCGGCACCGACTTCTTGAGCGCCAACGGCCAGATCGTCGCCTCGTTTGGGGGAGTCATGGCGCCGACGTCGTGCTCGAGCTCCACGTCGTGCACGGCCACTGTGCCCGCCCAGCGGGGCGCCAACTCCCACGTGCAGGTGACGATAACCACCGATACGGGGATGTCGGCCGGCGTGTGGTTTATCTACCGGTGACACCCTTGACGGCAACCCAAACGCTTGTATTTCCTGCGGGCACCCGCACCAGGTAATGGTTGACATGCCGCCAGTGTCCGCCAGCGTGGGGGCTGTTTCGACCCACTCCCGAGCAATCCCGGTCGGTATACCTAGCAGCGTGCCGCCCGCACAGGGAATCTCGCTGCTCTCCTAAGGGCGGAGTACCTCCCAGTCGTGGCTGGAATACGCCAGGGTGGGATTCAGCGAGCGAAGGCGGCGGATTGAGTCTTCGGCGGCCTCGCGCCAGGACGCATCTTCCACATCCTTGTGCGCTCCACGGAGACAAATTCCGAGGCCGACCAGACGCTCTGGGCTGCGATGACGACCACGTTGTCTCCGCTTTCGAATAGTACCGACTGATGGCCCAGCGTGCTCCGCAGGTCATTTTCGTCCACCCGAGCCTTTTGTGGGGCTGAGACGCCAATCTGGTGGACGAACGTGCATTCGCGTTGTCCTGGGACGCATTCGTGCAAGAGTCGATTCGCGTGCAGCCGCTCGCCAATTTCGGTGCGGCAGGAAGGAACCGTCGTAGTCACGAAGCACAGCGAGCAACCCCTTTTGCCGACAGGATGCGCGAAACCGAAGCATCGACGCTCGACAGGGGAAGGGCTCCACTGCTCACCGCCTGCTCGAGGGCGTGGAGGGTGTCCGTCCATGAGGAGACGTCGATCATCACCATGTCCGCTCCTGCCTCCACGGCGGCCACGGCGGCCGACTGCTCGGAATAGCCCGCTGCCGAGATGGCTCCGGCCCCGAGCGAGTCGGTCAAGGCCACGCCGGTGAAGTGGAGGGTCTGGCGAAGAAGTGCATAGGTGGCAGGAGACAGGCTGGCCGGGAGCCCGTTGGTGAGGCCGGGGACGATGGGATGTCCGACCATGACCACGGGGATGCCGCTGGAGATGGCGCCCTCGAAGGGGATGAGGTCATCGCTCTCGAGTTGCGACAGAGGGGGGTCGGTGGCCGGGCCGAGGTCGGTGTCAGCGTTGGCGCGGCCGAGGCCGGGGAAGTGCTTGGCCACGGCCACGATTCCCGCCGACCGCAGGCCGTCGGCGTAGGCGATGCCGTAGGAGGCCACCGTCTGGGGATCGTCGCTGAAGGAGCGGTCGTTCTCGTCGGCGATGGTGTCGGTGGGGCTGGCGACATCGAGGACCGGGGCGAGGTCCATCGTCATGCCGAGCGCTCGCATGGCAGCGCCGTTTGTGGCCATCGCCGCCTCCACCTGCGCCGGGGTCCACTGAGCGGCCATCTGGCGCGGCGAAGGCAGAGCGCCGACCACGTCGGCCAGGCGGGCAACCTCCCCGCCTTCCTCGTCGGTTGACATCCACGGGGCCACGAAGCCGTCATCGGTGGCGTCGGAGTCCAGAGCCGCCAGTCCGACCGTGATCGCCGCCTCGGCGTCGGCTGTGGGTTGGCCGTAGAAGACGAAACCGCCCACGCCCGCCTCGGCTTGTGGGGCCGAGGCCACCAGGTCGGCGAATTGGCCGCTCACCATGATCATCTGCTCCAACAGGGCGTCTACGGACCACGTTGACACCGGCTCGGCGCAACCCGATGTCCAAGGCTCGACAAGAGTGGTCGTCGTCGTGGGAGAAGTCGTCGTCGTGGGAATCGGAGCCGTGGTGGTCGTAGTGGACGCGCTGGGATGACGAGGGTGGATGGCGCTCTTGGTCACGGCACAGGCGTTCATGGCTACGGTCGTCACCGCCAGCAGGAGCGAGACGAGAACCCTACGAAACGGCGACCTCACCCCTCATTGTCTTGGTCCACCGTGGAGTGTCGCCAGGGGCTGAAGTCACCACCGCGGCTCCACGCCCCGAGCATGCTGGTGGACCTCCTCCGAACGGGCCACCGCTCGCTTGGCAGTCACGATGGCCAGAGCGGCTTGGGCGAGTTCATTGGACCACATCGACCCTTGCATCCATTCATGGAAGTCAATTCACCAACTCCACGTCCGGATGGGAACAATGGGGAGCACTCCTTCCAGACAACTCCGTCGGGGTCAGATGGGTCTAACCACCACAACCGGACACGGAGTGTGAGCTGCGCACGTCGCGCTGACCGAGCCTAGGAGAAAGCCATCGAACCCTCCCCGGCCACGACAGCCCACCACCAGGAGGACCGCTCCCTTGGCCGGTCGATGAGCTCTTTCGCCGCGTGTCCTTCCATGACCGATGTCGTCACCGGCACAGCTGGATCGCGCCCCATCACGCGTTCGACTACCTTTGCCAGCGCTTCGCGCGCTGTTTCGGTAGGAGGGGTCGGTGGCGGCATCGATTCGATCCCAATGTGCTCTGCAGGCAGGTTCCACACATGCACGACGTCCAGTTGGCCTCCGACGGACTGGGCGTAGCGAGCCGCCCATCGCAGAGCCTCCTCGGACTCCTCCGAAGCAACGACGCCCACCACGATTCGATGAGATGACAAGCCGTCTTCCATGGGGGATCATCCTGCGCGGGAAGGCGGGGTCCAAGAGGCGAACGTCCCGTTCAAGCTGGTTGATTCTTGGACTGCCATACTCCCGGGGATACTTCGCTCTTCGAGCCTCGCACTAGGGAGACAGAAGCCGAGGAGTAGTCGGAGGAGTCAGTACGCCGGAGGGTTGCCAGGAGCTTGGAGACAAATCCCCAGTTCAAAGGACGGAGGGAGTGGTGCGGAGGGAGTGGGATTCGAACCCACGGGCCTTGTGGGCCAAGGCTTTTCAAGAGCCTCGCATTCGTCCGCTCTGCCATCCCTCCTGGACGGGCCAGGGTAGCGCTCAACTCGGGCGGATCTGCGAGCGAAGCGATGCCATCCAGCGTTCGGCTTCGCTCCAGGCGACGCCCGCCCGTTGGCGAACCTGGTCGCCGTGGACGCCGGCAGCGGGGTAGGAGCCGAGGAACTTCACCCCTGCCTGCTCGGCGTGCAGCACCCGGAGGCAGTCGGCCACGACTTCGTCGGCGATGTGGCCCTGCATGTCGATGAGAAAGCAGTACTCGCCGAGACCACGCTTGGTCGGCCTCGACTCGAGCTTGGTCAGATTGATGCCGCGCGCCGAGAACTCGCTCAAGATGGCGTGCAGGCTGCCCGGCCGGTCCTCCCGTTGGAAGCACACGATGCTGGTCTTGTCGTGCCCCGACGGTTCCGGGATCCCCGTCCGGGCCAGCGCCACGAATCGCGTCTGGTTGTCCGGGTGGTCCTCCACGTCGGAGGCCAGCACCTCGAGCCCGTAGAGCCGGGCGGCCAGCAGGGGGGCCAGGGCGGCGCTGTCACGTCGTCTCTCCTCGCCAACCAGGCGCGCCGCTTCGGCGGTGGAATTGGTGGGCACCACCTCGGCGTCTGGCAGCTTCTCGGCCAGGAACCTGCGGCACTGGGCGGCGGCGTGCGGGAACGAGAGGACCCGGAGCACTTGGCCCAGTCCCGTACCGGCGGGCGCCATCAGCTGCATGTGGACGTCGAGGACCACCTCGCGCTGGATGAGAAGGTCCACCTCGAAGACCAGGCTGTCCACCGTGGCGTTGACGGTGCCCTCGATGGAATTCTCGATGGGCACGAACCC
>Ga0187782_10002319_pt1 | contig 14030 bp, 13 predicted proteins | sample 0715_SJ02_MP15_2_FD_132454 | JGI IMG/M metagenome (GOLD analysis project Ga0187782, IMG submission 132454) | Tropical peat soil microbial communities from peatlands in Department of Meta, Colombia - 0715_SJ02_MP15_20_MG | ecosystem: Environmental > Terrestrial > Soil > Wetlands > Peat | place...
ATCAAGTTTTTAAACAGGTTCTAAGGGACGCACGGCCTGACCGCCGAGACGTGAAAACATCCTCACGCCTCGCAAGAAAACATACAAGGGCCGCTCCGAATCACCCCACACGGAAACCCGCGCTGTCGTCATGCCCCGCAACATCCCCGCCGCGCTCCCCGGAGCGACGCAAATCCGCTGGAATCTTCCGAATTCGCGCTGATGCGATTGTCCTCGGCTGCCGGCCCGCCACCGTTCTCGCCGCCACGACTTGGCCCCGCTTATTGTTCCCTGCCTTCCCTGTAGTATTCTTCCGCCATGACATCCCCTCTTCCCCGCCCCGTTCGCACCATCCTGCTCTCCTTCGCCACCCTCGCCCTCATCGCGCCCACCGCCATCGCGCAGGACTGGGCCAAAACCCTCCTAAACAAATCTCCGCGCCACCAGGAATGGGTCAAAGTCACCTACGGCAATCGCACGGTCGACGCCTTCGTCGTCTATCCCGAGGTCAGCCACAAAGCGCCCGTCGTTCTCCTCATCCATGAGATCTTCGGCCTCACCGATTGGGCCCGCTCCATGGCCGACGACATCGCTGGCTTGGGCTACATCGTCATCGCACCCGATCTGCTCTCCGGTTTCGGCCCCAACGGAGGCAACACCGGCGCGTTTGCTGATCAGCAGGGCGCAGTCAAAGCCGTTAGCGGTCTTGACGCCGCTAATATCACCGCCGACCTCAACGCCGCCGCCGACTACGCGCTCAAGTTCCCGTCATCGAACGGCAAACTCGCCGTCATCGGTTTCTGCTGGGGCGGAGGCAAATCTTTTCTGTTCGCCACCCAGCGCAAGGATCTTGCCGCCGCTTTCGTCTTCTACGGCCCTCCGCCGCCCACCGATGCACTCAAGGGTATAGTCGCGCCCGTCTACGGCTTCTATGGCGGCAACGACGCGCGCATTACCGCAACCGTTCCGGACACAAAGAATGCCATGGCCGCCGGCAAGAAATACGATCCGGTAATTTACGATGGCGCCGGTCACGGATTCATGCGCTTGGGCGTTGACCCTGCCAACACTAACCCCGCCAACACCACAGCCCGCACCGATGCTCTCAAACGCCTTGAAGCGCTCCTCAAGGGCATGTAGCATCGGTTCCCTTGGCGCCAACACAGCCAGCCGCAGCTATGAACGACTGCACGGCCAAAGCAGCTATTGGACCGTATTCAGCAAAATCTGAATCGCTTGCGAAGTGGCGGCTGTTGGCGTACCACAGGCGGACGTTCCTCCTGGGGGCGAGTTCCCCTCGAAGGTCATGTAGTAGACATTCGATCCTCCGTCGGAAGCGGCGGGGAAATCGTTGTCCGTGATGATGGGGGTGGTGCCCCAGCAGCCCGTGACGTCACCACCAAGGCCGGCAACCGGGCCTGGGCCAGAAAATGCGTAGGCGGCACTGCCGGTAAGCGTTGGTGCGGAGGGAATGGATACGTTGTAGGCAAGCACGCACCCTTCTCCTGTGGCGTAGTCAGCGCTCGAAGTGTTGCAACCTGAAGGGGACCCCTGGTTGATGCTGAAGTAGATGGTGTCGATGCCGGAAGTGGTCTGGCCGCCCGATACCACACACGGGTCACCGTTGAAGTTGCAGTTCTCGGTGACAGTGGTTGCGAACCCCGGTGTAAAGGGTGGGTTTGTGCCTTGGGAGCCGGGCTGGGCCGCAACGATGGGAGTCTCCATGACGTTGGAAGCGATCGGCACTTGATACAGAATTGCCGGAAGATAGTTATTCACATTACCCACCACCCAGAGATTGCCCGAGGGGTGTCCAGCGTCGGCGGAGGAATAGTAGACGTTATCCAAGGCCCCCGAAAAGATGTAGTCGCCGTAAGTAGAGAATCCGATTGGCACGGCGCCACTGGGCGCGGCCTGGTCCGTAAAGTATGTCGGGTACTGTACGACGCAGTTGAAGGCTATCTGTCCAGGTACGCCACATTGCGGCACGTTGTCGCCTGAGGCAACGAACCCGTAGATTTCTCCGGCGAACGGGTCCAGCACCACGCCGTCCAGCATTCCTCCGCCGTCGCGGGTGGTTGTTCCCGACGAGGCTGCATTCTCCGAAAAGATCGGGCTGGTGCAAATGGTGCCCCCAGGGACTCCGGAATTGAAGGAAAAGAGAAGGCCCGCACTGCTACCCACAAATACACACCCGCCGATCTCGTCGTAGACGGGGGAATCGAGAAGGTTGTAGAGCCTCGTTCTCTGCCCATTGATGATTGCTGTCGTCCCTACGGATGTGGCAACCGGGGGGTTCGAGGCGGTCGAATTGAAAACCGGGGCAATCTGGTAAAGATCGCCGAAATCGTCGCCGACGTAGAGGATGTCGTCGGTGTAGTCGTAAAAGGGCGAAGAAAACGTATCTGAGTTGGGGCGGGCGGCTGTCAGCGGCGTAACCGTCATGCAGGGGGCGGTGCAATCCATTCCGGCAGATGCCGACGTTATGGATACCGGAGCCGTGACTGACGGCGAGCCGCCGGCTATCGGGACAGGAAGTGTCTTCAGAACAATAAGATTTACCGAGCCTCCGCCGGACTGGACGAATTCGATCATGCTCCCATCCAGCGAAAGCTCCGGCGAAGTGGTTACCGATCCTGGAGCCGTGCCCGGAATGGTGGTGTTGTAGGCCCAGTAGACTTGCGGAACCGGGTTCGAGTCGTCCGGTCCGCCACAGCCGCCGGCGCCCGGATAGAGCTCGTTAAAGGCCACGATCGTCGCCGCGGTTGCGGAACCTGTCGCGCCTGTTGGGAAGGCCACGAAGTCGGTCAGGCAATTCGGGGGGTCGAGCGGATTGAATGAATACTTGACCGGAAAAGTATTGGGCATGATAGAGCTCGTGGTGAGGGGCACCGCCCAGTCGGTTTTCAGCGCCGAGTTCGATGTTGGCGGTTCCTTTTTCCCTTTAGACGGATCGGGGGGCACCGGCCGATGTGCCCGGGCGAGCTCCGCTTTCAGGTACTGCACATAAACGGCATCGTCTGCCAATGGCCCGCGCACGGTGCTTTTCCGCCTAAGCTGCTGCATCACGTACCGGGGATCGTTGACGGCTTTGAGCCATTGCTCGTGCCTGCCCGCCTTGATCGCAGCCTCTTCGGTGCCGGGATCGGCGAAGATAAGGTGATGATGGGACCAATCCTCGGGAACCCCGTTGATCTGAACATGTCCAAGTTTGATCCTGGGCGAAGTTTGTCCGGACGCGCTACAGCCGAATGCGACAGCCACAAAGGCGCCGATGCTCAGCACTAACCACCTGGAGCGAGACAACTTGGCACATGACATGACCGGCCTTCTCCTAACAAAACCAGCTAACCTTGCGTCCGCGCCCCTCGGGAACGCGAAATAGTTTGATTGACAGATCGTGCTGCTTCTTCTTTATGACGGGGCCTGAAGAAAGCGAGGAACCAGCGGTTGAGGCTCAACGGAAGCCGACACTAGCCTTGGATGCACCAATGTGACCACATCATACAGTCTTCGTGGGAAAAATCTATCCACAACGTCCCCGGGCGCGGGTGCCCTTTGTGCTATCTAGAACCCCAAAGTAATCTCCCTGCCGCCAGCTGCAACCCTCTTGCTCCGTCTTAAGCAACCCGGAGAGATAAACGACAGTCCTATGTTGAGAAGCCTTTGCGAGCTGAGATTTCGGGCCGAAAAGGCCCACTTGTAGGTTACATACCCTTAATAAGTTACGTGTGGGTGTTACTGGAGGGCATAGTTCATGACCATTGTTTCGTTGACACCTTGGGAGTTCTCAAATATCGTCAAGAAACGATTGAGTTAACCCTGGACTTGGGAGAGTCGCTGGCGTACAGGGACGCCTGTCTGAATTGAACAGTTTGCTGCCTAGGGAGGTTGCCGGAAGGCAACGGACACGCATAGCAATGGATCGCTGGTCGTCGCGATAAGGATTTTCCCTAAAACAGTCATTGCTAATTGCTGCTCATGGGGGTTGCCCCTGCGCTCACTCCCTCATTGCTGATGCACTGGCAATCACGTAGTCGCAGCGTCGGCTTTTTGTCCCAGCACATCGGGCCCTGCAGTCATCGCGTCTCACGGGCGGGCAATATATGTTCGCTTGTCGTTTTTGAGGATGCGAACATGCAGTGTGTCAGGATGGCAGTGATGCGCGATACTTGGCGCATTCGCAGAAAGAGGCCTTGTGAGACCCTTGCTCTTGGTTTTGACAGTCGTTCGGGATGCCAAATCGCTATCTATTATCAAGCTGGTTCTCGAAGGCGCGGGTCACCGTGTGGTCGAAGCGGCGGGGAGTGCGCAAGCATGGTCCCTCGTGAGAAATGGCCTTGATCCTGATCTCGTTCTGTGCGAAGTTTCTCTTCCCAATTCGTCCCAAGCAATCCTCCGGCTAACGAGCCGCGTTCCGGCGCATCGCATTTGCATTGTCGCAGGCGCCTGGGAACAGGCCCTGTGCAACCAGGCAGCTGATCTTGGCATAAAGCACCTTATCCGCAAACCCATCGCGCTTGAGGATCTAGAGTCGCTGATTGAATCCCTGGGGAGCGCCGATCGAGTCCCAGCTGCGGTTGGCGGTTCTCTTTGTGTCGGAACGGTCGGCCCCGAAGCAAGCCATTGCGAGGCGGGACTTAACATTCCTTCTGACATGCCTGTCGTTCCGTATGTTGAAGAACTGGGCGCTAACGATTTCTTCCTCGCAGCATCTCCCAAGATGCTCGAGATCCTTCGCCAGGTTAAATTGCTCGCCGACATCGACGTCAATGTGCTGATCCTCGGTGAAAGTGGAACAGGCAAGGAGGTCATCGCACAATTGATCCACAAGAACTCGCGGCGCTCCCGGGAGAGATTTCTTAAGGTCAATTGCGCGGCTTTGCCGGCAGGTCTGCTTGAGAGCGAACTCTTCGGGCACCGGCAAGGAGCTTTCACCGGGGCCATCAGCGACCGGCGGGGTAAATTCGAACAGGCGAATCACGGCACGCTGCTCCTGGACGAGATCGGTGAAATCGATGTTGGAATGCAAGCCAAGCTCCTTCATGTTCTCCAGGATGGACAGTTTGCGCGGCTCGGCGCGCAGGAGACCACTAACGTGGATGTTAGGGTTCTAGCGGCTACCAATGTTCAAATCGAAGATGCATTGTTCGATAAGAAGTTTCGCGAAGATCTTTACTATCGTTTGAGCGTATTTACGATAAAGGTTCCGCCGCTTCGCGAGCGCCGTGAGGAGATTCCCTATCTGATCGAGCAGATCGTTCGCCGCACGCCGGCGGAGATAGTCCGGGGCTTTGCAAGCAGCTTTCCCTCTCGATTGATGGACGCGGCATTCCAGTATGACTGGCGCGGAAATGTCAGGGAACTCCGCAATTTTGTTACTCGGACGATCGTAATGCGTGACCCGGATGCGGCAACCCAGGAACTGGAAGAGAAGGCGGCTGCATCGGGCTCAGGCGCACCCCACGATCAAGCCTTTGATGTCTCCCCTTCCTGCACGGGGATAAGGTCGGTCGTGCGCGACGTGAAAGATCGCGCAGAAACACAAATGATTCGGGACGCGCTGGAGTTGTTCGGATGGAACCGTCGCCGTGCGGCGCAACATCTCAATATCAGTTACCGCGCCCTCCTTTATAAGATCCAACAACATTGTCTTAGGCCCTTGCCTGCGGCGGATTCGCAGCCATGGCTTCAAGGCGCTAAATTCGCGCGCGATAAAGCAGGGCAGCGAACAAGCACTAAGGCTGCCAATGGCTTTTGATTGCGGCGGCCCGATGCCTCTGTGAACCAATCGAATGGATTTTCATCCTTTACTCTGGAGCCGGGCGAGTTCGCCGAGCTTCGGGCTATCGCAGGCTGCATCAATGAGCCACTGTCCGCTGCGCCTGGACGGAATCTGGATAGAAGAAAAGTGGCCCGCATGTGGCGTCATCGTAGAGTGCGCCAACTGAGCAAGCCTGCAAAGAGGCAAACTCGCATGCTTGCGGTTCAAAAAGGAGGCTTGATTCTGTGCGAAGTTGCAAAACGGTGGTGCGAAGTATGCAAAGTTTTGCACACTTGGCGGCTGCGGAAAAACCTGCGGCGATTCGGTCTGGTCACCAAGATCAACAGACACAGCAGTTAACCATTCTCCGCTCCCTTCTGACAAGGGCGGCAAGTTGGCCGTACACGTGCAACGAAACATGCGAAAGCGACACTATTTGAATGACGTCCATGATTGCTAACCCGACCCAAAGCGCGCGAATCGATCCGACTGACTTGCCGGACCAATCGGTTATTTTTGGGTGCACTTCCTCTATGCGCGAAATCCGAAACAGGATCGACCGCATACTCTTCACCGATCTCCCGGTCCTCATTCATGGCGAGAGTGGAACCGGCAAGGAAGTCGTCGCCCAGTTTCTACACACCCGCTCTAACCGGTTCAACGCGCCGTTCGTCAAGCTGAACTGCGCGGCCATTCCTCCCTCTCTTCTCGAACGCGAGTTGTTTGGCTACTTGAAGGGATCTTGCGCGGGAGCCGGCGAGGACCGGGTGGGTCTAATAGAGATTGCTGAAGGTGGTGCGCTTTTCCTGGAAGAGATCGAGGAGTTGGATTGGAACTTGCAAGGTAAGTTGCTCCGCCTGTTGCAAGATGGATCCTTCTCGCGAATTGGAGAAAGCCAGCCGCGCTTTGCGCGCATTCGCGTGATTTGTGCTACAAATGTCGACCTGCGCCGCGCGGTCCAGACCGGCGCCTTTCGCGAAGAGCTCTTCTATCGACTTAGCGTTGTATCGCTTCGCCTCTCGCCGCTCCGCAGTCGCAGGTGCGACATTCCGCAGCTTTGCGAGTACTTCCTTCGCAAGCTTTCCAGGAAGTTTGGCAGGATCGCCCCCAAGTTGAGCCCGGCCACGTTGCATCTACTTATGCAATGGGATTGGCCCGGGAATCTACGCGAATTGGAAAACTGGATCGCGCGCACTATCATCCTTGGCGACGACCTGGCCCTTGGAGCGGAGCTAAAACGTCGGCTCGCAATCACCGGCGCAATGGATAGTCGGCGGCCAAGGATCGGTTCGAAGAAAGCGAGCTTTCGGCCAGTGACTTCGGCCGCCAAAAGAGCTGCGATTCTCAGAGTCCTGCAGGCAAACCGCTGGAACAGACGAAAGACGGCCAGGGATCTCAACATCAGCTATCGCTCGTTGCACTACAGGCTTCGCGAAGTGGGCATACGCCAGCGGCGGAGAGGGCACCCTGGATTTCCGCCCGCTGGGCGCTAGTTATTTGCCGCCGAAAGCATTGAAGAACAGCCGGGGCGGCCGGCGACGCTTAAGAGGTTACCGCCGCGTCATGCGGTTGCTTGGGACCAAGTGGCTCGCGCAACACAGTTGGGGATTTGCCACTTACTTTATCGGGACCAAGATCTATTGGGGCGGCGTTCGGGCCACTAACGCAGTTTTCTCTACCTTTTGTTGAGCTATTGATCTATCGGGGGGGAAAATCTGCTGAGCTAGGTGTGGTCACAAGCATCGTTTGTGACTCACAGGGCGAAGCTGTGCCCAATGGCTAGATCACTGGGTCAAAGGAGAAGCGCGTGAAAGTTATCGATCACGGCCCACAACGATCCGGCGATCCGCTCTGGTGGGTACTCTACACGCGCCACCAGCACGAAAAGGTCGTAGCAGAGATGCTAACGACAAAGGGCTTCGAAGTATTTCTGCCCCTTTATGAGTCGGCGCGCCGCTGGAAGGACCGAACCAAGATTCTAACTTTGCCTCTGTTCCCTTGCTACGTCTTCGTTCGCGGCGGCTTGAACCGCAAGCAGCAAGTGGTGACAACTCCTGGAATCCACATGATCCTTTATCGCGGAGACCAAGTTGCCGTGATCCCCGATCGAGAAATTGAGGCGATTCAACGGACCGTCGGTGCGTCGTTGAACATTGAGCCCTATCCATTCTTGAAGTGCGGCACGCGGGTCCGCGTGACCCGTGGCGCGCTTGAGGGCGTTGAGGGCATCTTAGTGCGTAAGAAGAATCTATGTCGCCTGATTCTCTCAGTCGAGATGCTTGCGCAGTCGGCGGCCGTTGAAATCGACGCGTCAGACGTCGAGCCATGCGTAAATGCCGTTGCGCCTGTTGTGGCTGGGGCACGCCAATTCATCGGAATAAGAGCTGCCTGTTGACTTGGCAATTCAACGCTTCGCAGGCGCCAACCGATCCAGACGCGGTGAGGTTATTCAGTCAACTTGCGACCCGGACTCAAGGTACATTGCTGAGATCTTAGTCGCTGCAATCGTTGACGGGGGTTGTGATGAAGAGTTCGTCAAGTCGCGAATTTTTAGCAGTCGTCCTTTTTGCATTCGTATGCAGCGGAACGGCACACGGACAAACGAAAGTCGATAACCAGGCCGATGACCAACCACCTGCCTCCTCGCCCCATCCTTCGCCCGCACAACACGAGGCTCCTGCCAGGGTCGCGCGGCCAGACGACAGCTTCATTATCGGCATTGACGACGTCCTTGCCATTAGCGTTTGGAAAGAGCCGGATCTCACTAAGCAGATTCCGGTGCGGTCCGATGGGAGGATCTCCTTGCCGTTGATTGGAGAAATTCAAGCCGCAGGGCGGACACCGATTCAACTCGAACAGATCATCGCAGATCGGCTCTCCGGCTATATCAACGATCCGCAAGTATCCGTAATCGTACAGCAGATCAATAGCCTGAAGTTCAATATCCTTGGACAGGTAATTAAGCCGGGATCCTATCCCCTTACCGTAGGGACAACAATCGTCGATGCCATCGCAATCGGCGGCGGGTTCAAGGACTTCGCGAAGAAGAAGGGAGTTTACGTTCTCCGCCAGGATCTTGGGGGAGTCGAACGCCGATACAGCTTTAATTACCAATCATTCATTAAGGGCAAGGACACGAAACAGAACATTCTTCTCAAGTCGCACGACACTGTTGTGGTGCCCTGAGTTAACTTATTATGTCTTCACATGTTTGTTTTATCTTCGCCTTATTTATGGCTGTTCCTGCGCTGTCGCAGGTAGAGCCAAGCGCAACAGGCGGCAATCCACTCACCGAAGATGACACGAAGATGATGACGCCGCCACCCGTGAGTGGAATGCTCTATCCCAGCACGGCTGGTGCGGACGCACGAACCAATTACCTGGCTACGGCGGTAAGCGTGACCGCGGCCTATCTTGACAATGTTCTTCCAGGTGACGGCACCCAACCCCTCAGCGCTACTACTTATTCGGTTCTTCCCTCGCTCGAGTTCGACCGCACCACACCGCGGCAACAAACGGCATTTAAATACACTCCGATGTTCGTTTTTTATCAGCCGACGAATCAGCCTGAGCCGGCAAATCAACTAGACACAGTAGATCAAAACATGTCTCTGCGACTTGTCGATCATCTGAGCCCTAACGTGGCTTTCAGCCTGCAGGATTTTTTCTTAAGGACATCCAATATCTTTGACGTGGCGTATCCCTTTTCCGAAGGGGGACTAAGCGGAACTGCGCAAGGGCCCTCACTCGCTGCTATTGCTCCCTTCGCGGAAGAGTTGAACGATTCGGCAGAAGCCGCGATCAGTTACCAATTTGCAAGGAACGCTATGGTCGGGGTTGGGGGTTTCTATTCGTACTTCGACTTCCCCAATTCGACCGATGCCGTGGGCCTCTACAACTCCAAAGGAGGCGGTCCCTCCGCTTTCTACAGTCGGCGCTTCTTGCGAATGCAATATATCGGCGTCACCTATTTTTACTCGAGAATTGTGAGCGGCGGCCCCAACTCGCCGATCGAAACTGAGTTGAGCTCTTTGCTTCCTTTCTACACGCTCTACTTCAATAGCAAATTCTCGCTTTCGCTGTCCGCGGGAGCGCAGCAGGCCACCGTTACTGAAGACAAAAAGCAGATATTCAACTCATGGTCGCCCGCGGCTACAGCGAGTTTCGGTTGGCAGTCCCGACGCGGCGATATTGCCGTCAGTTATCTCCACACGACTGCGACAGGCAGCGGCCTGATCGGCCCAGATCTCTCAAATAGTGCAGATGTGTCTGCCGACTGGAAACTCGCGCGTACCTGGACTTGGCGCGTGGCTTCATCTTACGCCACCTTGTCCGACTCGACTACGCTGGCCAGCATAAACTATCAGTCTGGAAATACTTTCACTGGGGAAACTTCAGTGAAGCACACAATCGGCGAGCACTTAGCCCTGGAATTTGGCTATGATCGCCTCCAAGAGAAATACGCGGGGATCCCGGCTATATCAGCCAATCCTGATAGTGATCGCGGGTTTGTAACAGTCAGCTACCTGCTGACCAGGCCGCTGGGAAGGTGACCATGCCTGAGAACCATGAAGATCGAGAATCGGAAGGCTTCGACCTTGGACGCTTTTTGGGCATCCTCCGCCGTCGCCATCTGCAATTCCTTTTGCCACTACTTCTCGGATGGCTTGCTGTCTGGTCGGCTAGCTGGGTGTTGCCTCCTCGTTACAAGTCGAGCACGCTCATTCTGGTCGAGCAACCTACCATGCCGGAAAATTACGTCGTGCCCAACATTAGCGACGATGTGCAGACACGGCTTCAAGATATCACCACTCAGATACTGAGCCGGACTCGCCTGCTTGTAATTATCGACCGGTTGCATCTGTACAACGACACACGGGCTCCGGTCACCGTGGAAGAACGAATCGATCGGATGCGCAAGGATATTGACGTCGAGCTTGTGCGTGATCCTCAAAAACAGGATGTTTCAGCTTTCAAGATCTCCTATCTCAGCGGTGACCCCCACACCGCACAGATAGTGACCGGCGAACTCACGGAACTATTTATCAGCGAGAACTCAAAAGTCCGGGCACAAGAATCTGTGGCGACGACTGAGTTCCTAGAGAAACAGTTGGAGGACGCGCGTCAGAGCCTTTCCGAGCAGGAGACAAGAGTTCGGCAATTCGAGGGCCAGCATGAAGGATCGTTACCGACCCAAGACGCGGGCAATTTGCAGATTCTTGCGGGACTTCAGGCGGAGTTACAAAATGAGCAGGATGCCCTTAACACTGCGAAGCAACAGCGCGTCTACCTTCAAGCCCAGCTCGAACAAGAGCGCACTGATGCCAGCCGGATTAAGCCGACCGGTGCAACGGGAGCGGTTGCAGTCCCAAACGACTTGGCCACGATAGAGGACCAACTCGACAAATTGCGGGCTGAACTCGCCGCACTAAGTTCCCGCTACACAGATAAATATCCGGATGTCCAGAATCTCAAAAGCAAAATAGCCAATTTGGAAGTCATGCGGGACGATCTCGTCGCTGAACAGAGGCTCAACAAAAAAGAGCCGAAGCCTGTTGAAAGTGTTGACGATACCACCTTAAATGGGCCAGCGAGGCAGACGGAAGGCCAGTTGCGGGCCAATCAACTGGAAATCACGAACCGCGAAAGCTCTATTGAAAACCTGAAAGCGAGGATCAATGAGTACCAGGCTCGTCTAAATGCCGAACCGGCGACTCAGCAGGGGCTTGCCGAGCTGAATCGCGGCTATGATCAGTCCAAGGCAAACTACGACGACTTGCTGAAGAAGAGAGATCAGTCAGCGATGGCTACGAGTATGGAGCAAATGCAACAAGGCGAGCGCTTCACGGTGCTTGATCCTCCCAGCTTACCGGCGAGACCGGACTTTCCTAATCGTCTTAAGTTCTGCGGCATGGGTTTAGGTGCGGGTTTGGCGTTAGGGTTAGTCATTGCGGGCGCATTCGAATTTATGGATGATCGACTGCATAGCGAAAAGGAAATTAAGGCTCTGTTGCCCGTGTCGGTCATCTCTGAGATTCCGGAGATTGTAAGTCTGTCTGACAAACGAACTTCAAGGAGAAAGCTCGCGTTGAGTTGGACAACGGCCGCCTTTGTCGCGATTACGATTGTGGCCGGCTCTGTCTTTAGTTTCTTGCGTAGGTAATTTGGATCCAGAATGTATACTACTTACTTCAACCTGTCGCGGCGACCTTTCGAGCTTACTCCGGATCCTCAATATTTCGTGCCCACGCCTATGCACAATGAGGCCCTCGCCGCCCTCTACTACGGCGTAAGGCGCCACAAGGGATTTGTGGTATTGACCGGGGAGGTAGGAACCGGCAAGACACTTCTGTTGCGCTGCCTCTTTCGTCTTTTCGAAAGCAGCAAAGATGTGGCTTACGCCTATCTGTTTAACAGTAGACTCTCTTCCGCCGATTTCCTGCAATATGTTCTGTCGGATTTTGGGCTTGCGGCTTCCGGCAAGAATAAGTGCGAGCTCTTGCTCGATCTGAGCAAATTTCTTGTCAGTCGGAGCTCACAACAGATGACGACGGTTCTTATTGTCGATGAGGCACACGATTTACCGGTGGACACGATGGAGGAGCTTCGCCTTCTCTCCAACTTCGAAACAGCAGAAGACAATCTCCTTCAAGTGCTACTTGTCGGGCAGCCCGAGCTTGAAAAGAAGCTGGAATCAGTCGAACTTAGACAACTTAAGCAGCGAATCGCAATTCGCACACAACTCGGAGCGCTAACAAGCAAGCAAACCCAGACGTACATAGAGCAGCGGTTGCGGATCGCGGGTGCCGACCCCGGCTCCCGCGTATTATTCTCGCCGGCGGCAATTGCCGAAGTACATTCATTTTCCTGTGGCATTCCACGCCTTATTAACATCATTTGCGAAAATGCACTGGTTAGTGCCTACGCCAGGCATTCGCCAGTCGTATCCGAGCGCATCATCGAGGACGTCGCCGTCGAGCTGCGCCTCGAAGGGTCTCCACTTGCTCATGAGAATGTTAGAACCGGATCGAGTTAGAGTGTTGCGCGATCATGCAGGGACGCGAAGGTCATGCTAGATAAAATATCGTTCGGTTGAATCACGGGGTGCGGCTTTTTGTGACGGAGATGATTATTGGTAGCGCAAGACAAATGCGGGAAGATTTAACTGCGATTGTCCGCTTGCGCCAGGACGCGCTACCTACCTGCTGCGAGTCAGCATCAGGTGAACCTGCTGCAATTGAAAAGAACAAGAGAGACCAAGCATGAGCCGAATATTTGATGCGCTAAAGAGGGCCGAAGGCGAGCGGCGCGGAATCGATGGAGCAGCACTTCCCGAAGGGCCTGAACTGCTGCGGCGCACTGAACGCCGTGTCTCTTCGGAATGGGAGGGTGCGGCTCCTTCGGGGGAAGGCGAGCGAGCACAAGTAATCGACGGCAAGAAGTTCTTTGGCCCGGGGGCAGTTCATTTCTCGGCGTCGGCCGCGTCGGTGCCTGCAATTCCGAATGCGCAGTCCTATGAACCGTCCGCCTCCTTATTAAGCCGGTTCCAAACCGTAAGTATTTCGCTCCCCCGGGAAAGCCGCCTCGTATGCCTTACTGATAGGGAGGGTCCGCCCGCCGAAGCTCTGCGTCTCCTGGGTGTGCGGCTAAGGGACCTTAGACGTACGCGGCCGATCAAAAAGCTACTTATTACAAGCACGATTCCTCGAGAGGGAAAGACGACGATCGCCGCAAACCTCGCCTGTGCACTTGCGCACGGAAGCGAGGAAAGGACGCTGCTGATGGAAGGCGATCTCCGGCTCCCTTCTTTGGCGAAAATGTTCGGCCTTACTGAGATGCCGGGAGCGTCTGAATTGCTGCATGATGGTCGCAATTTGGCCGAATGCGTTTACCGCTTGGAAGAGGCGGGCGTATGGATTTTGCCCGCCGGAAACGCGCCCACCAATCCGCTGGAAATCCTGCAATCGCGGCACTTACCTTCGCTCCTCGATCAGTTGTCTGCCTGCTTCGAATGGATCATCATTGACTCTCCTCCGGTGCTCCCTTTGGCTGACACTAGCATTTGGATGCGGCATGCCGATGGGGTTTTATTGGTTTCCCGGCTCGAAGTAACCGAAAAGCGTCAATTACTAAAGGGGCTGGAAGCAATTGAATCTGAAAAGGTGCTCGGCGCACTCTTGAACGGTTCAGTCGCCTCAACTTACAGCAGCCACTATTATCGCCGACCCTTCCGCAGTTAGAGTTTCGACGTAATGCGTAAATCAATGCATCAACTTACTTCGGTTCC
>Ga0187782_10002321_pt1 | contig 14028 bp, 8 predicted proteins | sample 0715_SJ02_MP15_2_FD_132454 | JGI IMG/M metagenome (GOLD analysis project Ga0187782, IMG submission 132454) | Tropical peat soil microbial communities from peatlands in Department of Meta, Colombia - 0715_SJ02_MP15_20_MG | ecosystem: Environmental > Terrestrial > Soil > Wetlands > Peat | place...
AGGGACTGAGGGACTAAGGGACTGAGGGACTGAGGGACTGAGGGACTGAGGGACTGAGGGACTAAGGGACTAAGGGACTGAGGGACTAAGGGACTGAGGGACTGAGGGACTGAGGGACTGAGGGACTAAGGGACTGAGGGACTGAGGGACTAAGGGACTAAGGGACTGAGGGACGACGGGGCGCGAGGGAGTCACATACATATGGGAGAGCAAGGAGAGAGAACGCGTATGGCATTCTGCGGCAAGTGTGGGGCAAAGTTGGAAGGCAATGAGCGGTTCTGCGTGAAGTGCGGAAACGAAGTAGGGGCGCCGGCGGCTGGGGCTACGGCGCCAACAATGCCGATCCCCGGTGGAGCGGCGGCAGCGCCGGCAACTGGGGCGCCGCCAGTTCGGGGTCCGGTGGCTGCGCCGACGGCGACCCCGCCGGTTGCGGGTGCGCCTCCTCATTATGCGCCGCCCGGGGCTCCTCCCGCCGGGGCTCCTCCTCCGTACGCGGCGCCGGGACCAATTCCCGTGACCATTGGCGCGCCGCCGGCTCCGGCAAAGCGCGGCGGGTGGATTTGGGGAGTGGTGATCGTTGGCGCAGTCTTATATGGGCTGTACTATATCGGGACACATAATCAGCAGACGCCGGGGACCGGAGGCACGCCAGTGCAGCAGAGCCAGACGCCGCAGCAGGGCGCGGCGCCGCAGCCCGGCGCGCCGCAGCCGGTTTCCGGGGAGCAGCCGGAAGCGCCGCAGCCGGGAGCCGTGCCCGGAGCTGCTCCGCAACCCGCGGCCCCAGTGCAGCCGGGAGACTCGGGACCGGGCGGGCCCAATGCGAGTCTGGTGCAAATGCAGGCGTTCGGCGGGCAGTGGCGCGTGGCCAATGGGTACGTCCAGGTTTACAACGTGCAGTGGATGAACCGGGCGAACGTCGCTATCCAGTCGGGGACGCTGGAGTGCGATCAATACGATGCCAACTCCGAGGTGCTGGCGCAGAACCGAACCACGCTGAACGGGCCGGTTCAGCCCGGCGCCACCGTCACCTTCAATCCATTCAATATGGGCGCGATGCAGCAGTCGCTGAAAAATGTGAACTGCGGCATCGTGGCGGTGACGCCGGCGCAGTGAAGAGGGCAGGGAGCGAGTCAGCGAGTCAGCGAGGAACGAGGGAGCAAGGGAGCAAGAGGGCGGGACGAGGTTCCTCGCAGACCCGGCGGACCTAGGTCTTTGACCGGATGAATTCGAACCTGTTCAGATCTGTGGTATCCCAGGTTAGGCGCAAAGACAAAGACGCGCCGAACCTGGGGCACCCCGGGAAGGTGCAAAATCAAGCGATCGGAGACCTAGGTGCCGTTCTTTGGGCCCTGAAGGAACGTAGCTACTTCGCGGCGATGGCAGCGCTGCCGAAGCTCGACAAAACTTCGCCCTTTCGGTTGAGAAGCAGCGCCGCGCCGCGCTGCGCCCCGATAGTGAAGCGAATGTGCGCGCCGGTGAGGGCGTCGACGATGTCGATGGTCTGCGGGTCGAGCGATTCGTTGCTGAAGCTGTAGATTTCGGCGTCACTGAGCACAGTGGGGAAGGCGAGCACGGCGGGCGAGAGGGGCGAGATTTCGCGGAAGGCCGGCTTGACGCCTGCCTGATCGAGCGCCCAGCGGTACAGGGCCGCGGCGACCTCGTATCCCTCGGCAAACTCCACGGGATCGGCGGTCCAGAGGATGCGGCCGCTGCCGTGCGGAACAATCTCGACCGAGTTCGAACCGGCGAAACGCATCGTCCAGGTTTCCGACTGATGCACGCCGGCGGGAAAAGCGAGCGGGTACGATTTGCCGCCGGGCAAGGTGAGCACCGATCCGCGCAGCGCCATCGGAAAGACAGATGCGGCGACGTTCAGGGACGACATCCGGGACGACTCCGGATTAGGCGGCTGCCAGTGCTCGTCGCGATCGACGGGGCCGGTGACGAGCAGCGTGCCGCCGTGCGCGACGTAATCGAGAAGCTGGGTCCAGGCTTTTTCGGTGAGGCCCTGCGGCGAGGGCAGGATGACGAGTTTCGGCGAGCCGAGCTCGTCGAGGCGATTTTCGGGCAACATGCGAAGCGGCGTGTGGTCGTAGTAGGCAAGCGTGCGCAGCGCTTTTTTCTGAGTGTCGAGCGCGAGGCCCGCGAGGATGGAATAGAGCAGCGTTTGCGAGGTCACCATGGTGACGGGCGGAGGCTCGATTTTGGTGAAGCTTTGCGGGCTCTTGTTGGCGAAGGCCGCGAAGTCCGCGAGGACTTGCGCTTCCGGCTTCTCGGTTCCGTCGGGCCGCACGGCGCCGATGGGGACTTCGTTGTCGTTGGCCATATAGGCGTTGACATTCCACACCCATTCGAGCGCGCCGGCGCCCTGGGCGAAGGCGATCGCGATCTTGCGCTCGAGCTGCCACGCTTCCATTTCCGCGCTGAAGCGCAGTTGGCCGTCGAGGGTCAGACGGCGCTGCTCGCCGGTCTCCTGGATCAGCATCGGCTTGCCCGGGAATTTGGGCGCGAGCGACGCCCAAAGGATGGCGTCGTAGTCCCACCAGGTGTGATCGGCAGTGAAGTCGATGAGCGGCGAATAAAACGCAGGAGAGAGACGTCCGGCGACGCCGCCCTCGTCCTGGCCGACGGTGATTAACTGAACGGAGCCGGCGGCGCGGATCATGTCGCGCATTTGCGAGACCCAATTCGCGAAGACCCATTGCGTGAAGAGTGCGTAGTCGTAGTTTTTGAGCGGGTTGAAGCCGTTGCGTACCGCGTCGGGCGAGAACGCGTTTGCATTGGGCAGGGCGAGCGGGTCTTGCGCGGCGGTCTCCGGATCGAGCGCCGAGGGACTGGACTGCAGATCGCGGCCCATCCCCAAGGAGGGTTCCGCCCAATCGTGGAGCAGCTTCGCCCGGTCGGGATAGCGATCGGCGATCCACTTGCGCCAGGCCGCCGCTTCAAAGACGTCGTAGTCGGGCTGCGTGCGCCACTCGTTCCGGTTGGCGCTCGGCTCGTTGATCAGATCCCAGGCGAGGAACGGCACGGAATGAAACCGATCGACGAGCGACTGCGCATAGATCGTTTCCGCGCGGAGGGCCACGGGGTCGAGATAGCCGTTCACGCCGCCGAACTCATCGGGATAAAACGCGAACAGATTGAACTGAACGGGCAGGCCGTTATGCCGCGCGCACATCAGGAAAGCTTCGACGGTGCGCAGAGCGGACTCGCTCATCGTGCCCTCGGGATTGAGTAGGTGCTGCCAGGTTGTCCACAGGCCGGTGCGGATCATGTTGAGGCCGGCGGCATGAATCTGCGCCATTTCGCGGTCCCACACGTAGGCATTGGGCAGCAGGAGGTAGAGGCGCGAGACGTCGCCCGACATGTAGGTCGTGCCCACAACCGGCAGGGGCTTGCCGTCGAGCGCGAAGTAGTCGCTGCCCACGGTGAGCTTGGGTCCGGAGAGCAGGTACTGCCAGTCGCGCATCCAGAAGCCGGAGCGGTAGGTGCGCAGCGGCTTGCCGTCGCGAAGCAGCGTGGCCTCGACGGTGTGAAAACCGCCGCCTTCTGCAGCGCTCGCCGGGAGCGTGAGCGAGGGCTGCGCCGGGACAGTCTCGTCGAAGTGAACGGAGCCGTCTTCCGAGGTTACGCGCAGATGCAGTTGATCGCTCGCAGGGAGAGCGGTTTGCGGGCCGGGCATCGTCAAGTCGAATTCGAGCGGCTCGCCGGGAAGAAACAGCGGCACTTGCGGGCGGAAGGAGAAGCGATCGTTCTTGCGAACGGCTAGCTCGGCGAGGACGGAGAGCAATTCGCGGTTGTTGAAGAAGGCGGCGTCCGGCTCGCAGGCGGCGAGAATCCATCGGCCTCCGCGGAAGCGGTAGGCAGTGTGATCGATCTCGAGAATCGGGGCGGCGAGCTTGTGCCCGCCGCGTTCGCCCCACGCGAGCGTGGTCAGGTCCATGTCTTCGCCGCCGGTGGCGCCGCCGGTCCAGTCGTAGTTGACGACCGAGAGCCGCACCACGGGGCTAAAGGCGCGCTTCCAGGCGAACCGGGGCAGCTGGGGCAAGACGTCGCCGTTCGGCGCAAAGGTGAGAACATCGGATCCCGGCGTTTCTTGGTAGCCATCGATGAAGAGCTCCAACGGCTGGGCAACGCTCTCGGAGCGCAGCTTCCACGTGTCAGCGTCTTTGTAGGCGGCGCGCGCGAACGCCTTGCCGCCCAACACGATCAGATTGCCACCGCGATCGAGGTACTGGAGAATCGCATCCCAGTCCGATTCGGGCCAGGCCGAACCGTAGGGCAGCACGAGCAGGCCGGTTTCCGGAGCGGCAAGCGCAGCAGAAAGATGGTCCGCATCGGCAAACTGCGCATCGGCGAAGGCGGCGCGGAGTGCGGCCTCGTTGGGCTGCGATGAGTCCGCGGCGGGAAAACCCGGCTGCCAGAATACGGCGGTTTTTGCAAACGACGACGGCGGAAGCAGCGCGAAGAACAAAGGAAACAGCAACCGAAAGCCGCAGCGCATGGTGATTCGAACCTTCCTTGCAGCGGGTCAACGATAGCACAAAGGCGGGGAGCGAGGGAGCGAGGGAGCGATCTCCACCCTAGTGTGGTGTAACTGAAATTCGTTGCAAAACAACCGCAGATCCTTCGACTGCGTTTGGCGCGAAACGCGCCAAACTCCGCTCAGGATGACAAACGCAATAATGATGCGAACTTCAGTTGCGGGACGCTAGCGATAAAAACAAAGACGTCGCGAGGCTCCACGCCAACGACGAAGACCTGTCGTTGGGGACCCCGGGGCGGGGCACCCGGCACATAGGCGAGGGAGCAAGGGAGCGAGGGAGCAAGTCAGCGAAGTTCGTGCGCCGGCAGCTTTTCGTTGGCGAGGATGCGGTAGAGGGTGGAGCGGCTGATGCGGAGCTGGCGCGCGGCGCGGAGCTTATTGCCGTGGTTGAGGTCGAGGACATACTGGATGTGCTGGCGAATGACAGCGTCGAGGGTGAGATCGGCGGGCCGGGTGACGGCCGGCGACTCGAACGGGATGTGGGGCAGCGATTGAGAGGCATCGGGGAGGGCCAGGTCGGAGGGCTTGATGACGCCGCTGCCGACTTCGAGCAGAGCCGTTTCCAGGACGCTGGCAAGCTCGCGCACGTTGCCGGGCCAGTTGTGCTGCAGGAGGCGGGCAAGAGTGCCGGGACCGAGAACGACGGGGCGCTGCTGGTAGCGGGTACAGATGCGATCCAACAAAAACTGCGCCAGCGGAGCGATGTCCTCGCGGCGCTGGCGCAGTGGTGGAATAAGAAATCGGATGGCAGTGAGGCGGAAGGCGAGATCGGGCAGCAGCAGCCCTTGGCCGGCCATCTGGCGCAGCGAGGTCTGGGACGAGGCGAGCAGGACGGCGCGGCCCGGGGGGCGATCCTGGAGAGACTTGAGCACACCGAGCAAAAGTCCCTGGCCGGGCGGGGTGAGCAGATCGACGCGATCGAGATAAGTGAAGCCGGCCATCGCGGCGGGGTCGGCGTCGGTGGCCAGCCACTCGCGGGCGTCGCGGCGCTGGAAATGCGAGCCGGATAGGGGCGAGCGGCCAAAGATATAGTGGGCGAGGGTGTATTTGCCGGTTCCCGACTCGCCCTCGACGGCGCCAACCTGGAGATGGGGCGCGGCCATATCGGCCTGCATGATCAGCTTGCGCCAGGCCGTGCTGACGCCGACGATTTGGACGATGCCGGGACGGGAGGCGCCCGGCGCAGCGTTTGGAGCCGCGTCCAGCTCGACGAGTGTGAGGCCGGAGGCGCTGGTCTGAGTACGAAACGGAGCGTGGTTTTGCATTGGAGTCAACGCGCCTGGCCTCCATGGCATGGGGCAAGTTCCAAACCAACAATGGCTTCATCGGCGCAGGGGGGAAAAACATGAATAAGGCAGGGACTAGGGACTAAGGGACTAAGGGACTAAGGGACTGAGGGACTGAGGGACTAAGGGACTAAGGGACTGAGGGACTAAGGGACTGAGGGACTGAGGGACTGAGGGACTACGGGGTGGGACGTTAGGGGCCGGAGAGTGGAGCTTAGGGAGCGGGCGCTGCAACGCGAGCGAAAAGTGCGGAGCGGGCGAAGCTGGGAGGGCAGATCGGGATTGTATACTCGATGGCGTTCCCGGCAAGGAGATTCGCTTTCTTTTCTAGCGGGACCCGGCTGGGATGCGATTGGAAAGGGAAAGACCGACGCGGCGAGCGAAATCGCGGAGGATGGCGGCAGAACGTGGTAGAGCCGATTCACAGAATTGTAAGAGCGACTCGAGTTCTTTGGGCATTGGGCAGGTTCGGTGACTGCGGGGCTCGCGCCGATTGAGCGGTTGGGGCGTTGCGTCGCCATCTCTAGACAGGCGCCATCCCAAAACATTCGACAGGAGCAAGGACCCTTGACAGATCGGGTAAGCGGGTTGCGGCGCTGGGGAACCGCGGTGTGGCTGGTGCTGATTGCCGGATTCGCCGTGTTGCACACTGTGCATCTGCGCGCGGATTTTCCCAACGGGTCGCCGTGGGTTTTCGATTGGGCGAAGTTCACCGATGAGGGCTGGTACGGCAACGCCGCCATGCGCGCCCATCTGTTCGGAAACTGGTACATGGCCGGCGATTTCAATCCGGCCCCGGCGGTTCCCGTGTGGCCGTTCCTGGAGTGGGTGCTGTTTTTCTTTACGGGAGTGAGCGTGCAGGCAGCTCGCGGGCTGGCCGTTGCCTGCTTCTTTGCGAGCCTGGCGCTGAGCTACCTTCTGCTGCGGACGCGCGGGCCGAAGTGGATGGGGCTGCTGGCGGCGACGCTGGCGGTGACGAGCCCGTTTCTCTATTGCTTCAGCCGGCTGGCGATCCTGGAGCCGCTGCAAACAACGCTGTCGCTGGCGGCGCTGAACCTGGCGGTGCGGCTCAACAAGACGCAGCGGCCGGCGCTCCTGTCGGTCTGCATCGGCGTGCTGTTTGCGCTGCTCGTTCTCACCAAAACCACGGGGCTTTTTTTGCTGCCGGCTCTGGCGTGGGCGATGGCGGTTCCGTTGTGGGAGAAGCGGACGGCCGCTCTCAGATGCCTGATTGCGGCAGTAGGCACGTCGGGCGCGGCGTATGGTCTCTGGCTGGCGCTCCTGGCCGCGAATGGGCTGATGGGCGACTACAGATTCTTTTTCCTGACCGCGAACAGCTACCCGCCGCCAAGCGGAACTTTCTGGCCGCTGGTGTCCTTCTGGTGGTCGTTTCACGGGTTGCTGTGGATCGACCATAGCCTGGTTGTGCTGGCGGGGGCGGTGGTTGCGTGCGCAGCGGCGGCATGGCGGACGGAATGGGCGCGAAGGCTGTGGCTCGATCCGGTATTTGGCGCATCGCTCCTGGCCGTTGCGGGCAGCGTGCTGTTCATGACTCTGCACAATCATCCCCAGCCGCGCTATTTCGCGGTTCCGGCATTCTTCTGCTTCTTTGTGGCGGCGCTGGGTGCGGCGGCGCTGCTGGAGCAAGCGGGATGGGCGCGCCGGACGGGTTGGGCTGTCATCGCGGCGGCTGTCGCGGCGGCGGGCGTTCATGGCGTGCGAACCATCGGCTACGCCGCACATCCCGAGTACACGTGGGTCAATGCAGCCGCGCAGCTCACGCATTATATTGATGCGCATCCCAACGGCAAGCGGCTGATGGTCTCAATCAGCGGCGACGAGATTACTCTCATTACTCATTTGCCGGCCTTGTGCGACGACTGGGGCACGGTGGACCTGGGGCCAAAGATCGAAACGTATCAGCCGGGGTGGTACGCATCGTGGAACGATTTGGATCCGGGCACGCTGCAAGATTTGCACCTGCATTTTTCACTCGAACAAGTGGCGGCGTTTCGCGCCTTCGACGATCCGGACCGGAATCTGCTGGTGCTGTTCAAGCTGCATCCGCTGGCGAATGGACAGGAACGCCGGCCGGGCGATCCGGCGATGAGAGGCGTGCTGCCGGATGACGAGATCGATGTGCCGATTGAATAGAGGCAGGGACCGAGGGAGCAAGGGAAGCTCTGATTAAGTCCTGAACCCATCCCTCAGCGGCTAAAGCCGCGATGATTTGGCTCGGTTTTGCGGCACGACTGAAGTCGTGCCCTTTCAAAGCGCGACATAATCAGACCTTTCCAAGGGAACAGGCAATCGGCAATAGGAAACAGAAGCAGCGCTCCCGGGACGGGAAGAACGGACCCGGGAGGAACGCTGTTGCCGCGTCAGCCTTTGCGGTTGCGGGAGCGGAGGCCAGCGATGAGAGCGCCTGCGCCGCCGACCAGAGCCAGGAAGATGGTGGGGTCTTCGGGGGAGTCGACGCAGCCGCTTTGAGCGCGCAGGGGAAGTGCGGAGGCGAGCAGGAGAGCGAATCCCATCGAAAGAAGCATTCTCTTGAAATTCATTGGGTCCTCACGTGCGTGATCGAGTTCACTACGGGCATCATACAATCGAGGCCGGTTGTGGAAGCAAGGCCAGATTGGGTCGAGCAGCAAGAATTCACGGTTTGTTCACAGCGGACGAGCTGTAGGGCGGGAGCAGGTTGGCGACGATGGGCGTGACGACAGGAGTGGCCAGGCCGACAAACTCGGTGACGGCGTAGTTGCCATTGATCATGGCGCCGTCTGTCACCCAGACGTTCCCGTTGCCATCGATTGCTGCCGCGGTGGGAGTGTTCAATGTGGATCCGCCCGACGGCGGGAGCCAGCCTGTGTATCCTGAGGCGCTGGTGATGGCGGTACCGCTGGAATTGAGCACGCTGAGGCTGTTGCCGTCGATGTTCGGAACGAACACGTTGCCCGACGCGTCGATGGCGAACAATCTGGGCTCGTCGAGGCCACCACCGGTGAATGGAGAGCCGGAGATGGCCGTGCCGCTGGAGTTGAACGCGCTAAGGGCCGGGGAGGGATCGGTGTCCAGGACCCAGATATTGCCGGAGGGGCCGATCGCGAGCGCGAATGGATTGACCAGGCCGCCGCCCGTGAAGGGAGAGCCGGAGATCGGCGTTCCGGTGGAGTTGACCTCAGTAAGGCTGTCTCCGCCGGGACTGCCGCTTACCCCGTTGTTTGCCGCCCACAGGTCCCCTGAGATGTCGAAGGCGACGCCCGACGGAGCAGCCAGACCGCCACCCGTGTAGCCGCCAGAACCGGAGATGGGCGTTCCGGAGGAGTTGAACTCGCTGAGGCTGAAGTCGCCCCGGTTCCCCAGCCAGATGTTGTTGGAGGTATCGACGGCAAGAAAGTCCGGTATATCGATGCCGCCGCCCGTGTAGCCGCCGGAGCCGGAGATTGCCGTTCCAGTGGAGCTGAACTTGCTGAGAGTGCTCGACGGGTTGGCATCCCAAACGTTGCCGGCGGTGTCGACGGCGATTCCTGGAAACACTTCGTTGGCGATGCCGCCGGAGAGGCCGCCGCCGGTGAACCCTGCGGAGGGCGAAAGCACGGTGCCATCCGACGCCAGCTCCGAAATGCTCGTAGCGTATTCATTGCTGACCCACACGTCGCCCGAGCCGTCAATGGCAAGGTCCACGGGACCGTCCAGCCCGCCTCCCGTGTACGTGATGGCGATCGTGAAGTCGTTGGGCGCAGAGCTTAGATCGGGCACAAAGTCCGCGTTGCCGCTCTGCAGGCCAAACAGGTTGGCTATATTCGCGCCGGGATTGCGCGCGATGTTCAAGGCCGCGGTAAACGTTTCGGAGGGCGTGGAGGCGCCGTTCTTGGCGTTGGCGAACAACGTTTGGCAATTCGACGAGCTGGAGCTCGTTGTGTTCACGCAGGCCGCCAGGATATTCGCCAGCGTGTTGACCTCGGCTTGAGGCGGAGTCCCATTGCCGGCCGGTGTGGTGGCCCTTGCCACGCCCGTGTTCGAGGCGTAGAGGAGGTCCGTGTCGATATTTCCGAGTGCGGTGAACGCCAGCGCATCAGAAGGCGGAGGCGCCGAAACATGCGCGATGTCGGTGATGACCAAGGAAGCGGCGTAGACCGTGCCGATGGTCGACACCTCGTTCACGACAACGTATTTCGAGCCGAACCCGGATTTTGAGCAGTCGCCAATCGGCGCCACCAGTGAGATCGCCGTATTGTTCACGCTGCCCGAGCCGGTGGGGTTGCCGCCCATGGCCAAAACGTAGACCTCGGGATAGGCGCCCGAAGTTGGGCAGGTGTATTCGCCGGTGATGTTGAACGAGCCGTCGGAGCCGGAGGTCACGTAGTAGTTGCCGCTGCCATCTTGGCCGCCGGCTGGTGTCTGGGTAAGCACACCGGAGTTCAAAAGCGAAACCGCCGCGCCGCCGTAGCCGGTGTCGCCGACGGCGTAGAGATAGACGTGCGAGCCGGAGATGGAACTCTGCCCTCCGTGGACGATGCCGTGGATCGCGGGGCCGGAGACAGGGCTTGGCGCCGGATTCGTCGACTTTGATATGATTCCCGGCGCTCCGGAGCAGCCGGAGAGCACAAGCAAACTGAGGACGAGCGCGAAAACCAAGGAAATCCGCATGGGGAAGCTCCATTCGAAGGTTTTGCTTGCGATGTTGCTGGACGTTCTGAATCGGAAGGGGAATCGTTGCCGAGAACTTGGCCTGGGGAGGACCGAGGTATTTATATCACAGCGCATCGCGGAGGTTCAACGGAAAAACGTGGAGAGCAAAGAACAGAGGACGGGGATCAGAGATCGGGCATCAAGATCAGAACGGAGGCGGATCGTGCAATCGACCGAGTGGTTGTAAAGGTGGTAGTGGGTGGCAGCGATCTGGAAGCCGGCGGCGGCAACAAAGAATGCGCGATGGTGGAAACGATCAGAAGGTGAAGCGGCCACCGGCCGTCGGTGCGAAGTTGCTGTTGTGGAGATAGGGGACGCCGGGGCCATGAGGAATGGCGATAGCCAGACCGCCGGTCACGAAGGAGTACGCAAGGCCGGCAAACCCGTCGAAACGCTTGGTGAAGCGATGATCGGTATAAAGCGACCCCTCTTCGAGGTCGCCCGCGCAGGAGCTGCGGAAGCCGGCTGTGACCGAGCAAGCCGGCGGAGAGCGGAAGTCGTTCTGCACCTGTCCATACCAGGCGAAGGTGAAGTCGGTCTTCGTGCGATAGGTGTACTTCACGCCCATCCACCAGATCTGCACGATCTTTTCGGAATCGAGGTTGTTGTCTTCGACGCCGCTCATGAGATAACCGCCCTGGTCCGTCGCGCCAACGCCCAGCGGGTTCGACGGGTTGTTCTGCCAGATGTATTCGTAGCCCGCAAAAAACTTGTAAGGGTCCCACGAGTATTTGGCAGTGCTCATAATCGCGTTGTTGTCGGTGACGATGCCATAGACCGTGTTGTCTGTGCTGATCAGATTGTTCCCAGTAATGGGGGTCGTGTCGATGCTGTCTGTGGTTGACTGATATTGCCCCGCCGGACTCAGGCTTTGCGGCCCCAGTAAGGGGTTCAGTGCGCTGGTCGCCTGGTTGTAATGTTGGTAGACGACGTCGGCGGAAAACTTCTGGTAGTTTCCGCCGAGGTTGAATCCCCAGGCGTTGTTATGCGGCTGTTCCGGCGTACAGGTGGCGGCGGTCCAAGTTGCGGAGGCCGAGTAGCAGCCCCCTGTTCCATCGACGAACTTAACCATTGCGCCGAAATGGACCGGGCCATAGGTGAGGCGATACTTCACGGCGTCGTCCCAACGGGTGTCCTCGGTGTCGCCGCCGCCGGCCATCGTGCCGTTATACCCGATGTAGGAGAAGGCATAGCCGCCGGCGACCGGATCGTAGAGGAGCATCGTATCGGTACCGAGAGCGCGCTGGCGGCCGAAGGTCAGCGTGCCGAAATTCGCGGACGATAACCCGGCATAGTATTCGTCATTGAGGGGCTGGCCCGCTCGCGCGCCGTCGATGGCTTCCGAATAGCCCGCTCTGGGAAGGCCGTTGTCTTTGATGTCGGTGAGTGACGCGTTGGCGAGCTGGCCCGACTGCGGATTGATGCCCGTCGAGGCGTTGAACACAACCGACCAGCCATGCGCAAACTCTACCTTGCCTCTGACGCCCAGGCCCGTCTGCGACAGGTTATTCGGTTCGACAAGGAATCGGGAACCGTTGGCGTTCCGGTTCACCAGAGACGAGCCTTCATAGTTGTACGGGCTTTGCGGTAAGCCGTGGCTGACCCAGCCGATGCCGACGTCATAGGCGCCGTAAAGGGTGATGCCGTGCCAGGTCAATGCGCAATCGGTGGCGGCGGCCTCGTGGCCGCTTGCGCAGGGGTCGGGAGTCGTTGTAGCGGCGGGAGCGGGTTCGCGCTGCGCAAACACCAGCGTCGAGGAAAACGCGAGGGTCCCTGCGGCTAGAATCAGCAACGATCTCATCAGTGACTGCCTCCAGGGTGAAGGGGTCACCCGTATGAGCGATTCTATATGATTGGATTCGAGAAAAGCGATCTGATTCGAATTGAAGCGAGCAGAAGAAGGAAGGGACCCCTCGCGGGGATGGGCGTCGGCGGTGGGTGGATGCTTGCTACGGCCGGATGATCATGACCTCGGTGGCCTTGATGAGGGCGGCGGCGGTCGTGCCTTTTTTGAGAGCAAGCTCGCGGGCGGCGTCGGCGGTGATGATGGCCGTAACGCGCTGTTCACCGATGGAGAGCACGACCTTGGCGAGCAGGCCCTGAATCTTGACTTGAGTGACGGTGCCGACGAGCTGGTTGCGCCCGCTGATACGCGGCGGGCCGGCGAGCGCCTCGGCCGCGGGAAGGAACTTGCTGAGGGCGGCGACGGGAATGCGATGGTGGCCGCCGGGCGTTTTGACGGTTTTGATGCGCCCGGCGAGGATCCAGTGCTTGAGGGCGGGGTAGCTCATGCCGAGCCGTTCGGCGGCTTGACGCGGGGTGAGAAGCGCGGGCGCGGTCACAGAATCGATCCTCCTCTGACCAGTACTTTACACTTCCCGAGTTGAAACTGCATCCCACCGGCACGGGACGCGGGAACGAATTCGGCGAGGCCTCCGAGCGCTCGTGACAGCAGTCACTCGACAGGGTGGAATCCGGATGATAGCCTTGCCCGTGGCAATCCCCCGGAGCGGGGCGAGGTCCGTTTCATAGCCGTTCGTCATGCGGCTTCACAACCTATAGTTCGGAGGAAATGTGACAGGTACCAATTGGTTAGAGTTTTTTCTTGGTGTGAGTGCGATGTGGCTCGTTTTCTCGCCGATTTTTGCGCGCCGGGCGACCGGTTTCAGTATGGGCGCGCGGGAGACGCAGAGAATTTGGGAAGCCCTGAAAGAAGGCGCAGTATTCGCGAAGCGGCAGTACAAGATCATGGCGGCACTCCTGGGGTTGCTGCTTCCCACATTCGCCCCCGCAGTCGCTTTTGCGCAGCCGGAACACGGGGGCGGAGGAGAAGCCAACCTGGTGCTGCCGGATTTGACCAGCGTCAATTTTCTCGGCATGAACGGACATGACCTGCTGCTGATGGGATTGCTCTTCTGCGCCGGCGGCTGGTTGTTCGGCCTGGTGATCTATACGCAATTGAAGAACCTGCCGGTGCATCGCACCATGCGCGACATGTCCGAGCTGATCTACGAGACGTGCAAGACGTATCTGGTGACGCAAGGCAAGTTCCTGATTGTGCTCTGGGCTTTCATCGCGGTGATTATCGCGCTGTACTTCGGGCTTCTGGCGCCGGTGCCGGGAAAGCCGATCTGGCTCACGCTGCCGATCATTTTGGGATTTAGCGTCGTCGGCATTTTGGGCAGCTACGGCGTGGCATGGTTCGGAATCCGCGTGAATACGTTCGCCAACTCGCGGACCGCGTTCGCGGGATTGCGTGGCAAGCCATATCCATGTTTTGCCATTCCGCTCAAGGCCGGCATGAGCGTCGGCATGGCGCTGATCTCGGTCGAGCTGCTCATCATGCTGATCATTCTTCTATTCATTCCGCGCGACTATGCGGGGCCGTGTTTTATCGGATTCGCAATCGGCGAGTCGCTGGGCGCGGCGGCGCTGCGCATCGCCGGCGGCATCTTCACCAAAATCGCCGACATCGGCTCCGACCTGATGAAGATCGTGTTCAAG
>Ga0187782_10002322_pt1 | contig 14028 bp, 13 predicted proteins | sample 0715_SJ02_MP15_2_FD_132454 | JGI IMG/M metagenome (GOLD analysis project Ga0187782, IMG submission 132454) | Tropical peat soil microbial communities from peatlands in Department of Meta, Colombia - 0715_SJ02_MP15_20_MG | ecosystem: Environmental > Terrestrial > Soil > Wetlands > Peat | place...
CATCGCCGTCGACGGCCAGACCACCACGGTCAAGCATGGCACCATCATTGTTGCTACCGGAGCGCGCGAGCACCAGCCCACCGAGTATCTGTATGGCCAGGACAAGAGGGTAATCACTCAGCGGGAGCTGGAAGAGCGTCTCGTTACTGACGCCGGCTTCCTGAAGCCGAACGGTAAGCAGAAAACGGTAGTGATGATCCAATGCGTCGGTTCGCGCGACAAGGAACGGCCCTATTGTTCGCGCGTGTGCTGCGCCGAAGCCATCAAGAATGCGCTGAAGATCAAAGAACTCTCGCCGCATACCCATGTCTATGTTCTCTACCGCGACATCCGTACCTACGGTTTCAAGGAGGAGTACTACACCCGGGCGCGGCAGCTCGGCGTAGCCTTCGTCCGCTACGATGAAAATCGCAAGCCTGAAGTAGCCTCCAATGGGCAAGGACTCCACGTCACCGTCTACGACCAGACGCTCGGCATGCCGTTCACCATCGCCGCCGATGCCGTGGTGTTGTCGGCCGGCATTCAGCCGCACGAAAGCAATCACGAACTCGCGCAGCTGATCAAGGTCCCACTAAATAGCGAAGGCTTCTTCCTCGAAGCTCACATGAAGCTGCGCCCCGTCGACTTCATGACCGATGGCGCTTTCCTCTGCGGGCTGGCACATTCTCCCAAGAACATCGAGGAAACCATTTTGCAGGCTCAGGCCGCCGCCGCCAGAGCATCCACCATTCTCGCCCGCGACCGCATCGAGCTGGAAGGCAACATATCGCACGTCGTCGACACCAGTTGCGACGGGTGCGCCTACTGCGTCGACACCTGCCCCTTCAAAGCCATCACTCTTATCGAGTACATGTGGGAGGGCGGGGTCAAGAAAGTCGTCGAAACCAACGACTCCTCCTGCAAGGGCTGTGGCTGCTGCCAGGCTACCTGTCCCAAGAATGGCATCTTCGTCTACGGATTTACCCTCGCTGAAATCGAGGCCCAGATCCACGCTGCATTGGGAGTATCGTAATCGGAGTATCGAATGGAAGATAACTTTGAGCCCCTCATCATCGCCCTGTGCTGCAATTGGTGCTCCTACGCCGGCGCAGACTTGGCGGGCGTTTCCCGGACCCAATACCCGCCCAGCATCCGCATCGTCCGCGTCATGTGCTCGGGGATGGTTCATCCCAACCTGGTCATTGACGCCTTCACCAAGGGGGCGGATGGCGTCCTCATCTGCGGCTGCCATCTCGGAGATTGTCACTATCAGGAAGGCAATTACAAAACCGAAAAACGCGCCGAAGCCATCAAGCTCATGCTCGCCGATTTCGGTATCGAAGAAGAGCGCTTCAAATTGGAATGGGTTTCCGCCGCCGAAGGCCCCAGATTTGGCCAGGTGGTTCGGGACTTCACGGAGCAAGTGAAGAAGCTGGGTGTCAGCCCCTACAAGCAGTAAGCGCAGCGACTCGCCCTATCGGGCCGCACAAAAACTCTTACCCGAACGGTTCTCCGAAAGGGCACGACTTCACAGTCTGCGGACCTGCCCTTGATTTTGGGTGGCGCAGCGGTTCACCGCTGCGATAACTGGCTTGCTTTCAGCGACGGCTTTAGCCGCTGAGGGCGACTGCGGCGCACGCCACGAGTTTTTCAGCCCTTAAGCACCGGAGTTTTCACCACAAGCTGCTAGAATTGCCCAAGGAACTCTTACCTTGGAAAGCCCCCTCCAAACCCCGTTCGATAGCGTCGAGAATGCCCACCAATACGTGCGACTCTTGGTCGAGGCCATCGCCGAAGCCAAAGGCGAGATCGCAGCCGATCTCAGTGTAGCCGCGCAGGCCAAGTTGGACCGCCGTGTGCAGGCGCTGCAAATCGTGCAATTCAAGTTAGACAAACTGGAGCAGCACTTGCAGAGCAGCAGTCGTTTGCTCAACGACCTGCGCACCTTGCGGCGGCTTCTGCTGGAGGAACGCACCGAACCCTCCCAGGCCGCTCCCAATCGCAATTCCGAGGAATAGATTCCAGCCGCTATTCGAGCGCCTTCACGCTCTCAATTTCTCGGCAAACTTCTTTTCCAACTTCGCCAGCTTCGGCGAGATCGTGAACATGCAATAAGGCTGGCGCGAATTTTCGTTGTAGTAGTTCTGGTGGTAGTCTTCGGCCACGTAAAATTCCTGGGCCGGCTCGACTGCGGTCACGATCGGTTGTGGAAACACTTTCGCCGCCGTCATCTCCGCAATCACATCCTCCGCAATCCGCTGCTGCTCTTCATCGCCGCAAAAAATGACGGAGCGATACTGCTCCCCCGTATCGTTTCCCTGCCGGTTCAGCGTGGTCGGATCGTGCACCGAGAAGAATACGTCCAGCAGTTCGCGATAACTGATCTGGTCAGGATCGAAGGTGACGCGCACCACTTCCACATGCCCGGTGTCGCCGTTGCATACCTGCCGATAAGTCGCCTGGTCGGCGCCTCCGCCCATGTAGCCCGACTCGACGTGTGTGACGCCGGTCAGCCTTTGAAAAACCGCCTCCATACACCAGAAACACCCGCCGCCAAAAACTGCCCTTTGCTCTTTAGCCATGCAGATTGGATGTGCCCACGCCCCCGAAGTTTCGCACTCATGTCAACAGACGCTATACGCTATTAGCTATTCGCTATTGGCTATTAGCTCTTAGCTGTTAGCTTTAAGCTAAAAGCCAAGAGCCAAAAGCCAAAAGCTTTCTCTTACACCGACACCGTAAACGACGTCTCCGTCCGCGTAACCGGACGGTAAAGCGTGTCGCGCTCGATCGGTTCGCGCCCCGCTTCCGTGATCAAGCGCACCAGGTCGTGCCGCCGCAGGCCTTGCGGAGTAGTAGCTCCCGCATCGTGGTAAATCTTTTCCTCGACCACGGTCCCGTCAATATCGTCGGCGCCAAAGCGCAGCGATATCTGCGCAATCTTCGGAGTCATCATCTGCCAGTAAGACTTAATGTGCGGAAAATTATCCAGCACCAGCCGGCTGACCGCAATCTGCTTGATGTCGGTCATCCCCGTCGTAGTAAAAAGATGCTGCAGCGGTGTGTTCGCCGGATGAAAGGCGAGAGGAATAAACGTCTGGAACCCGCCCGTCTCATCCTGCAGAGCGCGCAGTTTGAGCAGGTGGTCGACGCGGTCTTCGTCGCCTTCTATGTGGCCGTAGAGCATGGTCGCATTCGATTTCAGCCCGATCTGGTGCGCCAGCCGCGCCGTATCCAGCCATTGCTCGCCGTCAATCTTGTGATCGCAAATAATGTGCCGCACGCGGTCGGAAAAAATCTCCGCCCCGCCGCCGGGCAGCGAATCGACCCCCGCTGCTTTCATTTTTTCCAGCGTCTCGCGAATCGTCAATTTCGCCCGCTTCGCCAGGTACGCAACTTCCACCATGGTAAAAGCCTTCATGTGGACCTGCGGAAACCGCTCTTTCAATCCGGAAACCAGATCGAGAAAATACTGAAACGGCAAATCGGGATGCAGCCCGCCCACAATGTGAAACTCCGTGATCGCCTCGGTATAACCGGAAGCGGCGGTCGCGAAAGCCTCCTCCAGCGCCATGGTGTAAGCGCCCGGAGTATCCTTCTTGCGCCCAAAAGCGCACAGCCGGCAAGCCGCCACGCAAACATTCGTCGGATTGATATGCCGGTTGACGTTGAAGTAAGCCTTGTCCCCATGCATCCGTTCCCGAACCCAGTTAGCCAGCCACCCCACCGCCAGGATGTCGCCCGTTCCATAAAGAGCAAGCGCATCGCCCTCGTTCAAGCGTTCGCCCGCAAGAACTTTATCTTTGATAGGAAGAAGCCGTGAATCGTCAGTCTGAAATGGGTGCGCCTTCGGCATCTCTCCAATAATAACCCAGTCAGCGGAGGACCACTAAAAAGCTGTCGAAGCTCAACCGCGCCGCAGCAGCAGATCTCCAGCGATAAACAAAAAGAACACCACCGAAATCACCCCGTTCATGGTGAAGAATGCCGCGTTCAGCTTGCTCAAATCGTCATGCCGCACCAGCGTATGTTCGTAGAGCAACAGCGCAGCCACAGCGGCCACGCCCGCAATCGCCAGCTTGCCTAACCCGAACGAGACGATCAGCGCAACCAACAGCCCAAGCATCACAATGTGAAACAAACGAGCAACGATGAGCGCGTTCCTGATTCCGAGATGTCGCGGCAGCGAGTGCAAGCCGTTGCTGCGGTCGAAGTCGTGATCCTGACAGGCGTAGATCACGTCGAATCCGCCGACCCAGAACGTCACCGCGGCGGTGAGCAGCAAAATCCGCGGATCGAGCGAACCGCGAACCGCGATCCAAGCCGCAGCCGGAGCAATCCCAAGCGCGAATCCGAGAAACAGATGCGACCAGCGCGTGAATCGTTTGCTGTAGGAATAAAGAAGCAACACCGCCAGCGCCACTGGCGAAAGCATCAGCGTCAAGCGGTTCAACTGCGAAGCGGCAAGGACGAAGATTGCGCAAGCCGCCACAACGAACGCGCTCACAAACGACTGCGTCAACTCTCCGACCGGCAGAGCGCGAGTCGCAGTGCGGGGATTCGCGGCGTCAATCGAGGCGTCGGCCAGGCGATTGAACGCCATCGCCGCGGACCGCGCCGAGACCATGGCCACTACGATCCACCCCAGTTGTCCCCACGCCGGCAAACCTCCCGCGGCCAGCATCGCTCCGCAGAGCGCGAAGGGCAGCGCAAAGATCGAGTGCTCCCACTTGATCATCTCCAGCGTGATCTTCAGATTTCGCAACAGGCCCACAACTCAATTGTAAGGCAGCGGTTGGTAAAGAGTGGGCAGTGGCCAGTGGTCAGTGGTCAGAGAAGCCGTGCGCCGACCATTGGGTTCAACTGACCACTGGCCACTAACCACTGTCCACCGTTCCTTCCACCAGCGGCACAAACCGGCAACCTTCGAGAATCTTAACCTCGGGCTCTCCGCCGACTTTCGAGATCAATTGCAATTCCTGGCTGGAGGACGGACCGACCGGCACCATCATGCGTCCGCCCTCGCGTAACTGCGCCAACAACCTTGGCGGAACCTCGGCGGTGGCGGCAGAAACAAGAATAGCGTCGAAGGGCGCGAATTCTATCCAACCTTGGCTGCCATCGCCGACTCTGATGGTTACGTTGCGATATTCCAAGCGACGCAGCGTATCTTCCGCCGCAGCCGCCAGCGCTCGGTGGCGCTCCACCGAATAGACCTCGGCCGACAGCAACGAAAGCAATGCCGTCACATAGCCGGAACCGGTGCCGATCTCGAGGACGCGATCGGTGGCTTCCAGAGCAAGATACTCAAGCATCGCAGCCACGATGTAAGGCTGCGAAATGGTTTGTCCTTCGCCGATGGGCAGCGGGTGATCTCCATAGGCGTCTGTCCGGTAAGGTTCCGGGACAAACTCGTGCCGTGGCACCTTGCGCATAGCGTCAAGCACGCGAGAGTCTTGGATTCCGCGCTCTGCGAGTTGCGTGCGCACCATTTCTTCGCGCTGTCGCTCAAGCGAATCGCGTTGGAAGGGGAAGCCCATCGCTCCTCGGTTGCGCGTTCAATATGGGCCGATGATTCCGCCAAGGTTGCCTGCAGCGGACGGCTCAAGCCGCACCGTCCTTTCTTGCGCTTCGATCATGTCGAGATACTTGTAGGCCGAGCCGGTATTGAACAGCACCACCTTGTCTTCGGCACCGAAGAAGCCTCTGGCGCGCAGCTTCTGATAGGCAACGAGTGATGCGGCCCCTTCGGGCGCGGCGAATACGCCCTCCACGCTCGCCCAGTGCCGCGTGGCTGCCAGGATTTCCTCGTCGGTCGCAGCCACCGCAGCGCCCTGGCTTTTCTTGAGTATCTCAAGAATCAAATAATCGCCATACGCCTTTGGCACCCGCAGGCCGGCGGCAAAGGTAGCGGCGCCAGGCCACATTTCGGAAGCACTCTTTTCCTCTTCCCAGGCTTTCACGATTGGAGCGCAGCCCGCAGCCTGCACCGTGATCATTTTCGGGCGCTCCGAACCGATCCAGCCCAGCTCCTCCATTTCATCGAAGGCCTTCCACATGCCGATCATGCCCACGCCGCCGCCAGTCGGATAGATGATGCCGTGCGGCAGTTTCCACCCGAGTTGTTCCGCAACCTCGTAGCCCATCGTCTTCTTGCCTTCGACGCGGAATGGCTCCTTGAGGGTCGAGACATCGAACCATCCTTCTGGGTCCTTGCGTTCGGCAACCATGCGGCCGCAGTCGCTGATCAGGCCGTCCACCAGCGTGACGTGCGCGCCGTAGTAATCGCATTCCATGCGATTCGCCATCGGCACATCTTTCGGCATAAAGATGTAGGCTTCAAGGTCCGCCGCCGCTGCGTAGGCCGCCAGCGCGCCCCCCGCGTTTCCAGCGGAGGGAGCGGCCAGTTTCTTGAGACCATACTGTCGCGCCATGGTCACCGCGGCCGACATGCCGCGCGCTTTAAACGATCCCGTTGGATTCAGCCCTTCGTCCTTGATGTAGACATTCGCATGCTCGCGGCTGGGAAGCATGGGAGTAAATCCCTCGCCAAGCGTAACGGGCTTTTCATTCGCGGCGAGCTCGGGGAGAACATCGGCGTAACGCCACATGCTGGCCACGCGCCCAGATAAATTTTCGGGTCGCAACTTCCCTTTCAGGCTGACCAGATCGTAGCGGACGAAAAGCACGCCGCCATCTTTAGGGCAGACATTCTGCGGGCGATCGGCGGAGAGATGCTCTCCGCAGCGGGTGCATTCCAGGTAGGAAATTCGCATGGCTGGAAGGATAGCACTACGGCGGTTGACAGTTAGCTCTTAGCGCCGATGCGTATGGCGGAATCTGTAAAGGCGACGGACTCTAAGCTGGGATGCGTTTCAGCACTTCATTCGCCCGCCGAAACCAAGGCCTCTCCCGCCGCCGCAAATAACCGGGCATGGTCGGCTTCTTATCGAGCACCTTCTGCGCCCACTCGCGGGCTTCGGCATTGCGGCCTTCGGAGGCCAGCAGCTCCGCAAAATTCAAGTAAGTCTCCGACAACGTGGACGTGATCGTTACCTGCCGGAAGAGCGCCTCGGCCTTTACTTTTTGTCCGGTCTGCGCATAGGCGTGGGCGAGCAAGCCCGCGGCGCGCTGGAAATCGTAGTCGGGGTCTTTCCCAACGACCCGTTCCAGGTCGGGCAGCGCCGCCGCGGCGTCTCCTAAGAGAATCGCGCAAACCCCGCGTCGATAAAAAGGGTCCGGCGTATCGGCGCGGGCAGCAATGGCTTTGTCGAACGCCGCTCGCGCCAGCTGGAGCTGCCCGTCGTCCATGTAAAGGTCGCCGAGTTCCTCGTAGTTTCCAGCCGACGGATTGTCGCGGATCGCAGCTTCCAGTTCGCCAATGCGCCTGCGGCGCGGAAAGACTTTGAAGGACTGGCCGAGCAGTCCAATGTCGGGCAGCGCCTCGACGAAAAGATAGATGATCGCACCCAGCGGACCAAGAAACAGGATGATAAAAATCCAGTAGGTATCCGGCCGCCGCCGGATAAAGTGGACGATCGCCAGTCCCTCAAGGATGATGCCGGTGAGGCCCCAACGGAACAGCGAGTAAATCAGAAATCCCATGCCGGTGTAAGTCCTAGCGTGAGATTACACATTTGTGGAAGATGGAGAAAGTGACCGCCGGGTGCCAACGCCAATCAACTTTCGTCCACTCTTAGCCGACTCTGCCAATGCGACCACAGGAACCAGACGATCCCGCCCAACAGCAAGACTCCGATGATCGCATCGAACCTATGGAAGTACTTGCCGAGCGCGCGCCAGTTCTCGCCGAGTTTCATGCCGAAGTAAGCCAGCACGAAGCACCAGGGCCACGATCCGAGGAAAGTGTAGATGTGGAATTTGGCGCGCGGCATGCGCGCGATTCCCGCGGGCAGCGCAATAAAGGTGCGGATCACGGGCAGCAAGCGCGCAATGAATACGGCCATGTCTCCCCAGCGCAAAAAGAAGCGGTCGGCCCAGTCAAGTTCACGGTGGCCCATCAGAATCCAGCGTCCGTAACGCACGACCAGCGGGCGCCCGCCGTAACAGCCGATCTCGTAGGCGACCAGCGAGCCTAGATTGCAGCCGATGGCGCCGGCCGTCGCCGCCCAAACCAGTTTCATCGCGCCGGTATAAACAAGGTAGCCCGCGAAGGGCATGATCAGTTCCGAAGGCAGCGGAATGCACGCGGATTCAATCGCCATGAGCAGCGTAATACCAGCATAGCCGGACGCAACGACGATGGAATTGATGAAGACGAAAAGTATGGTGAGGATTTTTTCGGTCATTGGAAATAAAAATCGGGTGATCGGGTCATCTGGCCATCTGAAAATCAACTCCAGAGCATTTCACGCATTTGATTTCAGATCACCCGATGACCCGATGGCCAGATGACCCGATCCCCTTCAGAACGCCCCTTCCTGCGTGAAGCTGAAGCCGGGCAAGGTTACGCCCTCCGCCGATTTGGCGACTTTCACCTTCACGACGGGCGCATTGGGCGCGGTGACCTCGGCGGGCCGCAGCACCGCGTATTGCGTGAACACTTCGCTGTACACCTTGGTGACAAGGTGATCCTGGCCGGTTGCATCCTGGCGCCAGACCTGTCCGAGTTTGATGGTTTTCACGGCCACAAGTTTTTCCTTTGATTCTCAGAGTACTCACCCGGCCGCCAACCCGTCAATTGCAGCGCAGTTACTTCGGAGTGCGGACGGTCGTAAGCCGCCGGTTTTGTTACCATGAACCACTGCCTCAGGAGGAAGAGTAAACCATGCCCCGCGGAAATGTGCCGCGTCAACCGAGTCGCAGCGGACGGCAGGAAGGTGCGCGCCGCACCATGGGTACGGCGCTGAAGAGTGCGCCGTTGAAGGGTGCGCCCTTGAAGCGTAAACAATCGTTGCAGGGTCGAAATATGAAGAATGCGTCCGCGCGTCCCGCCGCCGGAGCGCCGCTTAACGCCAGGAAGCCGCAGGCGGTTGCTCCGAAAAAGAAATCTGCCTCTGGGTATGATCCTTTAGCTCCCGAGCGGGTACGCCAGATCATCGCCGCTCTGGATCAACTCTATCCCGATGCGACTTGCGCTCTCACCCACCGTAGCGCCTGGGAGTTGCTGGTGGCAACGATTCTTTCTGCGCAGTGTACCGACGTGCGGGTCAACATGGTCACGTCTGTGCTCTTTGAAAAGTATCCGACGGTTCGGGATTTCGCCGCGCTTGAGCCCGCACAGTTGGAGCCCGATATTCGTTCGACCGGCTTCTTCCGCAACAAAGCGAAGTCGGTGGTGGGCGCGGCCCGGAAGATTGTCGCAGACTTTGCCGGTGACGTGCCGCAGACCATGGAGGAGTTGCTGAGCCTTCCGGGAGTGGCGCGCAAGACGGCGAACGTCGTGCTCGGAACGTGGTTCAAAAAGAATGACGGTGTCGTCGTGGATACGCACGTGACGCGGATTGCACGCCGTCTTGAACTGACGAAACAAGAAGACGCTCGAAAGATTGAAGAAGACCTGATGCGAATTATTCCACGCGAACGGTGGACAGACTTTTCTCACCAAGTGATCTGGCACGGGCGGAAACTCTGCGTGGCGCGAGGTCCGAAGTGCGCCGATTGCATGCTGGAGACGCTGTGTCACGCGGCGGACAAGACCTGGTCTACGGTCGAGATTCATCCGGGAGCCAAGCCCTAGGCCGAGCTGCGCTCGACTTCGACGGGGCAGAGCTCCGTCACCACACAAGCCAGTCCCTAGCTGCCGGTATAGGACAATTCGACTACCGTGCAATCGTCGTTGAGCGGAGTGCCTCCGCAAAAATCGGCGACGGCGGTAAAGATGTCCTCCATCGACGTGCTCTTCCCCGCCACTTGTTCGAGGCGTTCGCTGTCAAACATATCGCCGCGGGCGTTCTCGGCTTCGGTGACGCCATCGGTCACCAAAATCAGTCGATCCCCCGGCCTCATCTGGCAGCGGTCGCTCGAGTAAGTCGCATCGGCCAGCAGGCCTACGGGCAAGTTGCCGTGGGCTGGCCGAAGCACCTCTTTGCCGCAGATCCATACCGGTGGAACGTGTCCGCAGTTGACGTATTCAAGATCGCCGTCGTTGCGCAGGCGAGTAATAACCATAGTCGCGTATTTCTCGCCGATGTGCTTATAGGTGAAGAAGCGATTGACCGCGTCGACGATCTCCACCAGGGGCATGCCGGAAATAAGTTGCGAGTAAACCATGCCCTGGAGAATGGAAGCCAGCAGCGCGGCCGAGACTCCTTTGCCGCTGACGTCGGCGAGAACCACGGCCAGGCCTTGCGGCGTGCTCACGGCTTCGAAGAAATCGCCGCCGATTTCTTTGCAAGACAAGTTGCGTCCATTCACCCGCGCAAAAGGAACCTCGGGGAGGGTCACCGCCAACAGACGCTGCTGAATGGAGGCTGCGATCCCCAATTCCTGCTGGTAACGGCGGCCGGCTTCTTCGGCCTGCACCAGGCGCGCGTTCTCGATCAACTGGGCAGCTTCAGTCGCAATCGCGCGCAAAATATCGTGGCCCACGCTGGTGATATCGCGCGAAGCAAAACGCGAATCGACATAGAGCGCCCCCATCACTTCCCCACCGGCCGGCTGCTCCGCACGCGTGGTTTGCACCAGCGGCTTGCGCAATGGCATGCAGATCACCGTGCGCAGGTCGAAGGCGACGATGCTTTTCCGCTCCTTTGCGTCGAGCATCTGACTGGTATCGGTGACCAGGTATTCGGAGTTCGAGGTCAAGGCGCCTTCCAGAACCGACCGCGAAATTGTCGTGTCGTCGAGCAGAGCCTCGCCCTTCGAGTTGCGCCCGGCCGCGAGCGTCAGTGTTCCGCCGGGATCGCGGAGAAAGATGTAGCCGCGCTCGGCGCGAGTCAGTTTTAACGTGGCATCGAGCAGCGTAACCAGGATTTCATCGAGCACGCCGATGGTGTTCAGCTTGCGCGCCGCTTCCATGAACAGCGTGAGTTTCTCCAGGTCGCTGGCTTCCGGGGCAATCTGAATCCCCGAGATCTGGCTCAGAAACTCCCGCGCCGTGTTTGAGGTCGAGTGCAGCGGGTGGAAGATGAGATAGGCAATATCGCGCGCGCCAAATTCCAGCCGGTCGTTGCGCTGCAGCTTGTGACGGTCCACCCTCTCGCCATTGACGAAGGTGCCGTGTTTGCTGCCCAGGTCGACGACAAAGAACTCTCCGTCTTCTGCCACGATCTGAGCATGCTCGCGGGACACGCGCGGATCGGCGATCACCAGATCGCGATCCACCTTGCGCCCCACGGTGTAGGGGGTGTGATTCAGCGACAGCGTCTGTTGATCGCTCCCCTGTACGAAAATGGCGATGGGGAAGACGGTAGATATGCCCGACTGCGACGTAGCCGACATTTATGCTGGACTCTCCTGCGGCCATCATGCCGGCACACTGGCAGAGGCCCCGCAAGCATTCTACGACGTGCCTGCCCTTACCGGCGCGGTAAAAGTCGTCTCATAATAATGCACCAGTATCAGGGGCAGCCAATCCCATGGGAATTTGCGTCGCCGTTCAGAACGGTATTGCCCAAGCGCATGGTTTCAGAGCCGTGCCGAATCCAACGGCTTCACCAGGGCCGAATTATCGGTTATCGCTATGGCGATCCCAGCGACTAATATGCCCCCGATGATATCGACAAGGTAGTGCCACTCCAGCAGAAGAATGGACACAATCAACAGACAGTCATAAGCGCACAGGAAAATCAACATTCGTTTCCAGCGGCGCAAGAACCACATCACGATGAGTGGCTGGGCGATATGCATGCAGGGGAAACCGATGAAGTATCCGGAGATGCGCTGGGTCGGAACATGATTCCAAAGCGCCAGCGCATGCGCCATCATGTTTTTTTGGATGGCATACGTCTGCAAAGGGCCGGGAAACCGCGAGAAATGCTCGGGGCACAAGGAATACGGACCCTGGCTCGGCCATAAGTAAAACAGCCCGAGGGCAAGATAGTATGCCATGAGAATCGTGCCTACGAACTGCATTCCTCGCTTCTTCCCGCCAGAAACACTGGCGAGGAAAACGGCCGCCCCAATTTGAGGAAACATGCCGAAATAAATGAATTCCAAAAAGCGGAAGAAGGGAAGCGGAAATCTTCCGATCGCCCAGTGCGACAGATCGGAAACGGACCATCCATGAAGAATCCACCTGTCCATCGCATTGAACGCGGCATCATATGCGAAATTGAAACGAACCGTGGCGATGATGTCGTTGTAGGCGGGCACCAGCAGAAAACCGGCCAGCACATAAAGAGCGGGCAGGAGCACCGCACCCGCGGCTTGGCGCAACTGGCGGGGCTTTCGCTCGTGGAATTCGAGTATGGCGACGGTGTTGACAGTCAGAAGCAGCGCTGTCATCCAAGCGAATGTCCAGCCCAGAAGCATGAAATAGAGCAGCAAGAGAACGATGCGCAGCGGTTCGCGCCGCCAGCGATCGACCAGAGTTCTCGGTATCGCCTCCGCGGGCAAGCCGATCAGGCACAGCATCGCTGCAAGGAATACGGACTGCATCGTCAGGATCCAGTAGGCGGTTGCAAGCGCTTTCCAATCGAACCTGAGCGGAAGGTGCAGTCGTCGCAAAACCGGGACGAGGGCCACGCCCAAAAGCAAGCTGATCCAGTAATGCCCATAGCGCGGCTTCATTAAGTCCTGCCTCAACCCCTCAGCCCGGCCTGCGCAGCAAATATTTTCCGATTCTCATAATGATGGACCAGCATCAGAACAGCCACTCCCAGCGGGAGCTGTGGCACCGTCCAAAGCGGTGCCGCCCATGCGCGCTCGACAGTTCCCTGCGATAAGACAAAGGAAAGCGCCGCCAGCGCTGTGCAGCAGAACCATGGCCACGCCGATAATACGGTAACCGCGATCAGCAGGGCTCGGGTGACCTGGTTCCGTCCCCAGAACATTCGTCGATCGCGGGCGATCAGGAGGATGGCAGGCAGCAGCAACGCTTGATTATAGAGAGAAAACGTTGGTACCGTGAGTACGGTCAGCGCCATCACAAGACAGATGGAGGACCGAAAAGCGTCCGTATTTTCTGGCTCTCTGCGCTGTTTGAAGCAAACCGCTGCGACCGTGCCCGCCAACAATACCACCAGTAATCTGCCCCACGGGTAGGGAACGACCGCCTCCAGAACGGGGACGGCTTGGGTATATTGCAGGTAGGCGCCAGCCGCATGCCAGAAACGCACAATCCAGTGCGGCAGAAACCATTCCGAAGCAGCGCAGAGAACAACCATGACGATAAGAAATGAAGCAGCCAGGCGGTAGCGGCGCCTCGGGTCGCCAATCGTCCAAATACCGAGCCACAGCACCAGCGGCAACACCAGTTGAGGCTTGATGGTCGCCAAGGCGAGCAGAATTCCGGCGGGAATCGGGCGTCCTGCGGCCAGCAGTGCCACCGATGCGGCGCACAGGGCTGCAACCAACAGACTGAGTTGTTGAAGTTTCAATCCCTGCAGCACCGCCATGCTGCCCAGGGTCAAGACCACCATTGAAGCCTGGCCCAAGGGACCGACCCTCCAACCCAACACGCGAAGCCAAAGAGGAATGCTGGCTAACGTCACGCCGACCAGAATCCAGAAGAACGCTCTTTGCACGACCCCAAAGCCCAGATGAAGCGCAGGCGCCAAATAAAAAACGACGTATACAGGATAAGCGAATGCTTGCTGGTCCTTTGGGTCCCCGGGACGGGAAGGATCGAGCGGGCGGCCGTAGTATCCGGCTTGAATTTCGCGCGTGACTTCCGGCCGGTAAGGGTCCCGGCCATACAGGAGAAGTTCCCGTGCCCCGATCCATCGAGGATAGAGGTCGGAGAAATTCCCGCGCGGTCTGCCATGCGCCGCTGCGTCGGAGATCTGATGCGGAATCAGCACGCGGTCAGCGTAAGTCCACGTGCCCACCGCACAGAGGATCGAAAGCAACAGCAACTTCCAGGATCGAAGCTGGAGCCAGGGCGAAGCTGGAACGGTGGTCATCCGGGCCCGTCCAGTATCGGCG
>Ga0187782_10002323_pt1 | contig 14022 bp, 9 predicted proteins | sample 0715_SJ02_MP15_2_FD_132454 | JGI IMG/M metagenome (GOLD analysis project Ga0187782, IMG submission 132454) | Tropical peat soil microbial communities from peatlands in Department of Meta, Colombia - 0715_SJ02_MP15_20_MG | ecosystem: Environmental > Terrestrial > Soil > Wetlands > Peat | place...
CTTCTCCCCTCCGATTGCACGAAGTGCCATGCTGCACGCTCGGCAACCGCCTTCGACTTGATGTAGGCGGGGAGTGGCGCATCGAGATTGGTCCAGTCCTCTTCAGTGAACGGCCTCTTCGTGGCAGGATGACCATATCCGATCGCAGCGAACGAAGAAGTCATGACCACGCGCCGGACGCCTGCGTCGCGAGCAGATCGTAGCACGCGAAGCGTGCCTTCCTTCGCGGGCCGGACGAGGTCGTCTTCGTGCTCCGGTTCCTTGCCGGGGAAGGGAGACGCGACGTGGAGGACGAAATCGCAGCCCTCGACTGCCTTCGCCCAGCCTTCGTCCCGCTCCAGATCCGCAAGAAAGAAGGTTAGCTTCTCCGGATTGGACACTCCGGCCACCTGCATCATAGCCAAAACATCTTCCTTCCGCTTCGGATTGCGGATCGTCGTCCGAACCGCATGGCCTTGTTTCAACAGCACGGCCAGCGCGTGGCTGCCGACAAAACCCGAACCGCCTGTTACCAAAACCGTACTCATTGGGCCATTTCCATTTGTAGACCGAACGCTCGCTCTAATCAAATGATACACTGCCTGATGGGAGTTAGGGCAGGGGCCTTGTGCCATGACAAGCGGGGCAAAAGCGGGTCAACACCCGACGAAGCGGGATGCAATCCTGGATGCGGCGCTAAAATTGGTCGCCCAAGGCGGCTTTCATGGGGCGCCTATGTCGGCGATCTCAAAACTCGCCAAGGCCAGCCCGGGCGTGATCTACCATCATTTCGCCAGTAAGAATCAAATCCTCCAGGCTGTGTATGAGAGAGCCAGAATTCTCAAACGGGGCAGCCTGCTCCAGGGTTACGATCCTCGGATGCCGGACAAAGAAGCGTTCATCCTTGTCGCTCTTAATGCCTACACTTTCTATCGGCGGTACCACAAGATGCTGCGCTTCGCGGAGTTGTACGAAGATGTCGGATTTCCGATCCCGGCGGCTGCATTGAAGCCCACCCCTCAGGCCATCGCTTTTCGAAGTCGATTTTGCAGCAAGTCCCAGGGAGGTGTACTCGGGGATTTGCCGCATCGAGTAGTCGAAGAGATGACGTTCGGGCTGGTGATGCGCTTGGCGAAGCAGCGCCGAAGGCTGCCAGAGGCCATTTTGCGCAAGACGGCCGAGGGGGTGTGGCGCGCTATTAAGGCATGATGCAGATTGGTTCGGGGCGCGCCGCCAGGCTCGTGGTCCGGAGGTAGGCGCAGCAGATGGGCAGCCTTTCGTAATCCCGAATCTGTCTAGTACGCCTGCAACTGATTGAGCGGCAGGCGGACGCGGAAGCAGGTCGAGCCGGGCTCGGACTTCACGCCGATGTGACCACGATGCTTGCGAACGATGCGCATGGCGTTGTCGAGGCCGAGACCGAGACCGTTGCCCGGAGCCTTGGTGGTAAAAAACGGCTCGAAGATACGCTCCTGCAATTCGGGCGGAATGCCCGGGCCGGTATCCCAAATTTCGACTAGCAGCATATCGGCCTCAAGCCGGCAGGCAACACGGAGGCGGCGAAGGGTGTCTGCGCCGCCGGTGGAAGGCAGGTGCGAGGAACCAGTTGCGCCAAGGGCGTCGAGCGCATTGTCGATCAGTGCTGTCCACACCTGGTTCAGCTCGCCTCCATAAGCGCTGATGTGAGGCAGGTTGGGCTCGTAGTCGCGCTCGATCTCGACGCGATCCATGCGCGAGCGGAACATTTCCAGCGTGGCGTCGAGCCCGGCGGGGACATCGACTTCGAGAATGGGAGCGCGGTCCATATTGGAATAGTCCTTGACCGCGCCGATGAGGTCGTAGATGCGGGCAGTGGAATTGACGATGGTCTCGGCGGCGCGCGAAGAGCGCAGATAACGGGCGAAGTATCCGAGGGCGATGCAGGCCGGGTCGGCGCCCAAGGTGTCGCGAAGCTCGTCGAGATCGGCAGAAGTCACGCCCTGTTCGGTCAATTGCGCGGCAATCTCCCAGGCGTCGGGGCAGCTTATCGAGCCGAGCCACGCGCGGATCGATTCTTCCCGGGAAATGTAAGCGAGGGCATTGTTCTCTTGAACGGGCTCGAGTGTCTCCGGCCGGCGGCAGAGCATCCTTTCCTCCCATGCCTCGATGAAGCGAATCTGCGCATCGCTCAGAGAGAGGTTAATCAACTTGTAGCGGTTGCTGCGGTTGGCGCGCAAGGCCGCGAGCAGGCTGGCTGCGGCGCGCTGCGCGGCCGAAGCCGGATTGTTGAGTTCGTGCGCAAGATTGCCGGCCAATTGGCCGAGCGCGGTGAGCTTCTCCGCCTGCTGCTCCATGCGGGTGATCTCGCGCACGCGGTCGAGCAGCGTGGAAACCGCGCGTTGCGCCATGGAAGGAATGGCCGCGAGCATTTCGGGAAAGAGCGAACGGTGAATCAGCAGCGCCCAGACGGTGGAAACGGCGAATCCCTGGCCGCCGTAACTCTTCATGCGCGAAAACGGCAATATGCCCGTCATCTGACTCGTGCGGCCTATGAAAAGCGACATGGGACCGCCGCCGCGGCGGCGCACATGAATCTCTCCTTTGAGGATGATCACCATTTGCTCCGCCGGCGCGCCTTCTTCGAACAGGACATCGCCGGGGTTGGCCATAAACTCCTGCCCGTGGCGAGCGAGCCAGAGACGATCCTCAAGCGGGAGGCCGTGCAACGGTCCTATGCGTTCGAGGGCCTCGGCGATTTCGTCTAGAGGCGTGGCGATAGCAGGCGGCGAAACGGCAGGGGAAAGCATCCGTGACCTCCGGAGCGCACCTGTTCAGGATAGACGATCGGAGCGTGGGGCGATCCACAATGGGATGACGGAGAACGGAAAACGTCGCGAATATGCCGAGGGCGAGTAAAGTGAAAGGCATTTCGCGGGTGAGGCCGAGGCCGGTTTCGTCTCGCGAGAATGGTGCGGACCCTCTGCGTATTAGCCCCGGCGTAATCTCCCTTGCGGGTCGCACGTCCATGCTGTGTAATCGTAAGCAACCCAAGAGTGCGGAAAGCGAAGGCACATTGACGACGCATGCTGTTTCCAGTTTCGCTGTTCCCAGGCTGCCTGAGGAACATCGGACTACTTCACGCCGGCTGCTCACGGCGATTGTATTCGTAGCGTTGGCGCTGCGCTTGGCTGTTACCCCCTTCCGCAACTTCGAAAATTTGATGGATGCCGACCACATCCACGCCTGGGAACCGGGCAATGTGGCGGAGGCGCTAGTGTCCGGGCGTGGATTCGGCAGCGCCTTGATGTCCAATCAGCCGTCGGCGATCATGCCGCCCGTGTATCCGCTGATGGTTGCGGCGCTCTTTGGTATTTTTGGCGTTCACACGCCGGCGTCTGTTTTTGCCGCGCACGCGCTGAACTGCCTGCTGAACGCGTTGGCATGCACACCGGTTTTCCTAATGGCCAGGCGCAGTTTCGGCCAGCGTGTGGCAAAGTGGGCGGCCTGGGCTTGGGCGTTCTGCCCCTACGGCATCTACTTTTCGGCGGCGTGGGCGTGGTCGACGCACCTGCTTCTGCTCTGCCTGTGCTGGCTGCTTTATTTAGCGCAGGATTTGGAGCGATCTCCGCACTTGGGATTGTGGGCCAGCTTTGGACTGCTCGCCGGCTTCGCCGGGCTCACCGAGCCGTCGGTGCAGATCGTCATTCCGTTCTTGATTGGGCTGGCGTGCTGGAGGCTTGCGTATGACGGCAAGGGCTGGCTTGTGCCCGGCGGGGTCGCGATCTTGACGCTGGCGGCATCGCTTTCGCCATGGATGATCCGAAACGCGCTGGTGTTTCACCGCTTCATTCCCATGCGCGACAGTATGGGCCTGGAACTTTGGATGGGCAACAACGGCCACGACCTTCGCTGGACGAGCGACGACCTGCACCCGCTGCACGACGCACAGGAGCTTGCCGACTACAACCGCATGGGCGAATTGGCCTACATGAACCATAAAATGCAACAGGCCAAAGCGTACATTGAAGGCCACCCGGGCTGGTATGCGTGGATGTGCGTGCGGCGCGCCGTCTACCTCTGGACGGGATACTGGAGCTTCAATCGCAGCTATCTCGCGTTGGAGCCGATGGACCCGGCCAACATTCCGTTTGCATCCGCGCTGACGCTGCTTGGCCTTTTGGGATTGCTGGCGGCGTGGCGAAGAAAGCCGCTGGAAGCGATACGGTACGGCAGCGTGCTCTTCTTGCTTCCGATGATGTATTACTTCACGCATCCCGAGCCGTACCATTTGCGGCCGCTGGACCCGTTACTGGCGATGCTCGGCTGTTACGCCATCCTAGCCTGGCGTGAACGGGCGAAGACGAGGCCGAGAGCCGCCCTGGCCGCTTAGGAGCGTTTCCGGCTCTGAACGCGCTGCAACGGGAAGGCCACAAAGACAATCATCGACAAGGGAAGCGTGGATGCGATCAGGGTACACCAAAAGACGGGCCGCTTCACAAACCATGCGACGGCGCAGTCAGCCAGGGAAGTGATTACCAGTACGAGGGTGGTCGGCACAAACCACGATTTATGCACTCGAAACGCCGCAGTCAGGTTCATTCGCTTCTCCTCAAGTGAGTATGGCATTTTAGTTGACCTAGCTCTTCAAGAATATCAATAGCCTGCCGCGAGAGCCTCAGCGCCTCGACGTGGTAGTAGACTGAGCCTTGATTTCCGAGCAAGGGAGACTCTCGAATGCGAATTGCGTTTGCCGCGTCGGAGTGTACGCCATTCGCCAAGACCGGCGGGCTGGCCGACGTGGTGGGCGCATTGCCGCGCGAACTGGTGAAGCTGGGTCACGACGTGTCGGTCTATTTGCCGCTGTACAGTCGGGTGCGCAAATTCATCGATGGCGAGCCGCGGTATGCAATTCGCTCGGTGACGATTCCTTTTGAGTTCTACAACCGCTTTGCCGGTGTGGTGAACGGCGGCAATCGCGATGGGGTGGAGTATTACTTTATCGATTGCCCGGAAATGTATGACCGCAGCGAGCTTTACGGCGGCAGCGGTGGAGAGTATCCCGACAATGCAGAGCGCTTCGGTCTGTTTTGCCGCACGGTTTTGGAAGCGGCGAAGATCCTCGGGGTGCCGCAGGTTTTCCATATACATGACTGGCAGGCGTCGCTGATTCCGGTTTATCTGCGTACGGTTTATGCGGCCGATCCCGTGCTGCGAAACGCGGCTACAGTGCTCACGATTCACAACGCCGCTTACCAGGGCAAGTTTCCGCCCACTACGACCGAGCGACTGCTGTTTCCATGGGACGTTTTCACCATGGACAAAGTGGAGCAGTTCGACCGGTTCAATTTTCTGAAAGGCGGTCTGATCTATTCCGATCTGCTGACGACAGTGAGCCGGAAGTACGCCGAGGAGATTCAAACAGCGGAGTTCGGCGAGGGGATGGACGGGGTTTTGCGGAGACGTGCGGCGGATTTGCACGGAATTCTGAACGGCGTGGATTACGCGCTTTGGAATCCGGCGACGGACGGCAACCTGGCGGAACGCTACACACCGGAGAAGCTTGCGGGGAAGCGCGCATGCCGCGCCGATGTGCTGCGCGCCTTCGGCCTCGAAAATGTCATCGAAACGGCGCCGGTGATCGGGATCATTTCGCGGCTGGCCGCACAAAAAGGCTTCGATATGGTGGCCCAAGTTGCGGAGAAGATTGCCGAGCGCGACGTGGCTGTCGTGGCGCTGGTTTCGGGCGACCCTTATTACGAGAATTTCTTTCGCGGCTGGGCTTTCCGCCATCCGGCTGTGGTCAGTGTCCGGTTTGGCTATGACGAGGCGCTGGCGCACAAGATCGAGGCCGGAGCCGATATGTTCCTGATGCCCTCGCGCTACGAGCCCTGCGGCTTGAACCAGATCTATTCGCTTAGGTATGGGACGGTTCCCGTTGTGCGCGCGACAGGAGGGCTGGACGACACAATCGAGGAATGGGACGCGAAGAAGGGGACGGGAACGGGATTCAAATTCTCGGGATTCGATCCTAAGGATTTGTTGGCGGAGATCGACCGCGCCGTAGAAGCCTTCCACGACAAGAAGGGCTGGCGGCGGCTGATGCGCAATGGAATGGCGCGGGATTACAGCTGGGCGGGGCCGGCGAAGGAGTATGGGGCGGTGTATGAGGAAGCTGTGAAGCGGCGTGCGCTTTGATTAGATGAAAGTTTCAAAATTTTCCTCGTAGTTTGTGTCATTTTCGTCGTAAAATTTGCGTGGAGGAGAATTGCCTTGCTTTGAGGTTGTTTGAACAGACCTCTTCGCAGAGGGAAGGAAGGAGGATTTCGTGGTTGAACAGTCTGTTTTGACCGAGACTTCCTGCGCAGTGGAAGTATTTGTGGCCACTGCGTTTCTGCACCGAGAACAACCGGAGCGCTCGGAATTCACCATTCAAGAGATCGTCAATCGAGCGGCTCGGGAAAACATCACTGGCGAGTTGCGTTCAGGTGTCAGCGTTCACACATCGCAGCATTGTGTTGCGAACAAGACTCCGAACCCAGGGAAGCACAAGATGCTATTTGCGACGGGAAAGCATACCCGCCGACTCTTACTGCCTGGCGACGAGGTCCATCCCGGAAGGACGGGCAAGATTTTCCCGGACGAGGGTGAAGTTCCTGGGAAGTACTTGCCGCTGCTGGAGTGGGCAAAGAGACGTTATGAGGAGGCTGGTTCGGCGGCGAAACTGGATCGAGCAGGGGGCGAGCGACGATCTGCCAAGGTTGAAAAGGCAGCAGATCAATGGCTGGGATCGCTACTCGAAATGGAAGGGTTGGGCAAGGAGTATTGGAAGGATGTGGACCCCGATGAATTCGTGCGCAAGTTGCGCGAGGGTTGGGAATGAGCCGGATCTTTTTGGACACCAATTTCTTTATCTACCTGATTGAGGGCGCGAGCCCTCAATCGGTTCGTGCACGGTATCTCAGTCGCGCGTTTCGAGCGCGCAGAGATCGGATTCTAACTTCCGTTATGAGCCTGGGAGAGGTGCTTGTAGCGCCGCTGGAAAGAAGAGATTTCTCTTTGGCGGAACGGTATCGCCAGCTTTTTCGGGGACCAGGAATCACAGTGCTGCCATTTTTGGAGCCGGCGGCGGAGGTATTCGCGCGGACACGCATAGCGCGGACGCGCATTGAATGGAGGGTAAAACCGCCGGACGCGATTCAACTGGCCACGGCGGCGACGGCTGGTTGCGATCTGTTCCTGACCAACGATGAGCGGCTCGCGGGCATTTCCGTGCCGGGGATTCATTTCATCACGTCGTTCGAGAAGGCGCCAATTTGACGGGCGGCGTCTCATTCAAGGGTTCTCTGGTAAAGTTCAGCGGATTCCAGCGCCAAAACAATTTCCGATTTTTCCACAAGAAATTTTTCAGCCAGCACTTGACGGCCACACAAGACGTGAAGATGGCATTAAATTAATGTTAATTCCAAGTGTGAGCGGCTGCGAAAGGAGATTCTCTTCTCGTCGATTTGCTCGAAAGGTGAGTGATGGAAAATCTCTTCCCCCCTGCACCGTCCCGAAGGCGCATCGCCTGGAGGTTGATTCCAATCTGTTGGTTGGCGGCTAGCGCTGCCGGCCCCATTCCAGCACAATCCACATTCGGCTCCATCCTGGGCATTGTCCACGACGCGACGGGGGCAGTTGTTCAAGGCGCGCAAGTGACGCTGCTCAACACCGGGACCCTGTCCACGCAGGTTGCTCAAGCCGATACCAGCGGGAACTATACGTTCAGGAACGTCGACGTAGGCTCTTACAAACTCACCATTGCTGCGGCGGGCTTTGCCACGGAGTCGCTTCCGGCGATTGCGCTGGCGGCGCGCGAGACGCGGCGCATCGACGCGACGCTGAAGCCGGGAGCGCAAAGCGTGACTATCGAGGTAAGGGAGGATGCAGCGCCGGTGGTGACGACGGATGTTTCGAACCTGGCCGAAACGCGGCTGGGAAACGAATTGGCCGATCTTCCAGTGGCGATTTACTCGCGCTCGGCCGGATCGACAAGCCCGATTTCGACGCTGACGACGGAAACCGGCGTTCAGACCGACGACAGCGGCGACATCGAGGTGATGGGCGCGACACCGGCCCTGCTCAGCGTGACCATCGACGGCATTTCGTCAGTGGGGGTGGAATACTCGGGGCCCGTGAACGAGATGTTTCCTTCGTTCAACTCGATCGAAGAGATTCGGGTTTCGGAATCGAACAACAACGCCGAGTTTTCCGGCGTGGCGGACATCACGACTGTTTCCAAGGCCGGCACGGTCAGCTTTCACGGCGGGCTTTTTGAAAACAACGAGAATACCGTCTTCAACTCGAACAATATTTTCGCGCTCACCAAGCCGCGCATCATCATGAACGACTTTGGAGGCACGCTGGGCGGGCCGCTAAGGATTCCGTTCGCCGGCGTCAAGGGCGACCACACGTTCTTCTTTGCCGGATACGAGGGTTTGCGGCTGCCGCGGGAGACGCCGATGCTGCTGAGCGTGCCGTCGGAAGCGATGCGAGGGGGCGACCTGACGGACTACTACGGATCGACGACGCCGGTTACCGTGACCCCGACGCCCATTGCGGCCGCGGTGATGAAGTATTTGTTCCCGGAGCCGAATTACGGCTCGCCGGATTCCTACGCGAACAACTACCAGATCAACTTTCCCTCGCCCATTTCGGCTAACCAGGGGGACATTCGTCTCGACCGGACGCTTACGCCGCGACAGTCGATTTTCGCGCGTTTCTCCTACAAGAATCGCCAGGTGCTTACTGCACCTTCGGCGGCATGCACCTACGCGTATTGCGCTGAGGCGGGCAGCCCGTTGCAGGGCGCGTACAACACTCCGGAGATCGACGAAGGGCTGACGTTCGCCCACAATTACACGGTGAGTTCGAACCTTCTGAATGAGTTCCGTGGCGGCTTTAATGCCCAGCACACCTCGGAGACGCAGAGTTATTCCACCTCCAGCCTTCTGGCCGAGACCGGCTTTGCGTCAAGCGTGCCGCAGCCGGATACCGAATGGTCCGAGGCTCCGCAGGTGTCGATCAATGGATTTATGTCGACCGGGGCAGGGAATCCGGGAATGCAGCGCGGCCAGATCGTTCAGTTTCTCGACAACGTGACGTGGCTTCGGCGGGGCCACACTTTCAAGTTCGGCGCGGACTTCAAGCGCCTCTCCGATCACGACGACAATGTTTACGGCAACTATCGTTCGGGTTGGTACGTGTTTAATGGAAGCTCGGATGTGGGACAAGCGATAGGGGACGCTTACACCGCATTTCTTGAGGGCTATCCCGACTACACCGAGGTGAGCTCGACGAATGATCCCACCATGGACGGGCTCGGCTATTCCAACGCCGTCTTTGCTCAGGACGACTGGAAAGTAACCGAGAGGCTGACGCTGAATCTAGGACTTCGATACGAACTGCACCCGCCGATGACCGAGACGCACTCGAATACAGCCACGTTCATGCCGAATTGGACGGGGATCGGCGCCGATGGCGCGACGGAAGTGAACGGCGCCGTGATTGTGTCGAATGAGCAGGCGAGAGAGGGGGCGTCGCAGGCGTTTACGCAGGGGATTTATCCGACGCCGATTCTGACGGCGGTCGAGGCCGGGATTCCCAGCGCACTGCGATTTACCGATCACAGCGACGTTGGCCCGCGCCTAGGCTTTGCGTGGCGGCCGCGCGGCAACGACAAAACCGTGGTGCGCGGAGGGTGGGGGCGATTTATCGAAACGCCGCTGGGATTTTCGCTGGTAGCGGGTTGGGCGGTGGCGGCGAGTTACGTGCCCACTTATAACCAGAACTATGCTGGGGACGGTGTTACACCGCTGCTATCGCTCGACAATCCATTCAATTCCGCAGCCGTGGGAACCGGAGGCTTTTACTACGCGTTTCCCATTCACTATGTCGATCCCAAGGTCCAACAATGGAACTTTACGGTGGAGCAGGACGTGGGGCACAGCGTTGGGGTGCGGATTTCCTACTCGGGCAGTCACGGGCAGAATCTCGAAGCAATGGAAGACCTGAATCAGGTGCCGGCGAACACGGTGGGCTATGCGACAGTCTCTGCTAGCCGGCCGTATCCCATGTGGAGCGTGATTCAGAGCGTGGAAAACGCCGATGTCAGCAACTATTCGAGCGGCACGGCAGAAGTATCGCGGCGCAGCGGCAGATCGCTGACATTCGATGCGAGCTACACATTCACGCGCGATCTGTCGAATGCCGGCGGCGTGGCGCCAACGGCATACGCGATTGCCGGAGGGAGCTTCTTGACCGACCGATTCCATCCCGGGATCGACTACGGAAACGTGATTTACGATCGGCGCCACCGTTTTCTTGCGAGCTATATCTACGATTTGCCGTTTGGCAAGGGCCGGCAGTGGCTATCGACCGGCGGCGTAGCCAACGCGCTGGCCGGCGATTGGCAATTGGCCGGAATCACGGTGTTGCAGTCGGGTCCGTTCCTGACTCCCTTCGAGCAATCCGTCGATCCTGCGAACACCAACATTTTGACCACCGTGGGCTTCGCGCGTACCGACCAGCTTGAGGGCGTGCCGCTTTATGCGGCCCACCGTACAACAGCGCAGTGGTTGAACCCATCGGCGTTTCCCTACCAGAATCTTGCGGCGAATAACGGCACAGCGAACCAGATCGGCATTGGCCGGTTCGGCAACGCTCCCGTGGGCGGCGTGGTGGGACCGGGCACCGCCAACTTCTCGCTGTCGCTGATGAAGAATCTCTCGCTGCGCGATCAAACAGGATTTCGTTTGAGCGCTGAGGCAGCAAACGTCTTCAACCACCGCAACTACGAGCCTCCCAACATGCAGGCGGATTCGGCCGGCTTCGGTTCGATTACCGGACTGCAGACCGCGGAAGGAGCCGGGCCACGGAGTTTGGAATTGACGGGAAGGTTTAGTTTCTAGCCTGCATTTTCGATTAGGCCGGGCGGGGTTGGCTCAGAGTGCGACGCGATGGAAATGCTCAGGCCTCTCCGGCGCCCCGGCCGCCGATTCCCGTGGCTGGTCAAGAGGCAGGAAAATGGAAACGGCTGTGCCCGATTTGCCGGGAGTTGCGGAACTGCGAACCTTAATGGTTCCGTGATGATTTTCTACGATGCTTTTGCTGACCCAGAGTCCGAGCCCGGTTCCAACGTCACGTTTGGTTGTGAAAAACGGCTCGAAAATCCTTGCGCGGATTTCCGGCTCAATGCCCGATCCATTATCGGCGACTGTGATGCGGACGCCCGGCTCCCGCCCATTGGCCCAGTGCCGGGTGGAGGAGATGCGGATCCGGACTCGTCCCGGTCCGCGGACCGCGTCGATGCTGTTGCCGATCAGATTGGCCACCACCTGACGAATCTCTGCCGGCACCGCGCAGATCTCGACATCGTTGTGGATCTCCTTAGTCAGTTGGATGCCTTTGTTCTGCGCTTTGCCGGCGAAGACCAGAATTGAGGACGAGACGATCTCACTGGGGCGGACTTGCGCCTTGCCACCGGTATCGCGATAGAAGCCCAATGTTTGCCGGGTAAGGTGAGAAATCGAAGCCAATTGCTCTTCCGCGGCGGTGAGAAAGTTGAAGACGGCGCCGGGAGGGCTGGAGGTTTTGGCCAGGTAAACCAGATTCGTGACCGCCTCGAGCGGGTTGTTGATCTCATGCGCGACGGTGGCGGCAAGGCGCCCAACCGCGGCCAGTCTTTCTGTTACCAGCAGCGTGCGCTCGGCTTTCTTGCGCTGCGTGATGTCGCGGGCGATCTTGGCCGCTCCGACGATTCTGCCCACCTCGTCCCTGACAGGAGACACGGTGAGCGAAACGTCGATGGTTTCTCCGTTCTTTTTGATGCGCACGGTTTCGAAGTGCTCGATGCTCTCACCGCGCGCGATGGTTGCCAGGATGCGGGCTTCGTCGTCGCGCAGCTCAGGCGGAATGATGGTGGTGATCGGGCGCCCTATCATCTCCTGGGCGGTAAATCCGAACATCTTTTCGGCCGAAGGATTCCAGCTGGTGACGATCCCATTCAAGTTTTTGCTGACGATAGCGTCGTCGGAAGACTCGACGATGGCCGCCAGACGTTGCGATGCTTCTTCGGCGGCTTTGCGTGCGGTAACATCCTGCACAATTCCAAAGAGCCGCGACTCGCCGTGGAACCTGCCTCCCTTGCAATAAAGCCAGCGCAATCCGAGGTCGGGGTGGAGGTATCGATACTCAAATTCCATCTCACCTGTCTGGCCGCCCTGCCGCATAAGGGACTGGACTTTAGGCAAGTCTTCCGGCCAGACGAGCGCCGACCACTTTCGGGTCAGCTCGGGGTCTTCTACGTCAAGGCCAAAGATTCGGCCCAGTTGGGGAGACAGGATCGGCGACTGGCGTGCCGGATCCCATTCCCAGGTGCCAATAAGGCCGGCCGATTCGGCGAGACGAAGACGCTCTTCGTTTTGAAGGACTGCACGATGCGCCGCTGGGATTTCCGGGACGGCCAATTGTGCAGACGGAGCGCCTGCGATTTGTATCGAGGGCCGGGAGTGAGAGGCCTCCCTATCGACCAGAGAGAGTTCCGAGCGAACCGGAGCTGGATGAAACCCGTCTTTGGAAGTTGCCGCCCGCACCAAGTTCACCTTTTCAACGCTCCGGCCCGGCAGCACACCACCCCGCCGGCGTCCACCACGGGCGCTATGGGTAATTCGATGCGAAATGCCAGGCGGTGGTTTCCAGTTATTCGCTTAGCTTGCGGGATGACCCGGGCGGGAGGGTTTGCCGGTTTGGACCCGACACGGCTGTTTCCTACCCGTGCTTGCCCTTCCATTCTTCATAGGGTCCCTGAAAGTCCTGGATCTGGCCGTCGTGGAAGATCCAGAGCCGGGTTGCCACCTCGTCGATCAGGTCGTGATCGTGGGTGACCAGCAGGACCGTGCCTTCGTAGCGCTGCAGGGCGATGTTCAGCGCGTTGATGGCCTCGAGGTCGAGGTGGTTGGTGGGTTCGTCGAGGATAAGGATGTTGGGCTTGGTGAGGATGAGCTTCGAAAATGCCAGCCGGGCTTGCTCGCCACCGGAAAGCGCCTGCGTGGGCTTAGCGCCCTCGTCACCTGAGAAGAGCATCTGGCCCAGAATGCCGCGAATGTCTTCGATGTGCGCATCGGGCTTCCATTGGTGCAGCCACTCGGCGATGGTGGGACCGGGCTCGATGGTCGAGCCGACGTCCTGCGGAAAGTAGCCCACCTGTGCCTCATGACCCCAGAAAACCGATCCGGAGTCGAGAGTGAAGCTCGGCTCAGCCAGGCCTGGGTAATTCGCCAGCAGGCACTTGAGCAGGGTAGTCTTCCCGGCGCCGTTACGGCCGATGAGGCAGATCCTTTCTCCGCGCAGGACATTGGCAGTAAACTCTTCGATGACCTTAAGATTCCCGTAGAACTTCGTCAGGTGCTTGAACTCAAGGACGTGCTTTCCGCTGGGCCGGTTTTGGTCGAAGCGGATGTAGGGGCGCTGGATGTTGGAGCGGGCCAGCTCGTTGGTTTGGAGCCGCTCGACTTCTTTGCGGCGGCTGGTGACCTGCGAGGAGCGAGTGCCGGCGGCAAAGCGGGCGATGAACTCGTTGAGCTGGGCGATCTTCTTTTCGCGCTGGGCGTTCTCCGACTCGAGGCGCGAGCGGATCTGGGTTTTGGCCATCACCATGTCGTCGTAACCGCCGGTGTAGGTGACGATCGTCTGGTAATCGATGTCGGCGGTGTGCGTGGTGACGGAGTTGAGGAAGTGGCGGTCGTGGGAGATGGCGATCAGCGTGCCGTCGTAGCCGGTAAGGAAGTCCTGTAGCCAGTGGATGGAGTCGAGGTCGAGGTAGTTGGTGGGCTCGTCGAGGAGCAAGGCCTGCGGCTTGCCGAAGAGGGCCTGCGCCAGCAGCACGCGCACCTTTTGGCCACCCTGTAACTCGCCCATTTTGCGCTCGTGGAGCGGCTCGGGAATGTCGAGGCCGTCGAGCAGCACGGCGGCGTCGCTCTCGGCGGAGTAGCCGTCCTCGTCGCCGACGATGCCTTCGAGCTCGCC
>Ga0187782_10002324_pt1 | contig 14016 bp, 10 predicted proteins | sample 0715_SJ02_MP15_2_FD_132454 | JGI IMG/M metagenome (GOLD analysis project Ga0187782, IMG submission 132454) | Tropical peat soil microbial communities from peatlands in Department of Meta, Colombia - 0715_SJ02_MP15_20_MG | ecosystem: Environmental > Terrestrial > Soil > Wetlands > Peat | place...
CATGTACGGGCGCCCCGGACAACTGGTCGGGAGCGGGAGGTACGTCGTTCTCCTCGCCCATCTGGGCGGGCATACAGGCGCTAGTGGACCAAATAGCGGGCGGGCGGCAGGGGCCGGTCAATCAGGTGTATTACAGCCTTGCGAACAGCGAATATGGAGCCAGCGGCGACAGCTCCTGCAACTCGACGCTGGGGAATGCGGTCAGCAGTTCGTGCGTTTTCTACGACGTGACGCAGGGGGACATGGATGTGGATTGTAGCGGCTCGCATAACTGCTACCTGGATTCTGCGTCAATCGGGGTGCTCTCTACCTCCGATAGTGCTTACGACATTGCGTACGGCACACAAACCGGCTGGGATTTCGCGACCGGAATCGGAACCGTGAATGTCAACAATCTGATGAACGCTTGGCCGAGCAGCCGAACGGGGACGTCGACAGGGTTGACCTCGTCGCTGAACCCCTCGCAATACAACCAGCCGGTAACCTTCACCGCCACGGTGACGCCAACGCCGAACGGGGGCACCGTCACCTTTACCTATGGCACGACAACGCTCTGCAGCAGTGTGTCGTTGACGAGTGGACAGGCGACGTGCGCGTACTCGACGCTGCCGGTCGGACCGGATACGGTGATGGCCGCATACAGCGGAGATACGAGTTACGCCGCGAGCAGCGGGACGACGGCTCAAACGGTGAACGCCGCAACGACGACCACGGGGGCAACCTCGTCGCTGAACCCGTCGGAGTACGAGCAATCAGTGACGTTTACAGCCACGGTGACACCCACGCCAGACGGCGGGACGGTCAACTTCACCTACGGCGCCACGACGCTCTGCAGCAATGTGTCGCTGACGAGCGGAAAGGCGACGTGTGCGTACGCGGCGTTGCCGGTGGGGTCGGATACGGTAACCGCTACCTACAGCGGAGATACCAACTACAGCGGCAGTAGCGGCATGGTGGCGCAGAGCGTAAGTTCCTCAACAGTGACGGTCTCTGTTACTGCGCTGAGTTTCGGCGATGAGGTTGTCAGTGGCACCAGTGCGGCCAAGGCGGTAACGCTAAAGGATACCGGCTCCGGCTTGGTGAACATTAGCAGCATCGCCATCACGCCCAGCACTAACTACACAATTTCCAGCAACACGTGTGGCAGCACCCTCGCCGCCGGCAAGGGCTGCACAGTGAAGGTGGAATTTGAGCCGACGGCCCTGGGCGCTCTGACAGCGTCGCTCGCTTTTAGCGACAATGCTTCCAACAGCCCGCAGACGGTGGCGCTTTCCGGCACGGGAACCGTGGATGCGACGCTGACTCCGGCCAGCGCTGCGTATGGGGCAGAGACGGTGGGTACGACGAGCGCGGCGAAAACCTTCACTCTAGCCAACAAACAAGCCGGGGCGCTGACCAGCATTGCAATCTCGACCACGGGAGACTTCGCGGTGTCGATGACGACTTGCGGGACGAGCCTGGGGGCCGAGACGAAGTGTACGGTCAGCGTGACCTTCACGCCGACGGCAACCGGAACACAGACGGGTCAGTTGATCATCAGCGACAGCGCCAGCACCAGCCCGCAAACGGCAAATCTCACGGGCACGGGCAAATAAGAACAGGTCGGCCGGCAGAGGGAACTGCACTCCAGGTTTGCGACCAAGGAGCGTGGCTCAGCGTTATTTGGATGCTACCGCGGCAGTGGCTTTCTGTTTGGACTCGGCGACCTGTTTGGCGTGAGCGACAAGGGCAGCGAAGCGCGGATCGCCGTGGAGGGAAGTGAGGTCGGTGTCCTTTTCCATTCCCAAGTCGACCCATGGAAGCAGACCATGGTCCACGGACTGGCCCAACAGCGCAAGGGCTTTGTCTTTGTCTCCGAGGTGTGCTGCCACGCCACCCAAGTTATATAAAGTCACAGCGGTAAGAGGGTTCTCCGGGCCCAGCACGCGCTTTTGAATCTCTAGAGTCTGGGTGAAGAGTACTTCGGCCTGTGCGTACTTGCCTTCCCCCACATAGGATGCAGCGAGGTTGCCCATGGACAGCAACGTGTCGGGATGCTCGGGCCCCAACACCCGCTTACGAATCTCCAGGGTTTGGGCATTGAGAGCCTCCGCCTGGGCGTATTTGCCTTCATTGGCGTAGATGAGAGCCAAGTTGTTCATGTCGTGCAGGGTGTAGGGGTGTTCGGGTCCCAACACTCGCCGGCGGATCTCCAGGGTCTGGAGGTTGAGAGCCTCGGCTTGTGCGTGTTTGCCCTGGTATTCGTAGACAAGCGCCAGATTGGCCATGGACATTAGCGTATCGGGATGCTCGGGCCCCAAGACGCGCTCTCGGATGTCGAGGGCCTGAGCGTGGAGCGTCTCTGCCTGCGCGTACTTGCCTTCGTCTTCATAGACGATCGCCAGACTGCTTATGGACCTCAAGGTGTCGGGGTGCTCAGGCCCGGAGACGCGCTTCTGGATCTCCAAAATCTGAGTGTCGAGTGCCTCGGCCTGCGCGTACTTACCCTCCTCATCGTAGACGACAGCCAAGCTATTCATGGACGCCAGTGTGTCGGGATGCTCGGGTCCCAGGGCACGGCGCTGGGTATCCAAAGCTTGGCTATCCAGCGCCTCGGCCTCGGCATACTTGCCTTGCTGGAAGGCAACCCCTCCAAGGTTCGTCATAGTTTTCAGAGTTTTGGGATCTTGCAACCCCAGTACATGCCGGCGCAATTCCAGCGCCCGCTGCAATTGTTTCCGTGCCTCGGGGTATAGCCCCAGGTCTAAATACGTCGATCCCATCGTGTCGCGGATGGAGGCCTCGACGTCGGGCTGCTTCGCGAATTTCCCCTCGATCCTTTCTGCCGCACGGTCCAGGGCGGTCCGCACCTTGAGATCGGGGTCTGGCTTGGCATTCGGTCCGGCCTGCGCGGACGCGCCAGCCTGAGCCAAAAGATCGTTTTGCAAGAACGAATTCACCGCATCGGCCACCGCCTGTTGCCGATTGGCGCGATCGCGTTCGCGCGTGATGCGGCGCAGGTCGGCGGTCTGGACCACGCCGAATCCGGCCAGAATCAAGACCAACGCGGCGATGGCACCGACCGTGATGCGGTGACGGCGGACATACTTCTTTGCGCGATAGAGCGTGCTCGCCGGGCGGGCCAAAACCGGCTCATGCTTCAGATAGCGCTGGATGTCGGCGGCAAGCTCGGACGGAGTGCCGAAGCGGCGGGCGCGATCCTTCTCCAGCGCCTTCATCGTGATCCAATCCAAATCGCCGCGCAGTTGGTTCACCAGCTGCCCCGGTTCGGTGGCGCGCGCTTGCGCGGTGGCGGTTGAGGTTTGCCGGTCGGCGCTCACCTTGGTGCTGGGCCGCTCGGGTTCCTCCTCGCGCAACTTTTGCAGTGCTTCAAACGGTTGCTTTTGCCACTGCTTCATCTCGATCGGCAACGCACCCGTGAGCAGCACATAGAGAACGACGCCGAGAGAGTAAACGTCGGTGCGCGTGTCGATGTCGTGGGCGGCGGGATCGGCCTGCTCCGGACTCATGAAGGCCGGCGTTCCGAGCAGGCTACCGGCTTGCGTGAACATGGTTTCGCCCTCGGCAGAAGTGGCCGCTTTAGCGAGGCCGAAGTCGATGATGCGCGGCACCGGCTTGCCATCGACTTCGACAACGAGAATGTTGGCCGGTTTCAGATCGCGGTGGATGATCGCTTTCTGATGCGCATGCTGCACGCCTTCGCAGGCTGGAATGAAAAGTTCGAGACGCTCTTTGATGCTGAGTCTTTTCTGATCGCAGTAGTCGGTGATGGGGAGGCCGGGGACGTATTCCATCACGAAATAGGGCTGGCCGAGTTCGGTTGTGCCGGCGTCAAAAACCTTGGCGATGGCGGGGTGGTCCATGATAGCGAGGGACTGGCGCTCGGCCTGAAAGCGCTGCACCACGGCCGGGTCGTACATGCCGGCCCGGATCAGCTTAAGCGCCACTTGGCGGCGCACGGGCGAGGTTTGCTCGGCGAGCCAGACCTGGCCCATTCCGCCCTCGCCGAGCTTACGGATGAGCTGGAAGCGTTGGGCGATGGTCTGGCCTGGTTCGAGCCCGGCAAGGGGTTCGAGGTTGAACTTGGCGCCGTGGAGTTCGGTCGGCAACGGAGGCGACTGCATGAAACTGGTACGGACGTTGTCTTCGGCGTTGAGCAGCGACTCGAGCTCGGCGCGCAGAGACAGGTCGGAGGAGCAAGCCTCGTCAAGGAACGGCCCGCGCTCCGCAGGGGTGAGCTGCATGGCTTGATGCAGCAGATCTTTGGCGGACTCCCAGCGCTTGGTATCCATGTTCAGTCCGTGCGGCTCATTTCGCGGTGCAACCAGACACGAGCCACGGCCCAATCGCGGTCGACGGTGGCGCGCGAGATCCCGAGCGTCTCCGAGATCTCAGGAGCCGACAATCCGCCGAAAAATTTCATCTCTACGATTCTTGCCTGGCGCTCGTCGAGGCTGGAGAGTTTCTGGAGGGCCTCGTCGAGGGCGAGAAGTTCGGCGTCGCCGTTGACCGGCAGAGTCTCGACGTTGTCGAGGTCGATTCTGATCCCGCCGTCACGCTTGGAGGCGGCACGAATGCGAGCGTAGTCAACCAGGATCTGGCGCATGGCGCGGGAGGCCACAGCGAAGAAATGGGCGCGATTCTCCGGGACTTGCTGGCCGCCTGCCAGGCGGAGATAGGCCTCGTGAACCAAAGCAGTGCTTTGCAAGGTGTGGTCAGGCCGCTCCGATCGCAGGTAGTAGTGGGCGAGACGACGAAGTTCCTGGTAGAGGAGAGGCACGAGCTGGTGGAGCGCCCCCTCGTCGCCCTTCCGCCAACGTTCCAGGAGCGCGGTAACCTGGCTCGGCTGCCCGGCGGCATGCTGATCAGAACTCGGCGGATTATGGATAGAGTCAACTCCGGGTGGGTGATCACTGCCAGGTCGTCCATCTGACACGGTGCACCTCGGGGAACCCAGCTGGAAAGGGCTTTTATCATAGCCCGGCGCCGGACGCAGGTCAAACCATTGGGTTCGTTGGGAGTTGGTAGTTTTGAAATCACGCCGCTATAGCGGAAGACTCCGACTCAAGAATAAGGCATAATACAAACCCGACGGCTCAAAGGGGGAAAGGGTGGATATCAACGTTCGCAAACGCTCCCATGTATTTCTAGTGCATCTCCGCGGCCCTCTCCGGCTGGGAGAAGCGGTGGACGGGTTAAGAAAAACGTTAGAAGAGTTGCTGGGTTCGGGAGAACATAACCTGGTGATCGATCTGTCCGAAGTGCCCATGATCGATTCGAGCGGCATCGGAATCGTTGTAAGGTACCTGGCGACAACCAAAGCGCGCGGCGGCAGCGTCAAGCTCCTGAATCCCTCCCAGTTCGCCGTGCGAACCCTGAAACTTGTCGGGGTATTGAATCTGTTTGAGGTATTCGACAACGAAGAGAAGGCGGTCGAGTCGTTTGGCCGAACCGCTCCCGCGTGAATTACCAGAGGACATTTGACATGGGAAGTGAACTCAGGACAGGAGATGCCGGGAGCGAACAGCGCGAACTGTTGAGCGTGAGCGTGCCCGCGAATGCGGGCGCGATTGCCAATGTCTCTGACACGGTCGCGGAGATCCTGTTGCGTCTAGGCGTCCCGGAAGAGAAACAAATGGAAATAGGTCTTGCCCTCCAGGAGGCGCTGGCCAATGCGGTGGTCCATGGGTGCGGAAACGACGCGTCGAAGGAAGTCCATTGCCGGCTGAGCAGCGATAGCGAGGGCAGAATTCGAATCATCGTCAGCGACCCGGGTCCAGGACACGACCTGAACTCCCTGCCCGCGCCTTCCTTGACACCGGATTTGGATCGCGACCATGGGCGCGGGATTTATCTCATCCGGCAGTTAATGGACGACGTTCGATTCGAGCGCGGGGGAAGCGAAATTCAGATGTGGAAGTACTAGTTGGCAAGAGAGCGAGCGCAGCGAGATTTGGTTGACACACAAATCTCGGTCTGCTAGAGTCGCGCCCACAGTTCCTGAACGGACGGGCGAGGCGCACGATGTGAGCTCTCGCCGAATGAGTTAAGACTCGAAACTACCCTCCCCCTTACCCGGAGCCCGTTCATGGCGGTAAATAAATCGATATCAGCGACCCATTTGCCGGAGTTCGCTGCCGCGCTGCTGTCGCAGCGTGAGACCCTGCCGCGCGCCCAGATAATCGCCGAAGAAGCGGCCGCGATGGTTCCCAACTCCGCGGTTGTAGTCTACGTCGTCATGGATGAGGGAAGCCCCGTCTGGGTTCCGAAGGCCACGGTGGGCGAGATTGCACTCGGGGCGCGGGAGGTGGAATTCGGAGTAGGAACCCTCTCGGCCGCCGCCGAAGGCAACTCTCCAGTCCTATTCGCGAGCGCCGAATTGTCGCGTGAAGACTACGCTCACCTGGATGTACGCCGGACCGTGACGTCTCTGGCGTACGTGCCGCTCTTTGCCAGTGAGTCTGTCATGGGCATGATTGAGATGGTTAGCTACGAGGACCCACCCACCCCGCAAATGCTTAGGAGTGTAGGCGAAATCGCTGGTCTGGCAGGGCCGGCGATGCGCGCGAGTCTTGACTACGAGAACGAACGCAATGCCAGTCTCGGTTCGGTTACGCGCGTCACGCAGATGTATGACCTGGAGAAAGTGTTTAACTCCAACCTCGAGATGGATGAACTGCTTACACGGATTGCCGGCAAATTCGAGGAAGTGATGAACGTCCAGGCCGTCAACGTATGGATGGTGGATGGCGACGCGGTCAAACTGGTGAGCCGCGCAGGAGTGGACCCGACCGTAGAAATGGACACGCTGCAGAGGCCCGGCGAGGGGATTGCCGGCGATGTCTCGGACAACGGCGAAATGGCCCTGATCAGCGATCCCGAGGATGAGCGCTTACGCAAACGGAATGGCGATATCGAGGACGGCGCCGTTTTCTCTCTGCTGGCGACGGCGCTTATGGATCGGGAGTCTTTGGTCGGGGTGGTAGAGCTGATCAACCGCCGCGACGGCCTGCCCTTCGACGAGGATGACGAATTCCAACTGGTAACATCTGCGAAACCGCCAGCAACGCTCTGCACAACGCCAGCTTGCTGCAGGCCGAACGCAAGGTCGAAATCCTGGAAACGCTGGTCACGGTCAGCAAAGAGATCACTTCCACGCTCAACCTGGAGGGTGTGTTGCACACCGTGGTCAACGGGACGAAGGCCGTCGTTCCGTATGACCGGGCCGCGGTCGCGCTGGAACAACGAGGCAAGCTCCAGGTCAAGGCGGTCTCCGGGCTGGAGGCAATCCGGCTGGGCGACGCGGAGGTGAGCGAACTGCGCGATCTGCTGGAGTGGGCCACCGTTTCCAACGATGAGATCCACATCAAGCAGCACGGAGATGAAGTCGACGCGGAGCGGGAAGAAACCAAGGCAAAGTTCACCGAGTACTTTGAGCACACGGGGATGCGCGCTTTTTATGCGGCCCCGCTGCTGGACGATGCGGGAAGGATCGGCATCCTGTCCTTCGAAAGCCGCGACCCGGAGTTTCTGACCGGTGCCCATGTGGAGATGATTCGCGTTCTGGCAGCGCAAGTGACGGTCGCCCTGCGCAACGCAGAACTATATAAAGAGGTGCCGTTCATCGGAGTCATCGAACCGCTGATGCAGCGCAAGAAGCGATTCATGGCGATGAAGAAACGGCGGCGGGCTTTGGTGCTGGCGGTGGCGGCCGGCATGGTTTTGTTTCTGACCTTTTTCCCGATCCCCATGCGGCTGGCGGGCGACGCCTCGGTAGCTCCTCAGAATACGGCCCAGATCCAGCCGGAACTGGAAGGTGTGGTGCGATCGATCGCCGTGCATGAGGGAGATACGGTCAAGAAGGGCGCGGTGCTGGCGGAACTTGAGGACTGGGATTACCGCTCTGCTTTAGCCGCAGCGCAAGCCAAATACACCGGCGCGTTAGCGGAGATGAACCATGCGCTGTCCGTCAATGACGGCACCGAGGCCGGAGTGCAGCGCGTGCAGGCGGATTTCTGGGCGTCGGAAGTGGAGCGGGCGCGTGAGCGGCTCGAGAAAACCCGTTTGCGCTCTCCCATCGATGGTGTGGTGGCGACTCCGCACGTGGAGAGCGCGGTGGGGCGCCATCTCGCTAAGGGTGACACCCTCGCCGAAGTCATCAACACCTCCAGTGCAATGGTGGATGTCGCCATCGATCAGGACGAGGTTCGATTCCTGAAGCCGGGTGCCGAGGCGGTTGTGAAACTCGAGAGTTTCCCGGCGAGGACCTTCAAAGGCACGGTGGCGATCGTCAGTCCGAAGAGCGTCTCGAACGGTGACGATCGAGTCTTTTTTGCTCGTGTGAGCGTGCCCAACCCCGAGGGCAGGATTCGGTCCGGCATGCAGGGCCGCGCGAAAGTGTGGGCGGGTTGGCGGCCGGCAGGCTACGTCATACTACGGGGCCCGCTGATGTGGATCTGGTCGAAGTTGTGGTCGTGGTTTGGATGGTGAGATGTGCAAGCTGAAAAAACTTTGCCGGGGGGCAGGCAATTGTCCATGCATTCAAGGTTAGCTTTCGCGGTTTTGCTGGTTGCCAGCTTGTTGAGTAGTTGCCATGTTTCCAACCCTGCCGCGAGTTCGGGCCCTTCGCTGGCGGCTAAGGTTCAAGCCGCCAGCCCATCCGCCGAGGCGGTGGCCGCGAAACCGCCCGCGGAAGACATTACTTCCTCCGGGCCCATCGTCGTGGAGAACCAGCTCGATGTAGCGGCCCAGCGCGAGGGTGTAGTCGCAGAGATCAATGCCGACACCGGCAAGTTCGTCCAAAAGGGCGATCTCCTGGCCAGGTTGGATGACCGCCAGCTCACGGCCGACCGCGACGCGGCTGCGGCAAAACTTCTCTCCATTGATGCCAATGTGAAGAATTGGATGGCGGAAATCAAAGTCCTGGAAGCGGATCTGGAACGCTCGGAGAAGATGTGGGATGCCCAGATCATCACCAAGGAGCAACTGGAGCACGACCGCTTCAAGGTGGAAGCCGACCGTTATGAACTGGAGCGCGAGCGCGAAACCGCAGTCAACCAGCAGGACGTGATTCGTTCGTTGAATCTCGAACTGGAGAAAACCCGCATCCTGGCGCCCTTTGGCGGAGTGGTGGCGCGGCGTTACGTGCGCGTGGGACAGAGAGTCGCGAGTGGAGATCGCCTGTTCTGGGTGACGGCAATTGCCCCGCTGCGCGTCAAGTTCACCCTTCCGGAAAATCTTCTGGGCGAGGTCGCACGCGGGCAGGTCATCAGCGTAGTTTCCCCCGATAGTCCGGATTCCCGGCACACCGCCAAGGTGATCCAGATCAGTCCGGTCGTCGATCCCTCGAGCGGGACCATTGAAATCCTTGCGGAAATTGTAGGCCCCGCGGGCGATCTCCGTCCGGGCATGACCGCCAACATTCGTATTCCGCGATCGCAATGAACATCCTTCGGACCCTCGACATGGCGCTGCCAGAGATTCGGGAGCGCCGCGCGCAGCAGGTCCTGCCGCGCATGGAGCCGACGGTGGTGGCGCGCGAGCACGTCGAGGAAGGGGTGCGGAAGTTTCTGGTGCTGAAACCCAAAGGAGGAGGCTACTACCGCCTGACCCCGGAACAATGGCGCCTGCTGCAATTGTTCGACGGCAAGAGTTCTTTCGCGGAGATCGCCGCGAAATATACCAAGGAAGCAGGAGAGGAGTGTTCGGAGGAGATGGTCCGGGATTTCTCCGACGACCTTAGTGGCACCGACCTGATCCATCGCAGCGCGGTGGAAAGCAGCGCCGCACTCCTCGAAAGCCTCGAGCAGCAACGAAAAAAAAGGCGCAAGAGCAAATGGGGCGACCTCTCGGATGTCAGTTTAGCTTCCTGGGACCCGGACGCGTTTCTCAACCGGCTGTATCCCTACATCAAATTCCTGTTTTCGCCCTGGTTCAACTTGTGCGGCGTTGTGATGGTCGGGATTATGACCGTGATTTTCATTGGGCACTGGGACATTATCTGGCACGACACAATGGAGTATTACCACTTCATCGGCAAGCCTCTGGGCGATTTCTTGACCTTCTGGGTATTGTTCTCATTCGTCGCTTTTTTCCATGAGTCCGCGCACGGTTGTACGGTAAAGCACTTCGGCGGCGGCGTGCATGCCATGGGCTTCGGACTCATGTATTTTCTGCCCTGTTTCTATTGCGACAGCACCGAAGTATACCTATATGGCGGAAAGTGGCCCCGCATCTATACCGCGCTGGCGGGTATCTGGAGCGAGCTGGAGTTCTGTTCCGTGATCACGATCGTGTGGTGGGCGACGGCGCGCGGTCTATGGATTCACAATGTGGCCTACATGTTGATCGTGATCACCGGGGTTGGGGTGGTGGCGCTGAACATCAATCCTCTCGTGAAACTGGATGGTTACTTCATCTTCAGTGAGCTCGTCGGGGTGACCGACATCAAGGAAAAATCCACCGCGTACATCAGCAGCTGGTGCAAGCGTCATATTTGTGGTCTGCCGGTGCAGGTGGAACATGTGCCGCGCCAGCGGCGTCCGCTGTTCGTGGTGTATGGCTTGGCTTCGGGCATCTATTGCTACCTTCTGCTTTTCGTGATCGTGAGACTCACCTATAACGTCGCCCACCGGTTCTCGCCGGACTGGGCGTGGGTTCCGGCCTTATTGCTGGGCTTGAAGGTGTTTCAGTCCCGCATCACCGCGGCGGGGAAACTTATGAAGATTATGTATCTGGACAAGAAAGAGCGCATGCATGCGTGGTTCACGCCGCTGCGGATGGTCCTGGTCGCGGCCGGCGTACTGCTTGTGATTTTTGCCCCCATCTGGCCGGACACCATTACTGGCCGGTTCGCGGTTGAGCCTGCCCGGAGAGCCGTGATCCGTGCCGAAGCGCCCGGCCGGGTGGAAAGCGTCGCCGTTCAGGAAGGGACGGTGCTTACCGCAGGCGCTCCCGTGCTCAAGCTGCGCAACCTGGGTCTCGAATTGGAAGCGGCGCGAGTGCAAGCTGACCTGGCCATCGCGGCGGCGCGGGCCAGGCAGGCGGAGCTCGGTTACGGGTCCTTTGGTTCGGCGGAACGCGAACGACAACAACTGGCCGAGCGCGGCCGAACCTTAACGGAACGGCTGGCCAAGCTCAATGTGGTCAGCCCGCTTGGCGGAGTGGTGGTCACGCCACGATTGCGTGACCTTGAAGGAGCATACCTGAAGGAAGGCGATGAGATTGCCGAGGTTGACGATGTTTCAACCGCACGGCTGCGCATCTTCGTCCCGGAAATCGCCATGCGCGACCTGCGGATCGGAGAACCTGCGGACGTGAAGTTCGATTCGTTTTTCCAGCCGGTAAGCGGAAAGGTTGTGGCGATCGCATCGGCAAACCAGGCGATTCCCGAGGGGCTTCTGCCGAAAGAGAGGTATGAGGGATTTCGTGAGCCCGATTACTACGCCGCCATGATCGAATTGCCTTCGGGCAGTGTTTTCCGGGAAGGAATGCCGGGCACGGGAAAAATCCGGGTGGGACATCGCAGTCTGGCTGGTTTTGCCTGGCGACTACTGCGTGACACCATCGACAGAAAGATCTGGTAACCCAAAAAAAGGAAGGGGACCGCTTGGTCGCGGTCCCCTCGCCTAATTTCTCTGCTGCTAGCCTTAGTTCGTAATGCTAGTCCGGTTGAAGGCAGTCATCCGGGCCGCGACGGTGGTCCGGGGCAGGGCGCTGTGGCTCTTAATGGGTGAGCTCCGGAGCGTGTTGGGGGCGCTGTGGTTGAAGGCCTTCGCTTTGGTAAGCTCGGTCTGAGGCTCGAGGGTGGACTTCGCAATAACGGCCTTCTTTACGGTTGCACGGTTGCTGATCAACGACTTCTTCTGAATCGCCATACTGTCCTCCGCTACGGGAATTTTGTTAGAACCTTCGACCAGGCCTTGCTTGCTTGCTCATCCGGTCTGATATTGCTATAGCACTGGGAATGCCAAACCGGACCCGGCAGAAGCGGTTTGCATTCTCTCTTTAGAATCAGCTGGATAGCGTATAGCGTGGAAAGCACGGGCGGTGAATCGGAGCGATTTACTCGTGAATCGGTAAATAATTTAACCCAGGCAGGGTTAATTTTTAACCGCAATCCCGTACTTGCGGCATAAATATTTCATCTTCTGGGGATCGATGCGCAAGAGCCGGGCCGCTTCCGCTTTTCTGCCTTCGGTACGCCGTAATGCCGCCTCCAAATAGGCGACCTCGATTCTGGAAATTTCCTCGTCAAAGGAAATCCCGTCTTCCGGGATCAAGAGCGACTCTTGCTTGGCCGTGCTGGCATAGAGGATTTGCTGGGGCAGGTGTTTGGCGGCAATGACCTCGCCCGGCGCCATCAGCACCAGCCGCTGCACCACATTTTCAAGCTCGCGGACGTTCCCCGGCCAGGAATAATCCTCCAGAATCTCGAGGGCATCGGGATCCATGCGTTTGAGGCCGACGTTATTGGCGCGGCAGTAGAAGCGCAAGAAATGGTCGACGAGCAGCGCGACATCGCCTTCGCGTTCGCGCAAAGGCGGCAAGAAAATGGGCACGACATGGATGCGGTAGTACAAGTCTTCACGGAAGCGGCCCGCCTGAACGGCAGCCTCAAGATCCTCATTGGTGGCGGCGATCAAGCGAAAGTCGATTTTCTTAGGCACTTTGGCTCCGATCCGCTGCACCATGTGCAGTTCCAGAACGCGCAGGAGTTTGCTCTGCAGGGCGAGATCGAGGGCACCGATTTCGTCAAGAAACAGCGTGCCGCCGTGGGCCAGCTCGATCTGGCCGGGACGCGATTCATGCGCCCCGGTAAACGATCCTTTCTCATGACCAAACAATTCCGATTCAATCAGGCTTTCCGGCAGCGCGGCGCAGTTGACGCCGACCCACGGTCCGTCGCAACGGGGGCTGCTGGCTACGATTGCCCTCGCCGCCAGTTCCTTGCCGGTTCCGCTTTCCCCGCGAATCATCACGGTTGCGTTGCCCTTGGCAACGCGGGAGATCGCCTCATAGACCAGGCGCATGGCTTGGCAGCCGCCGATCAGATCGCAGAACGAGTAGCCTCGCGCCGCTTCCTCCTGCAGCAAGGAGGTCTCGATTTCCACTCGCCGTTCCTCGAGAATCCGCGCCAGGCTCGTCTGCACCTCGCGGAAATCGACGGGCGCTACAAAGAGCTTGTCCATCCCGACTTTTGCGGCGCCATTGCGCAGATTTTTGTTGCGCGACCGCGCCAGGCCGATCAAGACCAGGCTGGGGTCCGCGCGATGAAGTTCTTCCACCAGCCGCAAGCGCTGGTCGCCGGAGTCGTCGTGGTCATCGAGGTCGACGATCACGGCTTTCAGCGGCACCTCCTGGAGAAGGGCAAGAACCTGGTCCGCAGCATTCAGCAGCGTGGTATGGAAACTGGAGGCGAGAAATTCCTGTACCGCGGGTTCAAGCCTTCCATCCGCGGTCAAGACCGCGATGCGCTGCGCGTCGCCCTGGGAACGGATGTCTTCCGGCATTGAGGACTCGAGATTGAACATGTCAGGAGCGGGATTAAGATAATGGTTGGGGATTATAGGTCAATTTTCCATCGGGCGGCAGGAAAAAATTCACGTGTCAGGGGTTGGCGCTGCTATCCATGCGTCGACCGTGCGATCAGATGTGCTCGACGCGCGTAACCTTTCGCTTCCGGTGCGGTTTCATTTCCCTGATTGACCTTCACCACTAATGAACAGGCTATAGGACGCAGCAGCGACCTGAAGGATCGGAGGCGGAGTCCTAAGAGTACTAATCCAGACGAGTAGGTCTTTCAAGCCGCATCTGTCCCAGCTTCGTTGGCATGGCCCGCTTCTTGAAGAAAAGCGTGACGGCGCCAGGGTAAGTACAAATCTTTGCACTTTTAGTACGAAATCGTTGCCCTGATCAAGTTTTGGATTGCTTCGTTAAAGTCGTTGACAAGCGGGCGAATTGATAGCACACTTTGTGCGCTGGCAATGCGTCTCTCGGGGGAGGCAGGCTGTGGGG
>Ga0187782_10002326_pt1 | contig 14010 bp, 10 predicted proteins | sample 0715_SJ02_MP15_2_FD_132454 | JGI IMG/M metagenome (GOLD analysis project Ga0187782, IMG submission 132454) | Tropical peat soil microbial communities from peatlands in Department of Meta, Colombia - 0715_SJ02_MP15_20_MG | ecosystem: Environmental > Terrestrial > Soil > Wetlands > Peat | place...
AGCAATCGCAATCGAGGCGGCAAAGGCGGGAAAGATTGTGCTGTCGGAGAAACCACTGGCGATGAATCTGGCGGAAGCCGTGCGCATGGCCGAGGCCGCGCGCAACGTGCCGACCTTGGTTTGGTTTAACTATCGCCGCGTGCCGGCCATCGCCTTGGCAAAACAGCTGGTCGAACAAGGCAAGATCGGGAAACCCTATCATTACCGGGCCACCTACCTGCAGAGTTGGGGCGGAGATCCGGAGAGGGCCGGGGTTTGGAGGTTTCGCAAGGCCGACGCCGGTTCCGGGGTCATGGGCGACCTGCTCTCCCATTCCCTCGATCTGGCCCTCCTGCTCAACGGAAAGATCGCCGAAGTGAGCAGCCTGCTCGAGACCTTCGTGCCCAATCGCGAGGTCGATGACGCCGTCGTGCTGCTCGCACGCTTCGCCAACGGCAGCATCGGCAGCTTTGAAGCAACTCGCTTCGCCACCGGATGCCGCAACCGCAATGCCTTCGAAATCCACGGGTCGCAAGGCGCCATTCGCTTCAACCTTGAAGACCTGAACCGGCTGGAGGTATTTGAAAGAAGCGATGCCACCGAAGTTCAGGGCAGCCACAACGTACTGGTAACCGGTCCGGGACACCCCTATGTCGGCCGCTTCTGGCCGCCGGGACACATCGTCGGTTACGAACACACGTTTATCGCAACCCTCGCCGATTTCCTCGAGTCCCTCGCCAGGCAGGGTACGTTCCACGCCAACTTTGACGACGCGGTAGAAGTGCACCAGGTGCTCGAAGCGGTGGAGAACTCCGCCGGGAGTAAGTCGTGGAGGAATGTATCTACCACAGCGGATCGAACCAGCTCCGTGGCCTGAGTTCGCGTGGCGTTCGATGGCAATCCGGAGGAGGTTGCCGCATGCTTCGGCATCTCGTGTGTCGTTCAGCCAGAGTGATGGCTTCGCGCGTGCTGATCCTTGCCCTGTGCGCGGCCAAACCGGCCGCCAGCCAGAATAGCCCTTCGCAGGTACCTCCCCGACGCTCCACCCAGCTGGCGGACGGATTCGGGGTAAATCTTCCTTTGCCCCGCGATCCGCGCCTGCCGTGGACCAGACATTGGTGGACGGGCATTTTTGATTCCGGCGTGAAATGGGTCCGGGTGGGCCAGTATGAAAACAGTTCCGACAAGACCAGCTGGGATTGGGTAGAACAAGAGCCCGGCGTATACAGCGTGCGCACCGAGGTGGACGAGGCGATACGTTCGCTCCATGACAATGGCGTATCGATCGAGCTCCAACTCTGCTACGGCAACGCGCTCTATGATGGGGAGGCCGCCCGGCCCCGGCACGTGGACCCGGCTCCGCCGGGAATCGGGGATCAGGACGAGCCCGCTCCGGTTATTTTTCATGGGCTCAAGACCGACGATCAGATTCAGGGATTTCTTAACTATGCACGTTTCATGGTCAACCGTTACAAGGATAAGATCAAGTATTGGGAATTTTGGAATGAGCCCAATATCGGCTACTGGCGGCCCAACGTAGAGCTTCGCGATGAGCGTGCTGCCAAGGGTCGCGAGTACGGACACGCCCTGTGCCCGGTGGCAGATGCGGTGCACGATCTCGATCCCAAGGCGAAGGTGATTTTTGGCGGGACCAGTGAGATCGATCGCGCTTTTGTTCTGGCCGCACTTTCCGAATGTCCCGCGAAAATCGATGTCATGGCGTATCACACCTATCCGGGATACGGGGGCAATGAACCTCCCGAGGAGGAGGATGCGCTCGAAGATGCAAGTTTGTTCCGCGAGGCGGTGCTGCGCATCCCGGGCGTTCGCCAGGACATTGAGTTCTGGGAAAATGAGTGGAACACGCCGCCGGCGTGGAAAAATTCGAACGAGTCGGTGCAGGCGCGTTACCTGCCGCGCTTTTTCTTGCAGTCCCTCGCCCAAGGCGTCAAACCTTTCTTCTGGGAGTTTATTCCGGGCACCGATGGCAATGAGGACGACCAGTTCGGTCTATGGCACGGTGAAACATTCGCCAGGGACGCGTTTGAGCCCCGGCCCGCGTACCGCGCCTTTGAGGTGACCTCCGCCCTGTTCGGACAGACCGAGCCGGATCCGATGGCAGAGATCACCCTCGATCCGCCTGCGCCTTATCGCCACGGCCAATTGCGCAAGTACGCCTACCGCGACCGCGAATCGGGAAAGCGCATTTACGCCATCTGGCTGGCCGTCGTCTCAGACCCGGCCGACAATTTCGCGCCTCTCAAAGTTGAGCTCGGTCTTCCTGGCAGCGGAATCCGAAATCCTATGGTGGTCGATGTCCGGACCGGTCGGATCACCCCGGCGGCGTGGGTCAATCGCGAGAAACAAACGCTGCGAATTCCCTTAAAGGACAGCGTCGTGGCCGTCATGGATTCTTCCTACCTCGATTGGCAGGAAACCCCGCAAGCCCCTGGGGAATTGGTCGCCATAGAATCCGGCCGCGATGTCCAACTCAGCTGGAAGAAGTATGGAAATCCCTTGGGGTTTGAAGTCGAGCGTTCCGAAGACGGGGGAGCTTGGCAGAAGGTTGCTCAGTCGCCTGCCATCGATGTCCGCTACGCCGAACCCCTGCCGCAGGCGGCGCACATCACCTACCGGGTTCGAGCCCGCGGCGCCCAAGATCCATCGGCGTGGTCGAACCCGGCGTGGGTGGACCTTAGGAGATGACCGCGCTCCGGGCACCTAACCATCCGAGATAAATAGTCCATCACAGGGAGACGCCGTCCGTTCCGACTTTCACGGCGTGAAAGTACTCTCTCTAGACACTGGTGTACAATGTCCCACTCACAAAATACGATACGTGGCTGTGTTGGGGCGTGTTTTGTTCAATACCATCGGGGCATCCGCGTAGTGCGGTTACACGGGTAATACGCTGATTCTAAGGTAGGTGGATTATGGTGCGCTTCTCCCTCGTACGGCCGCCGCTGCGGTCTGTTTCTGTTCTCCCGCTGATACTCCTGCTGGCGTTCCCACTTTCTGTTTTCGCTCAGTCTACCGTCGGTACGGGCAGCATTGTCGGGATCGTGTCCGATCCCACAGGCGCCGTCGTGCCGGGCGCCAGGGTTACGGTCACGAATTTGGGCACGGGACGGAGGATCGACCTGACGACCAATAGCGCAGGTTCGTTTAACTCCGGAGCTCTCGTTCCCGGCAATTACCAAACTAAGGTGATGGCGAGCGGGTTCAACGCGGTCGAGACTCGGGTCACGGTACAGGTCGGCAACACCGCCACGGTAAACGTTAAGCTGCAGATCGGCCAGGAGAACCAAGTGGTGGAGGTGCAGAGCACGGCGGTTGCGGTTAACACCGAGCAGCCGATCGTGCAGGGAGTTCTCAATGCCGAGCAAATCGAGAATTTGCCGGTCAACGGGCGCAACTTTCTTGACTTGGCGCAGCTGGAACCCGGAGTGCAGATTCAGGACGGTCAGAATTTCGATCCCACCAAAGCCGGATATTCCTCGATCTCCTTCGGTGGCCGCTTCGGTCGAACCGCTCGCATCGAGGTGGACGGCGTCGACGTGTCGGACGAAACCGTGGGTACGACGACCATGGACATTCCTGCCAGCGGAATCCAGGAATTTCAGCTCAGCCAATCGAGTCTCGATCTCTCGAACGAGCTGACTTCTTCGGGGGCAGTGAATGTGACCACCCGTTCGGGCACGAACAACGTCCACGGCGAAGCCTTCGGCCTATTCCGCGACAACGCCTTTGCGGCAGCTTTGCCTACGCCGGTGGGCTTGCCCGCCCCGGATTTCCAGAGATCGCAATACGGAGGGCGGGTGGGCGGCCCCATCAAGAAAGACAAGCTTTTCTACTTTCTCGACGGCGAACGCACCATCCAGCATGAGCAATCGCCCGTGTTGGTCGATGCTCCTTTTCAGCAATATTCCGGATTCTTTGAGTCGCCGTTTCATGAAGGCGAACTCATGGCCAAAGCGGACTATCAGCTGACGCAATCCGCCCATGCCTTCTACCGTTTTAACTACTTTTCGAATTCTCTGCTGGCCGACGCGGAGACCGGCTATTCGGTTTACGAAAATAAAGACATTACCCGCACGCAGATGGTAGGCGTTGATTTCAACACTGGCAGCTTCACCCACAGTTTCCGCTTCCAGTATCTGAAGTTTGAGAACCAGATTGTGGATGCGACGCGCGGCAGCACTCTGCCGTTGGCCGACTATACGCTCGAATTGCAAATGGGTTTTACCGGCCTGTACACCGGACCCAATTACCTGGCGCCGCAAGCTACGGTGCAAAGCAACCACCAGTTGAAGTATGACGGCAGCCACAACCTGGGCACTCATATTATCCGCTACGGCTTCGACTACAACCACATCGTGGGCGGGGGCTACGCGGCCTTCAACTCGATCGTACCGTACGTAATCTCGGACCTGGTGCCTGGGGACGCGGCCTTTGCCGCTACGGGCCCATTTCCTGGAGGTGCTTCGAACCCGCTGAACTATCCGGTCGAGCAGGTCTTCCTGGGCAATGGCCAGGGCTATTCGACGCAGGGATCCGCTTTCGGGTTCCCCGCCGGCCGCACGGTGGATAACCGGATCGGCGCGTACGTGGGCGACAGCTGGAAGCTGCGCAAGACCTTTACTTTGACCTACGGCTTGCGCTACGTCCGGGATACAGGGCGAACCGACAGTAATCTCCCCGGCATTCCGGAGCTGAGCGCGCTCTCTCCAGGACTCGGAGACCCGGTGCGGCAGCCCAACTTGAATTTTGCCCCTCAGCTCGGCTTTGCTTGGGACGTAACCGGCAGCGGCAAGACGGCGATTCGCGGTGGCATCGGTCTCTTTTATGAAAATGCCATCTGGAACAACGTTGAGTTTGATGCCCCGAATCGCTATGCCGTGGGCGAATTTGGCGAATATCCTACAGCCTGCGCGGCCGCTGACACGCCTTTACCGGTTCCCATCCCGGGAGGGGTGTTGAGCCCTAATTTCTGCTCCACTTCTTCCGGCAATCCGGTGGCAATCGGCACGGTCGCCAATGAGATTGCAGCGTTCCAGACGCATTATCAATCGTACTTCATACCTTTTAACCCGAATGCACCCAATCCCAATTATCTGCCCACGGTACTGGCGAGCGGAGGAGCTTTCCCGGAAACCTCCATGTTTTATCCCAATTACCAGACTCCGCGCTCGGTCCAGATGAACATCGGGATGCAGCGTCAAATTCGTCCCGGCATGGTGCTCACTGCAGATTTCGTGCGCAATGTGCAGACGCATTACTTGCTGGGCATTGACGTCAATCAAGCCGGCAATGTTCAGTACTTCAATCAGGCGGCTGCGCTCCAGGCGATCAATGCCACCGACACGCAGTTCGGCTGTCCTGCAGGAGTGGCGGGCATTCAATGCGATATCAACAACGGCGCGATGATGACCGATTTCGCCGGCAATGGTCTCACCTCTTCCGGGGATTTCGACGTGGCCTGCGGCACCTTCACCACCGGGGGATATCCCTGCGCCTTCGGCGGCATCAACCCCAATGCGCCTCCGATGAATGTTCTAAAACCCAATGGACGATCGGTGTACGACGGCTTGCAGACCAAGCTCACCCAGAATGTTTCCCATCCCTTCCGCGGTGTGTCGCTGCTGAATTTCCAGGTGTCCTACGCCCTGTCGCGCTTTGAAAACACCGGCGGCGGTAGCGCCGACTCTCCCGCCGCCTCGGATCAGGACTTCATCATTGCAGCGCTCGACAATGTCAAACCCAACCGCTATTTTGGCCCTTCCGTGCTCGATCGCACCGATCAACTGTCCTTTGGAGGCTACGCGAATGTTCCCGGCGGTTTCCAGGTAAGCCTGATGTCGCACTTCTGGAGCCCGCTCGCCACCTCGATCATTGTGCCGAACACCGAATTGGGGCCGGGCGAAATCTTTCGCACCGACTTCACCGGAGCTGGAAACGTGCAGGATCCGATCCCGGGGACGCACGTGGGCAACTTCGATCGCGGCATCAACGCCGGGCAACTGAATGGGGTCATCAATCGATACAACGCCCTCTATGCCAACAACGCCACACCCGCCGGTCAGGTTCTTCTCAACCACGGCCTGTTCACTCTCGCCCAACTTCGGGCCATCGGCGCGGTAGCACCCACGGTGGCGGCAGCGCCTCCGGGCGAAGTGAACCTGGCTTGGCTGCGGGCCTTTGACGCAAAGCTCTCTTACAGCCATACCTTCCACGAACGGTTCACACTTGAGCCCAGTGTAGGTTTTTACAATCTGTTCAACTTCACCAACTTCGATTTGCCGGGAGCCACCCTGGACGGGATCCTGACCGGGGGCGCCGGCAACATCAATGGTACGGACGCGAATAGCCATAACGTGACTCGCGTGGGGGTTGGGACGGGAGTGTATGCTCTCGGCGCACCCCGGCAGATTGAATTCGGACTGACCGCGTCCTTTTGAGCCTTGGACGCGGATCTAACCGCCGACCTGGCGAACGCACGGACCGCTGAGGGAAGCCGCAGGGATCGGCCGCGTCAGCGGGCTGTGCAGAAAAACCGCGCTCTAGCGTAAAGCGGGGCGATTCTCCGCCTTCCTTCGATGCAAGCGTGCGTGCTGGCGTTTGGGCTCTGCCTTGATTAGACTACCGGCGGGGCCCGATGGAAGGCGATGATCACGATCCGAGACTTTGCGAAGGCTAGCGGATTTTCACCGACCACGATCTCCCTGGTCTTGAATGACTCCCCGCATGGTCGGCACATTCCGGAGAAGACCAAAGAGCAGATTCGCAAATGGGCGCAAAAGCTCGGCTACTACCCTAACCAGTTTGCCCGCTCCCTACGCAGTCGGCGCAGCCGAGCCGTGGCGGTTTTGGTGCCCGATGTGAGTGATCCGTACTGTGCTCAAGTGCTGCTCGGAATCGACAAATCTCTCTATGGTTCCGCCTACCTTCCGGTTTTGGTCGATATTCAGAACAGCCGCGAGCGATTTCGCAAGTATGTGGCGACCCTGTTCGAGCGCCGCATGGAGGGCGTTATTGCGGTGGCGAACTCGTTGCAGCTCGAGACCGAGATGCTGAATCCATTCGCTAAGAACCAGATTCCGGTGGTGGTGATAGGACGCGAATCCAGGCAGAACGGGATCAGTTCGGTATCGGTCGACAATAGGATGGGTGCTCGCTTGGCCATCGCCCATCTTTTCGAGCTCGGGCATCGCAAGATCGCCTTCATCCGTGGACCCAAGCAAGTGATCGACAGCGCGCATCGTTGGGCGGGCATCAGCGAGTTTACCCGGGAGCAATCTCTGGTCTTGGATCCGAAACTGATCCTGGAACTGAAGGATGCGGCGTCCAGTTCCGAAGCCGGGTTTGAGGCGATGACGAAGCTACTTCGAACCGGTGCTCGCTTTACGGCGGTAATGGCGTTTGATGACATGACGGCGTTCGGTGCCATTCGCGCCTTGACCCAGGCGAAACTCAAGGTACCGGAGCAATGTTCCGTGGTCGGCTTCGACGATGTGGCGGCGGCCGCTTTTTATAACCCTCCACTCACGACCGTGCGGCAATCGATGGAGGACTTGGGAAACATCGGGGCTGCCATTTTTCTCCGCGCCACCCAGAGCGCCGAAGGGGATGGGAGAAGAATTCGGGCGATCCAGCGCAAGGTGGAACCTGTGCTCACCGTACGGGCTTCGACCGCACGCGCAGCGAATCCCGCCCGGAGCCCGGCGAAACCGAGGAGACTTCCGCCCACCTCCCGAGACTGGCACCCTGCCCGAGAGTCCTAGCCCGCCGGGGATCTTCGGCTCGGTTCGATGGTCCCCCGCTGGCTGAGCGCCGCTATGCGCTCAGTTTCTCGAAGAAAAGACAAATCGACTCAATTCCCCGATAGAAATTCGGGATGTGGAACTTCTCATTGGGAGCATGGAGATTGTCGTCGGGCAGACCGAATCCCATCATCACGCTGGGGATATGAAGCACATCCTGAAAGTCGGTCACGATCGGAATCGAACCGCCGGAGCGGATGAATACCGTATCTTTCTTGAACACCGCATGCATCGCCTCGGTTGCAGCCTTGATATACGGGTTGTCGGTGCCGACCACGCAAGCCGGCCCCTTGCTCCAGACTTTGATCTTGGTCTCGATTCCTTTCGGGGTGAGCTTCTTCACATAGTTCGTATAGCGCTTCACAATGTCATCCGGGTCTTGATTGGGAACCAGCCGCAGGGAAACCTTGGCCGCGGCGCGCGCGGGAATCACGGTCTTGGCACCGGGCGCGGTGAAGCCTCCCGGCATTCCATGAACCTCCAGGGTCGGGCGCGCCCAGGTGCGATAGAGAACCGAAAAGCCCGGTTCCCCGGTTAGCACCTTCGATCCGACTTCGGTCTTGCGATAGTGCTCCTCCTTGAAGGGCAGGCGCTTCCAGGCCTTCAGCTCATCGGCGGACGGTTTCTTCACGTCGCGGTAGAAGCCCGGTATCAGAATCTTGCCCTTCGAGTCTTTCAACCGGCTGATGATTTCGATCAGCCCGAAGAAGGGATTGGGAGCTGCACCGCCATACATGCCCGAATGCAAATCGGTTTTCGGGCCTGCCGCCTCGATTTCCGTGTAGACCAGTCCGCGCAGCCCCACGCACAGGGTGGGCAGATCAGGGGCAAACAACTCGGTGTCGCAAACCAGAGCAAAATCGGACTGCAGTTTGGCTTTCTGCTTGCGGACGTATTCCGCAATCGACTCCCCGCCTACTTCTTCTTCCCCCTCAATGATGAACTTTACATTGAGTGGAAGCTTGCCGTCATGGCCCTTCATCAAGGCCTCGACCGCCTTGATCTCCATCCAGAGTTGCCCTTTGTCATCTACCGCCCCGCGCGCATAGATGTTGTTGTTGCGCTCGGTAGGTTCAAACGGCGGGCTCAACCATTGGTCGAGCGGATCCGGAGGTTGCACATCGTAATGGGCGTAGCACAGCACGGTAGGCTTGCCTGGAGCATGCAGCCAATCCGCATAAATCAGAGGGTGGCCTTTGGTGGGAATGACTTCCACATTCTCCATGCCAATTCTGCGCAGCTCGGCGGAGACGAAGTCAGCCGCCTTCTGCACGTCGGACTTGTGCTCTTCTAAAGTGCTCACGCTCGGAATGCGTAGCAGATCCTTCAGCTCATTGAGGAAGCGTTGATGATTCTCTCGGGCAAAGTCCACTGCTGGGGAAGCCATACATACCCTCTTTCTCGCGGAAACGACGCGGCATTTCTAGGAGGAAAACCAGTATACCTGAGCTGCTGGCGCAACGCGGCGAACGACAAAAGGCCTGCCCGATGCCCGCCGGCATCAGCAGGCGATCAAAGTCTACAGGGCCGGGCGGCGCGCAGTCTACCGGGCCTTCGGTCGCTGTTCAGAAACGCACCGCCGATCCGGTTAAAAGCGCGCGGGAGAAAAAGGGGAGAGATCGTACGCAGGCTTCGAGCCGGTAACTACTTCCGCCATGACTTCGGCCGTGACCGGTGCCAGCAGAATGCCGTCCCGAAAGTGTCCGGCCGCGACGAAGTAGCCAGGCATACTGGTGGGTCCAAGAATGGGCAAATCGTCCGGTGTTCCGGGACGCAACCCAGCCCAGGCCTCAAGCTGGCGTGCCCCCTCCAGCCGATGGAGCAGGGCAACCGCCGCACGGTGCATGCCATGGATAATGTCTGTGTCCACGCGCTTATCGTAGCCAGCTTCTTCAAGCGTCGATCCGATCAGGATTCGCCCGTTGCTTCGTGGAACCAGGTAAACCTCCGGCGATCGGATGACGTGACGGAGCAAATTTCCGCCGGCAACGGCGAGCATTTGTCCCTTGACCGGACGAGTCGGGAATCCCAGCGGCGGTAGCTGTCCAGCCCACGCTCCGGCACAATTCACTACCACCGGCGCGTGATATTCGGTACGATCCGTCGCCACTCCGGCTACGCGGCCGTCCGAGGCGAGCACGTTCTTGACCGTAGATCCTGAGGAAATATCCACACCCCGGTGCTTGGCGGCCTTCAGCGCGGCGGCGGACAGCGCCCGCGGGTCGACACTGCGCTCCTTCAAAAACAGCGCCGGCCGGTCCGGATCCGCCAGTTCCGGCTCGAGCTCCCGTAGCGGGGCAGGCAGCCGATGATTGGCACCGAATGCCGCTGGATGGTCGAGGTGCTCCGGGGCAGGGAACACCAGCGTGCCCTGATCGCGCAGGTCAACCTCCATTCCAGACTCATCCTGAAGCTCATGGACAAACTCCGGATACATTGCCGCGCTTGCCCTGGCCAAGGTTTCCAAGGCTCGAGGCATTTCGAGTACGCAATCGGCCAACATACCGGCCGCAGCGTGCGATGCCTCACGGCCCGGCTCTCCCCGCTCGACCAGGAGAACCTGCGCCCCGCGTTTGCGCAACGCGATCGACAGAGAGAGTCCAATGATTCCCCCGCCAACGATGACGACATCCCAAGCCCTCGCCACGCTGGCATTGTAGAAGACCAGGGGAATGTTGTCTGGAGCCCCGATTCCCCCCTAGGGGTTGGCAGAGGTCGAGACCAAACGCGTCCGCCGCCAGCCAGGGGTGGTCTCGAAGAAGCCGAGGACTTGAACGGGAAAGTCGCAACCAGGCGTTGGCTCCGCCGCAAGAGATTCGGGGGCAGCTAACGCCGACTGAGACAGTGTATGGCGGACCCGGAGAGACTTGAACTCCCAACCTCTGCGTTCGAAGCGCATTGCTCTATCCACTTGAGCTACGGGTCCACGCCCAGCCGGGGATAAGCTTAGCAGGACTTTCACAAATTGGGCAGCTTTCCTTGCCCGCTCGAATGCTGCTGTTCCTCCTCCGCATGGCAGTGCGACCGAGCCGTTAGGCGTAGGTGCATCGCGGAGCTGTGGTCAGAGGAAATTGTCGGATCGGGTTGCGGCCTGGTTAGGCCTGCCGTCGGGCCAGGCGGGGACTTTTTCCTGTTACCTCCAGCCCGGCCTTAATCCCCGCTCGGCGGAACACCGATGTCACTTGCGAATGGATGCTCCTTCTGTGACCATATGCCAGCCTTAGATTTGGCTGATTTCATTAACACCGTGGACACCCAGCCTCCGCCAACCGTGCAGTACTCCTCGACGCGCCGGGTTGCGCGCTATCGCACTGCAATCCCCGTGGTCGTGCGGGTGCTGGTGGACGACGAGTATCTCGCTGTCCCAGGCCGCTGTTTTGAAATTGGCGAAGGGGGGCTCGGTGCGGTGATCACCCGAGAATTCTCCGCCGGAGAAATGGTCTCACTCGAGCTCGCGCTTCCTCATGTGCCACCGCTTGCGCCCTTGCGGGCCGTGGTTCGACATCGTATGGGGTTCCTGCACGGATTTGAGTTTCTCGGTCTCACTCCCGAACAACGGGAGATGATCCGTGCCTATTGCCGCACTCTGCAGTCGGTGTAATCCTCTCCTGGTTGTCCCACTCCGGTTGCTCGCGTTCCGGCTGGCCGGTAGGGTGTCGGTTAGGCAACCGACCAACGCCGGTGCGGGGGTTCTCAGGCGAGGATCGCGCCGCTAGCGACTGCACGTCTGAGCCACCATAAACCTCAGATTGCAGGAGCTTTTCGCGGTCTTCTCAGGCGCTGGCCGCTGTCAGTGTTGCTGCGGAGAAACTGTGCTCTCACCGGCCGTGGGGAGTAAAATTGGGTGTCATGAACTTACTGGTTCTTGCGTGCGCTGTTCTCTTGTCCCTTCCCGCATTGGCTGCGGACGATAAGAACAAAGACAAAGATCAGGATCCTGACACGGTGGCCTCACTGAGTTTTTTGGTTCGCAGGGATGAAGGCAGCAAACCGGTGGTCAATGCCGTGGTCGTCCTTCACGAAGTAAACAACAAAGGTCAGCAGGCAAAGGGGGGAGTCGAGCTCAAGACTGATCTCGATGGCAAAGCCAGCTATGAAGGTGTTCCATACGGCAAGATTCGGATCCAGGTGCTGGCGCGCGGGTTCCAAACCTTTGGCGGGGATTACGACATCAATCAGCCCACGGTGGAGATCAGCATCAGTCTGAAGCGTCCGCAATCGCAGTATTCGGTCTACGATGACCACTCCGGAGAGAAGCGGGATCCCAACGGGAATCCGCCGCAATGATTCGGAGGGATTGACCAGGGTCGGATGGAGGTCCTTACCTAGGATTGTTGTGCTTGCGTGGGAAAATTCTATGGACTATCTCCTCAAAACAGAGCCTTCAGAATACTCTTTCGCTGATCTTAAGCGCGACACGACGACGATCTGGGACGGAGTGTCGAATCCAGTGGCTTTAAAAAATCTGTCCTCCATGAAGGCTGGCGATCGCCTTGTCATTTATGAAACTGGGGACAGAAAGTCAGCCCTGGGTACGGCACGAGTGGTCTCCGTGGACGCCTCCGACCGGAAGAATCCAAAGGTCGAGATCAAGGCCGACAAAATGCTCCCTAGGCCCGTTACGCTGGCAGAGGTCAAGGCAAACAAACTGTTCCGAGAATCGCCCCTAGTGCGGCAGGGACGATTAAGCGTAGTGCCGCTCACGGAAGAGCAGTACAGATTTCTGACCGCTGCCTGAGGCTGTGATCGCCGCCGTCAATTGGCTCAGGGTTGGCAATCCGCCGAACCGCGAGACGTTCTTGCCCGACATCTTTGGCGGGTTGTGGCTCCCCAGACGCATCAGCAGCGATGCCCTACCTTTCGATTATTGGGTCGAAGACTTTGGTCTTGGAGACGACGCAATACGAGGCGGCGCGCGTCCAAACATGATCCCGGTTTCCACTTCGACCGGCTGCCCATCTTTCAGGTATGGTTTGAATTTCCACTGCAGGAGAGCAGGCGTGATAACGGCGGACTGATCGGGGAAGGCTCTGAGAAAGTGAATGTGCTTGACCTTGCCGTCCTTATCAATGATGATCCGCACTGGAATCGCAGTAAAGCGATGCTCCGTTAAAATCGGATCCACCCGCGCGATCAGATGCTCGTCGGTGGCGTAATCCTTGATGCAGACCGGGAAAGCACCGCCGCCCTCTCCGCCGGAGGGGCTAGCCTCGGCCGGCAACTTCATCCGGTTCATATCCGCCAGCAAGCTCTCGAGTAGCTTGGTGTCGCGGCTGGTCAGGATGAACTCGACGGCATGGCAGCGGATTTCCGTGGCCAGAACATGCCAGTGCAACTCGGCTACCGGGGACTGATACGCATAGAAGGTAAAAGGCCGGCCGGCGATATTGATCTGCTTGGGCGGCACGTCCAAGGTGTAATCGCTGTGCAAATGGTCCTTCTCGTAGGCGGTGAGTTCGAGAGCGTTGGTTGTCGGCAGGGGCGTGAAGAACATGTCTTGGGCGGTGACTAAGACATGGCCTCGCAGAGTCCCTGGCGAGGTGTCCGTCGGCTGAATCTCTGCCAAAACGTAGCGACCGCTGTCAGACGGCGGCGGTCCTTTGTACTTTTCGGTCCAACCCTTCGGTAAAGGATAGGTGATTCCAAAGTACTCATCGGTAAACACATCGCCGGTCACACTGCCGCCTTCCGGCAGAGGAGTCACCGAGTCGCTGGCGCTCGACCAGGCGCCTTTGACCAGTATGACGCCACTCGGGATCTGCTTCATGGCCTGAGGGTTGTCGGGAACGTCCGTGTTTTTGGGGGAACTTTCGCCGGCTGTGCTCTGGCCCCCGGCGGGCAGGGTTAGCGACAAGCCGACGACGAGCAAGAAACAGGAAAAAGGAAAGCGCATAGTTGTCCTACAGCTTAAACCAATCTAGGGGGTTGAACCGGAGTATCAATCACGGATCACTTCTAAACTTCAAAAAAATCTGGCGAGACACAGGGTACGTGTCTCGCCAGAAACCCTGAATGAAGCCATCACAGTGAGCGCAAGAAGTCCAAAATCGCTTGCTGGTTGGCGACGCTGAGATTGTTGAAATTCGTGATCACGGTGTTCGCCTCGCTGCCATTGCTCGAGTGGGCTTGGATCGCGGTCAGTAGGTTTGTGGTACGCCCATCGTGCAATAGGAAGATGCGCTGCCCGAGGCCCCACAAGGGAGCCGTGCGG